>Ga0209536_100010083_pt1 | contig 13971 bp, 9 predicted proteins | sample DeeMarSeWOR28_12_FD_187461 | JGI IMG/M metagenome (GOLD analysis project Ga0209536, IMG submission 187461) | Marine sediment microbial communities from White Oak River estuary, North Carolina - WOR-2-8_12 (SPAdes) (version 2) | ecosystem: Environmental > Aquatic > Marine > Intertidal zone >...
ATAGGTTAAAAGGTGTTCGGGTTGCTACCTTTTTAAATCATTTTGAATTTACTTCATATGGTGAAGAAAACGGGTTGGCACTAATCTTTTCAGAGGATAACAGGCGCGAGTATACACACCCTCCTATACCGCCTTTTTTTACTCTTTATGCTGGTAGGATATCCTAATGATGACACGTTAATATTATAGTGAAAAATTGATTTTATATCTTATTAGATGAATACCTTATTTTCTATTCTTAATACTGAATATACACTATAAATACTGGATCTTTTATTGTATAATTAGTTAATTTTTTGAATATAAAACATTTATATATCCTCGTTTATTTTGTCCAGGATTAACTGGAACTGATTTCACACTTCAACTTGTGGTCTCTTATATATTTATAGTGAAAAGTTCTAATCGTATTCCTATTAGAATAATTATATAAAGTATTTTTTAGGATTCATGTTAACAACAGTTTTTCGTATCCATGGTTAAATAATATCATCTGAATCGATTATGAGCGATGTAAGACGTTATAATTGACTGATGGGCACCTACCCTACCCTATATTAAAATAATCCAGTGCACGGCTTCTGCTCCCTTAACTTATTAAATTTTTGAATGAAATGTTGCAACTATGTTGCAACCGAAATAAAAAGAGGTTCTCAGAAAATACCTGAAAACCCCTTTATTTATGGTCGGGATGCCGAGATTTGAACTCGGGACCCCTCGCCCCCCAGACGAGTACTCTAACCGGACTGAGCTACATCCCGATATGCCATATTTCTTGGCGGGCACAAAATTAACCAACTGACACCATACTGCAAAATTTTCAGGTGATTTAATTTGGTATGGATATTGTCAGCCAATCGACATTCCATTTAATAACAATGACTAATTTTGAAGCTGGAATAAACCTATCTTTATCATATAAATATTTTATAACCACCTGTTATGGACCTATTTAAACCAATGGACAATATCAACGAGGAAAGCACCGAAAACAACATGGATCAGGATGCAGAACACGTGAAGTGTCTCATCATCGGTTCGGGACCGGCCGGGTTTACTGCTGCCATTTATGCAGCCCGTGCCAACCTTCAACCTGTATTATATGAAGGTTTGCAACCGGGGGGCCAGTTAACGACCACAACGGAAGTTGAAAATTACCCGGGATACCCGGAAGGCGTTACCGGCCCGGTCATGATGGAAGATTTTAAAAAACAGGCAGAGCGATTTGGCACCGATGTACGCTGGGGTCTGGCCACTTCAGTCGATTTTTCGGGCCCTCCTCATAAAGTCGTCATTGATAATAAAAAAGTCATTGAGGCCGACGCCGTTATCCTGGCGACAGGAGCTACTGCCAAATATCTCGGGATTGAAGCAGAGACCAAATATGCAGGACGGGGTGTATCGGCCTGTGCAACCTGTGATGGATTTTTCTATAAAGGTAAAGATGTGGCCGTGGTCGGCGGTGGCGATACCGCAGCTGAGGAAGCTTTGTACCTGTCCGGCCTTTGCAATAAAGTATACCTGATCATCCGCAAAGATCATATGAGAGCCTCCAGGGTCATGCAGGACCGGGTATTTAAGACACCCAATATCGACATCCTGTTTGAACATAATACAAAAGACTTGTATGGTGAAAATGGTGTTGAAGGGGCCATACTTATTCATAAAATGGGTACACCAGAAGAAAAAGAGGTGAAGATCAAGATCGATGGTTTCTTCCTGGCCATCGGCCATACACCAAACTCGCAAATCTTCAGGGAATATCTGAACCTGGATGATGTGGGATATGTAAAAACCCAGCCGGATACAACCAGGACCAATATAGACGGTGTTTTTGCCTGCGGTGACCTGATGGATTCTGTCTACCGGCAGGCTGTGACCGCTGCTGGAACCGGATGCCGGGCGGCCATCGACACGGAGCGCTACCTCGGTGAAAAACTGAGTGACAGCGGATCTTAATAATAATATACGCCGATACATTAAAATATACGCCTGTACATTAAAAAAGGGTGGACCCATATCCACCCTTTAATTTTACAGGCATTTTATTTCTTACTAAATCTGGGCAAAGGCCTCTCTGGAATACTTTCCAGCCTCAAGTTTTTCCTTCACTTTTGAAAATGCATCGATCGTATACTCAACGTCCTCGAGGGTATGCATGGAGGTAGGTATGAGCCGCAGCATGATCACACCCTTGGGAACGACCGGGTAGATCACAATCGAGCAAAACAGCCCATAGGTCTCACGCAGATCCATGGTAATATTTGTCGCTTCAGGCAGACTCCCTTTCAAATAGACCGGTGTGACCGGTGACTCCGTGACACCCAGATCAAAGCCCCGGGATTTCAACCCAGTCTGTAGGGCATGCACCACAGTCCATAAATGCTCCTTCAACTCGGGTTTGTTTTTCAACAATTCAAGCCGCTTCAGAGCCCCCACAACCATGGGCATGGGCAATGATTTTGCAAAGATCTGGGATCGCATGTTATACTGTAGATAATCCACGACATCCTCATCGCTGGCCACAAAACCGCCTATGCCGGCCATGGCTTTCGCAAAGGTTGCAAAATACACGTCTATACCATCCTGAACCCCCAGATGTTCACCGGTGCCGGCTCCCGTTTTACCCATGGTTCCAAACCCATGCGCATCATCCACCAGAAACCGGAAACTGTATTTCTTCTTCAATTCCACGATGTCTTTAAGTTTTCCAAGGTCACCAGTCATTCCAAAAACACCCTCAGTGATGACCAGGATACCTCCTCCCGATTTTTCGACCATTTTTGTAGCCCGCTTTAACTCCCTTTCCAGGTTTTCAATATTGTTATGTGGAAAAACAAACCGTTTCCCCATATGCAGGCGGAGACCGTCCAGAATACAGGCATGCGACTCTGAATCATAAACAATGACATCCTTACGGTTCACCAGGGCATCAATGATAGAAACCATACCCATGTATCCGTAGTTTAATAAATAAGATCGTTCCTTTCCCACAAATTCGGCCAGTTTTTGTTCCAGTTCCTCATGTTTGCTGGTCTGACCTGACATCATCCGGGCACCCATCGGGTACGCCAATCCCCAGTCGGCAGCTGCCTGAGCATCTACTTCCCGGATCTCAGGATGATTGCCCAATCCAATGTAATTGTTCAGACTCCATGTAAGCACTTTCTTACCCCTGAAGGTCATGTGTGGGTGAATCTCACCTTCCAACTTTGGGAACATGAAATAACCATGCCCCCGTTTCTGATACTGTCCAAGGGCTCCACGGTTTACCTTGATCTTGTCAAATATGTCCACAATTTTAATTTTAGGTTAATAAATTTCATGCAAAGGTATGCAATTTTAAAAATATCGCAAGAGGGTGATTTCGAAGGTCATGAACCGGAATAAACCAATACACTGTGGGCCAAGTCCAGATGGAATCTGTCTGGCTTAAATAGGCAGAAAGAGCACCCAAATTGGAAGTATTTTGGTTAAAAAATATTAAAAAATTTGGAATAATTTTTGAAGAAAATCTTTCTGGACTTTAAAACTATCCTTGCTGAGGGTTTATTTTCCTGGAGGTTTACAATTGATGTTATAAAATGTGGTGTGTTTCCGAAAAATCGCATAACAATAAACTGTTTTATAATTTAACAGAAAAACATACCTTTGCGCAATGTTTAAAAACAGGTGGCTGCATACCGTTCTGATTTTATTAACCCTGGGGCTTGCTTCGTGTAGCGAATACGAAAAGATCCTGAAAAGCGGGGATATCGAGATGAAATATGAACGGGCACTGGAATACTACGAAGAGGGACAGTATGTTAAATCAGTGACACTGATTGAACAAATATTACCCCGGTTGAAAGGAACTCAAAAAGCTGAGGAACTGGACTATTTGCACGCAAAATGTTATTACGAAATGGCCGATTACGTGATGGCCGGGCATTATTACCGAACATTTGTCAGTAATTATTTCAATAGCCCCAGGGCTGAAGAAGCAGATTTTATGGGTGCTTATTGCTATTACCAATTATCGGCCCGCCCCTCTCTCGACCAAACGAACTCCATGAATGCCATCAATGCATTTACATTGTTTATAAGCCGGTGGCCGAACAGTAGCAGAACCGATGAAGCCAGGGAATTGATTTTTGAAATGCAGGAGGTACTGGTCGAAAAATCGTACATGACAGCCCGTTTGTATTATGACCTTGAGAAATATAAATCGGCCGTCGTTGCCATTAATAATAGTCTGCAGGATTATCCGGATACCAAAAACAGGGAAGAATTGATTTTTCTGAAATTGAAAGCCAGCTTCCTGCTTGCCAAAAACAGTATTCGTTCGAAACAGCAAGAGCGATATCAGGATACCGTCGATGAATATTATACCTTCATTGACGAGTTTCCGCAAAGTCAATTTGCCAGGGAGGCAGAACGGATATATAATGAATCGACAGAATTTTTAGCCAATAAATAATATACAGAAATGGATTACAAAAAAACACAGGCTCCACTGACCACTGCAACGAAGAATATGCAGGAACTGGACCAGGAAACCGGGAATATTTATGAATCGGTTATGATCATCGCCAAACGAGCCAATCAGATTTCAGTGGAACTGAAACATGAACTGAATCGCAAACTGGAAGAATTCGCATATTATACCGATAACCTCGAAGAGGTTTTTGAAAACAGGGAGCAGATTGAAATATCGAAGTTCTATGAAAAGTTGCCCAAACCAGCGCTCATTGCACTGCAAGAATTCGATGAAGAAAAGATATATTACAGGAAGGCTGAAAACGAAGAACAGGATACATCTAAGTAATTAATTCCATCCCGGATGCTGAAAGGCAAAAAAATCATTCTTGGCATAACAGGGAGTATTGCCGCCTATAAAGCCGCTATCCTGGTTCGATTGCTGGTAAAAGAAGGTGCTGAAGTAAAGGTGGTCATGACGCCCTATGCAAAGGAATTCATCACTCCCCTTACACTCTCCACCCTATCAGGTCAAAGGGTCGCCTCCGATATGTTCGATCGTGAGTCCGGTGAATGGACCAGCCATGTGGAATTGGGTTTATGGGCCGATCTTTTCCTGATTGCGCCAGCAACAGCCAATACCATATCAAAACTTGCGCATGGTCAAGCCGATAACTTATTGTGCACCATATACCTTTCAGCCAGATGCCCGGTCATTGTTGCGCCTGCCATGGATCTGGATATGTACCGGCATCCCGCGACACAGGAGAATCTGAAAATACTTGAAAGCCGGGGTACTGTCATAATGGAGGCTGCCACGGGTGAATTGGCCAGCGGCCTGACCGGCCAAGGAAGGCTTGAAGAACCCGAACTCATAATTAAGGAACTGAAAACCTTCTTTAAAAAAAAAAGCCGGTCGCAACCACTAAAAGACCAAAAGATCCTCGTTAGCGCCGGACCCACCCGTGAAGCCCTGGACCCGGTCAGATTCATCGGTAATCATTCCTCAGGTAAAATGGGTATGGGCATCGTTGAGGCCCTGCTGGAAGCGGGCGCTGAAGTACACCTGGTCCTGGGACCTGTAGATATTGAACCTCCTGAAGGCCATGTTAAGGTATACCCGGTAACCTCCGCTGAAGAAATGCATGAACAATGCATGGCTATTTTTCCTAAGATGAGGGGGGCTATAATGGCTGCTGCTGTCAGTGATTTCACTCCGGAGGTCAAGGAATCCGATAAAATGAAACGGGGACCGAATGACTGGACTTTACAATTAAAACCCACAAAAGACATTGCTGCTGCTTTGGGCCGCCTGAAACAGCCAGGGCAATGGCTGGTCGGGTTTGCCCTTGAGACCAGGAAACCAGTGGAACATGCCAGGGAAAAGTTAAAAAAGAAAAACCTGGACCTTGTTGTTTTGAATTCGCTTAAAGATCCGGGTGCTGGATTTGGTTATGATACCAATAAAATCAGCCTGGTATATCCCGATGGAACACTGCAGAAATTTGATCTGAAATCCAAATTGGAAGTGGCCAGGGATATTGTGGCCCATTTGCCCAAAAGGTAGACCGGTACAATTTTGACTTTATTTTTGAGTTATAAAGTTAATGGATATGAGACATTTTGCATGTAGTTTATTTCTCGGATTGGCCTTTCTTGGTTTTTTTGTCCAAGCTTCCGGACAGGAATTAAACTGCAATGTGCAGGTGGTCACCCAGCAGATCCAGGGATCCAATAAACAGATTTTCCGCACCCTGCAAACCTCCATTCATGAATTCCTGAATAATCGGACATGGACCATCCATACCTACAACTCGAACGAACGTATCGAATGCAATATCCTCATCAACCTGACAGAGCAGGTCTCGGGAGATCAGTTCAGAGGCACCATACAGGTTCAGTCACGGCGCCCCGTTTTCAATACAACATACAATACAACAGTCCTGAACTTCCTTGATAATAACCTGGAATTCAGGTATGTGGAGTTTCAACCTCTCGAATTCGATCCCACCCAACATGTGTCAAACCTGACATCCATACTGGCCTATTATGCCTATGTTATTCTGGGTTTTGATTACGATACATTTTCTCCCGAGGGAGGCACCGAATACCTGCAAATGGCCGAGACCATTGTTATGAATGCCCAGAATGCACCTGAACGTGGATGGAAAGCTTTTGACGGATCCGGGAATCGCAACCGATACTGGCTGACGCAAAATATCTTGGATGATAAGTACCGGCCGGTCAGGCAGTTTTTTTACACCTACCACCGATTGGGTCTGGATATATTTGAAAATAATGTTAATACCGCCAGGACCCAGGTGGAAGAGAGCCTGGAATATTTGAGAACCGTCTATCGGAACAAACCCGATCCGTATCTTTTCCTGCTGCAACTGGTATTCGATGCCAAAACAGATGAGTTTATCAATATTTTCAGCGGTGCTTTTCCAGATATGAAAAACAGGGTGGTTCAACTTCTCAAAGAAATCGATCCGGCCAATATTAAAAAATATGACCAGATCATGCAGACCGATCCCTAGATTTGTTTGAAAAACCATTCAATTTAGATAGTTTTATCTCTCCATAATACGATTATCGCGCCATGCTGAAATCGATATTCATACAGAATTATGCCCTCATCCATGAGCTGGATATCGAATTCCATCCCGGACTGACCATCATTTCTGGCGAAACAGGTGCAGGGAAATCCATCATCCTCGGTGCTTTATCACTGGTCCTGGGTCAGCGGGCTGATACCCAGGTGTTGCTCGATGATTCCAAAAAATGTATTGTTGAAGGTGTATTCGATATCACGAAAAATGAACTGAAGGAATTTTTTATCCAGAACGATCTCGATTACGACCCACAGACTACCCTGCGCCGTGAAATTACCACCAGTGGAAAATCCAGGGCATTTATTAATGATACGCCGGTGAATCTGAATATTTTGCGCGACCTGGGCATCCAACTGGTTGATATCCACTCCCAACATCAAAATATTCTTCTGGGTAAGAATAAATTCCAGCTCCAGGTATTGGATACCTTTTCAGGAAACGATCCATTGCTGCACGATTACAGATATGAATACAACCAGTTCAAAACACTGGAATTGAAATACCAGCACCTTAAAGAAACGACTGAAAAAGCCCAGTCTGATCTCGACTATTACCAGTTCCAGTTGGAGCAACTTCAAAAAGCCCAGCTTCGGGAGGGAGAGCAGCAAGAACTGGAGTCCGAATCAGACATATTAACCCATGCCGAAGAGATCAATAATGCCCTGCAGAAAATCCATCATATCCTTTCAGAAAATGAACATGATGTGCTTTCCCGGATCAGGGAAGTTCGTAATCTGCTGGAAAAGGTGACCGAACACTACCCGGTATCGAAAGAATGGCTGGAACGGATGACCAGCCTGGAGATTGAATTGAAAGACCTGGCATCGGAGGTGGAGGCATCCGGGGAGGACCTGGAACATGAACCCGGCCGCCTAGAATTTGTCAGGGAACGACTGAATCTCCTGTACGCCATGGAGCAAAAACACCATGTTGAAACGGTGGAGGAATTGATCCAGGTTCAACAGGATCTTGAGGGAAAAATTGAAGGCATCTCCAACCAGGATGAGGAACTGGTTCGTCTGGAAAAAGCCGTACAAGAAAAAACCACACTTCTGGAAGGTATGGCCTCACGCTTGTCAGCCAGCCGGAAGGAAATCATTCCTAAAATTGAAAAAGAGATCATCCATCTGCTGCAGCAACTGGGCATGCCCAATGCTCAATTTCGTGTGGATCATACACTCCTGGCCGATCTGACCCCACAGGGAAAAGATTCAGTGGATTTTCTTTTTTCCGCCAATAAACATACGGAGCTTCAGGATCTGAAACGCATCGCTTCCGGCGGGGAATTATCGCGGGTCATGCTGAGCCTGAAATCATTGCTCATCCGTTCATTATCGATGCCCACCATTATTTTTGATGAGATTGATGCGGGCGTGTCTGGCGATATTGCGGACCGAATGGGTGAAATCATCCATACCATGTCCGACTCCATACAAGTGGTCAATATCACGCACCTGCCCCAGATTGCCAGCAAAGGCGGACGGCATTTCCTGGTATATAAAACCGAAGGTGCCGAAGCCACACATACACATGTCCGTTTATTGAATTCCCAGGAACGGGTGATGGAAATTGCAAAAATGCTGAGTGGCAAGGAATTGACTGAGGCCGCTATGGAAAATGCACGGGCCCTACTCAATCACCTGCAAAACTAATGGTCCAAACCCGCCTGCCCTCCATATTGTTTAAAATTATTCTAAATTATTTTCTCCTTACCAATATAGGTTTTATCTTTGCCGCCAATCTTCACCAAATATTTAAGCCATGGCACATCTTAGACTACTGGAAGGTAAAAAAGGGATCATATTTGGCGCATTAAACAATAAATCCATTGCCTGGAAGGTCGCAGAACGGGCTCATGCACATGGTGCCGAGTTCACACTTTCAAATGCTCCTGTTGCACTGCGATTCGGTGAGCTCGATGAGCTGGCAAAAAAAACCAACAGTCCGGTTATTCCAGCTGATGCCACAAGCCTGGAAGACATTCGAAAGGTATTTGAAGATACGCTGGATCATTTTGGTGGAAAAATAGACTTCTTTTTACACTCCATTGGAATGTCATTGAATGTGAGAAAAGGAAATGTATACAGCCGGATCAACTACCCTTATTTTCAAAAAACACTGGAGGTATCGGCACTCAGTTTTCACAAAATGCTTCAGACGGCGTATGAACTGGATGCATTGAATGAATGGGCTTCGGTGGTGGCCTTATCGTATGTGGCTGCGCAGCGCACCCTCTATGGATATAATGATATGGCGGATGCCAAGGCACTCCTGGAATCCATCGCACGGAGTTTTGGCTACATCTATGGCCGGGAGAAAAAAGTACGCGTGAACACCATTTCCCAATCACCCACCATTACAACTGCCGGGAGTGGAGTAAAAGGATTCGATTCACTCGTTGATTTTACCGAACGGATGTCACCCCTCGGAAATGCCACCGCTGATGATTGCGCCGATTACTGTGTGACCATGTTCTCAGACCTGACCAAAAAGGTGACCATGCAGAACCTGTTCCATGATGGCGGATTTTCCAGCATGGGCATGAGCCTGCGGGCCATGACCCAGTACGATAAGAGTTTCGAGGAATGCGATTAAAACCTCACTGGTGTTGAGGGGGGAGTGGGGAGTGTTGAGTGGAGAGTGTTGAGTGGGGAGTGTTGAGTGGGAAGTATATTTTTTTTATTCTCTTTAGTTGATGGATATGCATTCCGTTCACAATGTAATCATTTGAATCATGCCTTTTTTGGAGAAACTCAAATACGTATACAGGGGATATCGGTATCGGTATCATATCGATAAAATGGAAGTCCGATACCTGATTCAGAATCTCGCTAAGGGGCAAATAGCCGCCGACATTGGCGCTCATAAAGGGGGCTATTTATATTGGTTGGAAAAACGCGTCGGGACATCTGGAACCGTATATTGTTTTGAACCACAGAAGAAATTATATGAATACCTCAAACGTATACAGAAAATCCAGGGCTATCATAACGTGGTGATTGAAAATAAGGGTGTTTCCTCAAGCAGCGGCGCCCTGGACCTGTATGTCCCAAAAACAAAAAATGGCACCTCCCCCGGTGCAAAGATCTCGACAGAACCATTGGAATCCAGTGAGTACGAGATTCAACGAATAGAATTGGTCACTCTTGACGACTACTTCCTGGAAAAAGGGGTATTCCCAAATGCGATTAAAATTGATACCGAGGGACATGAAAGAGAAGTTTTACTGGGAGGAGATCTCGTACTCAATGATTGTCAGACCGTCCTGATGGAGTGTGAGAGCAGGCACCAGGACGGAGGAAACATTTTTGAAGTGTTTGAAATATTATTAACAAAAGGCTTTTCAGGCTATTTTTTCGAACAAGACAAAATGACACCCTTAAGTGAGTTCCGCCCGGAACGGCATCAAAGATCGGGTGAAGGTTCTTTCTGGGAGGCTCAAGGATACGTTAATAATTTCATTTTCAATCGCACCTGATACCATTTGCTTTAAAGTTGCCGTATTTTAAAACCAGAAAACATCCTGTTTCCTGACGACGGTCCTTAAACGTGCAATAGATGTAAGATTACGATTCGGCCCATTATGAATCCCTAACCATTTATCTCATTCCCTGCATTTTTGTCATCAATGAAATCGCGAACCCGGCATGGATCCTTCCTGCGCAATGCATCCAGGTAAGGAATCACAATGTCGTTCTTTTGTTCGGTCGTGCCATCATAAGTAATGGTGACGATGGGTACCCCGGTATATTCCCGGATGGTATCCTTCATGGCTTCGGTGATCAGCGATGGACAGCAGAATGCTGGATTGGTTTGCACGAAAAGAGCCACTTCAGGATGCGTTTCCATGATGTGAAAGATCTTTAAAATATTATCATAGGATTCTCCTGAGTGGTATGGATGTAGATTGAATTTTTTCAAATGATTCTCCAGTCTTCGGGGATTGATTTCGGATTGCTTCCCAAGATATGGCTCAAAATATCGATAGTATTTCTTTTCTAAGAATTTGATTGCAGAAAGCAGGGTCCTGTAACCCAGAACTTCCAGATGCTGGCCTTTTAATTCCCGACGCCGCATGACATTTTCAGAGGTCAGCTTGAAATATTCATTATAGGGCGTATTCAGTACTTCTCCTCCGGCATCTTCAATGGTCTGTACCAGTCCCTGGTTCATCACATCATTGTCACGAACAAAGAAATCCCCAAAAAGTGCCACCAACGGACGCTTTTCAAAAATGGTAGCGATCCCGTCAAACCAATGCATGACCTCACCAAGGGTGCGTTCAATGCCTGCGGTTCCTGAGAACGCATGTTCCAGAGCCAGAATACTTTTTACCATGACCTGTTCGGTTTCGCCTTGATGGACCTCATAAGGTCGCAGCCGGTTGCCCAGACGACGAAGCAGACCACCTATCATATAGGCAAAATAGGCATAATACGTGGTATTCAATGAGATTTCAGTATGTGCCAGTTCTCCGGAATATACCGAGGCTTTCTCCATTCCTTGACCATGATTTTGCAATATGGTCTGAATGTATTGTGGATACATCCGGATGTTACAGGTAAGGCGTGTCTCAGTCATCCAGAGAATGGTGTCTGATGGATCGAGATCGTTTTTCCCGATGAAATCAATATAATCCTGGGCAATGATATTGAGTGGCAGGCATTGCCCGGTATTATGGGCCATCCCTTTTTGAATCCCACTGGTAGAGTGCTCCATGAGCCTCACATCAAATCCGGATCGTTTTAGGTTGGCCACTACGAAACGACCGCTGATGGCATCCCAGTTTGGAAACAGTATGACCTTATTACGGGGTAATCTGCGTACCGGAGTTTTCAATTTCATCATCCCCAAACGGTCCCCTGGCCGATCCAAACGGTTATGATTTCGGAACGACCGCAATGCAGCCTCAATACGGGTTTCATAACCCACATTGGAGTCATGTTCATCGACCTGCAGAATCAGATAGGGTTTCCCATAGCCGTCGAGGATCTTTTGAAAGTATTCTATAACAAATGAATCCGGGGCACATTTAAATCCCGTTACAAAAACGGGGTACAACTTTTCTGTCTGTGCAATAACACGTGTCACTTCCAAAATCTGGGATGCAAAATGCCATGGCATGGATCGTAGCAGGCAGGATAGCTCCTGGCCATGGTGCTCCTCCACCGGGATCATGTCCTGGTAGAAGGTTTTTATCCCTTTACTGGCAAACAGATCTGGGATACCCTTATTTAAAGCCCTGGATAAATTGAGATAGGGGCGTCCCAGGAGGACCACTGATACATCCTGAACCATTCCTGATTCCTTCAGATACAATTCCCTGAGTTGGATCTTATGATCCTGGCTGGCCTTTTTTGCTTTCTGATATGCGGACCTGATTTGGGATATGTTTATTGTTTTCGTCTTCAGACCCCTGAGCATTTTATGCAGGGCCTTTAAAACGTCGTCCTCACCTCTGGCATGATTAAGCAAAGGAACCAGACATTTCTCCTGAACCTTTTTGTTCATGAGAGATACCACTGACGGGCTAAACTGGGTATAATAACAATAATTGGCCTCCTGGGATCCGTTTTTATTCCGGGATTCAATAGTGGATGGCAGGAAAATATGATCCACCCGCTCTGAGAGCCAGGAAACATGCCCATACAGGGCATGCATGGGGGCACAAAATTCGGCACCGGCCAGACGTTTCCCTTTGTCCAGTGGGTCTGGCAGCAGTTCACTGGTAATTACCGGAAATCCCAGAGAATGAAAGAACATTTTCCAGAAATCCAGCTCTTCAAACAGGTTCAAAGCTGCAGGTAGTCCAATGGTGGTTGTCCGGGTTGTGGATTTCTTGTGAGATTGGTTAAAAATTTGTTTCCGGGCTGAAAGCAGGGAAAATCCGGAGGTATTATTATCGACAAATGAAGCTGTATCATAATCGCGTCCGCAAAGGAAACCATAGGCGACCTTATTGCCTTTGACCTCGGCCAGACTGATCTGGCAGTGATTATTGCAATAGTGGCACGTTTCCGTGGTGACACGGATATCTTCATGGATCAGGTCCAGCCCTCTGAAATTGGTACTGCGTATACCTTCCTCAGCCAAAAGTAACGCCGATCCATAAGCCCCGGTCAAATGGCAATATCTGGAAACAAATATAGGCTGACCGAGCTTCTGTTCAAATGCGGCCACCAGCGCTTTATTTTTTGCCGTGGCCCCCTGGAAACATACCTGCTGGCCCATGGCAGACTCTATGGCCACCTTTTTGAGGTAGTTTTCACGTACTGAGTGCAATACACAGGCCAGAATATCTTTCGTTTCATACCCCTGGTTCACATAATAATTGATATCGCGTTCCATGAATACGGTGCAGCGATCACTGGCCAGGGGTGCGGGTGCGTTTTCTGCCAGTCGTGCATAATCCCGGAGTGCCACCCCCAGCTTATGGGCCTGTTCTTCAATAAAACTTCCCGTTCCGGCAGCACATACGGAATTCATTTGCGAGAAAGTCACATACCCATTTCGCATGAGTGTAAATTTCGCATCCTGTCCACCAATTTCAATAATGGTATCGGTATCCGGATTGAGCTCATAAGCAGCACGTGCATGCGTGGTGATCTCATCGAGAACCTGATCGGCTCCAACCAGGGCGCCAACGAATTTCCGGCCAGAACCCGTTGTTCCCACGCCACAGAAACGAAATGTGCAATTCCACATATTTTGAATTGTGATCATGGCTTCAAAAATGGCCCTTGTTGCATGGAGTGGTTGCCCACCGGTGTATGTATAGAATCCGGCTATGGGTTGCTTTTCCTGATCCAGAAGGATGGCCTTTGTACTGGTCGAACCAATATCGACACCCATATATACATCGATCGCATTGATATCAAAGATTCTTTTATATACATCC
>Ga0209536_100010085_pt1 | contig 13970 bp, 12 predicted proteins | sample DeeMarSeWOR28_12_FD_187461 | JGI IMG/M metagenome (GOLD analysis project Ga0209536, IMG submission 187461) | Marine sediment microbial communities from White Oak River estuary, North Carolina - WOR-2-8_12 (SPAdes) (version 2) | ecosystem: Environmental > Aquatic > Marine > Intertidal zone >...
AGATGGTCAACTGGTGTTTTAATCGCGGGGAACTCAGGGGGTGGGGGACGATTGTAGGAAAGTGGGGGGATTACGACTGTTCCGGACTGGTGGGTGAAGCCAACGATAATGGAAACGATTATGCGTTTGCCATGAACGGCTATGAGCAGGCGGGTGCCCTGGTCCCTATGGTCAGGTATGATGACCGGTTTGCGACGGCCATTGCCAAATGGGTCCTCAACCTGGCCAATGCATCGCGGCTTTTCTACCCAAACTATTTACCCGATGAGATGCAGGACAATGAACAATGGGCCCAATTGTATGACCCGGAGTCTTATATCGGATATGAATCTATGAAGGAGAGGAAAAACAACCAGAGCCCTTACGCTACCGGCGACGCCATGGACGGAGGCTGGGCAGCAACGAACCTGATGCTGTACAGCTCTTCTCACGTGGGGATTCTCGGAGGCATCATTGAAGAAACAGATGTGGAGGCCATCCTTCGTCTTGATCTGCTGAAAACGGACTATTATCACAAAGGCGCATATCCGACCTACCTCTATTACAATCCCTATGAATCAGGTGCATCAGTTGGGTTGACACTCCCGGCCGGTTCTTTCGACCTGTACGATGCCATCGCCAATGCATTGATTAGCTCCGGAGTTTCTGGAAGTACTAGCATCACCATTCCTCCCGGGCAGGCAGTGATGGTGGTACAGGTTCCTTCAGACTCATTGGTTACACAATCCGGGAAGAAGACCCTGGCAGGTAACATCGTCATTGATTACAACAATGGCAATACAATTTCAGATTATCCGCCCAGGATGAAAGCACTCGCACCAGAAAACATCAAAATTGAAGCGGGCACATCAACCAGGATCTATTGCACGGCCTCTGACCCCGAGCAAGGAGTGCTTACCTATGAATGGACCATAGATGGTGAATCGAATAATGGCAATTCTACTTATGAGTTTCAGCCTCCGGCGGTGCCGGGCATCTATCAGGTCCTGTGCAAAGTGACCGATCCGGGCAACCAGTGGGATACCCTTTCAACCTATGTGGAAGTAGTGGAAAAGATCATGGATCCGCCTCAGATTCTGAGCATTCAGGCTGATCCCCTGAAAGTTCACCTCTCGGGGACCATCGAACTCCACTGCATTGCACAGGACATCAATCATGATACCCTGAGTTACGTTTGGTCGGCAGTTGCCGGGAATATTGTGGCAAATGGTGAAATGGCCACTTATACAGCCCCGGATCAGGCAGGTAACTATTTCATTAAATGTGCTGTTTCAGATACGGATCTGATGATGGTTGAAGACAGCATCGAAGTGATGGTCCGTGATCTCTCTGTGGAGCCGGCAGGCAACCTGATTGCATTTTATCCCTTGAATGGGAATGCGCAGGATGCAAGCGGATACGAAAACCACGGAATCCCTCTTGGGATTACCTGGGCTGAGGATAAGGAAGAAGCACCTTTAAAAGCTGCTCAGTTCAATGGTCTGAGTTCTTCTATCCGCATTCCGAACAGTGAGCTCCTGAATTTCCAGGATGCCCTGTCCATAGCTGGTTGGATTTTGATTGATCAGTTCCTCGAACGTGAACAACATCCTGTTTCACACGGAAGCTGGCAAAATCGTTATAAAATTTCCATTGGTGATCAGAACCTCCGGTTTACAGTGAATACATCTGACGGGATCAGGGACCTGGATTCAAAGAGTGTCCCGGTTACGGGGCAATGGTACCACCTTGCGGTGGTTTACAATGGAGCCGATATGGAGATCTGGCTCGACGGCAAACTGGACGCTTTCACGTCTCATTCCGGGTTGATCAATAGCACGGTATTTGACCTTGTATTCGGACAGAATCTTCCCGGAGATAATAATTACAATTTCAAAGGGAGACTTGATGCTGTCAGTATATTCGATTATGGCCTTTCCCCTGCCCAGATAACGTATCATATGGAAAACAGTATCAACGTTGGATTAAATGAGAAGGTGTTGACCATCGGCAAGCGGTACAAGGTTTTTCCAAATCCTGTTACCGGATCAATCATTCAGATTGAGTTAAAATCCCTTACTCCCGAAGATATTTCATTCTCACTGTTGGATTTGTCAGGAAAACAGGTCCTGAAAAGTAAGTTTTTCAATACCGTAACTGGGAGCTCAACCTTCGGTTTGCCGATCGGGGCCCTGAAAAACGGTCTTTACCTGCTTTCGATCACAGGGAAAGATTGGACAGCTGTGGAGTTGATCATGGTGCTGCGATAGCAGTTCAAGGAAATAAAAGGTTTGTGGCATCGCCGGCAATAAAGGTTGCAGGGAATTCTTCCTATTGGGATACCGCAACTCCCACATACGAATCGGCAGTTCCGTAATAAAGGAACCATTTCGATTGGTAATAGACCAGCCCTTCTGCAAAAGTCGTCCCTGATTTATACTGGCCGGTTATTTCATGGGGCAGGGTTGGCTTTAAAAGACAGGTGTCGGATCTTGAGATCACCTTTTCCGGATCATTGATATCAAATACCACTTTACCAACCGAATACATTCCTCTCGGTAACTCAGGGGCCGCATCATCACCTTCAGAGTTCTTACCGTTATAAAGCAACACAATTCCCTCATCCGTCATGATTGCCGGTGGCCCGCATTCCGTTAGCTGGCTATCGAACTTATGTGTCCTGGGCTCGATCACGGCCCTCAGTTCGCCCTGGTCGTCCAGCAAAGGAAACCAATCGTATAAATTTTCAGACCAGGCCAGGTTGATCAGATTCTCACCCCAGTACATCCAGTATTTACCCTTCATTTGGGCAAGCACAGGCCGGGATCCTTCCATTTTTGTGATCATGGATCCGGATTTTGACCATTGATTTAAAAACCTGCCATCATATGCGCTTGCAAATGCGGGCCCTTTCTTTTCCCATTGTATCAGGTCTTTGGAAAAGGCAATGCTTAATCTGGCAATATCACGGTTCCAGGAGGTATAGGCCATCACATACAGACCTTGCTCAGTTTCAGCAACCCTCGGATCCTCACAGCCCCCCGGATAATCATACTGCATAAACTCACCACTATCGGGATACAGGACCGGTTCGGGATATGTATTGAAATGCAGGCCATCTTCACTGAAAGCCAGGCCTATTCTGGATGTCCTACCGCCCAGAATAGCCTCAGGATTATCCTCGCTTCGAACAAGCAGATAGATCTTATCATCTTTCACAATGGCCGCAGGGTTAAAGACATCTGCCTTTTGCCATTGCACCTCTTCATCCGTTACCGGGCAAACGAAAGTCAACGTAGAATCGGCTTTCAGAATGGGATTTTCATCTGGTTTGTAGAAACTTTGAAAATCCCGGTCAACTGCCGGATTAGAATTACAGCCCAGAAAAATCAGCAGAAACAAATAAATCATATATCTTTTCATAAGCCTGGCATCTCTTTGGATAAAGATAGATGCGTCGACCGGACAAATTGTTATACAATTGATCATACGATTTACATGATTCACACATCTTCTGGCAAGCAAACCCACATTTGCCAGTTTTCTGAACATGCCACAGGAAGGGTAACCGGTATCCAGGTTTGAAATAAAGTGGCACAACTCGTCTTATTAAAGATAAGCGATTACCTTTAACAAATAATGAAGTTCAGATGCAGGCTGCCGTAAACAGAAAAGATGTCATGTTGAATCCGGACCCGAGCCGAGTCATCGCACGTTTTCTGTTTACGGACAACGAAAGGGCTTCGAACACCATTCGTTCTATAATGGAATTGTCGGAAGAGGATGTATCGGTTACACTGAAACAGACCCTGAGGGATTATTCAATGCGTCACAGAAATATTTCTAAAATCTTCGAAAATCATTTCAGAAAGATAGCTCATTTGATTTCCCAAATGGATATTGATCCGGATTCCATAGATGATTCCAGAAGAATGCTCATTGGTTCCTATTTTACCTTGGAATACTCCATTGAATCTGCGGCTTTCTTTAATCCCTCTATCATTGAACATCCAGATCAGAAGGAGATTGGTCCGGGTCAGCTTAGGGTTATATTAAGTTTCAGGGCCACCGGAGAGGGACATATATCTTCCATTGTCTTCAGGACCGGCGTGCTGGATGCTGAACTCAACCTTACACTCCAACCCGCTGGTAAAATGCTGGAAGAGGCAGAGCATATCCGCCGACATGTTTATGACAAAGCATCTTTCAAAAGCAAGCTGGATGAAATGAAGGATTTTCAGGGAATAATTCCTTCCGGCATAATACTGGATAAGCTCGGCGATAAATTTACCTATGGCGAGCTTCGGAAATGCATTGAAGAAGATAAAAAGACACTTCACCTGGGCGCTTATAAAGAGGTGTTCTTTAATCAGATCATGTGGCTTGCTTCATCCCATTACGAGCTGGAATTCTCGTTGGACACCAATATTTCAGAAAGGGTCATATTCCCGATTTCGGTAAGTGAAAAGAATGGCATTGAAGATGCCCGTTTTGTAAAATTCAGGGATGATAACGGCGAAACAATGTATTATGCCACTTATACAGCTTATGACGGCCATACAATCCTGCCCAAGATGCTGGAAACAAGTGATTTTTATCACTTTAAGATTTCACCCCTGCATGGGGAGATCGCTGTAAATAAAGGAATGGCATTGTTTCCCAGAAAGATCAAAGGTAAGTATGTCATGCTTTGCCGCCTGGACGGGCATAACAATTACATCGCTTTCTCGGATCAGCTGACTGTCTGGCGTGAAGCAAAGTTATTGCAACAACCCAAATACCCCTGGGAGCTCATTCAGATTGGAAATTGCGGCTCACCCATTGAAACAGAAGCTGGCTGGCTGGTCATCACCCATGGGGTTGGCCCCATGCGGGAATATGTGCTGGGGGCTTCACTGTTCGATATTAATCATCCAGAAAAAGAGATTGGAAGGTTGAAGAACCCTCTCCTGATACCAAATACAAAAGAGAGAGAAGGGTATGTTCCCAATGTGGTCTATTCCTGTGGATCGATGGTTCATAACGGGCATCTGATCATCCCATATGCCATGTCCGATTACGCGTCGACCTACGCGACCATTCATTTGAATGATCTATTGACAGAGCTTTATAATTCCAAATAGTCAGGATTATCTCCGTCCCTGATTGAGGTTCCTCAGACATCATACGCGTATAAACATGTGAATGATGTAACTCTTATCCTGAATTGTGTAAAGCTATCTCGTGCCCGGCGAATTACTTTTATCCCTAATCTTGAACCATCGTATGGTTTTATCAAGCAATAAACTTATGAAAAATTCACTGTATGTTATCGCTGGATTGCTGTTGGTAATATGGGGGATCTTATTCTGGGGATTACACGTCGTCGGGGCTGTTCATTTCCTGCTGGCAGGAGCTTTGTTTATTATTCTGGTTAGGCTTGTTTTCAGTAAGCAATTGGGGGTTAGATAATGGGAAATTTTCTGTATGTACTGGCCCTTCTGCTTGTTATAGCCTGGATCATAGGATTCTACAGCACCGGTATTGGAAATATCATCCACATTCTTCTTGTTATGGCAGTTATTGCCGTAATAATCAGGGTATTCAATGACGACGCGTTGATTAAGAAATCTAAAATCGAACGAAAATGACCTATGTATATATTTTTATTCCCGTATTGGTAATATTGTTAGCGGGCATCAGGATTGTAAGGCCCACCCAACGCGGACTCATGGAGCGGCTTGGTAAATATAACAGTCTGGCGTCGCCGGGATTTCACTGGATTATACCGATTGTCGACAGGCTCTTCATGGTTAACGTTACTGAACAAATGGTAGATGCAGAGCCCCAGGAGATCATCACAAACGATAATCTGAATGCAAGTGTCGATGCCCAGGTATACTTCAGGGTGAAATCAGATGAAGATAGTGTAAAAGGAGCCATTTATAATGTCAATGATTACAAATGGCAGATAGTAAATCTTGCCCGTACCACGCTGCGTAATATAATTGGCACCCTTACCCTGAAGTCTGCCAACAGTGAACGGGGAAAAATAAATGCTGACCTTTATAAAACCTTGCACAATGAAACCAAGGGCTGGGGGATTGAAATCGTCCGGACAGAGCTAAAGCAAATTGATCCTCCAAGTGACGTTCAGGAAACCATGAATAAGGTAGTAAAAGCTGAGAATGAGAAGATAGCCGCCATAGATTCCGCCACGGCTGCCGAAACCGTCGCCGATGGCGTCAAGCGGTCTAAGATTAAGGAGGCAGAAGGATTTAAACAATCGAAAATATTACATGCCGAAGGTGAAGCTGAAGCCATCAAATTGGTCAATGAAGCTGCAGATAAGTATTTCAAAGGAAACGCACAGTTATTGAGGAAGCTGGAGGCCCTGGAGACATCACTGGAGAAGAATGCAAAAATAGTGATTCCCACAGGATCGGAACTGGTCAATGTAATCGGCGAAATGGCAGGCATATTACCCCTGGAGAAATAATGATATGGGGACCTGCTAATGGACAGAGTAAATCCAAAAAAAGTTGCACTGATCGTGGCTCATCCTGATGATGAGACCTTATGGGCCGGTGGAACCATCCTGAGCCATCCTGCCTGGGAATGCTTTATCGTCTGTCTTTGCCGGGGAAATGATGCAGACCGCGCTCCAAAGTTCAGGCAGGCATTAAAGGAGTTAAGATCGGAGGGGATTATGGGTGATCTGGACGATGGGCCCGATCAGAGACCGCTGGAGGAAAATGAGGTAGAGAAGACTGTCCTGGAATTATTGCCTCCGCGCTATTATGACCTGGTCATTTCACATCATCCGATGGGTGAATACACCCGGCACATCAGGCATGAGGAGACAGGACGGGCAGTGATCAGGCTTTGGCATTCAGGCAGGATATCAACCGGGGAACACTGGGTATTTGCTTATGAGGACGGCAATAAGGAATATTTGCCTCAACCCTTTCAAACTGCAGCCATTTATCGAACGCTTACAAAGAGGATCTGGTTGCGAAAATACAGTATCATCACGAAAACATACGGATTTGAGGCCGACAGTTTTGAAGCAAAGACGACACCCCGAGCAGAATCCTTCTGGCAGTTCAATAATTCTTTTGAAGCCAAAAAGCTGATTTAAATCAATGGAATGTCCAATGAAAGTACTGGTTCTATATGATTATCCGCCCTCTCCCGGTGGACTTGCAACCCAGGGAGATCTCCTATACAGAGGACTTCTGGAAATGGGCGTTGATGCCCATGCTGCTCATTTTGAATCAGCCCAGGAAAAGGAATGGTACTACCGCTGGTTTGAGCCCGATGTGGTGGTTGGTGTGGGTTATTGGGGCCATGCACCGCAGCTGGTAATGCATCCGCAGCGGTATGGGGCTAATGCTGTACCGTGGTTAGTGGCAGATGGGTATATTGCAAATTACCAGGAGGTATTGAATGCACTTCCGCTTATCCTGGTCACCTCCTCCTGGGTGAAGGAAATGTATGTAAGGGACGGAATCCAAGGTGATAAGATCAAGGTATTACCCGTTGGTTGCGATACAGATGCCTTTAAACCCTTCAAAAAGGACGATCCGAAGATCCTGGCGGTACGTGAAGCCCTGGGTGTTTCACCCGATCAGATCATGATCCTTACCGTGGGCGGTGATGCTGCATCAAAAGGGGCACAGGAGGTAATGCAGGCACTTGCAATCATTGATCTTGAGGCACCTGACTGGAAATATGTGTGCAAGGTATGGCCCCAACCACGCACCAAGTTACAGAACCTGGCGGATCTGGAATTGGCCACAAGCCTGGGGATTGAAAAAAATGTTACCTATGCCACCAATACCATATCACGGAAGTTTATGCCTTACCTGATAGGGGCTTGTGATATATATGCGGCCCCTTCACGGCTGGAAGGTTTTGGGATGCCACAGGTGGAAGCGGGAGCTTGTGAAAAACCGGTCATAGGTATGAAGGCCATGGGAATGCTGGATACACTGGTCCATGGTGAAACCGCCTATCTGGCGAAGATAGGCAGGAAAATTGTTGTAAACGAGGTCATCCTGGGCGAGGAATCAGGATTCATAGAGGACCACCCGGTAGTATTCAGTAAGCCAAGGGTAGTGGATTACCGCGCCAACGTGCATGATATTGCAAAATATCTTCTGATCCTTATGAAGGATCAGGCACTGCGTGATAAGATAGGTAAGGCGGGCAGGGTGCGGGCGGTGGAACATTTCGACTACCGGATCGTTGCAAGCCGGTTTGTTCAGATCATCAACGATACCCTGGGCATAAGATAGTAAATACCATGAGGACACCGGAATCGAGGGAAGTTGCATTGGCAAGGGAGGCTGCACTTGAAATACTTCGACATAATAACCACGGACCATTTCATGGACTTCCAAGAACTGCAGGCTGGGGATACCCGGAACCATATACAAGGGATTTGTTGTTTTCAATTCTTGGTATTGCAGTTTCAGGGGATCAGAAGCTGATGGAGAGCACGCGCAGGGTATTGAAAACTCTGGCGGATAACCAGTCAGAGCGGGGTCATATCCCTTCAATGGTTCACGACAGGGAGAACCGTGGATCGAGTGATTCAACGCCTTTGTTCCTGCTGGGAGTAGCCATCTTCAGAACAAGCACCGGGGAAAATGGATTTCTTCATAACGCTGTTGAGAAAGCACTCACCTGGATGGAGTATCAAAGTCCTGTAGACAGGGTATTGGTGGCCCAGCAACCCACCAGCGACTGGCGCGACGAACAATGGGTGTTGGGATATGGTCTTTATGTGAATACCCTGGTATACAGCTATCTTCGTCTGCTTAATCAACATGAGCGGGCTGATTATCTGAGAAAGGAGATGGTAAGGTTTACCATTTCCGGCGGACAAATGCATCATCATGTGCACGAGGGACTGGTAGTCAAACATAAGCCCTATTATGCCTTCTGGTCTTATAAAATCTATAGCAGTGAGAGATTCGACCTGTTGGGCAACTCTCTTGCCATTCTTTCAGGGATTGTATCACCAACACGGGCTAAACAAATGATATCCTGGATCGAAAAAGAATGCGCGGGGATGCAGGAAAGAGGTGAACTGGCCATTGATCTGCCTCCGAATTTCTTTCCCTTTACGAAGCCCGGGGATCCTGACTGGCGTGAAAGGTATTCGGTCTTTAACAATCCAGGGGAATATCATAATGGGGGTATATGGCCTTTTGTGTGCGGAATCTACATAGCAGCCCTGGTGGCCGCCAAAAGGTACAGGCTTGCAGGGGAAAAGCTCCTGGTATTGACCCGTGCGATCAAGGTCTCGTCTTCAGGAGGAATTGATTTCGGATTTAATGAGTGGTTGAGGGCGAGGGACGGAAAGGCTGCTGGCCAGGACTGGCAGAGCTGGAGTGCAGCGCTATACCTCTTTGCTGCCAGGTGCGTCGAAGAAAAAAGAACTCCTTTCTTCGAAGAAATGCGGAGAGGCCATGACTAAAAATGGAGCCCGCATTTCCATTTTCTGCTAACGAAGGATCTTCTGATAGACCTCCAGGTAAGCATCCACCATTTTTTGCCTGCTGAAATTTGAAGAAGCCCACTCGGTGCAAGCTCGCCGGTCAATAAATTCAATGCTATTTACTGCCTCAACGGCCTCCTCAATGTTATTTACCAGGAAACCGGTTTTGCCATCAAGAACAAGTTCAGGCATGGATCCCCTTTTGAATGCAATCACCGGGGTTCCACACATCATGGCTTCAACCACGCTTAGGCCAAAAGGCTCTTCAAATCCAATGGGATGTAATAGGGCATAAGCGCCACCCAGGAGTCTGTTCCGGTCGACAGGGCCGGAATTACCCACGTACATGATTTCCTGACCATCAATATACGGGTTCACCCTATTGGCAAAATATTCCTGATCCTGGATCAGGCCGGAAATGATTAGCTTCCTGTTTGATTTCTTTGCAATTTCTATAGCTTCAGAGACTCCTTTTTCTGGATGAATCCTGCTAAAGAAAAGCAGGTAATTATCTGATTCAGAATTGAAGCTAAACTCTCTTGTGTCAATGCCATTATAGACGGTTGCCGTATAACTGAGTTCAGGGCTGCGATCAGAATTGCTGATGGAAACATAATAGCTGTTGCTGTTGTATTTTTTATAGACCGGTATAATTCGTGGCGAAGAAAAACCATGAATCGTTGTTACCATGGGTGTTTTGATCAGGCGAGAATAACTCAGGGGAAGAAAATCAAAATTGTTATGTATGATATCAAAATTATTGGCTTGTTCCATTACATGACTGATATGAAGGCACTCTGCTACTTTGGGGTCGACCTCCGGGTGTTCGGCGTATGGTTGCTCAATTACGGAGGCCAGTTTACCATTAGTCATCGAATCGCCTGATGCAAACAATGTCACATCAATACCCTGTTCAACCAGTCCTTCGGCGATGTTTGAGGATACCTGTTCCCAGGGACCATATTGTCTGGGCGGTGTCCTCCAGGCAATGGATGACAGTATGGCTATTTTCATGTGTTTGATCCTTTTATTCAGTTGCCTTTTAAAGGGGTGGACGTGGATTATCCAGACAGTGGTCTACAAGGGCCTCCAGGTTGGCAGTGCCCACACACATTACATTGTCAGCGCCTCCCCAGTATATTTTAACACTACCATCCTCCTCCGGCACAGCACCGCAGCAAAACACCACATTATGAACATATCCTGTAATTTCATAATCCTCTTCGGGTTGAAGAATCCAATCATCTCCCACAGCAATGACCTTAGAAGGATCGTCCAATTGGAGTAAAGCGGTTCCAAGCCTGTATATACACCCATCCATGGTTGGGAAAACACCATGGTAAATATGTAACCAACCCCGGGGGGTTTTGATGGGTGGTGCTCCCGGCCCAATCTTCATCTCATCCCAATGGTATTGCATGGGTCTCATTATTAGCAAGGATTCCCCCCAGTATTTTAAATCAGGCGAGTAGGTTATCCACACCGACCATGGGGAGATTTCGGAATGAGGACGATCGAGTCTGGCATATAGGCCACCAAACTTTTCCGGGAATATGACCACATTGCGGTAATCTGATTCGGTGATCAATGAAAACCTTTCTACTGTTTCAAAATCTTTAGTTCTGGCCAGTCCAATACGAACCCCGTGCCTGGAATAAGCACTGTAGGTAATCAGGTACTCGCCATCCATGAAAACAATGCGTGGATCTTCCACTCCGTAGGCTTCGTACTCCTTATAGATTCCCTGAACGGATGGAACCATGAATGGTGTTTTGTCCACTTCAAAATGGTAACCATCGCTACTCACAGCTTTTCCCAATATGCTTCGTCCATTTAGTTTATGGGATCGAAAAATCATGATATATTGATCCTGATGTTTTACAACTGCAGCATTGTGTACCGTAGCCACTGGATAAGGAACATCATCCTTCGTAAGGATAGGATTATATGGATACCTGCTGATGATCATAAGCACCTTTTAGTCCTGCTTATGAAATTCTTCATAAGCCTGCAAAACCGTTAAATGAGAGATTAAATAGGCCAATGAGCTTTCTGCTCCCTGGTTACGGTTTACTCCATAGCTTTCAAATCCATCGCAGCAACCTTTTGTTTCAAAATCGTATAAGCTCATTCTCATGTCGTTTTCTCCCAGAAACCACAAAAATGAGGTGTATAGTTTATTGAGGTAATCTTTGTCTTTGGTGAAGTGATAGGCCTGGTGATACATCAACACCATGGCCATGGCGTCGATCGGTTGCTGGGCAAAAACAGACCGTTCTCCTTCTTTCTTATACCAGTTTTCGTTTCCGATGATCGACAAGTACTCATCCTTCAGGGTATGGGTGGTCAGGAAATCCATAGTAGTAAGGGCCACTTGGGTAACCCGATCGTCATTCAGTATACCGGCCGCATGCAAAAGTGCAAGGGGTAAAATTCCGTTATCGTAAGCCAGCAAAGATTCGAACCAAAGCCAATCGGACGATGTATTTTCCTGGTATTGGGATATTAATTTGAGTGCCATGTTTCTTAACCTTTCGGTCATGGAATCATCTGCAGGGTTTGTTTTTAGGTAATAACAAATCCCGATCATAGCATTGGCTATGCTTCTGATGGATTTTAACTTCTCGAAATTGGGTGCAGCATTAAAGAACACCCCGCTGCCTGCCTGAAAATAGGCATCATTTGGAGCATTGCCAAGCAGGTAACCCAGTGCCCAGATGGTCCTGCCAAAAGAGTCTTCAGAGCCCACCTCGTCGAGAAAGTTTCTGTTAAAACTCAGGAAGTTCCTGAAGGTTCCGTCCGCATTCTGCATGTAGTGAATGTAGCTCAGATAGATAGGAGATAATTCAAGTGCCCTGGCGTCTTTCATCTGGCGGTAAGCCATCAACACCATGAGAAGGGCTCTTGCATTATCATCCAGGCAGTACCCTTCCTTCAGGTTAGGGATGCCGTATTTTGCATGTTGGATAATACCGGTGTCGTCTGTTAAACGATTGATATGTACCAGTGAAAAGGGTGGCAAAATAAGAAAATCAAGACCCGTATTAGTCTTTTTTGCTGGTTGAGTTTCTTTCTCAAGAATCGTGCTGACCAGCTCCACATATTTCTCTCCGGTTTTGGGCCAGGTAAAATTAATTCCGTACTCAAGCGCATTTTTTTTCAATCCCCTCAACTCTGCGGGATGATCCAGAAGTTCAATAATAGTGGAAGAGAGGTGATTGGAGTTGCCAAAATCAAAAAGCCTTCCTCTTCCGTCAGCCAAAAGCTCTTCAGCATGCCAGTATGGTGTTGAGAGCACAGCGGCACCCACTCCAACGGCGTAGGAAAGCGTACCGCTTGTGATTTGCGCTTCATTCAAATAGGGTGTGATATAAATATCTGTTGCAGACAGGTACTTGAATAAATCCCGAACATCTATGAATTGATTTAAAAACAGTACATGATTTTCCAGTTGCAGGTTCTTTACCAACCGCATCAAGAATATGCGATATTCTTCTCCAGAATGCCGTAGTACATTTGGGTGGGTTTTCCCCAATATAATATATATCACATCCGGGTGTCTTTGAACCACATCGGGCAAAGCATTGATGACTGTTTCAATCCCTTTATTCCGGCCAATAAACCCAAATGTGAGCAATACTTTTTTACTGGCCAGTTTGAATTCTTCCTTTGATTTTACCGGATTAAACTTTATATCTGGTACTCCATGCTCTATTAAGGCAATTTTTTCCCGGGGTATGTCGTAAATATCAACCAGAAATTCAATGGCCTTTAGACTCATCACAATGATCTTCTGGGCCATTTTCCCGATTTCCTGCAAAACCGCTTTTTCATTGTATGAAGGCGTTTTAAGAATGGTATGCAGGGTCACTGCCAATGGAATCTCCAACCGGTGCAGCAGGGGAAGGATGTACACGCCGTTTTGTCCTCCGTAAATCCCAAATTCATGCTGAAGGATACAAATATCTGCGCCACTTATATTAATATACTTTGCAGCTTTTAAATAATCTTCCTGATACTCCTGCCTGATGTTTAACTTTACTTCCTGAGGATAATCATACCTCAGGTCATGATCGTCCACGGCCACCACAAATCCTTCACGGTTCCCATTTTCTGCTTCTTTTATATGTAAAACTGAATCAAGCAGGTTATTCGTAAATGTTCCGATGCCACATTCCCTTGGCGGGTACGTGCCAATAAAAGCAATTTTCATGATGCAGAGGTACCTTCCCTAAATTTTAATTTTAGTCTCGCTATTTTTATCTGCACGTTTGGCAGCTTTTGCAGCTCTTTTCTCTTTCAGGTTCTTTACAGCCGGTTTCTTGCTGTTTTTCTTGCCTACTTTTTCTTTTGACATGGTGTGAATTTTTTTTATTCTTTATTCCTTATGGCTTGCTAGGTAATGATCCCTTCATAGCCACTTTTTATCACAGTTACTAACATTTTTGAAGGATTATGGGCCCTTATCAAATTAGCTGCATGTGCAGGTATCAGGATGGCCTGT
>Ga0209536_100010086_pt1 | contig 13969 bp, 15 predicted proteins | sample DeeMarSeWOR28_12_FD_187461 | JGI IMG/M metagenome (GOLD analysis project Ga0209536, IMG submission 187461) | Marine sediment microbial communities from White Oak River estuary, North Carolina - WOR-2-8_12 (SPAdes) (version 2) | ecosystem: Environmental > Aquatic > Marine > Intertidal zone >...
GGAAATAACTGGTTGCGAGGTGGATACTCTCATGTGGCTGTGGAGATGGGTACATGGTTGAGCTGACTGACATCAGCGATGACACCGTCCAGCAGGAAACGATTGCCGAGTTTCCCGGTGGTCGTTACGGGCCCGGACAGCACATCCGCCGTGTCACTGGTAACCGACGCGTGGACAGTGACCGTGGCGAGTGTTGGGTCGGACGAGACCGGAGACATCCGTGACATCAAGGGACCGCTCTCGATTCCCAAGAACTGGTTGCTGTTGGTGCCGTGGATTCTCGGAGCGGCAGCGCTCGGCGGGGGTGCATATTGGCTCTACCGTCGGGCAAAACGCCGTCCCGAGTCCGTCGTGGATGCGATCCCGGCACCGGCCAGGCCGCCACATGAAGTTGCTTACGAGATGCTGGACCGGCTAGCAGCGTCCGGGCTGCTGGAACGAGGGGAGATCAAAGCCTATTACATAGCGGTGTCAGAAATAGTGAGACGCTACATCGAAGGACGGTACGGCGTGGATGCCCTCGAGATGGCGACCTACGAGGTACTGCAAGGCTTGGAGACCATTGATGTTCCACCAGCTAGCCGGTCTCAGTTTGCCCGATTTCTGGGCGATTGCGATCTCGTCAAGTTCGCGAAGTACCGACCGGATATCGTGGCGTGTCGCGAGATCGTGCCTCGAGCCAGGAACATCGTTGCTGCTACCAGACGGCGAGAAGCGCCACAGGTGCAGGCGGTGGAAGGTGCAGAGTTGCGAGGGGACCGGGCAACGGTCGCTGAGGGAGAAGCAGCTGCTGCAGCTGCCGCGCCGGCTGCCCTGCGAAGTGGTGCAAGTGGGGAGGGGGAATGACGTACCGGTTCCTTAATCCGCAGTACCTCCTGCTGCTGCTTGCGCTGCCTGCGCTGGTCTACTGGTACTTCGCAAAGCGGGGGAAGGGTGCTGGCAGCCTGCGTTACTCGGACGTCCGATCGCTGATACTGTCTGACAGCGGCGGAACCGGTAGGTATCGACACGTTTTGCTGGGACTGCGCGTACTCGCTCTTGCGGCTCTGATCGTCGCGTTTGCCAGACCGCAGTCCGGGGTGTCCAACGAGTCCGTAGTGACAGAGGGTATCGACATAATCCTCGCGCTGGACATTTCGAGTTCCATGCTGGCGGAAGATCTCGCACCAAACCGGATCGAGGCTGCCAAGCAGGTGGCTGCCGACTTCGTGCGCGGTCGTCGCAACGATCGGATTGGCTTGGTGGCTTTTGCCGGTGAGGCTTTCACCCAGGTTCCACTCACGCTGGACTACGACGTGGTCGGGCTACTCCTCAATGAGCTCGAGGTCGGGATGATCGAGGATGGGACCGCCATTGGTATGGGATTGGCCACGGCCGTAAAGCGCTTGCAGGCTAGTGCTGCGGATTCCAAAGTGATCGTGTTGCTGACTGATGGACGCAACAACCGAGGAGAGATCGATCCCGTCACTGCGGCGCAAATGGCGCAAGCGCTGGGGATCAAGGTGTACGCAATCGGTGCTGGCACCCGCGGCACAGCGCGGGTGCCGGTGGACGATCCGGTGTTCGGCAAGCGCTACGTGGGTATGCGGGTCGATATCGACGAAGACGTGCTCAGGGAAGCTGCCACACTGACGGGTGGGCTCTACTATCGCGCGACCGACACTGAGAGCCTCACGAATGTCTACCGGGAGATCGACGAGTTGGAGACCACGGAGATCGAGGTCCAACACTTCACGCGGTACGGTGAGCTGTTCCGTACTCCGCTGATCATCGGATTGACCCTGGTTGTGCTCGAAGCGGCGCTGGGGAACACGCTGCTGCGGAAGTTGCCATGACGCAAGCCGTGGACGGGTAGCCACAGTGTTTCGGTTCGGGTTCGGCCAGGCGCTCTACGGCTATCTCTTGGTGCCGTTGCTTGTCGCGTTCCTGTGGCTTGCCCTGCAACTGAAGCGCCGGGCGTTGGCGCGGTTTGGCGAGCACGAGTTGGTCAGGCGGCTGAGTCAGACCACCAGTCGCCGCCGTCAGGTTATGAAGTCAGCGCTGCTCGTTGTCGCCGTGGCAGCGCTCGTAACTGCGTTGGCACGGCCGCAATTCGGTAACCGAGTGGAGACCGTGAGGCGCCAAGGTCAGGACATCGTAGTAGCACTGGACCTCTCGAACTCCATGCTTGCTGAGGACATTGCACCGAACCGACTGCAGAAGGCAAAGCTCGCCATGGCGCAACTGATCACCCGACTCGAAGGAGATCGGATTGGTCTCATTGCCTTTGCAGGCGATGCGTTCGTACAGTGTCCGCTGACGGTGGATTATGCCGCGGCGACCCTGTTCTTGAACGCGATGGAACCCGCTATCATGCCGGTTCAAGGCACCGATCTCGGAGCGGCGCTGGAGACCGCACTGAGTGCGTTCGACGCTGAGGAGAGCCAGCATCGGATGATCATCGTCATCACTGACGGTGAAGATCACGAGGGAGAGATCGCTGGCGCCGTGGAACGGGCCGTTGATGCAGGCATAAAGATATTCGCAGTCGGGATCGGGTCGCCGGACGGTGTCCCGATACCCGACTATGACGAGCAGGGTCGCCGGCGTGGCTTCAAGCGGGATGCGCAAGGTAACGTCGTGACCACTCGGCTGGATGAGGCAACGCTGCAACGTATCGCCACCCGGACGGGAGGCAGATACATACGCGCCACCGGGCGGGGCAGGGAACTTGACTCACTGACCGATGAGATTGCGTCAATGGAAGGTCGAGAAATCGCAGCACAGCAAGTCACGCAATTCGAGGAGCAGTACCAGCTCTTTGTGGGTCTGGCGCTCGTACTGCTGATCGCCGAGTTCTTTACTCCAGATCGCACACGGGTAAAGGGTGAATGGCGCGGGAGGTTTGTGTGAAACGGGGAGCAGAGAGCGGAGAGCGGGGAGCGGAGGTCGCCAAGTGGCGGGGTAGTTGGGTCACCACAGCGCTCCTGTTAGGGGTACTCACGCTGACCTTTATCCCGGCTGCGGTTTGGGCACAGAAGGGGAGGGTGCAGGTCAGGGAGGGAAACAGACTCTATGCAGAAGGGCGTTTCCCGGAGGCGCACGAGAAGTACCTCGACGCGCTGCGGGACGCTCCGGATTCTCCACTGATCCGATTCAACGACGGCAACGCGCTGTACCGGACAGAGGAATACCAGAAAGCACTGGAGGCATACAGAGAGGCAATCATGAGTGGTGATCCGGGGTTGGTATCGCAGGCGTGGTACAATCTAGGGAACGCACTCTACCGGCAGCAGCAGCTGCGGGATGCGCTCGAGGCCTACAAGCAATCCCTGCGCGCGGACCCCTCGGATGTGGATGCGAAACACAATCTGGAACTGGTCTTGAGGCAGCTGCAGCAACAGCAACAGGGGCAAGACGGACAGCAGGAGCAACAACAGGGCCAGCAACAACAGCAGGAACAACAACAGCAAGAGGAGCAACAGCAAGAGCAACAAGAACAAGAGCAGCAGGAGCAGCGGCAAGAACCCCAGGGAGGTGAACAGCAGCAGAGCCAGCAGCCACGGAACCAGGAAACTCCGCAGCCACAACCGGGCCAGATGAGTCGTGAGGAAGCCGAACGACTGTTGCAGGCAATTCAAGAGGATCCCGGGAAGCTCAAGCGCCAACGCGCACCCAGTGCGGTTGGGAGACGGCTGCGAAAGGAATGGTGATGGTGGGAACGGCGCTCCGTAGCTTCCGGTGGACCGCGATCTTGTTTGCAGCGCTGTCAGCCGCACCCGCCTTGGCGCAAGACGTCCGGGCGCGGGCATATCTGAGCGGTAACGAGGTCGGGCTCAGCCAACAGTTCGTCTTGAGCGTGGAGATATCGGGCACGCAACAGGTGGAGTCGGATCCGGTGCTGCCTGACCTGGATGAGTTCTCCATCTACCTGGGAAGCAGCACGTCCAGTTCGATGCAGATCGTCAACGGCCGGACGACAGTGTCCGTCACACTGCAGTATCGCTTTCAGGCCACAAAGGAGGGGACCTTCGAGATCGGTCCTATCGAGGTGCGCGCCGGAGGGCGGACCGTGCGGACAGAACCGTTGACGATTGTGGTGACGGCCAATCCTGTACCGTCTCAGCCCGGACCAACCGAGCCAACTGGGGACACAGGGATTGGCCCTGATGATCTGTTGGTGGCGGTGGAGGTGAGTAAGGACCGGGTATACGAGAACGAGCCGGTGGTGGTTGAGTACAGGATATACACCCGTGTCGACGTGACTTCCTACAGCGTGGTTCGTATGCCTGGCACAGCAGGCTTCTGGGTGGAAGAATTTCCCCAGCCTCCTGCGCCACAAATCGAGCGTGTGGTGCGGAACGGGCTCGAGTACGCGACGGCGGTGATACGCAAGGTGGCCCTGTTTCCCACTGGTCCAGGTACCAAGACGATCGAGCCGATGTCGATCGAGGCGCAAGTGCGCGTACAGCGGCGTTCGTTCGATCCATTCGAGAACTTCTTTCGCACGCCATCGCTGCTCGGATCGAGGGTTCCAGTGGTGGTCGCATCACAGCCGCGCGAGATTGCGGTGGCACCGCTGCCGGAGAGCGGCAAGCCAAGAGACTTCAACGGGCTGGTGGGAGATTTCGCCATCACTGCGTCGGTCGACGAGACGCGAGCTGCCGTGAATGAGGCGCTTACGTTCCGAGTGACAGTCACAGGGCGGGGTAACCTACGCGCGGTGACTGCGCCCGCGATCGACTTCCCGAGCGAGTTCGAGGTGTATCCACCCGATGTCTCTGAGCAGATCGACCGCGGCGATAACCAGGTGGGTGGCAGCAAGGTTTTCGAATATGTGCTGGTTCCACGAGCCCCTGGTTCAGCGACCATTCCTGCGGTTCGGCTCATCTATTTCGACGTCAATCGGCATAGCTACGCCACGGCAGCGACACAACCGATCGAGGTCACTGTCTCCGGTGACGCCGTCGCAGGCCCCCTGATAGCCGGACGATCGCGAGGCGGTATTGAGCAACTACGAGAAGACATCCGGTTCATCCGGATAGCGCAACCCAAGTTCCGCCGCAGAGGTGGCTCGCTCTTCAGCGAGGCAGGCTTCTGGCTAGTGTTGCTGGTACCGGTGGTGGCCGTCGGCGGCGCTTGGGGATTGCGCCGCCACCGCGATCGATTGGTAGGTGATGTTGCCTACGCGAGGCGGCGGCGAGCCGGCCGCTTGGCCAAGAAGCGGCTATCCCGTGCACGATCTTTGCGATCACCGGACACGCACCGGGAGTTCTACGCAGAGGTGGGCCGTGCGCTGCAGGGTTTCATCGCTGACAGGTTCAACCTGGCCGAAGCCGGACTGATCAAGGACGATGTGCACTCGCAGTTCAGCGCGCGCGGCGTATCCGCCGAGGTCGCAGATGAGTACCTCGCGTGTATCGACGTGTGCGATCGTCAACGCTTTGCGCCTTCGCAGCCGAACCTCACGGAGATGAACGCATTTGTCGAGCGGGTGGAACGCGCCATGACAGATTTGGCACAGGAGTTGACCGGTTGAAGCTGCTAGCCAAGTCCGCTTTGCTGCTCGCCGGTTGTTTGGGATTCCCCTCCTTGGCGCACACTCAGACAGGACTGTTTGATGAGGGCAACCGCCTGTATCAGCAGGGCGACTACAACGGGGCGCTCAGCAGCTACCTGCGCGTCGTCGACGCAGGTCTGGAGAGCGGAGAGCTCTACTACAATATTGGTAATGCCTACTTCAAACTGGGTGATCTCGGACACTCGATTGTCTACTTCGAACGCGCTCGCCGTCTGTTGCCCCGCGACCATGACCTCTTGGCGAATTTGGAACTCGCCCGGTCCCTGACAGCTGACGAAATCACTCCCCTGCCGAGCTTCTGGCTGTTCCGAGTAGTAGCCTGGTGGGTGAATCTGTTGGCGGAACCACTACTCATTGTCGTGGTAGCTACAGCCTATCTAGTATCCATGGCCGCTCTCATGGTCGTCATACTGAAACGCAGCACGGTATTGGCGGCTTGGGGACGTTGGGTTGCCATCTCTGCGGCAGCCGTCGCAGTTGTCTTCGGGACCAATCTAGCCGTGAGAGAGCTCGGGATCGGCCAGTCCCCGGAGGCCGTCGTGATAGTCGAGGAGGTGCCGGTCCACTCGGCACCAACAGACGACAGTTCGCTGCTCGTGTTTACCATCCACGAAGGGACGAAGGTTCGGATTGACCGGAGCGCGGACGAGTGGCTGGAGATCGTGTTGGCGGATGGGAAGGTGGGGTGGGTGCGGTCGGACGTACTCGAGGTCATTTGAAGCCAGTTGCACGCCAGCTCAGCGTGCCCACTTGGGGGTGCGCCGGGTCCCAGTTTACCTTATTCATAGAACCTTCGTCCAGGCGGCTCGAGGACTCCCATGAGCGATTCTCCTGACATCTGTGCGTGGGCTCGCCTGTGGTCCAGCGTGCGACCGCCCCATTCCAGAAACCTCCGAGCTGGAGGGTGGTATCCGGTCGTCAAGGACCATTTGGTTGATCGTGTGACGATCAAAGTTGGCGAGACCGAGGTGGATGTGCCGCGGCGGTTCCTTGAGCTGCGGCCACGGCGTCCCAATCTCTTCAGTGTCGTCCACCGGGTAGGATACGACGCTGTGGCCCGAAGGCAGTCGGTCCACAAGCTTGGAAGGCGTTATGCCGTGTGTCCCACATGCCGTTCGAGGTTCGCGTTGATCGGGCAACCGGAGGTGATCCAATGCCCCCAGTGCAGGCACATAGCGGAGGTGTGTTGGTGGGAAGTTACGTGATCTGAGCCCGGGGAGATACAGACACAGCGGGTTGCTCGACAACTGCGGCGAGTGCCGGAAACGAGGACAATGAGTCAAGCGACGTATCTCGACGACATCACCCAGTCAGTGGGCAATACGCCGTTGGTCAGGCTTCGTAAGCTCACGGCCGATCGTGGGATCTCCGCTACTGTACTGGTGAAGCCGGAGTACTTGAACCCAACCGGTTCGGTTAAAGACCGCATGGCGATCTATATGCTCGATGCGGCGATCAAATCGGGCAGGCTCAAGCCAGGTGGAACCATCATCGAAGCCACTTCCGGCAACACAGGGGCGGGTGTGGCGATGTTTGCAGCGGCACATGGGTACCAAGCCGTCCTGACGATTCCGGATAAGATGTCCACAGAGAAGATCGACGTGCTGAGGGCGTTGGGCGCCCAGGTCCATATCTGTCCGACCGCGGTACCGCCGGACGATCCCAGGAGCTACTACGAGACCGCGAAGCGGCTGGCGCTGGGGTTCGACAACCATTTCATGCTGAATCAGTATCACAACCTGGACAACATCCAAGCGCACTATGCTACCACGGGTCCGGAGATCTGGCGGCAGACCGGAGGAAAGATCGATGTCTTCGTGGCTGGGGTGGGTACTGGTGGCACCATGTCCGGCACTGCGAAGTATCTCAAGGAACAAGATCCCGAGATCGAAGTTGTGGCGGTCGACGTCGAGGGTTCGGTGTACTACGGGTATTTCAAGAACAGGCAATTGCCGGATGCCCATCCCTACTTGGTGGAGGGGATCGGTGATGACATGCTGTGCGAAACGGTCGATTTCAGTGTGATCGATGAGATGTACCAGGTCGATGACAAGACCAGCTTCCTCGTCGCCAGGGAGCTTGCCCGCAAGGAGGGGATCCTGGCGGGCGGGTCATCCGGATCGGCCCTGCATGCAGCGTTAGAACATGCGAAGCAACTGGATCAGTCAAAGACGATGGTGGTGATCCTACCCGACGCCGGCTCCAAATACATCAGCAAGATGTTCAACGACGGTTGGATGCGCGAGAAAGGATTCCTCGAGTAGATCCGACCGGCATCCCCTGGCTCAGTCTGGCCTGTTGCTGGCACCAACGGAGCCGGCTCACATCCTCCACAGATACGACATCTTGAGAAAGATGCTGCGTTTGGTCTCCAAGAATCGATCGCTGTCAATGTAGGAACCGTTGTCCCACCGGGTCTTGTCATAGAGAGATCCGTAACCGCAGTGAATCACGGTGCCCGGAATGTACGTGAACGAGGCGAGAATATCCGTTAGCAGTTCCTCTCTGTAGTTGTTGTATTCGAGTATGCCGCGGAAGAACAGATACTTGTTCAGTTGGTAGGTCAGTCTACCGCGATAGATGGGATAATCGTAGATCAACTCTCCGTCCGAATCGCGGCGGAAATCGACGTACACGAAACTCAGATCGGATCGCAGCTTGTCCGACGGCTGATAGGTCAGATTGGCCGTTACGCGATTGCTGCTGCCTTGATAGGGATCCTCCGAGTAGTAGATGGCGTTGACATTCCGGTACAAGACGCCTGCGAACAGCTGTTTGGTGAGTTGGCCACCGCCGTATACGTGAAATCCTCCGGTCTCGAACTTCTCGCCCAGGAAGATCTCGCTGGAGTAGGAATACTTCACTTTGAAGATCAGACTGCCCCAGAGATATTCTTGGAACGAGATATGGTTGAAAGTCTCCCAAAGGCCGCTCAGCCGGTCCCTGGTCTGGGCTGAGAACAACTCGGCATCGATCCGTCGAATGAAACTCGAGTTGGGATAGATCTTGGGTCTGAGCAGACCGCTGAACTGACTCAAGCCGGTCCGAGTAACGAAGCCGGTCTCAGTCGCGAAAGCTGCGGAAATGTCTTTGGCTACGACACTGTAGTCGGCACTGCGCGTGCTGTTGGCGTAGTGGAGGCCCAGGGAGTGCCCGGCCTCAGCCGACGACGCGGCGTTCTCTTTGGTGTGTGATATGATCCCGTGGTATCCCAGGGTACTGGATTCCGTGATCCGGAGTTGGCCGTCCAGTCCTCCGACCCGGTTGAAGTGGCCGGAACGCTCCCTCCCCGCATAGATCCCACCCACGTAGCTGTCCGCATTGAGCGCTCGTTTATAGCGCAATATGGGTACATGCACATACTCCGTTTCGCCCGCGGGGTCCTGCGGCACTATCTCGTCGGCGGCGTATATCGACGCGATCATGTTTGCCTCCCCGAGTTTGCCCGTCAGCTTCGCGCCGGCAATGGGATCCACTATGGTGCGGGTATAGACGATTGATCCCACCGGATCGAGTTCGGAAGCCGCCGTAGCCGCGACCGCGAAGTGCTCACCCCCCTCCCGGAAGAACGGTCTCTTTTCGGCGAAATAGAGTTGGTAGCGTAGGTTGATGTCGACTTGACCTGCGTCGGCCTCAATCTGACTGAAGTCGGGATTGAAGGTCCCATCGAGAATGAGATCGGAGGTGATGCCGTACTTGGCGGTAGTACTGAATTCACCCCGATTCTCGTCGGTCGCGAGCTGACCCTGGTCGATCGACCGTCTGTGGCTGTAAGTCACGGCAGGGAGTAGCTCGACCAGCGTTTGGCTCTGCAAGTCGTGGAAAACCATCGGCGTCATCTGCGTGAGCCAAGAATCTCCCTGCGCTGGGTCGAGTGGCGGGTAGGTGCCTGCCTCGGAGCGGCGGCTTATGAAGCGCTCGAAGATCACACCCATCCGCACCGTATCGCCGGTGGCGAACCGAATACTCTTGAGCGGAATCTGGATCTCGATCGTGTAGCCACTCGTGTCGATTTGGCCACCGCTGTACCAAACCAGGTCGACGTTGGGATCTTCGTAGCCCCCGGCATAGCGAGTGTCACCCTGGATGCCCAGTGGATTCACGTAGAACGCGTAGAGGGACTGCTGGTCGTTGAATGAGTCCAGGTTGATGGCTATCCAGTCGTCGCGCCGGATGTTGTCGCGGTTCGTCATCGACGCCTTGATCTTGTCGGGTTCACTGTCAAACGAGTGAAATGCGAAGTAGAGATTGTCTCCATCATACGCCATGTAGGTGCGGGTTTCTCCTACCATGTCGTCGCCGTAATCTGGAGCGTAGGTCTTGAAATCTGTGACGTAGGGTGCTTGCTGCCACACCGCATCGTCCAGTTTCCCGTCGATGAGCGGCGGATTGTCTGTTCGCAGCGGTGCAAACGGGCCCTGGGCGCGAGCTGCTACGGCAGGGCCACAAGCCAAGGCTGCGGCCACGATGGCCGCTAGACGGGTTCTCATTGGGCTTATTCGATCCTTTTCTGGTCGGGCCGAGCGGCTCTGCTGGAGGCGGAGATCGTATCCATACCCAATAGGTATAACAAAAAGCTAGACTGTGTCCAGGGGCCAGGGGTAAGGCTGGCGCAGCGGGATTCGATTGTGTACCCTAGCCCCCTGCGACAATGCGACCTTACGCTTACGGGGGCGGATTGGGTCTGGTGGCCTGCGCGGTCTTCAAAACCGTTGGGAGGTGCCATTGGTGACTCCGGTGGGTTCGATTCCCACACGCTCCCGCCAGGCCGCGCGGTGGGGTGGAAGGGCGGTAGGTTAGAGGCAGATGCGCGACCTTGCGACCTTGCGCCCTTCCGACCACCCGCCGGTCACGCGGCGCGCTATCATGATCCTCAACCCTCATGCCGGCCGGGGTCGGGCCAGCAAGCTGGCACGACCACTTCCCGACATCGCGCGGGACATGGGCTGGGAGGTCGAATTGTGGGAGACCGAGCACGCGGGCCACGAAGTCGAGCTGGCGGCAAGAGCGCGCGACCAAGGGTGGCCGGTGGTAATAGCGGTTGGGGGTGACGGTACCGTGCACGGCGTGGTGAACGGCATGCTCGCGACGGGTCTGACAGACACGGTTCTGGCTCACGTTCCTATCGGCACTGGCAACGATTTCGCCAAGACGGTTGGGCTCGACAAGGCCAGTCACCCGGAACGAAATCTCCGCGCGGTATTGGCTGGCGCCGTGTGCCATCTCGATGTCGGGAAGGTACTGGGTGAGTATTTCGTGAACGGGTTTGGAATCGGTTTCGCGGCGGAGGTGGTCAGGAACACGCTCGAGTTCAAGCGATTGCGCGGCTTTGCGCTCTACCTCGCTTCGGTGATACGGACATTCTTCGCGTTCCGCGCGCCTCCGCTGGCGATCAGCGCTGCAGAGCACTGCGAGAGCGGTCGGTTGTTGATGACGGAAATAGCGATCGGGAAGACAGCCGGGGGTGGTTTTCGCCTGACGCCGCAGGCCGACCCGATGGACGGACTGCTGGATGTCTTCATCGTCAGGGAAGTGGGGACACTGACATTCATACGCTGTCTGCACCGAGTGATGCTGGGTACGCACACCGAGCTGCCTCCCGTTACCATCTTTCAGACTCGTCGAGCCGAAGTGACGTCGTTGGACGGCCCGCTCGCAGTCCATTTGGACGGTGAACTGCGATTCCCCGGCGAAGCCCGCTTGGTTGTCGAGATCGAACCAGCTAGACTAGCTGCACTATGCGCTGTTTGACATTTGGCATCGGACTGCTGCTGCTGGCACTGCCGGTAGTCGCGACCGCTCAGGTCCAGCAGCGGCCGCCGCCACAGCAACAACAACAGCCGCAGCCGGAGGATACGATCCCAGTGCCGCCGTTTCGTTTCGAACCACCTGTCTCACCTATAGGCGCCATGCTGCGGTCCATGGTGCTGCCAGGTTGGGGGCAGGCGGTGCTGCGTCGTAGGGGTGCAGGGGCGGCGTTCGTGTTCTTCGAGGGACTCACCCTGGCGATGTGGGTCAAGTCGCTACATCAGGATTCCTACCTGAAGAGTACCGACGCCGACAGCGAGGCACTCGAGAGCAAAGAGGCAGAGATAGAGGATTGGCTGGTACTCCTCATTTTCAATCACCTGCTGGCGGGCACCGAAGCCTACGTCTCAGCCAACCTATGGGATTTCCCCGCCGAGTTGGAGGCGCGTGCACTGCCGGACGGGAGTGTGGGTTTGGGAGCGAGGGTGTACTGGTCGCGGCTTCCCTTCTGATCTAGCCGAACGCAGCCAACTCGGGGCCTTCCCGGGTTATCACAGCATACTTGCAGCCATCCATCCAGGCGCCGGGGTTGAGGTACCAGCGGTGGGGTGACACCGATTCCAGGGCAGCCTTGTGAGTGTGTCCCATTACGATGAGGTCCAGGTCGGGCTGCTCCGCCAGCAACCGCCGGGCGTACCCAGCCTGAGCCTCCGCTGCCCGAGCGACTGCCTCCGGACGATCCCGACGGGCGCAGGTGAAGCGCGAGAAGCGACGTGCCAAGCCGATCCCGAGGTCCGGATGTAACAAGCGGAACAGTCTCGCGGTGATAGGATGGGAACAGACGGCGTGTGTGATCCTGCTGCTCGAGGTCAGTTCGGCCAAGCCGTCTCCATGGCCGACCCACGCCTTCCAGCCGGCCAGCTCCGTGCGTGTCGAGCCGCGCACGAATTCGGCTCCCAACTCGTTGTTCCAGAAGGTGGAACCCCAGCGGTCGTGGTTCCCGCCAGTCAAGGTCACTCGGACGCCGCGCTCGCGCAGCCGGGAGATGGCAACGAGAGTCTTGAAGTATGCCCGCGGAATGACCGAGCGGTACTCAAACCAGAAATCGAACAGGTCACCGTTGATCAGCAGGTGATCCCCGATTTCCGGCACCGCCTGGAGAAACCGATGAAAGCGGTCCCTTACCGTTTCCGGTACTTGACCCAGGTGGGCATCCGACACGACAACAGTCGCCGCTGGAGGTGGCACGGCGGGAGTATACGGGGATGGCCACGGGCGACGCAACCTAGTGTCCTGTTTGACTTTTCGTTCGGGAGCACCTTATCTTGCTCCCGCCATTGGATGCCGTGCTCCCATTGTGCTCCCAGCGGAGGGGACTCATGGAAATGTCGTCGGAAAACGCCCTTGGTCTGATTGAGACCAGAGGTCTAGTGGGAAGCATCGAGGCCGCCGATGCCATGGTCAAGGCTGCTCCCGTTCGGCTCGTAGGCAAGGAGAAGGTGGGCGGTGGGTATGTGACCGTCATGGTGAGGGGCGATGTCGGTGCCGTAAAGGCCGCGACCGATGCAGGCGCGGCAGCCGCTGAGCGTGTGGGAGAGTTGGTCTCGGTCCACGTCATCCCACGGCCTCATCAAGAGCTGGAGTTGATCCTCCCCCAGCGGTCTGACGGAGCTTAACCGTGGCCTGGTCCGGCCGGGCGCTCGGGCTGATCGAGACCCGCGGGCTGGTCGGCGCCGTCGAGGCCGGGGACGCCGGGGTCAAAGCAGCCCACGTCGAGCTTGACGGTCCGGAATACGCCCAGGGGGGTCTCGTGACCGTCTACTTTCAAGGTGATGTCGCAGCAGTCAAGGCGGCGGTGGACGCCGGAGCGGCGGCCGCCAGTCGGGTGGGTCAGCTCATCTCAGTACATGTCATACCGCAGCCCCATGAGGATCTGGACATCCTTGCGGGCGATGTGGACGGTGTATTCGATTCGGATCAACCAACGGACTCGCTCACTGCTCGAGCGCCTTCCGATTTGCTGTCGCAAAAAGTGGTGGAGCTACGCCGCGCCGCGCGGCGAGTGAAGGGCTTTCCGCTGAGAGGCCGCACGCTCGCTCGCGCCAGCAGGGATGAGATTCTAGCAGGGTTCCGCAGTCTCGGATTGCTGTAACCAACTGGGACAGAGCCTGGTCACCGTGATGGACCGCGATCTCAGATCCGTGCAGGAAGCCCGAGATCTCCTGGCACGGGCTCATGTCGCTGCCCAGGCTTTTGCGACGACCAGCCAGAGTGAGGTGGACGCAGTAGTCAGGGCCATGGCCGCAGCGGCCGAGCAGGCTGCGGAACCGCTCGCCAGGTCCGCCATCGCCGAGACCGGGATGGGGCGGTTCGACGACAAGGTCACCAAGAATCGCTTCAGCGCCGTGACTGTGCGCGACTACATTCTGCCGCTCAAGACCTGCGGCGTCATCAGGGAGGACCGCGAGCGCCGGGTTCGCGAATTGGCGGTACCCATGGGGATTGTCGCAGCACTGGTACCCACGACGAACCCGACTTCCACTGCGATCTACAAGGCGCTGATAGCGGTCAAGGCCCGCAACAGCGTGGTCTTCTCACCCCACCCGCGCTCAACTCGTTGTGTCACCGAGACGGTAGCTGTCTTGCTGGATGCTGCCCGCA
>Ga0209536_100010088_pt1 | contig 13966 bp, 13 predicted proteins | sample DeeMarSeWOR28_12_FD_187461 | JGI IMG/M metagenome (GOLD analysis project Ga0209536, IMG submission 187461) | Marine sediment microbial communities from White Oak River estuary, North Carolina - WOR-2-8_12 (SPAdes) (version 2) | ecosystem: Environmental > Aquatic > Marine > Intertidal zone >...
TGTCGAGGCGGATGCCGAAGCTGTCCCGGAAGCCGACATGGCCGCGGAAGTCGATGATATGGGCGGAGGAGAGGACCTCGCTGCCGCTGCTTTGGCCGCGCCGGCCCCTGCGTTGGCCCGGCCGATGATCGACGCGCCGCCGGACGCTCAGAGTAATATGCTGGGTGTTCTGCTGTTCTTGCCGTTGCTGATCGTGATCTATACTACAGTGGTGGCAGTCTCAGGTGTGCGAGGCGTCATGCCTTCGATTCTGGCGTCGATCCAGGGTCTGATCTGGTATATCATGGGTGGCGCTGCTGCGCTGACGGTCGTGGTTACAATAGCCGCTTTCATGTTCACGGGCGAGCGTGACACGACCCCCAAGAAGGCTAAGCCCCAAAAGGTCAAAAAGGCAAAGGCTCCAAAAAAGCCGAAAGAGCCGAAGCCCAAGAAAGAAAAGAAACCCAAGAAACCCAAAAAGGTGAAGCCAGCCAAGAAAAAGAAGTAGCGTCTAGCGGCTGAAGCCGGAAGAAGGGGTTACTTGATGTCGATGCCCAGAACGTCCGCAATGGAATAGAGGGCCGGCGGTTTTCCGACGAGCCATTGGGCTGCCCGCAACGCTCCGTGAACGAAAGTATCCCTTCTGTTGGCGGTGTGGTTGAGCGTGATCGTCTCACCAAGTGTGCCGAAAATTACCGAATGAACGCCGGTGATGTCGCCTGCGCGGACGGCATGCATTCCGATGGCGCCGTCCTGACGCAGGGCATCCTTGCCGGACCTGCCGTGAACGAGCGATTCGGGGAAATCCCGCCCCGTCGCCCGGCAGATGTTCTCGGCCAGAGTCAGAGCGCTGCCGCTGGGAGCGTCTTTCTTGAAGCGATGGTGCTGCTCGACTATTTCGATGTCATAGTCGGCACCGAGCATCGAAGCGACTTTGCCGGCCAGCGAGAACATGGCGTTCATCCCGACGCTCATGTTGGTAGCGTACAGAACCGGGATTTTCGCCGAGGCCGTTTGGAGCCCGTTGCGCTGCTGATCGCTCAAGCCTGTCGTTCCGCAGACCAAGGCAATGCCGTTTTCCAGGCAGAACCGGACAGTTCGCTCAGACGCCTCCGGAAGTGAAAAGTCGATTGCCACGTCGGCAGAGACCGCCTGGCACGTATCCGTCAGCACGACGTCAACCGGTCCCGTCTCAGCCGCCAGGCCGAGGTCCTTGCCGATATCGGGATGCCCCTGCCTCTCGACGGCGGCAACAATGTCGAATTGTCCGGATTCGGCGGCCAGTGAGAGGACGCGCTTGCCCATTCTGCCGGCGGCGCCGATGACTACGAGTTTGATACCCATTTTGCCAAACCCCAGATCATAAAAAATTGCCTATCAATGTGAAAAATATAGCCCTAAGATACGACTATTGCAAAAGAATTCTGTTGAAATGCCTGCAAGTGCTGCTATACTTCGGGTTTTGCCAATATTGGAGCTTTACGGATATGAAGAAAGATATACATCCACAATATGAGAAAGTGGTCGTACACTGCGGCTGCGGAAACACATTCGAGACCCGCAGCACGACAAAGGAAATCCATGCCGAGATATGCTCGATGTGCCATCCTTTCTACACCGGTAAGCAGAAATTCGTAGATACCGCCGGTCGGATTGAGCGGTTCCAGAAGAAATACGGCACAAGCTATATGAAAGCGGCACCCAAAGAGGATAAGAAGACCCAGCAGAATTAGCTGGTCGTGCACTCTGTAGCTCGCGCTCCCATCCTTATTGAACGGGGATGGGGGCTTTTTGTTCTTTTGGACAAAGCGCAAAGCAGTCCCGGCCCGGCACGTTGGAGTCCCCGGATTGTTGCCTCGCACATTTGGCGGATAGTGGCCAATGATTGAACAGAAGGAAAGCGTCCTGGCGAAACTTGACGAGATCGAGAGTCGCTACAACGAGATAGAAGAGCAGATCTCCGACCCTGAAATAGCCGGCGACCACGCCAGGCTGATACCCCTGTCCAAGGAGCAGGGCAAGCTCAAAACGATGGTCGCTAAATACCGCGAGTACAAGAAAGCCGCGGCGGGCATGAAGGAGGCCGAGCAGATACTGGCCGACGGCGACGCTGAGGAAGAGTACAAAGCGCTGGCGAAAGAGGAGATGGCGGAACTCGAGACCAGAAGCAACGTCCTGCTCGAAGAGATCACCAACAGCTTCGTGATGGCCGAAGATATGGATATCGATTCGATCATCATGGAGATCCGGGCCGGGACCGGAGGCGAAGAGGCGGCGCTGTTCGCACGGGACTTGTACACGATGTACATCAGATACGCCGAGTCTCACAGATGGAAGGTTGAACAGCTTGATTTCAGCAGCACGGAAAAGGGCGGCTTTCGCGAAGTGATTTTTGGCATAAAAGGATCGGGCGTCTGGGCGGAATTGGGTTATGAAGGCGGCGGGCATCGCGTCCAGCGAGTCCCCCAAACCGAATCCCAGGGCAGGGTACACACCTCGGCCGCGACCGTCGCCGTGCTGCCGGAGCCCGAAGAACTCGATATCGAGATAGCCCCCGAGGACGTGGTCGAGCATGTCAGCAGATCCGGCGGCCCCGGCGGACAAAGCGTCAACAAGCTAAACAGCGCCATCAAGCTCGAACACATCCCAACGGGAATCACCGTCAGCATGCAGGATGAGAAGAGCCAGCACAAGAACCGCTCGAAGGCGTGGCGCGTGCTCAGGAGCCGGATCTACGAACATCACATGAGCGAGAAGAGAGCCGAGCGCGACTCGCGGCGCAAGAGTATGATCGGCTCGGGCGACAGGTCCCAGAAGATAAGGACGTACAACTTCCCGCAGAACCGCGTAACCGATCACAGAATCAACCTGTCACTGTACAGCCTGGACAAGATAATTGCCGGTGACATGGGGGAACTGATCGCGGGAATGAAGGACTACGACAGGCAACAGCGACTGCAGAATCTGTAACGGCCTTCTTGCCGCTCTCGGGCCACCTCGCCGGTCCAAATCAGTCCCCCTTGATTTCCAGAAGGTAACGGCTCAGCGTCTCGGTGTTCCGGCTGAAGACTTCGCTGGCGATGTAACGTCTTCCGAGTTGGAACTTCGGCTGGCCGACGAGCCGTTCTGCAGTATACGTGCTTTTCCAGCGGCCCCGTTCGTCAAGATCATCGATGATCTGCCGGACCTTGCGTTCGAGAGCCGCCCCAGTCAGGGTAGTTGGCTCCGTTGCGCCGCCGCCGGCGAGGCATCTGTGTCTGGCTTCGAGAGCATCGAGTCGGGAGGCGATCTTCCAGCCGTAGTGGTCCGGCAAGTCTGAATCGTCGTAGGTCAACGTATAAACATCGCCGCGGCGAGACATGTAGAGCGGTCTGTTGGTTCTGAGTTCGTAGAAGCGGGCGAGCCTGCCATCGGGCAGGAGAGATCGCCTCAAATACCGCAGCGCCTGCGGGATCGGACCGAGATATTTGCGGTCGCCTGTCTCACTGTAGATATCCATCAGCGTCTTGATTACTTCCTGAGACTCGTCACTGGCTATAGCCGGCGGTTCGAATTTCCTCGCCCAGACGGGGTGCATGTCATAGTTGTACTGCTGGGCCCACGCGGGTTGCGGATCGGGCATTCGGGCCAGCAGCAGAAAATCGCCCAGGCGTCGCAGGGCTGCTTTGTATCTCTCATCGCCGTAAACCTCGTAGGCGTCGATCAGGGTCCGAGCCACCCAGCCAGCGACATTGTCGTTGAGCGTGTACATGTCCCAATAGTTCTTGATGCGTCCTTCGGTTCGCCAGTCATAGTTGGGGTACTTTGCCCTTATTACAGGCTGTGGCCCTACGGGGCTAGTCCAAACCTGTGGAAAGGCCCCGTTGTGAAATTGTGCGGCAAGAAGAGCATCGAGCGCAAAGATGGCCGACTCGTGAATTCCCACATGCTTGTAGCCAAGGGCTTTGTCGACAGAGACAAGCAGCCGAATAGCCGATTGAGTCTGGCCGTCGTCCAGGGACGAGTTGTTCTTGCCGCGGCCCCTGCCGTTGCGATACCTGGCGACTCGCCCCCGGGGATTGAAGTCGATGGAATTGGTCCATCCACCTGATTGGAGCTGACCGTAGACCAGGGCCTCAGCCGCTTCGGTCGCCGCGTCGAGGTAGAACCGATCGCCGATCACTTCATACGCTTTCAGATAAGCCATCCCCACAGTCGGGGTGCCGGGCGGCTGCACCCAGACTTGATCGGAGGTGGCAACCCCCTCGCCCCACCGCTGCTTGAGATCGACGCTGTAGTAGTAAACGTAGCCCCCGTGCGAAGCGACCTCGGTGCGAAAGAATCCAGCGGCTTTGCGCATCGCCAGAACGGCTTGCTCAGGCAGATCCCCCGGCGCAGCCTCGGCAAACGATCTGCCCGAGACCACGAGCAAAATGAGCGTGCAAATGCCAAGAATCCTGACGTATCCCGTCGCCGTGAACGGCATGGGCAACAAGTTGCCTATACTACAATTGGGATTGTCGGAGGCCATTAGACAATTTCCCGCCTGCCGCGCTGGTTTCTGCCGTGCGCGTATCGTCCTCAATCCATATCGCTGAGTTCAGTAATGGGCGTCAACATTAGTTTTCTGAATTCGACTTCGGAACCTTCGGCCTGCAGGGCAATCCGACCTTCCTTTGCCGTGCAGTTGAAACCGTGATTGACAAGGTCACCGTTCACCCAGACCATGACCGAGTTGCCGAGGCATTCTATGATCATGGTGTTCCATTGGCCGGCGTCGTTTTCGGAGCCGTCGGTCAGGTTGAGAATTCGACGGTTCTTTCCTCTCGTCGTGCCCCACTTCTCTTTGGGTCCTCGCCGCTTTTCCATGTCCGGCACACTGATATCTTCGGCGATACACCAGAAATCGCCCGCATTCTCGTGCATCATCTGCACTTCGATCGATTTGGGGAACATATCGTAGAGAGCGCGCGGAGTCGAGGCGTGGACGAGAACGCCGCAATTGCCGGGCTTGCCCGGAAAACGATACTCAACCTTAAGCCGGTAGTCTCGATAGACCTCATCGGTGATGACGTGTCCGTTGGGCTTGCCCAGGCTCACGAGCATGCCGTCACGAACAATGAAGGGGCTATTCAGGTTCGGATCGTCGTCCATCCTGGGAACATCTAAGTGCCATCCCTCCAAAGTCTTGCCGTCGAAAAGATTTACGGATTTGGGGCCGGGCCAGGTTTGGCACGACAGAGTGGCCGTGGCAATCACAGACACGATGATGAGCTTCTTCATAACTTTGTCTCCTTTTCCTCTTGATGTTATCACGACTTCCGGATTTTCCGGACACCTTACGTCAATCCGACACGCCCGAAGGTACAATAAAAGAAGTAGCTGTTGCCGAATTCAGAGATCAGACGATTAAGCACGGCCTGGCGATTATTGGGCCGCACGCTGTTCCTGATCTGTACAAACTTCATGTAGCGGTCAATTGCCTCGCGCCTGATGTTGAACCTGTTCAAATCGATCTTCTGGCCCTTGGAGCCGAAGTAGATGATCATGGCCTCCTCGTAAAGGGTAGGGATACCGGGATAGTCGAGTTCGGCAAGCCGTTCGACATTCGCCACGATCTTGTCAACTCGACCCTCCAGTAGGTAACACGCCATGAGATATTCAAACGCCATTTTGTTTCCTGGATTGCGGGCAAGCAATCCCGTCAACATTTGTTCGACGGATTCATCTCCGGTTCCCGGGTGTCCATCTTCATACATGCACGATCGGATGTTGTCGACGTAGGCCGTCTTATCCGGCGCGAAGCCATCATCCAGATCGCCAAGCAAGGTGCCGGCGGTCCCGCGATAGACTGGGTCTCTCTTCAGGGCGTTGAGATAGATCCGGGCGGTAAGGTCCTGTCCCTTGATAATATTGATCCAGGCCATCTTCTCGACGACGATTCCGGAATGGTGCTTCACCGCCAGGATTTCCGACGCCAGCTTCTCAGCCATGTTAACACGGCCAAGCTCTATGAAAAAATCACACAGCTTCAGTTGCGTCAGATAGGATGCTTTCTCTTCGTGCGTCAGGAGAAGTCCGTGCGGAGTCTGGGGGAAGTTGAACATATCATAGGGTAGCCGGCCGGTGTGGTACAAGGCTCGAATAACATCATGATGGAAGTAAACGTTGCTCGTACCCCTGGGCAGAGTTCGACTGAGCTCGAGAACCTCGTCCCATTGTTTCCGGAGAGAAAGATCGTGCGCCAGAACGTACGGCTTGCTCATCGGGTCGTGACTGAAGTAGAGTCCCGCGGCCAGTACTACAACCGGAATGGTCACCATGGCCGGCTTTTTAAAGATGGCCGGAACCAGCCTTGTCCGGCCGGCTGCGGCACGCGACTTCTTCCCTTTGCTTCGCCTGGAACGTATCTTGCGATCAGATCCGATCCTGGCGAACAGCCCCCTTGCCAGGAGCAGGAGCAATGCGCTCAAAGGCACGAGGCCGTACAGAACAATCAGCGATACCCTCGAAAGAGTGTCCGAGCCTTCGGGCACTGTCGACGAGACGGGGACCAAAACAAGAAATGCCTGTCGGGGCGGCACGATGAACACGTAAAGGGCCAGGCTCCACACGATCACAAAGCCTGCCGGCAGCGCCAGCACGGACAACACAAAATCCCTGCGGATGAAGATTCCGTAAATCACGGTCATGAGTGAGAGAATCAGCAGCCCCCCTGCTCCGGCCAGCCAGAACAGTGCCGCCGCCTTGAGGCAGAATACAGCCGCACGAACCCCCAATCTGCGAAAAGACAATTGCTCGAAGACGAGAGAAAATAGAAGCCCCAGAGACACCGCAAGGCAGGCGGGCAACGGGTGTTCATAGCGACTGTACATCAGAAAAAGCAAGACCGCCGGAAGAGAACTCAAGACCATAGACAGGCCGTGTCCCGCGACGGCAAGATGGCGTTTGGAAAGTTCGTATAAACACAAAGCAGCCAGCACAATGACCGCAGCTCCCAGCCAGGAGTAGTAGTAGCCCTGAGAGAGAAAACCGGACAAGTACATGACGAATCCACCGGGCCGGGCCAGCGATCTTCCCATAAATGACCATCCCGTCAGGAAGACGGGGGCATCCGGCAAAATGGTGACAAAACATTGATAGATCAATCGCGGCTCCACGACGAGCCAAAGGTAGAGCATGCCGAGCAGAAAGAACATCAGATTGTGTGGAACCTGTCTTATTCTGTGCAGCATCTCCTGTCGTCTCCTAGAACCGCATAGTCACTCGCGCTCCAGCCATGGCTCAGATGGGCCGGCCTTGGGCGTTGCTCCGGTAATGGGAATGTCTACGGCCACGGAAGGTTCCGAGCGGGCAGCCCGGGCCAGCAAGGATTTGCTCACGTTGACACTGCCAGCGATCAGTTCGGGGACACTGAATGTCTCCAGCAACGAATCATAGTACGTCGGATCCTTCTGTGGCAGGACAAAGGGCTTGTGAACCTGGCCACTCTGGTCGACATAGGCCAGATAGGTCCTGGTCAGGGAACCTCCCTGACGTTTGCTGCTGAAAGCTATCCACCGGCTGTTGCCCGACCAACTATGCCACGACTCTGAGTAAGAACTGTTTGCGGCCAGTTTGCGATGTTGCCCTGTGGCCAGATCCATCATATAGAGATCGCTGCTCGGCTGGTATGCGGGGAAGCACCCGTATCGGCACATGCAGAACAAGAGAAATCGGCCGTCCGGCGATATCCGTGGCAACAGGATGCTCAGTCCCGTTTCATCGGCCGAGAGCACAGTCTCGGCCTCGCCCCATAGATTAGTCTCGATATCGTAAGCGATGCGGCACAGGTCATACTTGAGCTTGTCGTAGTTCTCGGGAGGAACAGTGTCTCGATCTTGCCACAAGATCGGACCGCTGCAGAAGTAGAGATATCGACCGCCCGGGGACCAGGTCGGGTAGGTCTCAAGCCGGTTCCTGTCCGTCAGTTCCTCGGCACGTACTACCTTCTTGTTATCCATATGATAACAGAGCAGCGCTGAGTCGAGATCGACAACGTCCCGGACCTCCATGCCAGCGGTATGAAAGAACTGACGCACCTTATTTATTGAGTACACGGCGAGTCGGCCGCTCGGATGCCAGGCGGTATAGCCCCATTTTGCACCGATCTTGTCGACGCGGCCGTCGCGAGCCAGCAAAGTGCTGCTGCCGTATATCGGGCTTCGCAAACCGATTGTCAAGGTATCTGAAGCGTTGCCCACAAAGCTGTGGCAGTTGAGACATCCTTCGCCGAACGAACGCCCGTTCATGACCAGCGACACATCAAAATCGGTCAAGTCACGTTGATAAATCCCCATTTCTTTCCACGCGTTGTACACGGGCCTCATGAAGCGGTACACGAGTGTTCGGTCAATATCTTCTTTGGCTATAGTGTTGACGACACGTTTGAATTGCCGCCATTCCTTTGCCGCGTTCATGACGTAAACATCCAGGAGAAGCTCACGACCCCTGTTAGCGTCGAGCAGGGCCCGCCATTTTCTCAAAGGGATGCGTATTCGACCCGTTTTGCTCGCAACTTCTATCGCCGGACCGTTGGCGGAGTGAATTGTGACACAATAGGCTTGCCCCTTTTCGAGTATCCTGAAATTCAGGGGGGCGATATTGCATGGAATGACGACGCCGGAATAGTCAGGGGAAATGTTTGGCTCGTGAGCAACTTGTGAATACTCTGCCCCGACCTCAAAAGAGGGGGAAGCAAGCCACACTGCTGAAAGGACAGCAATACCACCTAAAACACCCGTGACAACAAGTTTGCGTTTCATGAGTCCCAGCAAGGGTCACCAACTCTATGTACAGTGGATACCTGATGCACTATCGCGTGATTATAAGCCATGTCTCACCAGCCTACAACCCACTGGCTCGCGCTAACTGCGTCCAGGTGGACAAAGATTCATTTGCCAACCGGATGGTTATCGTATATCGTACCGATTCGCAGATTCATTGGTACTTTGTAAGAACGGACTGGATATGATCGTCGTTGTGACCGGAATGGTTGGGGTTGACAAGAAGAGCTACCTCGAAAAAGTCTGTCAACTTGCCGCTGAGAAGGGAAAAGACGTGCTGTTGTGCAACGTCGGGGACCAGATGTACTCCGAGGCGCCCGACATCCCGCCGGGAAAGATCCTCGACATACCGATGAAACGGCTGAATTCGCTTCGTCGCAGCGTGTTTAAGGACATAATTGCAAAGGCACAGAACACTCCGGACGTAATAGTCAATACCCACGCCACCTTTCGCTGGCGGCACGGGCTGTTCCCCGCGGTGGACTTCGACCAGATGCGGCAGCTCGACGCCGACACGTATATTTGTTTGATCGACGGTGTCGCCGCCCTTCACTCGCGCCTTGTCGATGAACACGCGGTCGAGCATAGTCTGAAAGATCTTATTGTATGGCGTGAAGAGGAAATAATCGGCACTGAAATGCTCTGGAAAGGCATCAATGAGAAGGTCCCCTTTTACTGCCTTTCCCGAGGAGCGAAAGAGCTGACGACCGAGACGTTCTACGGACTTGTCTTCGAGCCGCAGATCAAAAGGGCATACCTCAGCTTCCCGATGACCGCGGTCGTGAACATGGAGGACGTTCGAAGAGACATTGCCGAATTTCGAGAATTGATGAAACGATCGTTCATTTGCTTCGACCCGGGCGATCTGGAGGAAGCATACCTGCCCGAAAGAGCCCGAAGTGCAGGAGAACAAGGGCTGGACCACGTCGAGGTAACGGCGGCGGGGAGAAGCGTCCGCCTGGACCTGAGCGAGATAATGCAGATCGAGCGCGACATTAACAGTCAGACCTACGCCCGGGATTTCATGCTGATCGACCAGGCGGACATGATAATCAGCTTTGTGCCGAGTCTCGAAGACGGTCGGGCGGCGATATCAAGCGGCGTCGAAAGAGAACTCCAGCACGCCCACGAAGCGGCCAAGGAAGTCTACGTGATCTGGGCTGCCGGACAGAGTCCGTCGGTGTTCGTTACTCAAACTGCGACGAAAGTGTTCGAAGACATGGCCGGTGCAGTGGAGTTCTTCAGGAAGAAAGGGTATATGAAAGAGGCAGTGTGTTGAACGGCGAGCAGCGACTATCGAGCGAAGAACTGGCCGGTCGTATTGACCATACGCTGCTCGATGCCACCGCAACAAGAGAGCAGGTCGAGCAGGTTTGCCGGGAAGCGAAGGAGCACGGATTTCACACCGTCTGTGTGAACGGCCGTTGGTTGCCTCTGGTCGTCGAGCGTCTGGCCGGATCGAAAGTCGCCGTCGGCGGTGTCGTCAGCCTGCCGCTCGGCGCCGATTCGACCAAGGTCAAAGTAGCCCAGGCCAGGGACGCCATTTTTGCCGGAGCCGATGAGATTGATATGGTGGCCGATCTGGCGGCGATAATCGAGGGTGACTCCAGATACCTGTTAAGCCAGTTGCAGGCGGTACTGAAAGTCTGCCGGTCGATGAGGCCGCCGGTGTTGTTCAAGGTGATAATCGAATCGGCCGCTCTGAGCGACGACCAGACGATATTCGCCTGCCAAATCGCTCAACAGGCGAGAGTGGACTTTGTCAAGACAAGCACAGGATTGCACCCGGCCGGCGGAGCGACGATAGATGACATAAAGCTGATGAGAGAATCAGCTCCGGGATGCAAGATAAAGGCGGCCGGCGGGATAAGGACCGCCAAGCAGGCAATTGAAATGTTAGACGCCGGCGCACATAGGATCGGCACCTCGTCGGGTGTCCGGATCATGCAAGAGTTCAAGTCCGATCGGTGAGCGCATGAGCGAGGAATTCGCCAGTGAGCCAATTCTGCCGGTAGCAGGCACCTTCGATGCGGCCGGCATGACAAGAGGTGAACCGGGACTTCCGAGCCGATTTGTCTGGAGAGAACAGGAATACGACGTCGCTGATGTGCTGGAGGCATGGAAGGAGACAGGACCTTGCAAGAGCGGCAGTGCCGAGCAGTATTTGCGCAAGCACTGGTTCAAAGTCCGTACCGGTGACGGCCTGGAGATGACGATCTATTTCGAGCGGCAGGCGAGAACCAGGCGGCAGGGCAAGCAAAGGTGGTGGTTATACACGGTTGACAGACCACAATGACAAGAGATATCTCAACCAAGGCGAACAGGGGCGGCACCTGCCGGGTGCACCACCGAAGGATCCACGTGTCCGTACACTTGCCGGCTCTGAGCCAGGTCTTCTCCAGGTTGGAATCGGCATCAATCCTGGGCGGCAACTCGGCGAGAGCGGACGCCGGCAGATTCAGCTATTGGGCCGCTGAGCCGAGGGAGACATTCGAATTTCATGCGGGGCAGGAGAGGCCGTTCGAGAAGCTACAAAATGCTCTGGCCAGGTACAAACTCGAAGATCATCCGGGCGACCAGACGGGGCTGCCGCCGCATGGGATGTTCTGCGGCGGATGGATCGGGTATTTCAGCTATGAGCTTGGCAGATATATCGAGAAGCTGCCGGAAACTGCCGTAGATGATGTTGGAGCGCCATTGATCCGGCTTTGCTTCTATGATCGGTTCATCGCCTACGATCATGTCGAGAAGAACTGCTGGCTAATCGCGCTGCAATTGCCGGGTGAGGCCGAAAAGGTCGAAGACAAACTTGACGTTCTTGAGCGGTTGCTGGCCGAATCTCAGAAGACAACCGTGCCCTGCCCGCAGCCGGCCGACCTCGACAACATCGATTTCTCCCGGATTCGAAACAATATGGACAAGGATTACTACCTGAGGACGGTAGAGAAGATAAGGCGATACATCTACGACGGCGAGGTCTACCAAATCAACTTTTCGCAACGATTCGAATGCGATTACTCGGCTGAGCCGATCAGTCTTTTCCACTGGCAAAACCATCACAACCCGAGCGGGTATGCCGCCTACATCGACGGCGGCAATTTCCACATCATAAGCACGTCGCCCGAGATGTTCATAACGATTACCGACGACGCCATTCGAACCAAGCCGATAAAGGGCACGCGACCCCGTCTCAGCGAGACGGGCCAAGCGGGCGATCCGGCAAGGCAAATCAACGCCGAGAGCTTTGAGGAGCTTCTGCACAGCGAAAAAGAGTGTGCGGAGTTGAACATGATCGTTGACCTGGAACGCAACGATGTGGCGAAAATCTGCAGACCCGGCACGAGGACGGTAATTCGGCCGAGAACAATTGAAACCTATCCGACCGTCTTTCACGCCGTGGCGACCGTGGGCGGGCGGCTCCGCGAAGATGTCACATTCTGTGACGTCCTGAGAGCAATGTTCCCGGGCGGATCGATCACGGGCGCTCCGAAGATCCGTTCAATGGAGATCATCGACGAGACCGAACCAACCGCCAGAGGGCCTTATACGGGCAGTATCGGCTATATCGGCATCGACGGCAACGTATGCTTGAACATTGCCATACGAACGATTATCATCGCCGGTCGAAAGGCCTTTGCACAGGCCGGCGGCGGAATAGTCGCCGATTCCGATCCGCAAGCCGAATGGGCCGAGACGATAACGAAAGCAAGGGCGCTGCTGGCGGGAATCGCGGCAACACAGGGAAGCCCACAGCACATAGTAGACGTTATGAAGCAGACACGGAAGATGGAATCCGAAACTGCCAGAGACGGCAAAGGCGATGAGTGAGAAGGTTTTTCTAAATGACAAGCTTATCGATGCCGGAAAGGCGTGCATTTCTATAAGCGACAGCGGGCTGTTGTACGGGGCGGGTCTTTTCGAAACGATGCGAAGCCACAACGGCGTGGTCTTTGCTCTGGCGGACCACCTCGACAGGTTGTTCTTCAGCGCGCGCAGCCTGTCGATCAACAATCCTTACGACAAAAGGTATATGACCGACGCCGTGCACGAGGTGCTCAGTGCCAACAATCTGCGCGACGCACGCCTGCGGATTACGTTCACGAGCGGACCGATGGCCGAGAGCAACCAGGATCGCAAGCCAACGCTCCTCATAACCGCCGCAAAGTTCCGGTCTTATCCGCCGGAATACTACAAGAATGGTGTGGTGGTTATTCTTTGCCCATTCAGGCAGAATCCTGATGATCCCACATGCGGCCACAAGACCACGAGCTATTACTCGCGCATGATCGCATTGAACATGGCACATCAGAAAAGGGCCGCTGAGGCGCTTTGGTTTACTGCGGATAATCGCCTGGCCGAGGGCTGCGTGAGCAATGTGTTTTTGGTCAAGGACTCGGCAGTCTTCACGCCGCCGATCGAGACTCCTGTGCTCGCCGGTGTCGCCAGGAAGACCATTTGTCAACTCGCGGTGGGCAATTCCATCGAGCTGGTGGAAAGAAATCTCACCGTTGACGATCTTCTCGGGGCCGACGAAGTGTTTCTGACGAATGTAATTATGCAGGTTATGCCGATAACCAGAATAGAGAAGCACACGGTCGGCAACGGCAAAGTCGGGCCGATGGTGAAGAAATTGCAGAGAAGTTTTGCTGAGTATGTCGAAAATGAATGTCAGGAACGTTGCAGCGACGATTGAAGAGATATTCCCGCTTGGACTGGCCCAGGATTGGGACAACGTGGGACTATTGATCGGCGATCAGTACAAAAACGTCAGGAACGTGCTGCTGACCATCGACACAACGAGCGATGTCGTCGCCGAAGCGAAAGAACTCAAGGCCGACCTGATCATAAGCTATCACCCGGTCATCTGGGACGGCCTGAAGAGCATCACCGCAAACGGGTCGAGCAGCACCATATATGAGTTGATTCGATCGGGGATTGCGGTCTTCTCGGTTCACACCGCTCTGGATGCGGCCATAGGTGGCGTTAACGACGGCCTGGCGGAGATTGTCGGCATTGAGGACGGAAAGCCAATCGGCGATTATGTGGCAAATCCGGCAGGAGATGATTTCAAGCTGGTCGTCTTTGTGCCGGTCGAGTCCCTGGCCGACGTATCGAACGCGGTTTTCGCAGCCGGAGCGGGCGCGATAGGCAACTACAGCCATTGCAGTTTCGGCACCGACGGA
>Ga0209536_100010089_pt1 | contig 13965 bp, 35 predicted proteins | sample DeeMarSeWOR28_12_FD_187461 | JGI IMG/M metagenome (GOLD analysis project Ga0209536, IMG submission 187461) | Marine sediment microbial communities from White Oak River estuary, North Carolina - WOR-2-8_12 (SPAdes) (version 2) | ecosystem: Environmental > Aquatic > Marine > Intertidal zone >...
TACCCCTTAGCCTCTAGACTTCGGGCCAAGTCAAGACGCTACCCTGGAAAACCCCGGCTAAGTACCACTAGTTTACCACGCCAAACTTCCCGGCTTAGGGCCAACCTTCGGACTTTCCGAAACTATGGGGGATTTCCCCATAAAAAAACTTGTTGACTTTTCGATTTTTCTCTTGACAAACTATAGACACATTCTAGACAATAGGGGCAAAGGGCCCTATGCCAAGGGGCAGCCACCAACAAAGGCGCAAGGGTGCTAATGACTGCCGGCCAAATGTTACCCATCCCCATCCCGCGATCAAGAACCAGATCAATGTCAAGATCAAGGCCAAGATCCAGCTTAAACGCACCACCCCTCCCATCCCCAGGGAGAAGAAACGAAGCAACCCTACAACCCTCACAGAAGGAGGAAAGCCATGCAGACCACCAACCGGAAAACCGCTGTCTCTCCCAACGCTCGCACTTTCCCTGATTCTGAGCATCCCTTCCTGAGTACCTACGAACAGCGTCAAGTTATCGAAGCAGCCATCACCTACGCCTGGAAGGTCTTCGATCAGATCGCTAACGGTCAGACTCCCAACGCCGAAGCACTAGATCACGCCAAGGGCATGTTGGAGAGAGCTTGGCGACTCATCCCAAGGCCCATCAACCCCAACCAAGAACCTTGAGAAGGAGGAAAGCCATAGGGTCGATTGACATCCCCCGAAGGCCCCGAGGTTGCACCTTGGGGCTTTTAGGGGTAGGCAATCCAGCCACCCACGAAGACCATAGGAGGGTAAAACCATGCAAACCAACCACGGGTATCAACCCACACGGGTCAGGCTCCGGCGGGAGTGCGACCGAGCCCGCCGGCAGGTCCAGGCCCAGACCAGCCAGCCGCCGCCGCCGCCGCCGAAGCGGAGCCGAGTCCTAGACCGCACCTTTGCCTTGGCCGACGACTACTGTCAGGCCTGCGGGTATCCCTTTGACAGGGGCGACAGGTGCTACCTCGACCGGGACGACATTCGGCTTTTCTGCGGCCTGAACTGCGCCCGAACCTTTTACCAGCAGGGGAGGGTCTAGGCATGGCGAAGCAAGCACGTTGTCACCGATGCGGGGTTCGCTGGACCTGGGACCGGGAAACCCCTCCCTGGATACCAGACCCCACGGGCAATTCCAAGGCCCTTTGGATGGAGTGCCCCGAGTGCCCTGGGATCTACCTCGAGCAAACCACCTACCTTTACAGAGGCCCCACGAGGCACCTGGACACCCCCCCCAGCCACAAACCGGAGCATGAACTCAAATCAGGCCGCCGAGGCCGCTAACACCTAACCAGGGGCCCGCCAGGGCCCCACCCGGAAGGAGGGTAACGACATGGGTAAGAACGAACAGAGGGACCGCCGCACCTGCACGGAACCCGAGCGAGGAGAGTATAAAGGCTTTGCGACCTTGACGATCCCCTACAACGGGGATCGAGCGTTTTCGTTTGGCTTGGCCAAAGCCAAGGCCATCGTGGCACATTTCGAGGCGATACGGTCCTTTGTCGAGGAGGAGGGTTAAGCGTTTTGACGGGCACCTAGGGAGCCCTGCGGGGTTCCCTGGGGGCCAATCAAGGCCCGGCCAACGAGCCATAGGAGGGTGCAGGCATGGAAATCTTAGGACCAAAAAATGCGCGGTTCTGGGCCTGGAGCAACGGCCCAGAGGGCGGCTGGGTGAAACTCACCCTAAAACCCGGCCAGGAATTGACCCACCACGGCGGCGGCCCCTGTGAGGAAGGCTATCACTACTGGGCAGAAACCTGGAGGCACGAAGGCGACCGGGTGCTTAACACCTGGGACTCTCAATCCCGAGACTGTGACGGCCTCTATCACAACGGCTCGAGGCGTTACTGCCTTGTGGATCTCCTCCAGGCCGTAACCATTAGCTACTTCGCCAGCACAAGCCCATATCACCCCACGCCCCCACGGCCCGCCTGGGAACATGAGAACCGTACGCAACGAGATTTTGAGGCAGAGAAGGCGGGGTATTAATCATGCTTTGCAATGACTGCGGGGCAGGGCTCCGCTATCGGCAAAGCTACTCGAACGGCAAGGTTGAGATCTGGACCTGTAAACGAAAGGGGTGCCAGGGCCGGGAGGAGGTTCACACCTGGGACCGAAGGAAGGCAAAGGCTAGCAGAAGAGAACGAACCACTAACCACGAAGGAGGGTGAACCCATGAGCAACCTTATTTTGCATTGCGGCGGCAAGGCCGCCACGCTAGATGATCTGGACACCGTACCTATTCCCGAGACAACCGAGACTTACAGGGCAGTACCGCACCGGGAGGTGGCCGAGTTTCTGAAAACCTTGGGCGGCGACCTGCTTACCGGCTACCACCTGGACCGGGAGAGCTACGGCCTAGCCCGTGAAGGACAACGTATGTTTGGGGTGCAGGTCTACCGGGACAGCAACCAGGACATGGGAATGGCCGTGGGGTTTAGGAATTCCTACGACAAGTCAATGAGCCTGGGTATTGCCCTGGGGGCGAGTGTTTTCATCTGCGATAACCTGGCCCTGGCCGGTGACATCAGCATTATGAAGAAGCACACGCCCGGCATATGGGAAGAACTGGAAAACCTGGCCATAGCTTGCTTCTACCGGGCAGTCAAGACTTTCAGGACGGTTGAGCGTGACGCCCAGACGATGCAAGCCCTGGAGATCGACAACGACCAGGCTTACCGCTTCCTCGGCCAGTTATACGGGCGTGACGTTCTCAGCGTTCGTCAGCTTCCCGTTGCCTCGGGTGAATGGCGCAACCCCACGCACAAGATCTTTGAGCCCCGGACCCTCTGGTCCCTCTATAACGCCTGTACGCACAGCCTGAAAAGCTCCCCGCCCGTGTCGGTCATGCAGAACCACGCCAACCTGCACGATATGGTGATGAATGAAAAGGGCCTGTGGTCAGTAGCCGCCCAGCAGGACTAAACCAACAAAGGGGGGGGCCTTCGGGCCTCCCCCAAGTCTGGGGAGGGTGAGAGCATGAAAAAAATTATCAACGGCAAGGTGTACGACACCGCAACGGCTCAGGAGATCGCCAGCTATTCCAGCCCACACAATTACGGCGATTTTGACAGGTATGAGGAAACCCTTTACCGGAGCCCGAAGGGGCGGTTTTTCGTGGCGGGCGAGGGTGGGCCAAGAAGTCATTACGCAAGGCAAAGTCACGGCGGCTATAGCGGCGGCTCCGCCTTGAGAGTCTTGACAGATGCCGAGGCCTTGGAATGGTGCGAGATGTCGGAGATCCCCACGGAAACCGTAACAAAGTATTTTGACATAGAGGAGGGTTGAGACATGGGAAAGACAAAAGACGGAAAGCTAGAGTGCGCCTACTGTGGCAAGATCCGAGAGAAGGTTATGTTTGTCATTGGGGCCAGCCGTGAACCCGATTGGGTGATGGTCGAGGGCACCGGGAAAATTACTTGCCCCGATTGCTGGGATAAGGCCACGGCAGCCGGGCGAGATGCCGTTGACGGGCACGTTGCCTGGGTGGCTAAAGAGGCCCAAAAGGCCCAGGCCTAACCATTCACCGGCGGGAGATCGGCCAACCTGGGGCAACCTCGCAAGCCGATTTCCCGCCAGAAGGGGGAAAACCATGTTTATTCTGAAAGAGGGCGGCAAGGAACGCTATCGAGGCGAAACCATGAACGATTGCTTGGCGATGCTACAACGCCTTTCTCCTCATTCGTGGGAATATTCACTCAACCACGGGGGATGGTCGATCAAGCAAGAAGCAGCCGCCACCTATGCGGACAAGCTCGAAAGGTTCCGGGCCAGGGTGGAGGCTGACACAAAGGCCGCCTACGCGGCCAGGGGGTACACCGACATGGACATCCACTATAAATCGGGCATTGAAACCCGCATCAAGGAGGGCAAGAAATACGACAAGGTGGATGTCGGCAGCTCGGGCAAGTTCATGATTGAGAAGGACACCGGCGACATTTACGGCATCAAGGGCTATGGGGTGATCCATCGCGGCCACCGTTACGGCTCCCTGGATACGATAGAGGATTATTTCTGGGGCGAATACCACCCTCAGAAGAAATGAACGCCTTCATAGCCTGGGCGGGCGTGTTGGTCGTCGCGTTGGTTATCGCATACTTTGGCAACCGCAAAAACAAAAAAGGAGGGTAAACGAAATGCAAATGTTTAGGAATCTGTCAAAGGAAGAGGAGGCGGCTTTCCGATTGTGGGCCCGGAGGCATTATAGGGCCTTTCACACAATCAACGGAACATGGCACCCGGTAATGCAAGACGAGTGTAGGAAGATCAACGAAGAGTACGGCAGCGGCACGGAAGACCAGGAGCCCGGAGTGCTCAAGGCATTAGAAAACCTTATTACGGCCTTGGAGGCGGGCATTACAACGGAAATCCTTATGGCGTGTGCCCATAAGACTAACAGCTATGTTGGACAGGCACGCGAGGCGCTGGTGCGTGCAAAGGGGTTAATCTATCCCAGGTGAAGGAGGGTAAACGAAATGACTTTCAAGAAGGGCCGTGATCCGTTTGGCCGCCTGACCATCACGAAGGTAGAGGCTACCATCGGAGCCCCTACCGGCTGCGACTGGTGCGGCAATCGGGATCTGAACGGCAAGGTTTGGTACTTCAAGGTAGACCCAGACAGCATCAGGGACCAGAGCTTTTTCATGCAGGGCGCTTTTTGTTCCGTAGCTTGTGCCCGGACCTATCACGGAGGTTGAATTTATGAAACTGCTAGGTTTTTTGTTCCTGGCTGCATTGTTTGGTGCCGCAATCCTGGCCCTGGGGGTAATCCTCGGGGCCATCATTACCAAGCAGGACCAAAAGAGAGGAGGGTAAATCATCATGGCCGATTGTCAAAACTCGGCAACGGATTATTCCACAAAATGGTTCCCTTTCAATCACATTGGCCATTGGGCAGCTCTGGACGAGGAGGGGGATTTGGTCCTTGCCCCGATGACCAGGGCGGGCACGATGGACGAGGAGAACCTTGTAGACCCGGATTGGGGGAGGCTAAGTCTCGAAGAAGTGCGGGAACTCCGGGTGATCGCAAACACCTTAACCGCATGGAACAGGCACTACTAGAAAGGAGGGTGAGACAATGGGATGGACAATCGTGAACACGAACAGCAAAAAAGCGCAGGCCGTGGGTACGGCTAAGATTAGCAAGCGAGGGACGTATGCGACCATTTCTTCGGAGGCTTTGCGAGGCTGGACCAGGGTGCGTTACATACGCCTGTGCTGGGACGGCAAGCGCATAGCGTTGATCCCGGCCTCGAAGGACGAGGAGAACGTGCAGAAGCTCACACACTTCAAGAGGCGGAAGCGAGGAAGCGGGGGCGGCTCGTTCTGGGTGGGCACCTGGGCGGCTACGAAGGGACTCAAGCCCGAGACACGGTTCACCGTATCCATCGGCACGGTAATGGGGCACAAGGACGCCAGGATCTTGAGTAAGGGAGGGTGAGCCATGAAACTGCTAGTTGCCACGAAGAAGACACAAGGACACCGGGAGAACGACTTCTGCTTCTGCGACGAAGAGGAACTCGTGATGTTCGGCTGGGAATGTGATGGCGAAGCCATCGACGAGCCCTGCGGCTGCCGCAGGGCGATGGCCGGGTTCAAGACCAAGAAGAAAACAACCACAATGAAGGTGAAGGAGATAGACTTGACCAGGGAGCAATTCCGGGCAATGTGGGTATCGTCCATGTGCGAAGGCGGCTGGTTGGATGGCACAAGCATGACCGAGGAGGAAAACCGCTGGGCGGATAGGGAAGTCAAGGAACTTATTTCCCTGGGCAAGGCCTTCAAACCCGGCATGGTGATCGAAAAGCGAGGCAACACCTTTCAGGAAAGGATAATTCTATGACCTTCATGGGATTTCTGGTACTGGCGGCCCTCCTGGGGGCCACCTTGGTGGCGGTAGGTGTGATCCTGGGTGCAAGCATAGCGAAACACGAACAGAGGAGGCTAAGGCTATGAACCTTGTGAAAGACGTGCGGCTGATGAACGTATGCCCCCGCATACCGGAGTATTGCCACGAATTGCTTGGGAGACTATGGAAGACTACGAACCAGGGTGCAGAATGGCTTTTGGCTAGTTTTCCCAACCTTTATGAACGCAGCTTGAAGGAGTTACGGGGCCGGTTTTCAAAAACGGAGTTGGAGTTACTTCTGGATCTTGCAGATGCCCTGGTGCAAATGCCCGAAATGGCCGGCCATTTGCTCATCTTTACCTTGCGGGATCACATGATGCTTCCCAGCATTAAGCACAACTATCCAGGTGTGGATACGATTGCCCTGATTGATAAACTCGTTGCGCTCGATGTGCAGCAGCGGGCCATCCTGGAAATATGGGCAGGGGCGTACAAGTACACGCCTGGGGATATTTCTCGGGGAGACTACATTTCTGAATTGCTGCTTTAAGCTATCGATCCAAAGCGGCCGGGTCCACCGGGGCTAGGCCGCTTTGGACCTCATCCCTCCACCTGAACCACATCTGTACACGCTCCGGGTTGGCATACCACTTTTCTCGTTGCCTTATTCCCTTCACCCGATAAATAGGGAAGGCTAGGTATCTCCAGGCATTCAGTTCCGAAATCGAAATTTCAAAATGCTTGCATATGGCCGTGATGCCCTTTAGTGGATTGCCCAACTCCGTTGCCGTCCCGTAAATTAGGTGCTCCTTACAAAACTCATTGAAAGCCCTTCGCAGCACCGGATCAACCTGCCTTATGCGATAGTTCATGCCGCCTCCCTGATTCGCAGCTCTATGCGTGGATTGTCGCAGTCTACGGCGAATTTATCTGACCAGCCTACAATATCGTTCCAACCATCGCCCCGCAGGATGCCCATACCATGCGGATTGCGCCGGGTTAGGGGCCCCAGGGCATCTTCAATTACCTTGCGGCCACCTGCGGCTACGTTACTTTTATCTCTGCGCCGATCCGGCATTACCCATAGGTAATCAATCCATACGGGTACTTCATAGGGCACGAGGCCGGCTTGCTTGACTTGCCAGCCTATAAATTCCTCGAGATCCCTCTTGTTTCTGGCCCTGACTTGCGGGTGCATGCGCAAAGTTTCGTTCAGCCCGTACAGCCTTGGGTCCATATGCGGTATGACAAGATGCTGCTCTGGCATTATGTCAAGGCTATGGGGTAAAGGATGCAGGCAAACATGGCCAGGATAATTGCCATTACGAGAGCAAAGAGCATCCAATCCTCCAGCGGCTCCCTTGTTTCTCTGTCCATCACCGACTCCCTTATCATCTCTTTTTAATCTCCGTGAGCCGGTAGTGTTTCAAGATCCATGCCAGGAAGTTTTCCAGCACCATATCTTGGCGCAGATGCACAAAGCCATCCTGGGTGTACAGGCTTTGTTCCAGTCCCTTGCGCACCTTCCTGTCCCAGAAGGCGTAGAACTTAGCGAGTATTTGTTCTCCCTCTTCAGTCATGGCCGGCCTCCTGTTCGGAAGTATTGTTGTGTCTTGCCAAAATGACGTAATGCCTCTCCATCCATTCCACAAATATGGTGAGCGTTATTTGCTCCAAGCCGCCAATGCGAGTGCATAGGCCCTTTTGCATTTGTGCCTGCCAATACTCATAGAACTTGTCTCTGACCAACTTCGGATGGACTTCCTTCATCAGCCCAACCCCGGCTTTCCCTTGCTGACATTCGGCTTTGGTCCCAGGGTAGCAGGCTGCGGTTTTCCCTTCGGCTTTGGATCCCGCAGCGGAGGAATAGGTATGCCCAGAATTTCGTACACCAACTCCAGGCGATAGAGTAAGGCTTCTTCGTTTAGCGTATAGTTTTTGTTCCGTATGATTGCGTAGAGGTCATCCAGGTAATATCTCAGGTTGGCTTCGACCATCGCTTAGTCCTCCAGCGGAGTTTTTTGCTGCCCAAATAGTTCCATGAGTTGAACGTACATATCCACCTGAAATCCGGCTGCGTTCTTATGCCCTCCACCGCCCAAGTTTTTGCATATCTTGCTCACGTCCACATCCTCCCGGTCAGTATATAGGCTTACAGTCCACTTGCCGTTCGGAAGCATGGCAAACGTGACCATGGCCTCGTACTTCTCGGGATCCCAATGGGATTCAAATAACATGGAGCTGGCAAGTTGTGCATTGCACGCAAGCACTTTCATGCCCGCAAATTCGGTTTCAAATCCTCTGGCCTTGATGATTGCTCTGTTCCGTGACCGCTGATATTTCAAGATGAGTTCTCCTGCACGTAAGATACGTTTGTAAGTCGATTCATTTTTCCGTATTAGATTCTTCCAGAGCATCTGATTTTGCGGGTGCGTGTTTTCCATACGCATGGCGTATTGAAAGGGCAGGGTGCGAGGATCGCTGTGATCCCATACATCGTAGCGGCCCAAAAGACGAATGGCATGGCCGCATGCCAGGGAACCGTAAAGATATTCCCAGGTGAGTTCGCATGCGGCCTTGCCTATCTCCCTCCGACCAGGAGGGTTAAACCCCCTCTTCTCGGCCTCCTCGATGGCCGTCTTGTGGTGGTCGATCCAGATCAGGTTCTTGCCGTAGTAGTACCGGCCCAGCTTCTCCATCTCGTCGAACGGCTGCAGGCAGAAATCGACCATCCAGAGGTCATCTTTCATGGCCGGCGTGCGTTTCACCATGTCCCAGGGGAATTCGTCTCCATAGTCAATCCCGATCATTATGCAATCGGGATGTGCTTGCTTTACGATGGCCCCGCTACAATGCCCGTCCAAGTCGGCCGAATGGTAGAAACAGATCATGTTATCTCCCTCGCAGCTTCTCTTCCTCCCGTTTGATGTCAGCCCGGATACGCTCCAGCGTTGTCTTGATATGCTGATCGTTCGGATGCTGTGCCTGTAAGTGCATCCATTTATATTCCTCCAGCCTCAAGTTGTTGAGGGTCTGGGTGCAAGCATCCTTTTGCATCTGTCGGTAGGTCTGCGCAATGAGCAGCCGCACTTCCTCCATGTCGTGGGCCACGTCTTCCTCAAGGCGCTCAAGATCCTCTGCCCAGGCAATGTAGTCCTTGAGTTCGAATATGCCCACAAACAGGCCTACAATAACCGCCGCCGCTGACGCGATCTTGATAAACTTACTATTTCCGTTTGAAGGCATTTCGCATCTCCTTTACTTCTGGGTCAGCCATTAGTTGATGTTCGGTCATCTTCTCGGCAACGCTGACCACGTTGATCGGTTTTTTTGCGGCTGACACTTGGCGTATTCCTATTACGGTAGGGTTCACAGAGGGCAATGTAATAACACTCGGCAAACATGAGCTGCCCCCGTGGCACCAGCACCCAGGACAGCATACGGGTTGGATCTTCCTGTATTTTTTCGTGGCTAAGTCTCAATCGACTATTCAGATTCACGGACTGTCCAACATACCAAACCACTTCCTCATCCCAAATGAAATAAATACCGGACTCTGCAGGAACGTGTTCTGCCTCGGCTGTGGCATATATCTTGGTTCTAGGAATTGCAGGATATTTCTTGAACCGTTCTTGGCCGGCGCTGAACTGCGCTGCTATTCTGTGTAAATCCGCCCTTTCCAGCCGCATGGTCATCTCTTGGTGCTTGTTGTGGGCGAGTTTATATCCTTCGAGAGCCCTTTTTGTGGCCCACTTCAGCTCCACCAGCTTCTTGGACTCTTCCCTGATGCCTTCTTTGAGTGCGGCCTTTTCCTTTTTGATCTGCTCTTGTATTTTCTCGACATTGCCTAACTGCGCCCTTTTCTTGCCCAACTCTATGATGCGTTTGTATTCGGCCTTTACCACAGAGATAAAGGTTTTTTCGAACAATTCCCTTACCCTGTGTGTCGGCACTCGGTTATACTCAAAGCTCGTTCTCAGAATTCCTCCTAGCCTTTTCTCTGCGTGTTCGGTTATCTCGTTTATGCCTCTTTTCAGGTGAGTAATGCTGGCTGGTCGGGCTTCGAGTTCCTTGTGAAGCTCGGCTTCACGAAGAGGCTCCTCGACGTTCTGAATCAAACGTAGAATGTGTGGCTTGAGTCTATTTGTCACCATACCTCCTCTGGTTTCTTTCGGATCTTTCTCAGGCCCGCGGCTTCTATTTGCCGCACCCGTTCCCTGCTTATGGGCCCCTGGCCTTGGATCTGATTGGTCATGCTGCGGCCTACGGCCTGAAGAGACATTCCTTCATAGTACCGATACGCAAGCACCTTTATCTCTCGATCCGTCAGGCCGTTGTAATTTTTATTCTTCCGCAATGCTCAGATCCGCTGACCTATAGGTAAAACTCGGCATGGAGGTTTCGTCGGTGGAGGCCTCCTTCTTCTGGGAGGCCTCCTCTTTCAAAAAGGGCGTACCTTTACCTCCATTCTGCTCTTGTCGATGTCGTCCAGGAGCCGCTTGTTCTGGGCATCCTCAATCACCGCCGCAATGGCTGCGCCTTGGGCATCCTTCGCCACAACGGCAATCGGCCCCAGGATCAGAAGCTCCTGGTCCTCTTTCCTCTTGCCTGCTTCCAGGATCGCTACCTCGAATAGTGGCATCTTACTCTCCTTTCATTTTCTGGTTGTTATTGCTCTGCATCTTCCGGGTCCATCCATCCGCAGTCTTGCATGCACTCCTTGCAGATGATGATCTTTTTCCCATTTATTACTTGCGCTACGGCCATGTCGCTGATAAAATGTATCGTTTCGCATTCCATGCATTCCATCTGGGGCTCGGGAAGAAAGTCTTTTGGATCGTCAGGCATGTTTACTTCCACAAGCCGTGCTGTTCGGGTGGCAGGTTTTTTCTGATCTCCTGGGCAATGCCTTCCAAACATTCCGCAGTCTCCAGATCGGCTGGCCCCAAAAAGATTTGTACCCGGTTATAGCCATCTGCCCTTCTGGGCAAGGTCTTGAAGCCCTCCCTGGTAAATATCTGGGCAATCAACTCGTTGCCGTATTTCCATTGGCCCAAGGCCAGGGTAAGCGATACCCTTCCATCCAAGTGCATCTTGTCGAAGCCCTTGGCAACTTCGGCCCTGGTGTCTTTGCCTTCTCTTTCGTGCATGATGAATGTAATTCCATGGGCCATGTCTTCGGATCTAGTGTCTTCACGGCGATACCATTTCATGGCTCACCCTCTTGAACTTTTCCCCCAATCCCCTTCCATTACACAGAATCCCATCCACCATTTACACGGCTCGTCATATCTCGGCAGCAAAAAACCGCCCTTGCCAAAACACTTGATATGGCATCGGTACAAGATAAAAGGCGTGTTAGGTATCTCCAATTCCTCAGTCAACACAAACCTTTCATTCCGAATATACTCCCCTGCCAACATACGCTCTCGCAGGGTAGGCTTTCCCAAACGAAATAACTGTAACGGCCAACGAGCCATAACAGATACCAATGCCGCTGCCTTCAAAAAATCCCGCCGGTATATCATGGCTCACCCCCATCTTATTTCAGCCATTACTGATACGGCCACCTCATCAGCTCGAGGCCCGTCATGGTCATGACTACTCCTTTCCCTTAATCAGTTCTTCCTCCTCTTTGGTGAGGCTGAGGAAATCAGATGTACTACCGATCTTCCATTTGGCCTCCGTCTCCTTGCCTTCCAGGGCCTCACGGGCAGCAACAAAAATGCCTTCTTCGCCTGTATTGTCTCTTACGTATTCCAACGCTTCCCGCATCTGCTTGACTAGCCAGCGCAGAAACTCATTCTTCTTGCGTTCGGCGGCCAACTCGGCCTCGGCCTGTTTGATGCGGTCACGACCACACCTATTACACAGTACATAATCAGTCGCCTGTAGATCCGATCCACAATGGTTGCAACTGCCAAAGTCACTCATGGCTCAGTCCTCCTTGTTCTTTCCATCACATGATGCTCCATCATCTTGCACTAAATTGTCATCCACCACTCGAATAGAGCGGTCCCGTCTGTCCAGTCATCCCGCCATTTGCCCTTGTAGACCCCGGCCTCGTACCTGGCCCTGATCCGCTCAAAGGCAATATCAGCCATCTTGCGCCATCTCCACTCGATCCTGGGCCAGCGGTCGAACTCCATCTGCCGCCTCTTTCCCGATAGGATCGGGCACCCTACGCATCCCAACCTCTTCCACCCCTCATCGTATAGACTCGGGTACGGAAGTCGCATACCCTTGATGTAGGCCCATATCTCATCAGAGGCCCACTCAAGGATTGGGTGAACAAGCACCCGACCTTGTCCGTTACTCACCGTGAGGAGCCGCCCCCGCCTGGTCGAGCTTTCCTCTTTACGGACCCCGATGTAGGTGGTACTATTAGGGGGGCTCTTCTGTTCCTTGAGTTCTGAACAGCAATACCGGGACCGGCGGGTGGGCAGGATGTTCTTCTTCTGGACAAGCTGTTCAGGGGTTAACTTTGGCTTATTGAACTCAACGAATGGGTAGCATTCTTTCATAAACCTAATGAGTTCGGGCGGGTCTAGGGTTGTCACGTTGTAGACGGCACGGTACGGCACCCCCGAACATCTCACTAGATCCAAGAGGACTATGCTATCCTTACCCCCAGAAAAGGAGACGATAAGCTCTGAGTCGGACGGGGAACACCTGGCGTGGTCCTCGATGGTCCGTATGCTATTCTTCACTAGACTTTTGAGTAGCAGCATTTACCACCTGAAACAAAATGTTGCGTTTGGTACATGTGATTCAGTATCACTTTCCCTCCCCATACTTCTCCCTCCTCTACGTCCACAAACATGGCCTCAAGCTTCTTGATACGGGCCTCGGCCTTCTCTGCTCGTTCTCGCCAATGATCTACTTGAGTTATCAGGTATTGATAGCTTTCGTCACTCATGGCTCACCCTCCTCACCTGTCATTCATGTACCTTGTCGATGCTATATGGAACTAGGCCCATGAATTTCTTGTACCGGCCTAGCATAGTTTGCACATCCTTTTTGTGCATCTGCGCCATGATGATGAATGCCGCCTTTAGCACCCGCATGGCCGATTCATACGATTCTCCAGATAGGACGGCGGCCCGGCTGGCAAGGTGCGATATGCTGGGAGGGGCCTCGAATCTCATTGCTTCTCCATGGGATTAAACAGGCGCAAGTCAAAGTCCAGAATATCTCTTAAAAAGAGTATCGCCATGTCTTTTGGTTGTTTACTACCCATGCGGCTCATATCCAGGGGATCCACCAGATAGGCCAGGGGCGTGGCAGAGATCGGACTGCCCTCCTCGTTCACGGTGGCATAGCACAAGACCATCTCCTTGTCATCCCGATAGACCACAATGCATCTATGCGCTGCATCTTTCTGCATCCACCTGTAGAGATTGCCGATGGCCTTGCCCATGAGGATCTTCGGTTCATATTTCTCGAAGGGCCTGCCAATCTTCTGCGCTGATTTGTTCTTCATCTTCCATTTTCTCCTGCAACATTTTCGGGTCAAAATCTGGATCGTATCCTTTAAGAAGGATTCCACTTGGGGTGAAAGAGATATGCACCGGCTCTCCAACGTGTTCTGGATAGCCTTGCAGCAGATTGTCTGCCTCCACCCGGCCTATGAGTTTCGGAATCTCGATCGGCTTATGCTTGTAACTATTGTAGAGTTCCTTGAATTCCTTAGCCTTGAAGCGCAGTTCGTCGGCCGTAATGCGGCATATGGCATCCCAGCCACCCCAAGCGTTTACGACTGCATGAATGGTCTTATCCTCGAAGGTGACGCTCCTATAAGCTCCTACATGCTCCATTGCACTAATGAGACATCTCCAAGCCTCCGATGCCTTGGATCCCACCGGCCCATCCAGGATCTCCAGGATCTCCACGGGTTTGGGGAACCATTTCAACGTGGTCATGGCTATCTCAAACGCCTTCTGGATATCCTCGTCGGAATATGGTTTAAAAGCCTGCCAGTATACATCGAGGAGAATTTGCGAAGGCGGCTCATCTCTCTTGAAGGCTTCCGGCCATAGCTCCATGGCTACGCCCATCAGCTCGATGAATTTCTGTCGGCTTTCCATTTCACCCTCCT
>Ga0209536_100010090_pt1 | contig 13964 bp, 14 predicted proteins | sample DeeMarSeWOR28_12_FD_187461 | JGI IMG/M metagenome (GOLD analysis project Ga0209536, IMG submission 187461) | Marine sediment microbial communities from White Oak River estuary, North Carolina - WOR-2-8_12 (SPAdes) (version 2) | ecosystem: Environmental > Aquatic > Marine > Intertidal zone >...
ATCGCTAACAGATGCATTATTTGAAAGAAAAAGGAGGCTTTAAACATTAATACAGAAAAAATTAAAAGCATTATTCTTTTCATTGTTATAGTTTCGGTAGTATCTTTTGCGTTGTATTCTCTTACTATAACCTCATTTGGTTGGAATCAATGGGCGTTAGTGGCAATAAATGTTGTATTCTTTGGTCTTTTTGTTGTAACCCTGCAATTCCGACGAAAAGTCGCCCGCCTCCCCAGTAGTGTTTATTTAGCGTTCACAATCGCATTTTTTGCTGAAATGTTCGGTTTACCTTTAACTATGTATGTTTTCATGGGAGTTTTCGGATTTACAGAAATCTATTCTATAGAGTTTCTCTTAACTCAAGCAATGGGGACCGAAATTTCCTTTTATATTCATCATGTACTATTTCCCATCTCTAAAATCATTATGGGAATCGGCATACTCTTGGTAATCTATGGCTGGAAGCAAATCTTCCAAGGTAAAGGCAATCTTGTTACCACAGGATTATACAGCTACATTCGTCATCCACAATACCTGGGATTCCTTCTAATCACTCTAGGCATGAACGTTCAGTGGCTCACAATCATCATGCTTGCCCTTTGGCCAGTCCTTGTAATTCTTTATACCCGACTTTCAAAAACAGAAGAAAAAGAAGCTGAAGAAAAATATGGAGAAGAATTCCTAAAATACAAACGCGCAGTTCCTGGATTCATACCTCGCATAAAGAGATATAACCCTGCATCTTGAAAAGTAGCTAACAATCAAGAAAGCCCATATTGGAGAAATACTGGAAAAATCCTGATTTGCTTTCAGATTTTAAAACGATCTAGTTCAACGTTTAACTTTAAGATAAAAGAAGAATGCAGCACCTACAAGTGATAGAATAGTGATTACAATAGTTAGCTGAGTCCAAGAGGGCTGTTCACTTTTAGGTTCTATAGCGGTATTCAATAAACGCATTTCATCAATAGAACAAACTGCGTCATGACCAATGTAAAATTCAGTCTCTCTTTTTATTATCCCTTTAGGGTTTTGGACCCCAGAAATAACACTAGTATCCTTTTCTTCACCATTAACGTAAATATGCATACCCGTAGAAAGACTTCGAGTAAAAACCACATGCATCCATTGATTTAAAGTGACTACCGATTCTTTGGTTACGATTTCATTTAAGCCCTCATTTTCTGTGAAAACAAACGCTATTAGAGCCCCTTGAACTATACCTGAATCCTCATCCGTTTGCCCGTTAACTGCAAGCCCAAAAGTTCTGTCAGGCAACTGTGCTCTTGTTCTAACACATTCAACTATAATATTATTGTACTTAACGTTCTTGAATTCTTGAACATTTATCCAAACATCAATAGTTGTTTCTCCAGGAATTTCTAGATGCGGCAAAATCGGAGTGTTTACATAAGCTGCACCATCAAAAGAAAGTGCTTTCCCAAACTTCCCATCGATCAGTATTGGTGTAAATGAAAGGTTTCCTGAAGATGTTCCTAATACTGCTAAGTTAAGTTCTGTTTCATCTGGTGTAATGCCATTTGCTTTCACTTCATCAAAAGCCCAAAAAGCCACGGTGCTTTTTGGATCTGCAATTGTTGGCGAAATAGGAGAAGGCAAATTAGTATTTATAATGTCACACGGAACGAGCATTGGGTAATTATCAGAGTTATTAATATCAATTTCATACTTTGTATCGCCTATACCAGAATTATCAACTTCTTTAGCTGTAGGATATTTTATGAAATAATCACTCCAATAGTTGCCACCATCAACTATTGCATCCCAAGACTGAACATTATGTGAGGTTGCTCCTCCAACATTAGCTTGATTATCTATGAAATTGTTATTGTAAACTTTGTTTTTAGTTGGAGCTGAAAAATATGGGGAAAAATAGATTCCCCATGTGCTATCAGAAATATTGTTTGAATAAATGATGTTGTGTGAACCAGCGAAAAAGAAATTAAATTCATCATTTTCAGCTATATTGTTTCCAACAACTCGCGAGTGCGAAGAACCCAAACCGATACCTCTGCTATTATTTGATATATTATTTTTTGAAATTGTGTTGGAATATCCTTCAATTGCAATTCCTCCTTTGGAGTTTTCAGTTATGTTATTTTCAGAAATATCAATATAAGAACCTCCGCAAAAGCGAATTCCATCCTTTAAATTAGAAGTAATCTGATTTTTTGAAATTGTAATGTTAGATTGGACTGAGCAGAAAATTCCGTAAAAAGTATTACAAATATTATTATTTGTTATTTCAATATTATCTCCTTCAACACTGATCCCTGTAGAATGTAGAGAAGAAGTCGAATAATTTTGACTTTTAATTGTGAAGCCAGAAATCTTCACTTGAGATGCTGAAATAGTAACTATCGATTTTTGTCCACGATCAAGATTACCTTGTCCAATTACAATCGTACTTTTACGGTCCTCTCCTACCAAATCTAGAGATTTGTCAACTACGAGATTCTCATAATAAATCCCACTTTTTACAAATATTGTATCTCCTGGAGATGCACTTTCAATGGCTTCCTTTATGGTAATGTAATTGTCTGGAACAACAATTGTTTTTGAAGAATTACCAGCTTGAAAACCAAACATAAATGAGCTTACAAGAAATGTTACCATTAAAAGCATGGTTACTTTCCGAGATTTGTGTTTGCTCATGATCTATACTCCTAAAAATCAAATATAGAAAGTGATTATTAGCTCTCCCTGAAGAACACAACTGTTCTGAAAGCGGAACAATAATAAAACAATATTATTTTAATCAGAATCAGTTGCTTTTATTTTTCTAAATGCTCTTAATCCTTCAATTAGGAAAAGTATCAAAGCTGCAGTAGTTATTGTTATTAATAAAAGGAAAAAAATTTTAAATTGGTCAGTTTCCACTGAAACATGAATTGTAAGCACAATCAGCTCTATCATAAGTATGCTAAAAAAAACAATAAAATAAAGAAGCGAATTTGGGAGAAGCATTTTTTTAACCCAAACATAGCCTCGGACAGCAATTTTCTTTGTTTCAATATAATTGCCTTGGACATTTTTTTTCAATAAATCCATTTCTTCAAGTTTCTGAAGATGTCTATAAGCAACGCTTGGACTGCTTAAATTCAAACCTCTCATGACATCTCTAGGACCAACAGGTCGATTTTCCTTAACTACATATAAATAAACTTTAAGAGTTCGACCTTGTAAATCCTCAATTTCTGAGTATGTCATATTGATATTACTGTTATCGATTCAATATTATAATTGTGATGCAATAAATGCTCAAAATTCCCAATTTACCTATTAAACAACAAAAAAATTGACTTTAGAGACCCAAATTTCTTTTTCCGAAAATGGAATTGCGGATTTTTTACAAAGATGATATTCTCAACATTTTTCAAATATATCGAGAATAGTAATATATGTTATTAACTAAAAATCAATAATTAGATGTAAACTTAAGATTGGCGAAGAAAATGAAAGAAGTAAAAAATCTCAAAGATTGTGACAAACTTCTTTCTAAAAATAATTATTCATCTGAAGTCATTAAAGAGATTTTAAAATGGTACGACTACACAGATATAAAAGGTGTAGCCAGTTTTTAAGATTCATAAAAAATATTCTAAAAAATGAATATGGTGACAGATATTTTGTTTACCTGCACCTTTTGGTAATTTATGTCTTGTTTGCCTACAGGACGAGATTTGTTACTTTTATTCCATGGCTTCTTAGTATCCTGGAGGCATTCCACCTGGACCACCAGGAGGAGGACCAGCAGTTTTTCCGCCCGATATTACATCGTCAATTCTTAAAATCATAGTTGATGCTTCTGAAGCTGATTTGATTGCTTGTTCTTTAACGTTTAAAGGTTCGATGACTCCTTTCTTGAGCATGTCAACAATATCGCCAGTGAAAACGTCAACACCCATCGTGTAGCCTTTGGTTTTCTCATGAACTGATCTAAGATTAACCAAGATATCGATTTGTTCAAGCCCTGCATTTTCAGCCAATGTTTTAGGAATTATTTCCAACGCTTTTGCAAAAGCTTCAACTGCTAATTGTTCTCTTCCGCCGATCTGAACAGCATATTCTCGCAGTTGTTTAGCCATCTCTGTTTCTGTAGCTCCGCCACCAGCAACAACCTTATTTTTCTTGTATATGTCAGCTATAACCGACAAAACGTCGTTCATAATACGTTCCGCTTCGTCTACCATTCGTTCTAAACCAGCTCGGATCAGAATTGAAACTGATTTAGGATTCTTGCAGCCCTCTACAAAGACCATCTTGTCGTCGCCAATCTTACGTTCTTCAACAAGCTCAGCATATCCCATATCTTCTGGTCTAATGTCATCTAGGTTTGTAACAACTTTTCCTGCTGTTGCTCTTGAAAGCTTTTTCATATCAGACTCTTTTACGCTAATAACTGCCATTATTCCTTCTTTTGCTAGGAAATATTTTGCCATATCATCTATGCTTTTTTGGCTAATCAAAACTGTAGCTTTTGTTTTCTTGATTTTCTCAACCATCTTCTTAAGCATATTCGTTTCCTTATCTAAGAAACCTGAAATTTGAGCAGGGTCGTTAATTCTAATTTGAGCACTAACTTCAGTTTTTTTAACTTCTAATGCAGTATCAATAAGAGCAATTTGAGCCTGTTTTACACTTTTAGGCATACCTGATTGAGCCACTTCTTTGTCCAATATTATGCCACTTACTAACTCGGTATCTTGAAGACTCTTTCCCTCTTTCTTTACAATCTGGACGTTATCGATGTCAACAACCCATTTGTCTCCTTCTTTGTCAGCAATTTGGTTAATTGCTTTGACTGCGATTTCTGCAAAATGTTCTTTCGCTGCTCCAACTGCTTTGCTTCCCATTGCCGTTTTTGCAGCTTTTTTTAGTGTTTCTTTATCATTAAGGTCTACTGTTTGGCTGATTTTTTCTAAGATTTCTAGAGCTTTTTGGGCTGATTTCCTGTAGCCTTCCACTATTACTGTTGGGTGGATATTCTGTTCTAGCATTTCTTCAGCCATTTTTAGTAGTTCTCCTGCTAGAACTACTGCTGTTGTTGTTCCATCTCCAACCATGTCGTCTTGGGTTTTGGCGACTTCAACAATCATTTTTGCTGCTGGATGTTGAACATCTATTTCGTCAAGGATTGATGCACCATCGTTGGTTATTGTTATGTCTCCCAGGCTATCTACTATCATTTTATCCATTCCGCGTGGTCCAAGCGTAGATCTTATTGCTTCGGCAATAATTTTAGCCGCCATGATATTGTTTTTTTGTGCCTCTTTTCCTCTATTTCGAGTTGTTCCTTCTTTTAAAACGAGGACTGGTTGTCCACTTTGAGTTTGAGTTAAATATGCCATTTAAATTCTCACTTATTCCAATTTTTCATTCAATCTTTAATAACAAACAAGTTATCTAGATAAATCGTTCTACTAGGACTATTTAAAGTCGTAGTACAAACTTTAATCTCAAGAAATATGAATATTGAACACAGTCTTTTATAACCAATATTATCTGAATATTTTTAAGGTAACTTTTCTTAACTAGGACTGAAGCTTACCACAAGAAATATTGAATAAATTACAAGCAAGATTATTCCTTCGCGTATTCTTATTTTGGAATTCTGCATAATGTATCCAAATACGATATTAGATAACAATGAAAAAAGTATCAAATCTGAAAAAGCTGCAATATTCACTTCAATGGGGGTAAACATGAAAGTTATTCCCAATATTAATGTGGTATTAATAAAGCAACTTCCTATAACATTTCCAAGTGCAAGATCAATGAAACCTTTTCTCACAGAATCTACACTTGTTACAAGTTCTGGAAAACTAGTTCCAAAAGCTACTACTGTGGCTCCGACAATAACTGGAGGAACACCTACACTTAAAGCTAAAAAAGAGGCTGATTCTATAATAAAAAAGGAAGATGTAACAACCCCTATTATTCCCAAAATAGTCTTGATAATATATTTTCCACGTTCATATTTTTCTGCGGTGTCAGAAATTTGTTCAACGGTTTCTCTTTTTTTTGCAAGTTCATACATGTTATAAACAAAAAGTAAAACGAGTAAAAATCCAAGAAGTTGACTTGAATAACCAAGATAAAGCAAAAGCAGTGGAACTATAGCTGCAATAAAGATACCGAAATTAAGGTTTCCAACTTCATCTCTTGCCATTTTAGTGAAAAATTCTGCACTTTCAGGATATTTTATCGCCATAATAAGAAATCCTATTCCCAGTATTAGGCATATGTTAATGATGTTTGATCCCAAAATATTACCTAATGAAATCCCAACTGCTTGTGGATCTAAAATCGCAAAAGTAGCAACAAAAAGTTCTGGCAAAGATGTAGAAAAAGCAACAAGCAGAAACCCAACTTTTGTCTTTCCTAATCCTGTAACACTTGCTAGGTTAACTGAATTCGTAATCGTCAAACTACTAGCTCTAATTAGAACAACCAACGATGCAAAAAGAACAACAACATTTCCAATTATTCCAAGTTGTTCCAACAACTCATTTTGCACCTCTCTGTAAATTAATGAAAATAATTATTGCCAACCCATTTATGAATGAATCGTATCTAATCAGATTTTAAGAAAAATAAAATTTTACGGATTTGTTGGAAACAAAAACTAATGCGTCGAATTTATAGTATTACAAATTTGCCCTTGACCTAATTAAATTGCATTGTGAACAAAAGCCCTGTCTATGACCACAGAGAAATGACCCAAATTAGGTCCCATCTAATGGTCTAGATAACGAAAGATAGTAAACTGTATGAAAATACATATAAACTAAGGCAAATTATTCCAACTTTTTTGTCAACTCTTCCTCTTATAGATAGAAGTAGGGTTACTAAAAAGAATGTAATAATGGTATAAATCCAAGTGGCAATCGCAGGTCCTCCAAGGATTGTCGTGGGAAAAAGTAATGGACCAATTCCAATTGAAATAGAGGCATCTAAAAGACTGCTGCCCATTATATCACCAATTGCTAGTTCTTGCTGTCCTTTTCTTATAGCGGTAAGCGTAACAGTTAATTCTGGAAGACTTGTCCCAATTGATGCAATAAAAAAACTTGCAATAAATTCAGAGATATTTAATATTCGCGTTATTTCAAGAATAGATTCAATAACAAGAAAGGTTCCTATAGCAACTCCAATGAATCCTAGAATCACCATTATTAGATTATACCCACTGTGTTTGCGGTCGCTTTCTCTCCGAGGAGGACAAGAAAAATCTTTTTTGGCAATTCTCCTAATGATTAAAATAAAAAGAACCCAACAAATTATTAAAAATAGTCCATCTAATCGAGAAATATAACCGTCTAATATTATGAGAAAAGATAGAATTGACGCCAGCAGAATAGACGTACCAATTATTAAAACTTCTTTTTTGTTAACTTCAAACTGTTTAAGAAAAATCGCAATGATCCCCAAAATTAACGTCACCTGAGAAAAAGCAGAACCAATGGAAGTTCCAACATTAATATTACCAAGATCCAAAGATGAAGAAATTACCGAATTTATTATTTCGGGAAAATCGGTTCCAATGGAAACAAGAACTAAACCAATGATGATTGGTGGGACACTCCAATTGCATGCGAGCATCACAGAATGATCAACAGTTTTGTTACTGGAAAACGTAAGAATAATCATACCCAAAATCAGAAATCCTATAGGTATTACTAGTAAGAACATTCCACAAAACACCCAAAGATGTGATTCAAAGGATTTTATTACTAAAATGATAAAACTGTTTCGTTTATATAGCCTGAGTTCTAGGAATCTGATATTTAATAGGATTTTTCAAAAAAAATCAAATATAAGAGTTATAGCTATTTTATTTAGTGATTTTCTTTGATCAAAAAAATTCTTGTTTCTATTGATGGTTCCCAATCAGCGGATCATGCTTTAGATTTTGGTCTTGATTTAAGTGGAAAATATTCAGCAGAAGTAATGATAGCGACAGTGGTTGATTCACCAAGTTCTTCATTAGTGGTAAAGGGAATGCTTTATGCCCCCGCTAGTACAGAGAATTATCTAAAAAAGCTTAGAACTTTTCATGAAAAAATACTTTTAGAAGCTCTGAATAAAACCAAAAAAATTAGTCCAAAATTAAAAGTTTCAACTAAACTCTTAGAGGGAAGGCCTGCTGATAAAATTGTTGAAACTGCCCGAGAAGGAGCTTTTGACCTAATTGTTATCGGAAGTCGGGGATTGGGTGGCATTAAAGAATTTGTGTTGGGAAGTGTTAGCGACAGAGTAGCTGATGAAGCATCATGTCCAGTTTTAATTGTTAAATAGTACTTTAATCTGGGTTTAGGTTTGTAGGCTAATATTTTTATTACTTTTTCTTCTTATCAGATAAAATACTACTAAAACTGCGACAATGATAACAGCTACTAGTCCAATAATAATTAGTAAATTTTCTAAAGAACTTTTTTCTTTGAGATATTTTTGTTCTTCTACATCTGCCTGATCAAGATAACTTGAAACGTTATTTAACATCGAAATCGCTTCATCCCAACTGTTTTGATTCTCAAAAACAAGTGCTTGCACATATGCACCCTCTGCCTGTTCGAGTAATGATTTTGCGGTGGGACTTTGATAATTCAAACTACTAGACTCAGTGATTTTGGTTGATACCTGAGTTAACAAATTATCATATGTTTGTTTCTGAGAATCCTGAACTGTAAAAATATAATTCTGAGAATTCCAACTAAAACTTTCTGTGGTTCCTTTAATTCCATCTATTCCAACAGAATAGTTATGTTCTCCTAAACTGGCATCTGGAGGCACAATTATATTTATTGCTTCAAAAATATGGTTTGTCGAACTGGGAACAAAAACCGGATCTTCAGATAGATTGTGACCCAAAAACTGGTCTGATGGCATCCAGTCAAAATTAATACCAACATACTGGATTGTGAGAATTTCAGTTGAATTATTCACTAAGAATACAGAAGCTACTGCACCACTACCAGGATAGCCTGTTTGACTTGTCAAAACTACTGATACAATAATCTCATTCTCTTCAAGAGCATTTCCTACACTAAAAAATTGAGAAAAAATAAAAATAAAACAAATATAAACCCACAACACATGAGATAATTTCAATATTAGATCAGCCTCTTTTCAATTGTAATGTCGTTTTTCATTTGTTTATTTAAGTTTATTCCAAAATTTAAAAAAATTTAGTTTACGTTTGGAGCCAACTATATTCCCACTGCATACTAACTTACAAGTAAAAAAGAATCTAACCAAAATTGATTAATGGTTTCTTCTGTATGTGTTGAAAACCACATTCACATTCATAACCAATTATTTTCTTTTTGTTTGTGATTTCATGCCAACTTTTAGCTTTACAACATTTTGTTTGTTTATGAAATTTCCAAAGAGTTTCGATCTCTTCTTTGGTCATTGGAACATTATGTCTTGCTGAAAGTAGAACATATGTTATGTATAATCCAAAGCATAAAGCTAGACCTGGCACTAAAGCCCCTGAATCCAATAATGCCCCAAACAATCCTAGGAATGACATCAAATTTTTCACTAATTATTTATTAAATTATTACCATAGTAGATCGCATTATTATTAAATCATGTGAACCACAAATTTGAATTATTATTAATAACACTCGCAATTTTTTTCGAATCACTTATTTACTAGTAAAGAACTTAATGAAACAAAATTATTAAGAAATCCATCAACAATTTCTTGTAAATAAGGAGCAAAGAACATGTGTCATTCAACTTGTCCAGATCCTTCACATGATTGTATTAAATGTTATTTGCTAGATTTGAAGAAAGCAATAGAACAAAATAATTCTTAACTATGCATTTGTACCTAAACCTAAACTACGATTAATTATTACCAACCTGATTTTTGTCCAATTTGTTCTTATAAACCCAAATAGTCTTAAATGTTAATTCCAATTGCTGGTAGAACTATCCATATTATTATCAGATAGATTATAAACAATAATGCAGTTATTAGCAAATTTTTGTGCCATTCTTTACTGCTTGCTATACCAAAAGGAACACCAATCGAAAAACCGATTATATGTCCAATATATGAGATGTTTCCTTGCATATCCATTTGGACTGCTAACAAATTGTATGAAAAATAAATAATCGCCACTAAACCGAGAGGCATCAAGAAATAGAACGAGAATTGTAACGGCTTTAAAAGCATTACAATGGCAGTCAAAGTGAAAATTGCAGCTGAAGCCCCAACCATAGATACCGTAGGCTCATAAAATAATGTACTCAACAAAAACGATGCCACTCCACCAACAAAGAATGGTATCAAGACCCATTTATCTCCCAACTCTTTTTCTATAGTATTCCCAAAAATGTAAAAAAACACCATGTTTCCAATCAGGTGAGTTGGATCAGCATGGAGAAACAAACCCGTAATTACGGTCCAAATTCTTCCTTTTAATAAATTATCTCCACTAAATACAAGATAATCTACTATTTGATCACTGCCAAGAAACCATGTTAGTAAATAAGCCAATATGCATAGAATTATCAACCAGATTGTTTTGCTCATTTATCTAATCTCCACTTGGTTTCTTGAGTATTCAATTATAGTTTGATTAGAACATCTAGATGCTGCTCTTAAAATGTTTTGACTTATCTACCATGTACTCGGATTGTAGAAAGCAACTGTAATCAAAAAATCGTTTTTTTACACTCTTGTTCATATTCACAAACTCTACATTTGTTGGAATTATTTGTTGATATAGCTTCTCTTTGTTTTTTCCAAAATTGAATTGCCCATTCAAGACTTGCTTTAGCTTCTTGTTCATCAAACTTATTCATATAGACCAAAGCATTTTCAATCGGAAGTATAGTCTTCTTTTGTCCATTATTTTTTACTGTTTCTAAAACATTGTCTCTAAGGTTGGGATCATGTTTTGCACTTCTGTCGGCAACAACTATAGCGTAAAATAGCTTTCTGGTATCAAATCCAAGATTCTTCAATAAAAGCCCATAAAATCCTGCTTGAACATGATAACTAGGATAAGTTCTTCTGCTTCTTGAAAATTTATACTCAAAAATAACTAATGGAACTCCGTTTTCAAACAATATTGAATCTGGTTGACCTGCCAAAATAACATCATTATATTCTGCTAGAAGCAACCATTCCATTGCCAACACAGGTTCTTTACCGTAAACAGTTTTCCAAAGCTCTTCCTGATCCACAGTTTCAGCGCCTTCAAGCAAATTTTCATGAAAATGTGTTCCCTGATTTTTTGTTTCAGTTTCCACTTCACCATAAAGATACTCTAACTCAATCTTTTTTTCACAATAATATTGTCCAGCAACGTCACTTGCTCTAATAGTACAACGATCAAACCGAAGTAAGCCTTCATTTTTCTTTTTACTTTCAGTTATCTGCAATCGCAAAGAATTGACTTTTTCAAGTTGCCTCTTCCAAATTAACATAGCTTCAATCAATTCCTTAAGATACAACAAAATAAAAGATGTGCTTAGATTGAAAAGAAAAATTGTTACCCAAATATTTTGAAAGAAGTTGTTGCCCATCAGTTTTCAGAATCTGTTCATCAACTCCTAAAACAGTCCTGTAACCGTACTAAAACCTAGGCTAAGCTTTTGAAGATCCCACATTCACTTGTTTCTATCCGAGTTGAGAGCAAATGTGATTCTTGTTTTGGACTTCAAGAGGGCATCCTCCTCCGCAGATCTGCAGTTGGGGACACTCTTTGCATTTTGGTTCTACATATTCTCTGTTTCTAATTTTAACAGCCAAAGGATTATTCCAGATGCTTTTCCAGTCACTTTTTAAGATGTTACCCAAACTTTCAAAATAGCTCTGGCAAGGATACACATCCCCGTTCGGTCCAACACACATGTTAATCATTGCAGCTGAACAGGATTTTATGCCCAAACCAAGCTTAATTGGATTAAACTTGCAGTATTGGGTTGGAGTATACCACAAAAACTTTAATCCCAATTTAGATGCCTTATCCTGAACTTTTGGCAAAAGAATCTTTAATTCTTCAAGAGGAAAAACAAAATCTTCAACAACATCTTTTGCTTTTCCAGAATAAATCAAACTATTACACCCAAAAGCAGCAACTCCTAACTCTTTAAGAAAACATACTGTATCAAGAAAATCCTTTGCATTATATTTACTCAAAGTCGAGTTTGTAGTTGTGTAAATCTTTGTTGGAATCAAATTCTTTATTCCCGATACTGTTTCGTTCCAACTTCCTTTAATTCCTGTCATCAAATCATGAACTTTTGGCTTATGGGACTCAAGAGTAACCTGAACAAAATCAAGCCCAGACTCCTCTAAAATCTTTACATATTTCTTATCGGTTAAGTTTCTTCCATTAGTAATGAGACCTGTTACTAAACCTTTATTCTGTGTATAACTAAGAAGCTCCGGCAAGTCCTCCCTTAAAGTTGGTTCTCCACCCGTAAAAGTCAAAATAAAAACACCAACTCGATACAGCCGATCAATAACTTCTTTCCATTCATTAGTCGTTAGCTCATCAGTTTCATGAGATCCACCAGCATAACAATGAACACAACTATTCTGACACCTAAAAGTAAGCGACAAATCAACACGCAAAGGCGCAGAGTATTCCTGACTAAAAGGTTCAATCTTCTTTAAATCAAGAAACGATATGGGATCAACCTCTTCAGTCTGAGCCAATGTGCTAATAGCATAAACCAATTTTTCGTAATCAGCCCTTACTTGCCTCTCTTTAACCCGAAAAATACCTTTAATTTTAGAAACAACCGCTTCTGTACTCAAACCTTGCATCAAATAATATGCATAAGCTGTAGATGTCTCATTTAGGAACAAAACTGTATTCGCATTAATAATCAATAGCCCTTTACCGTCAGGTTCAACCCGAAGCTGAAGAGCTAAACCCGTAAAATCGCCTTCACCTCTATATGTAAATCTTCCTTGAGGAATTCTTGATCTGCGAAAAATCTTACTTGCAAAACCCATAATCATTTCTCCTTTATCCTACTCCGCCTCCGGCACATGCACAGGCACATGAAACACAAGCACATGCACACGCACAAGTGGCACATGCACATACACACTTGGCTTTTTTCTGTACTGGTTGATTAGAAGATTTTTGTTTAGGCCCACTAGGAATTATAGAATTAGCAAATTTTTCAATATTTACAACAAAATTGTTAGCACTCTTTTCTAATGCAGTAGCGATATTATTAGCAAAATCTGCACCCGGAATTGAAGGTGGTTTTTGGCCTTGGGATGGAATTCCGATATTGGGTTTGTAGGTGGGATTTGGTGAATAATATCTATACGAGTACCAATACCAAAACCAAATAGGATTCGGCTCAAAAACTCTGTTACTAAAAACAGTTTGAGTTCGATCTGAAGCTTTCGGATCCAAAAACAACCAAAGTAACTGTTCATCATAAGCTTTGGAAGTTAATTCTCCTGTTCCAGCTGCTTCAACCTGGTTCCAAGCCTTCTCCACAATTTTTCGATAATAGGCAACTGTGTCGCGTCTACAATATCCTTTCAATTTTTCCTCTACAGTAGATTGAACAAACATGATTGTTGAAGCAAGTTTCTCTTCATCAAGAGATCCGTTATCTTTAATTGCATTAAGAAAATCAATCTCATAATACCTTAACGGATTATCTGTCGTTCCCGTCTTATTAAGAAATGGTTCTAGTATCCTAAACTTAAGAGAAGGAGAAGTGTTCTCAACCCATACCGCTCTTTTCTTTAGAACACTATACAAAATTTCAGTAACAATCTGTGCTGGTTTTAAATCCAAAAGATAAGAAGCTTCTACAGCAGTTAAACCTCTGACCACTCCAAGACATTCAATACCAATTGTGGGTTTTTTGTAAGGTTTCTTTCGAGAAATAAAAAATACGAAAACAAAGATAACACCAATAGCCCCAAACACCAATAATGG
>Ga0209536_100010091_pt1 | contig 13964 bp, 14 predicted proteins | sample DeeMarSeWOR28_12_FD_187461 | JGI IMG/M metagenome (GOLD analysis project Ga0209536, IMG submission 187461) | Marine sediment microbial communities from White Oak River estuary, North Carolina - WOR-2-8_12 (SPAdes) (version 2) | ecosystem: Environmental > Aquatic > Marine > Intertidal zone >...
CACTGGTTGCCGTGGGAGGCGGAGGAATTGTGGGGGCCGGCTGCGGCGGTATATCACGCACGATCGGCTCGGTCTTTGCTTCGGGTTGAAGCTCGGTAACCGTAGGCGATTCTATATTAATCGCGCCTAATTCATCCATAGTCAAAAATTCTTCCTCTTTCTTTTTCTGTCCGCAACCGATAAGATAGATAATGAAGACAAAAGTAAAAAATAAAAACAAATACTTTCTCATCAAACACCTCCTAATAATTTTATGGCAACCTTGTTGTTTATAATTCTAACAGCATCTTACAAAAAATCAACTGGATTTTACGCGCGCCGCAATAACAAGGCTAAAGAACTTTAAGTTATAATTTTCTTAGATTCGGAACACGCAAATTTATGATTATAAAAGAACAAAAACAGATAATTCCGCTTAGCAATACCGCCACAGAGACCCCCCAGGCCTGAGAGATAATGCCGGCCAGCAAATTCCCGAACGGCATAACACCGGCAAAGGTAATCATAAAAATGCTCATCACCCTGCCCCGGAATTCATCTTCAACCATAGACTGCAGTAAAGTATTTATTATGGCGGTGGCCATAACTCCAAAGCCGCCCATAGCCAAAAGGATAACCAGCGAAATAATATAAATTTTAGAAAGAGAAAATAATATCAGGGCAATTGAAAATAATAACGAAGACGCCAACAAAAGCCTGCCCCTAAACTTAAAATCTCCTAAGCGTGCCAGGGTCAAGCCTGCGCAAAGCGCACCGATGCCGGCTGCGGACATAAGATATCCTAACCCCTTAATCCCTACGCCCAAAACCCGTTGGGCAAATACCGGCATCAAAATCATATAGGAGATACCGAATAAGCTGGTGACTGCCACCATCAATAATAAAGACAGTATCAGGGGATTTTTCTTAATCAAAGCTAAACCCGCTTTTGCATCCCTTAGCGCGGATTTGTCGTTATGATTCTTGTTGTGATGATTCAGCCTTATAAGAAGAAGGGCAAAGATTGCCGCCAGGAAGCTAATACCGTTGACATAAAAACACCCGCTCATACCGATAGTGGCTGCGAATATGCCTGCCAAAACCGGGCCGAGCACCCGGCTGGAATTAAAGGCTACCGAATTCAAGGCAACGGCATTAAGTAATTGCTGTTTACCTACCAGGTCCACCACCATTGCGTGTCTGCTGGGAGCGTCAAAAGCCATGACTATGCCGTTTAACACCGCGATGACCATAATCTGGGCCGGAGTAATTATTTTAAACTGGGTTAACACAGCCAGAACAAATGCCAGGCACATAAATAAGGTCTGGGTGCACAGGAGTATATTTCTTTTGTTCATCCGGTCAGCGATCACGCCCCCGAAAAGACAAAACAAAAATATCGGAAAAGCGCCTAAAAAACCTACCACGCCCAAAAGATAAGCGGATTTAGTCAATTGAAAAACTAACCAGCTTTGCGCTACGGTCTGAATCCAGGTGCCGATCAGGGACACAAACATCCCTATCCAATAAATACGGTAATTTTTTATTTTTAACGAGGAAAACATACTTAAGTAAGACTGCGTTTTAAGTTGGCGGGGGGTTCTCAGGTAAGCTGGATTTGGACAGCTTCTCTTTCACTATATCCGATACGAGCTTGCTATCTGCCTGGCCGGCGACTTTCGCCATTACTTCCTTCATCACCCGACCCATATCCTTAAGGCCGGCTGCCTGCGTAGAAGATACGGCCTCCTCAATGATTTTATTAATCTCTTCCTGGGCAAGCTCTTTGGGTAAATAGGTTTTCAGGATTTCCAATTCCCTGCTTTCTTTATCCGCGAGGTCCTGACGGTCACCCTTTTTAAACTGCTCTATTGAATCCTGGCGCGCTTTAATCTGTTTGCGCACCACGCCGATGACTTCGGTATCGTCAAGCTTAGCCTTTTTCTTGGCAAAAGCCACATTTATAATCTCGGCGCGCAGGAAACTCAGAACTGAAACTCCAAGCGTATCTTTGGCCTTCATTGCCGCTTTATAATCATCAAAAATTTTTTCTTCTAACATGCCTGCCTCCGTATGATTAAATTAAAACGTACTTTCCGAACCGTTTAAGCCGCGCGGTCAAATCCCGAAAGGTTAAACGGCTGGTCTTTTCGGTACCAAAGCCTTCGACATTAAAGGAAGCAGCGATAGTACCATAGGTGATTGCCTTTTTCAAAATACCCGGGGTTATTTTTTTTGCCCGGGCAAGCACCCCCATAAAACCGCCGGCAAAGGTATCCCCTGCGCCGGTGGGATCAATAACCTTATCTGTAGGAAAAGCCGGAAGTAAAAAGATGATACCCTGGCCATAAAAGAGCACGCCGTGCTCTCCCTTCTTAATCAAAACCATTTTAGGCCCCAGGGAAATTAGCCTGCGGGCGGCCTGAATCAGGTTGGCTTCTTTGGAAAGACTCCTGGCCTCTGCATCGTTGGCCACAAAGATATCTGCTTTTCTTAAGACTTTTAAAAGGGCTTTTTGTTTATGCTCTATCCAATAATTCATGCTATCCAGGCCGACGAGTGTGGGGGCACGCATCTGTCTTAAAAGATGGCTTTGAATTTCCGGATCGACGTTAGCCAGGAAAACGTTCTTTATCTTGGCCTCGCGCGGCGAGATTGTAGGCATGAATTCGGCCAACACCCCTAATTTCGTAGATAACGTCTGGGCCTGGTTTAAATCTCCGGTATAGGCACCCTGCCAGGAAAAGGTTTTGCCTTTTTCCCGGATAAGAGAAGTTAAAACTACCCCTCTTCTTTTTAGAAAATCAACGTATCGATCGGGAAAATCCTCTCCGATTGTGGCAGCGAGGTTCACCCGGCCAAATAAACGGCAAGACATGGCAAAATGCACTGCCGAACCGCCCAGCATATTCTTTCTTACGCCAAAAGGCGTTTTTACCGTATCCAGGGCAACCGTACCTAAAACTAATGTACTCATATAATCACTAAGACCACTAAGGCTACCAAAATACAATAATAGCCAAAATAGTGCAATTTTGCCTTACGCATCACCAGATGCAATATCCATAGCGCAAGTAAGCCCGCTAAGAAACTGAATAAAAATCCGCAGGCCAGGTTTAAAAGCTCGCCTTGGCCTCTAAAAGTAAAATCCCTGGCTTTTAAGATAGTCGCACCCAGAATCGCCGGGATAGAGGCAAGAAAAGAAAAACGAAAGCTAGTTTCCCGGTCAATCTTTCTAAACAAAAGCGTGGCAATCGTAATCCCTGAACGCGAAATTCCCGGGATAATGGCAGCTCCCTGCGCCAGGCCCAAAAAGAAGGCATCTCTCGTATTCAAATCGTTTCTCTTTGGATCTTTAAATCTCTGCGTAAGAATGAGAATGATGCCCGTAATAAACAAAAATAAAGCTGTCCAGCGGGGTAACCCAAATAGCCCTTCAAAAAAATCCTTGCCGGTTAATCCGATTATGCCGGTAATCACGCTGACTATAATTATCAGTTTAAGCGACCTTGCTTCACGCAGAAGGCTAATTATATCTTTAAAAAAGAAAACTATCAATGCCAGCGTAGTACCTAAATGCAGCACTAGCGACACCGTTACTCCGTCTGCCTTTATTCCCAGCATATTCTGTAAAATCACCAGGTGTCCGGAGCTTGAAACCGGCAAGAATTCGGTTGCCCCTTGCACTATTCCCAACAATGCGAATAAGGCCAATGCGCTCATCTATCCTAACCCAAAGGTCTCTTTAATCGCTAAGTCTACCAGATGTGGATCCCAGTTATGCGCCAAGAGTTCCCTTTTTAATTCGTCTTGCTTGATACCCTGAGATTTCTTCAAGGTTATAAACGCAGTCAGGACATTCAGATTATAATTCTGTGCTGCGCCTAACATGCGCTTTATTTCTCTTTCTTCCTGCGGTTTATTCATAATATAAGCGATTGCGGCAAAAACCAAAGGAATGAGCAAGACAGATAAAGAACTTAAAAACAAATAAGCATTACTCTGGCCCAATAAGTAGGGAGCAACGCCTAGAAAGACATCAAATAAATAGTGGCCGACAATTACGGTAATAATCCCGTAATATAAAAACATGTAGCCGAAAATAAAGCCTATCAGGGTTACCTCTATACCCCTAAACCAAAAAGGAAAAATTGCATAGCCGGAATGACCGAAACCCCAAACCAGGGCAGTCAAAAAAACCACCAGAATTGTCTTCTTAAGGCGGGGCTTAAGCAAATTTATGGCAAAGAGGCGAAAGATCACCTCTTCGATTAGGCTGGCGTTTGCGCCGATGATAAACGCGCTCAGGAAAGGAAGGTATGCCGAAGAAAACTGGGTTAACTTTGTCCACTCCTTCCAGACCCCGCAGTATTTCTGTCCTAGATAAAATATTACCGCCTGCAAACCCAGGATGACTAAAAATAACAGATACCCTAAAATAATGGAAACCGCTACCCCGCGGTTAAAAAGATTAGACTTTATATAATGCAACAGAGTAGGGCTCTTGCGAGGCGTTACATTCTCATCATGCAAAGACTCTCCGGCCAGACCCGGAAAGACAAACACGATGCAGATAAACAGGCTATTGATGATGAATTTGACCAAAGAAACACCCAGATAAGAAGATAAAGGTATGCTGGTATTGTAATTCATCAGCAAAAGCTGCATGCTGTTAAAAATGGCAGCCACATTTAAAAGAAAAATAAAAGCCGCCAAATAAACGTACCATCTCTTACAGGCGTTGACGACTAAGTGGCTCTTTCTTTTGGTTACTAAAAATACCGCCCAACTGACTAAAAACACAAAAATTAAAAAATGCAGGCTAAACAGATACTCGCCCTGGGCAAGCTGGTTGGCGATATATCGCTGGAAATTCTCGGGCACCTCCAATGTATCCTTATAAAAATTTCTTATTTCCTTACCGGATACGGTTGCCCCTATAACCACTTTTGCCCCGCCCTCCTGGTTCTCCCAGGGTATATAAACGCCTTTTTTCTTCCAGGAAAAGATATAATCTGTGCGCTGGTCAAGGCGCTTGGCTTCCTCGGAATTAAACTCGTACTCCTCGAAGCGCCAACCGTAATGAGACTTTAAGAATTCTTTTGCCAGCCGTTCTGCTATCGCCCTATCAGGCGTATCGCGTGCCTCAACATCCTCGATAAGGTGAGAAAAAGCCAGGACCTCTCCCGATTGTGCGCTGATCCTTAAGACGTACTCTTCTTTTTGGCGCTCTTTAAAAAACCTGACCTGCCAGGCGAATAATTCCAGCTTATGCTCCTGCATAAATTTTTCTGACTTGGCCCCGAGGGTCTTTTGCAGGTATCTATCGGAACGGTCCTCGGTATAAAAAGTTACGGCGCTTAGATAATCCTGCGGGTTTACTCCGCAAGAGGAAAGATATAAGCTGGCGCGGGAAAGAGCCTCTTTTTTATCCACGGATAAATCAATAAAAGAAAAGCGGGAATATTCCAGCTTATGCCAGGCGCCTAATGAAACCAGCGCCAACAAAATAAATATAATCCATTTTTTTAGGGGTATTTTCATTTTAGCCGTGATTTTCTAAAAAATTTTTCAAATCCCCCGGCAATTGCGCGCTTAGCCTAAGCGCTCTCTTTGTAACCGGATGGATGAATTCCAATGCCGCGGCATGCAGGCACGCCCTTTTGGCCTTAAGTTTATAGTCTTTGCGGAAGGCGAACCTGCTTTCTCCTACCAAGGGGTGACCTATGCTTTTAAAATGTATGCGGATCTGATTCCTGCGTCCGGTCAGGGGAAAGACTTCTGCGACGCTAAAATCTCTGCCGCTGCGGATTATTCTGTATTGCGTGGTTGCGCTCATCCTGTCGATGGGTGAATTAATCTTTCCCTGGCGCTGCGCAGGCTTACCTTGCAAAAAAGCGACGTAGGTTTTCTTTACCGCCCTTTCCTTAAACAATTGCATCATCTTTTTCTGCGTAGATTTTCCTTTGGCATAAATTATCAAACCGGATGTCTCTTTATCCAGACGATGACAGGGGTGCAAACGATAAGAAACGGATTTCTTTTCCAGTTCTGCGTTAAGGATCAGGGTGAGGTTGCGCGATTGCCTGTCGGTAGCGGCTACGCTCAAAAGACCGGCGGGCTTATCGAGAATCAAAAGGTAATCATCCTCATAGAGCACGCCGATGTTACTGATTTTATACTGATATTGCGCATCCATTTGCCAAAGATCCCGCTAAATCAGTTCCACCATTCTCTCAATCGCCTTACGCGCGCGCTGGCGTACTTCATCCGCAACTCTTACTTCATATTTCAACTCCTCCAGGGCCCAGATAATCTTTTCCTGGGTGGTTAGTTTCATGTTCGGGCAAACGGCGGAGTCGCTCGCCGGATAGAATTCTTTCTGCGGATTATCTTTTTTTAAGCGATAAATCATACCCACTTCTGTGCCGATAATCATTTCCTTGGCCTGGGTTTCCTTAGCAAATTTCACCATCTGACTGGTGGAAAGAGCGGCATCCGCCAAAGCTATTACCGAAGGCAGGCACTCCGGATGAACGATGACCTTGGCAGAGGGATGAAGGGCCTTTTCTCTCTTTATGTGCTCGGGAAGAATCTTGACGTGGCTGGGGCAATAACCGTTCCAGGAGATAAGCTTTCTTGCGGTCTGCTTACTGACATAATCTGCCAGATATTTATCCGGAACGAATATAATCTCCTTGTGTTCCTTTAAAGCCTCTACCACCTTCACCGCATTGGCGGAAGTGCAGCAATAGTCTAATTCCGCCTTAACCTGCGCCGGGGTGTTGACATAGCCCACCGTCACTGCCTGAGGATGGCGCTCTTTTAATTTCTTAAACTCCTCGGCCGTAATCATATCGGCCATGGGACAACCCGCGTCTAAATCAGGCATGAGCACCGTTTTATCCGGGCACAAAATCGAGGCGGTCTCGGCCATAAAATACACGCCGCAAAAGACAATTACCTTGCATTCGGTTTTAGCGGCAATGCGGCTTAACCCCAAAGAGTCACCCAGGAAATCCGCCACCTCCTGCACCTCGGGCAGTTGATAATTGTGCACCAGAATGACGGCATCGCGCTTTTCTTTTAACTTCTTGATTTCTTCCTTTAAATCACTTGAGTATTTTTTAATCATCTTCAGCCTTTTAAGACCTTATCAATAATTCCGCCGCCCAAGACTTTATCCCTCTGATAAAATACCGCCGACTGCCCGCAGGTAACGGCAAACTGCGGCTTTTTAAATTTCACCCGCAGCATTCCATCGCGGGAGAAAACCTGCGCGGGTGCTTCTTTGTGATTATACCGTATCCTCACCCTTACGGCAATCTTCTTTTTCCGTGCAGGTTCTAGGATAAAATGCGGATTGCGGATGAGAAACTCCGCGCAATAGGCGTCTTCCTTTTTTCCTACGATAATCTTATTTTCTTTGGGATTAATAGCGATGATATAAACCGGATATCCGCGGGCAATGCCCAGGCCTTCGCGCTGACCGATGGTATAGAAGGCAATTCCTTTATGTTGCCCCAGGAGATTTCCCTCTTTGTCTACGATCGGGCCGGGTTGAAATTCATATTTAAAGCGTGACTGCAGAAATTTACGGTAATCCGGGCTTGGCAGGAAACAAATCTCCTGACTGGCCAATTTTTCGGCTACGGGAAGTTTAAATTTAGCGGCTAATTTCCTTACCTCCTGCTTGGTGTAGTCCGCCAAAGGGAAAAGTGCGTATCTTAATTGCTCCTGGTTTAAGCGATACAGGAAATATGACTGGTCTTTGGTTTTATCTTTTGCTTTTCTGAGCTCAAAACCTCTGCGGCTTTTTAATATGCCGGCGTAATGTCCGGTAGCCAGATATTGCGCCTGTAAACTTTGAGCCTTTTTTAACAGAAAATCGAATTTTAGATACTGGTTGCAACGCACGCAAGGATTGGGCGTGCGCCCTTTGAGATATTCCTGGCAGAAATCTTTGATTACGTATTTCTCTAAATGCGGCTGCATATTTACTACGTAATGCCGCATATCCAATAAACCGGCAATACGCCGGGCATCATTAATACCCTGCGGCCCGCAACAGTTCGGTTTTTTCTTTGGGCTGTCGGCGAGACTAAAACACATGGTCATGCCGATAACATCATAGCCCCGGCTCTTCAATAAGGCCGCGGCAACCGAGGAATCTACTCCTCCGCTCATCGCCACTACTACTCTCTTCTTCTTGGGCTGATATTTAGATGTCATTACTAGGCCTAAGCACCCCGCCGTATAGGACCGGCGGGTGTCCCGCTTTCCGCGGGAACTGTCCCTATAATACTTTTATTACTGAATATGTTCTGTCCAGAATATCGTGCAGCTGGGCTTCTTTTACGCAAAGAGGCAGAAATAAATAAATTATATTACCCAGCGGCCTTAAGACAAGGTTTTTTTCCAGGCCCATTTTATAGACCTTAAGTCCGATGCGTTCTGAAAAAGCAAAGTTTCTCTTTGTTTCTTTATCCTTTACCAACTCTATCGCACCGATAAATCCCAGGCCACGCACATCCCCCGCCAGGGCGAGGTTACGGAAATTTCTTAATCTATTCTGCAAGATTGGGATTAACCTCTGCATTCTGTTTAAAACATTCTCTTTTTTAAAAACCTCAAGGCTCGCCAGGGCAGCAGAACAGCTAACCGGATTGGCGGTATAGGTGTGGCCGTGATAAAAAGTCTTTTCTTCTCTGAAATCGGCGTAAAATGCGCGATAGATCTCTTCGCTGGTCAAAGTTGCTGCCAGCGGCAGATACCCGGCCGTGATTCCTTTGGATAAACAGAAAAAATCCGGTCGGATTGCCCCTGCATGCTCACAGGCAAACATCCTGCCGGTGCGGCCAAAACCCGTAGCCACCTCATCGAGTATCAAATGCACGCGGTACTTTTTTGCCAGAGAAGCTGCCTTCTTCAAATATTCTTTGGGATAAACAATCATTCCCGAGGCGCACATCACCAGCGGCTCCAAAATAATCGCGGCTATGCGGCAGGATTCCTTTTTCAAAAGCCTCTCCAGGAAACCGATGCAGGCAACATCACAGGCAGGATACTTCTCTTTTAGCGGACAGCGATAGCAATAGGGGCTGGGCACTTTGAAGCTATCAAAAAACAAAGAAGAAAATCTCTCGTTAAAAAGATCTACACCGCTTACGCTCATCGCCCCGATGGTATCGCCGTGATAACCCAAATCCAAAGAGACAAATTTACTCTTTCTTTTTTGTTTTTTGTTTTGCCAGTACTGAAAAGACATCTTCAGGGCCAGCTCTACCGCGGTTGAGCCATCGTCGGAAAAAAAGACCCGGCTTAAATTCCTCGGGGTAAGCGCCACTAATTTTTCCGCCAGGCGGATGGCGGGCTTATGCGTGAAACCGGCAAAAAGCACATGCTCCAGCTTATCTAGCTGCTTACGGATAGCTTCCTTTATCCGGGGATGGTTATGGCCGTGCACATTACACCACCAGCTAGAAATCGTATCGTAATAAAATTTTCCTCTGGCATCATAAAGCTTTACTCCTTTAGCCTTCTCTATGAGGATAGGAGGAAATTCCCGGCAATCCTTCATTTGCGTATAAGGATGCCAGTTGTATTTTAAATCTTTCTTAATCCAGTTATTCATCTTAAAGCAGAGGCCTTGCTCCATATTGAGCCTAATATCGATTTGCCCATCGGTCCAAACTTCTTATACAACTTATTGTAATCCGGCTCCCAGGGCAGGACTCCAAAAACTTTCTGCCGCGATAATTGCTTGATTATCCGGGGATTATCCTGCAGGATAATCTTTTTTTCCCTTCCGGAATTATTAAAGACAATCCCTAAGCATTTAAGATTCCTTTTCGCCAAAGCCTCCAGGCTTAGTAATGTATGGTTAATGGCGCCCAGCTTATTTTGGGAAACCAAAAGCACTGCTAAATCTAGCTTGCTGACAATATCTATTACCAGTTTATTCTCGTTATAAGGCACTAGTAACCCGCCTACGCCCTCGACGATAACCAGGTCAAAGGCCCTAGTTAAAAGCCGAAAACTCTTTTTAATCTTTTCCGGCCGAATGACTCTATTCTCCAGGCTACTGGCCTTATGCGGAGAAAGAGGGGCAGAAAAATTATAAGGGCTGATTGCAGGCAAATATTGCCTTATTTCAGATATTGAACGCTGCATAATCCTTAGATGGAGCCTGACATCGCAGGAAACACCGAGACTGCCGGTTTGAATCCACTTTTGAGTAACTGCGTTTAATCCCCTCTCCTTGGCGTATCTGGCCAAAAGACCGCAAATCACGCTTTTACCTACTCCCGTATCCGTTCCGCTAACAAATACTGCTTTCATTTTACGCCTTGGCAATAAAAAACCTGGTAGGTTACCGAAATACTCCTAAATCTTTCTAAATAGATTTCCTCTACTCTCTTCAGGCTCCTCTGGCTAAAGAATTCTCTTCTGCCTAAACCATTGCCCCTGATCCCGGAATATTTGATTTTAAGCAATAAATCCTTCAGGGAAGAAAATTTTTCCCGATGGGCCTTCTCAAAAAGCTGGAATGTCCCGAAGTTATCCCGGAGCATCTCTTCTAATTTTTCCCGGGGTGCAAAAAAAGCCGCCGGTACAGCCGCGCCTTTAAATAAAGACTTTAACGCCCAATCCAGTTCGCGAAAAGTTTTGGGCCCGAAGGTAGAAAAAACAATCGCTCCCCCTTTACGCAGACAGCCGGCGTATTTAGCCAGCGCGCCCTCTAAATCCAAGAACCACTGGAGGGTTGTATTAGAGATAATCAGGTCGAAACGCCCGTGCAAATTTAGCTTTTCGGCGTCGCCGATAACAAGCTCTAAGTCCTCATCGGCTAACTTCCTACGGCAAATAGCAATCATCTCCGGCGAAATATCCAAGGCCTTAAGCCTGGCCTGCCTGAATTTATTTCTTAGAAGCCGGGTAAAATTTCCCGTACCACAGCCTAATTCCAGAATATTACGAAATCCGTCGGATGTAACTTTTCCGATAAGCTCGCGGCCAATCTCCTCCTGTATATCGGAATATTGATCGTAAAGATGGGCGTAGCGGCTGAAATTATTTTTAATTATTTTTTTATCCACGGTAAAACTTTTCTTTAAACCGGGCGTTTAAAAAGCAGGCGTGGCCGATGCCGGATAAAGCTGCAAAATCCGCTCTCTTGAATTCCCTTCTCATGCTGGCGGCATGCGCAAAAGGCATTATCCGGTCTTCCTGGCCGTGAAATATCCTGATCTCGCCGATCCCAGAGGTATCTTCAGGCATAAGCCTGGCAGTAGAAAGATAATGCAAGCCGGCAATCAATGCCTCCAGCTCCATAGTATCAACATAATCCTTAAGCAGGTGTCTTTTAAACCAGCAGAGGCCCTGGCTGTCCTGTGACGAAAAACAATCCTGGTAGAATTTGTATAAAAAAGCCCGCTTGTTTTTTTTAATTTTTGACTCAATTTCTTTTAAAAGATCGGCGTCGAATTCTTTTGCTATGCTTAATAAAACCAGCCCTTTCACCCGAGAAGGGTTTTGGCCGATGAAATCCACGGCTAAAAATCCTCCCAAGGACCATCCTACCAGGTGCACCTGGCGAACGGAATTACGCTCCAATGCAAAAGAGAGCTCTTTTTTAAAATCAGAAAAATTCAACTCAACCGGCAGTAAATAATTATACGGCAGGTCTAGAGGGACAAAGATCCTGCAGTCGGTGGCCCAGCCAGGAATCAAAACCGCGGTCTCGCTAAACCCGCGCGGAATGAATTCAAATTTTGATTTCGCAGAGTTCATCTATCAATTTTTCCAGAATTTCTTCGCTATGATAATAAGTTAAGGAGAAGCGCAGGCGTGCTTCTTTGGCAGGTACTGTCGGCGGCCGGATAGGCAAAACCCAATAGCCCTTTTCCTGCAAACGCTCGGCAAAACTCAGCGCCCTTTGCACCTGCCCTAAAATCAAAGGGATTATCTGAGAATCCCCTTTTACCCGGAATCCTTTCTCTGTTAAATTTTTCCTGAAATATCCGGCCAAAGATAAAAGTTTTTCCCGGCGAAAAGGCTCATCTTTAACTAAATCCAGCCCGGTTATATCCGCGGCAATTACCGGCGCAGGCAGAGCCGTTGAATAAATAAAGCTGCGGCAGGTGTTAATCAAATAATCCACGATTGCTCGATCGGCAGCAAGATAAGCGCCAAAACCACCCAATGCCTTGCCAAAAGTACCCATGACCAGGTCTACATCTTCTGCCAGGCCCTCCTCTTCGATAACTCCGCTGCCGGAAGCGCCAAAGATTCCCGTAGCATGTGCCTCATCTACCATCAGGCGGCAGGCGTATTTTTCTTTTAACCGCACCAACTCGCCTAAAGGGGCGCGGTCTCCGTCCATGCTAAAAATTGACTCGCTGACTATCAGGGCATTTTTAAAATTAGCTCTCTTGCTTTTTAGTAAAAACTCCAGGTGCTGCGGATCATTATGCTGAAAGCGCAAAAGTTTAGCGCCGGATAATATAATTCCGTCAATGATGCTGGCGTGATTCAGGCGGTCGGAAAATATACAATCTCCTGCGGAATAGAGCGCCGGGATAATACCGGTGTTGGCCTGGTATCCGGAATTAAAAATCAATGCCGCTTCTTTAGCTTTTAAGGCGGCGATTTTTCCTTCCAGGTCATGATGTAGTTTGAGATCTCCGCTTAAAAGGCGCGAAGCAGAGCTGGAGGTGCCGAATTCCTCTATTGCCTTTTTGCTTACTTCTTTCATGCGCGGATGATCTCTAAGCCCCAGGTAATCATTGGAAGAAAAATCGATATAAACCCTTTCATCTCGATAAATTCTGCCTTGAGAATAAGTTAAAGCCGGCTTTAATGTCCTTAGAAGCCCGGCTTCTTTTCTTTTATTAAGAAAACCGGTTATCTCATCCATAATTTTTTTATCTCTTTGACCAGGCGATGGTCTTCTTCCGGGGACCTGCCCCTTACGGTTAAATAACCGCCGATTAGCATACCGTCTGCGCCGGCAAGGAATGCCAGGGCCTGAAAATCAGCAAGCGCCGACTCCCGGCCTGCGGCAATCTTAATGATTTTGTCCTTAAGGATAATCCGGAATATGGCAATGGTCCTGATAATCTCTGCGCAAGAAAGCGGCGTTTGCCTTTCCAGGCGCGTGCCTTTTATCGGAACTAAAATGTTTATCGGTACGGCATCCACCTTTAGTTCTTTTAGGCAGATGGCCATTTGCAGCCTATCCTGCAAATTCTCTCCCATTCCGATGATGCCCCCGCTACAAACCTCAAAGCCTAATCTTTTTGCCCGGCGGATAGTCGCAATCCTGTCGGCAAAGGTATGGGTAGTGGCCACGCGAGGAAAATATCTGGCAGAGGTCTCAATATTATGATGATAGCGGCCAATTCCTGCAACTTTTAATAAACGCAACCCCTCTTCGTCAATATTACCCAGGGAAGCGCAGAGCTTAATGCCGAGCTTCTTCTTTATTTCTGAGGCCGCCTGACAAATCCGCTTTAATTCTTCGCGGGATAGCGTATTACCGCTGGTGACGATGCCGAATCTTTTTGCCCCGATATCCCGGGCGCGCCTGGCCGCACGCAGTATTTCCCTTGCGCCTTTCAAGGCATAGGTCTCAATATGAGTTTTATGCAGCCGCGACTGGGCACAAAATTTACAGTCCTGGCTGCACAATCCGGATTTGGCGTTGATAATGCTGCACAGCTCAATCGTATCGCCTACAAACGCGCGCCTTTCCTTATTTGCCAAGGAAATCAGTTGGGCAAGTGGCAGGCGTAAAATTTTATCCAAGGCCTTTTTTTCCATTGTCAACTATTGTAATATAATTGGTTGACTGTTTCAATAGTTATTTAGATTGGGGAGGGTTAGCTCTAGACTAAACAGCGAATTTTCTGATTAACACGGAAGTTGCCCGGATGAAGGCTGTCCGGCCTTTCGATAAGGAGGGGAATCTCGTATTATTTTTT
>Ga0209536_100010092_pt1 | contig 13964 bp, 10 predicted proteins | sample DeeMarSeWOR28_12_FD_187461 | JGI IMG/M metagenome (GOLD analysis project Ga0209536, IMG submission 187461) | Marine sediment microbial communities from White Oak River estuary, North Carolina - WOR-2-8_12 (SPAdes) (version 2) | ecosystem: Environmental > Aquatic > Marine > Intertidal zone >...
ACAGCGAACTGACCGTCAGGTAGGTGCTGATGGCAATCACGTCGAACATCAGCGGAGACAGAAAATTCGGCCACAGCAGTCGCTGGTTGGGCAAGGGGAACATGTAATAGACCTGCCAGACGCGTCCCAGATGAATAAAGGGAAACAGCCCGGCGACACACACCGCAAATACCGTCATGGTCTCGGCTGCCCGTGCGATGGGATTGCGCCATCCGGCTCTGAACAGGTGCAAAATGGCTGAAATCAAGGTGCCGGAATGGGCGATACCGACCCAGAAGACAAAGTTAATCAGATAGGTTCCCCAGGCCACCGGGTTGTTTTGCCCGGCAACGCCGATCCCGGTGAAAATCTGATGGAACCAGCAGGCAGCGCCGATCATAATTCCGAGAAACAAAAGAAAAATGATTCCCCAGTAATACTTTTTGGGGGGTGTTAACGTGTCCAGAACCGTTTGATCAATTTTAGCAAATGTTAGCTGCGACATGGTTTTTTCCGTTTTCCCGTTAATCCGTTGGCCGGTTGGCCCGTTAACCCGTCGGCCCGCTAACCGGTGCGGACGGATCGCTGGTTAGAAATAGGTTCACAGGTTCAAGGTTTCATAAACGCTGATATCCATAAGTTTATGCGCCATGGTTGGGATTGACTTCTTTGCCCGATTGGATGAACCATGGAAATCAACCTGATTGACGCGAAATTTTATTGTTAAGGTTCAGTTCGGGCCGTTTAACCGGGAACCCTGAACCTTGAACCGCTTAAGTCAGGCTATACGATATATGGGCCGTTTGATTCATCCGGTAAAACGGCATACCGATTCAACCCTTAACCTACACTTCATGAACCACTTTTTTCAGATAGATCACCGCCGGCTTGGTGTTCACATAGCCGATGGCCTGATAGGCGCGCGGGTCATCGACGAGTCTGCGCACCCGGCTTTGCTTGTCCATCAGGCTGCCGAACACCAGCGCATTGGTCGGGCAGGTCTGCACGCAGGCCGGCGTGACCTCGCCGTCGGCGATCATCCGGTTTTCATTTTTGGCATCGTTGTGGGCGACCTTGATGCGCTGGATGCAAAATGAGCATTTTTCCATGACCCCTTTGCTGCGCACCGTCACATCCGGGTTCAGCTGCAGGTTCATGGGTTCGGGCCACTGCCAGTCAAACCAGTTGAAGCGACGCACCTTATAGGGGCAGTTCTGCACACAGAAACGGGTTCCGATGCAGCGGTTGTAAATCTGGTTATTCAACCCTTCCTTGGAGTGGTGGGGCGCATACACCGGGCAGACCGACTCGCAGGGCGCATTATCGCAGTGCTGGCACATCATGGGCAAAAACGTTACTTTTTGCAGGTCATCTTCCGCATGGTAGCGTTCGACACTCATCCAGCCCATTTCGCGTCCCTCGAGCACCCGCTCCACGCCGACAATGCCGATGTTATTTTCCGCGTAGCAGGCCGCGGCGCAGGCCCCGCAGCCGATGCATTTATCCAGGTCAACGACCATGCCCCAGCGATAGGTTTCATGATCGTGGGGTGGATAAAAATCGCGCTTCGGGTCATAGCCTTCAGGCAGCGGAAGGGTCAGCGGGAAATTTTCCATGGTCAAACCGGCTTTGTGGTGCGTGGTGGATTTTTGCAGATCCGCCAGCTTAACCGACAGCGCAAAAGTCCGGCCGTGCTGGGTGAGGCTGCCGGATGTGCTGGCCAACTTTTGGCGCCGCCCTGTCTTTTTGAGGGTCGCTTTGGCCGCGTTTAAGCTGGCGCCGCCGGAATCGGCATTGATGCCGGCCGAAAGCAGCGCCAGGGGGCTGAGCCCGGTGTCTTTGGCATACCGCCCATAAGCGCTGTGCCCCTGGCCGATGCTCATGGCCGCCAGACCCGGAACGACCAGCTCGCTCACATAGACGGCTGCTTCAAGCTTGCCGAATTCGGTCTGAACTTCGACGATGTCTTCCTGCTTAATCCCGTTGGTGCCGGCCGTTTCGGGATGAACGAAAACCGGAGTCTGCCAGGCAATGCGCGAAAGCGGGTCGGCAATTTCATTCAACCAGGGCTTGTTGGCACCCCGTCCGTCGAAAAAGCGGATCGACGGGATTGCCGCAAAAGCCAGCTCCGCTTTGGGCGGCGCGATCTCTTTGGTCAGAATGTCCGCCAGGTCTTTGGGGCGGGGGCCTTTTCGATTCATGGCGGGTTTGACGGTCAGGCTGAAGTCTCCGCCCTGCTGAAGCGTTTTAACCCATTGAATTTCAGTGTCGATGCCACGCATTTGGGCCAAATCGGCGATGAGGTAATCCTTGTAGGTTTTAGCCGGCGGATTGTCTTCAAAACCGGTCCGCAGCATAACATCCCCCAGGTTGGGCGCTGCTGTCATTTGGCCCATGGCCGGCTGCAGGGTCGACAGCGGCAGCTGTTTGCCGCTGTATTCATCCCAGGATTCAAGGGGCATTTGGACCGGCAAAACGAGATCCGCCAGCTCGGCGGTTTCATCCATGAAATTACTGAAACAGACAACGAATAGATCCTTGGCTGCCAGCGCTTGCTTTACCCGGCTGCCCGGCGGCAGTGTAAATGCCGGATTCACATTGTTGAGCAGCAACAAATCGACGCTGTCATTTTGCAGGGAATTGAAAAAGTCCTCAACATCGGCGCGCTTGGCAGCCTGTTCAACCCGGTGACGGTTGGTGAAATCGATCAATTGGAGTTTCGGATCGAGCAGAAGATTGAGCAGGTTTGCGGCCAGGTTGGTTTGCAAGCCGTGGGGGCCGGCGGCACCGGTGCCGGTTCCCAGCACCAGCGGGCGGCCGGCGCCCATCAGCTCGATGATCAACTTTTCATATAAGTCCAGCTGGATGCCGGATTGCTCCAGAACCATGGCCTGGGAGTAAGGCTCGGTGGCGTTGTTTAAAAATTCCTGAAATGACTTGGGCAAAAATTTGCCCTTGCCGATATCCAGGGCCTGCCTGACCAGGCCCAGGGCGATGACGGACTCACTGCCGGGTTTGCAGGCCAACCAGTGATCGGCATTGGCGCCGGTCAACGTTTGACAGGGGCTGATCTGGAAAAACAGATTTTTATTCCCGTCTTTGAACGCATGCATGGCTTTAAATTTCCAGGCATATTCAACCGGGGACAGCCAGGTTTCAAGAAAATCCGCGCCAAAGGACACCAGGATATCAGCCTGGTCCATGTGATAGGAGGCCAGGCCGTCGACGCCGAATATTTTTTCATTGGCTGTTTTCAGGGCTTCATAGGCGTAAGGTTCAAACACCAGCGGTGGTCTGGAGTTCAAGTTCTTTAAGGTTGCGGCAAACAAACTCACCAGGCTGTTGCCGGCGGTTTCCGTCAGCATGCGCACCCGGTCGGCTCCTTTTTGGGCGGCCCCGGCGGCCCTGGCTTTTAAGAGGGCTTCGGCTTTCGTAAAGGAAATTGACTGCCACTTGCCGTTTTCTTTGACCATGGCGGTTTTAAGGCGGTCGGGGTTGTACAGCCCCTGCAGGGCAGCCTGTCCCCGGATGCAGAGTTTGCCTCGGTTGATCGGGTGCAGCGGATTGCCCTCTATTTTAACAATGCGGCCTTCCCGGTTTTTGGCCAATATGCCGCAGCCGGCCGGGCACTCGCGGCAGGTCGAGGCATACCAGCTAGCCTTGCCGACCACCATGTCGTCGGGCGCCTGAACCTGGGAAAATAGATTTTTGGGGGGAGGACTGCAGCCGAATGCAAAAGATATGCTGCCCATGCCGGCAATTTTAAGAAAGGTGCGCCGATTCATATCGAAACCAATCTCCTGAAAACAAAACTGAAAGGATGTGCGCTTGAGAACAATTAATTATAAGGTGAAGGCCAAACAGATACGGATTAATTAGGAATCGTTCTTAGCTAAAGTCTTATAAAGAAAGGCACGGTTTTTGTCAAGCCGGTATGGTCAAAAAATGAGGTGAATACCGCTGCTTTAATATAAAAAAATATAAATGTTAATGGGGTGAACACTCTATTTTGCATAGGTGAACACCCTATCTTGGGCGCTTAGCGACATCAGAACGACAATTTATGGTCGATGTTACCGCGTGGGTTGAACCCCCCCGGCAAATGGACCCGAACGCACGGATTGTTTTCAATAGCTTTGGCTGTCAGATACGAGTCGAGCTCAAGCGCTGCTGCGCATTCTCAGGTTGATCTCCAGCCGTTCCAGGGACAGGTTGATCACATCTTTGGCCTTGTCTTTTTGGCTGCGGTATTCATCGAAAAACGCCTTGACCTCAGCGGCCCTTTGAACGCCGGCGGTCGGGATAATGGCGGCAACCACCCGTTCATAAAGCAACGGGTGAAATTGTTCAATTTGCTCTAAATTGGCAACATACCAGTCCCACATCAGTTCAAGGGCATGGGGGTTGGCGCACAACGCCACCACCGGCATGAATTGATTGCGGGCCGGTACCCGGTCCAGCACGTATTGCTGGGTTTTTTGAATTAACCCGGCATCCTTGAAACAGCCGATCGCACTCAAGATGTTCATGCGTTCGTGTTCGATTTGAGAGACCTGAAATCGCTGATCAAACCACTCAAACACCTGCGCATCGCCGCACAACGCGCCGGCCTGCATCACACTTTTCATGATGTCGGGGTGGATCGCAGCGCCGGCCATCAGGGCGCCAAATTGGTCGCGGGCAAAATCAAGGGTCGACTGCGAACCGTATAAAGCCGCATCCCAGATGATTTGATCCCGCAGCATGGCGGTGGGATGATCCTCGTCCGGCCGCGGTTGGTGTCCGATCGTCGCCAATAGGCCTTCAAATTTTGGGATGGCCAGGGATGCAATTTTTTGCCGTCCGTTGGAGTCCAGCACCAGATAGGCCGCCGACAGATTATCGGCCATGCCGGCCAGGGGCAAATAGGCGTCTTCGGTGTCATAGTAGCCCAGCAGTTTAAGATACTCGTCCAGCGTTGTCTGGCCGCTTTTGACCCGGGCAAATAAATCATTTTGAAGCCCCCAGCGATCTGCGGGCGACAGCGTCTTATCGCGCACGCGCAGGCCAAGCTCGGCGCTATTTTGGGGGTCGTCGTACGTGACCCGATAGAATCCGGTTTGCCGGTCATTGACCTTGTAGGCCACGACATCTTCATCGATGTCGACGGCCTGCTCGCTGTCAGCTAAAAGCAGGGATACCTGCTTCGTTGCGCCGGTTTTGGAAAACAGGCGGATGGTGATCGGCACCAGCCATTTTTGATCGGAGTCGTGCGGCAGGTAGGTGAATCGCTGCTGGCTCAAAACCAGTTGATTGCCCCGGCGACCGACCGTGATCATTGGAAATCCCGGTTGTTCGATCCAGCTTTTCATCATGGCGCTGATGGGTTGCCGGGAAACGACTTCAAAAGACTCCCACAGATGGTGGCTGGAAGCGCAGCCGTATTCATAGGTCTTCAGGTAGTGCTGCAGCCCTTGCTTGAAATTTTGCTCGCCGATATACCCGTTGATCTGCATTAAAATACTGCCGCCCTTGTTATAGATAATCGGCGCCGTGCTGGCATTGATAACGACGTGCTCGCCGCCCGGAATTTCGATGGCAAACGTTTCGACCAGCCCGTCGCGTGCCATGGCCGTGCCGGTCATGCTGTAGCGAAACTGCTGCCAGGTCTGCCACTGCGGATAATAGTGATCCACCACCCCGAAGCCAAAATAGGTGGCAAAACTTTCGTTAAGCCAGAGGTATCGCCAATCCGACGGGGTGACCAGGTTGCCGAACCACTGGTGGGCAATTTCGTGGGCGATGACTTCGCAGATTCTCTGTTCACCGGATTTTGAGGTAATCCCCGGATAGTGCAGCAGCAAATTTTCGCGAAAGGTGATCGCACCCCAGTTTTCCATCGCCCCGAAAGCAAAATCCGGGATGGCGATCAGGTCCATTTTGGGAAGCGGATAGGCGATGGCATAATAGGATTCACTGAAAGAAAGAGATTTGCGGCCGAATTCAGTGCCGAACTGCGCAAATTGCTGCATGCCCGGCAGGGTGACCGCCCGGACCCGCCGGTCTTCTTTATCCACGCTAATTTCAAAATCACCGACACCGAAAAACACCAGATAGGTCGACATTTTAGGGGTTTGCTCGAAACAAACGCGCTTTTTTCCGTTGGCGAGCGCGGCTTCTGTTTTAATCGCTGCGTTGGATATGGCCACCAGATGGCTGTCAATATCCATGCTGATTTCAAAGGTGGCCTTGGCGGCCGGATGATCGATGCAGGGAAAAGCCCGTCGCGCATCGCTTTCTTCGAACTGGGTGACGGCGATATAGCGGGTTTGCTCCTGATACGTATATGCGCTGCGGTAAAACCCGGCCATTTTGTCATTGATCAATCCCTGGTAGTCAATTTCCAGTTTGATATCGCCCGCCATGGCTTCGGGCAGATATATCAGAATTTCTTCATCGGCCGGATTCATCCTGAACGCGCAATTCATCCATTGATCAGCCTGCCAGACGCGGCAGCTCCAAATGGCGATTTCCAGTATATTTAACGACACCTCGGCCACGGGTTCGGCGGCCTGGCATAGCAATTCACACTTGCCGCTGAAGCTGAAATTTGCCAGATCCGGCTCCAGCCGGATGTTGTAATTTAGCGGGGTTATTGGCTGCATTGGATCCTCCATGGGTCGGGTAGGTTCAAAGGTTCAGGGTTCCGGGTTCAGAGGTTCAAGGTTCAAGGTTCAAAGGTTATAAAAAACTGAAGGCCGCCTGTCAATCAGTGATTATCGCGCCCGGTCAATTGCTTGTATTTGATCGTTCGATGATTATTTTTTACGAACGGACGAATCGAGCCGATCATTTTTGCGAAAGGCACTAAAGATACATGATAGAGGATCAGGAGATTTCACAATGCTTGAAACACGTGACTATGATGTCGTGATTTTAGGTTCCGGACCGGCTGGTTTGCAGGCCGCCATTCACGCGGCGCGCAAAAAAGTGTCGGTCCTGCTGCTGGGCAAAGAGACCCAGAGCAGTCTCTTTCACGCCCATGTTGAAAATTTCTGCTGCCTGTTCAATGTCAAAGGTGAAGACATGCTCCGGGTCGGCCGCCAGCAGGCGGTAAATTTCGGCACCCAGGTGCTGGAAGAAGATGTCCTGCGGGTATCGCCGGCCGGATCGGCCTTTGAAATCATCACGGAAAGCGGGCAGGAGCTGCACACCCGTTCGCTGATCATTGCCACCGGAACCACCCGCAACAAGCTGGGCGTCGCCGGAGAAAAAGAGCTGCTGGGGCGCGGGGTCAGTTATTGTGTCGAATGTGACGCCAATTTTTACAAGGGCGAAGATGTCGCCGTGGTCGGCAGTGCCAGTGCGGCGGTTTCCGGCGCCCTGACCATGTTGGACTATGCCGCTGCCGTTCACCTGATCAGTGATAAACTGGACGTCAGCGATGCGCTTGAAAAACAGCTGAAAGACAGTGCGGTGATCATCCACCAAGGCCGTCAGGTAAAAGAAATTGCCGGCCGCAGCAGCGTGGAATCAATAGTTCTCAAAGACGGCGCCACCATACCGGTTAGCGGCGTATTCATTGAGCTTGGGGCCAAAGGGATCATGGAACTCGCCACCCACCTCGGCGTGCAGCTCGATGACCAGATGAAGTATATTCAGACCAATAAACAGATGGAAACCAATGTTGCCGGCGTATTTGCCGCCGGCGATATCTGCGGTCCCCCGTGGCAGATGGCCAAAGCCGTCGGTGAAGGCTGTGTCGCCGGGATCGGGGCTGCCGGCTATGCCAGGAAGGCCAAAAAGGGCAGTTAACCGTTATTCGTTATTTGTTATTCGTTTCAGCAGTGATTAAAAACCGCGAACAGCCGCTTCGGGAGACAATTCATGTCCAAAAAGAAGATACCGGAAAGAAGCCAAGTTGCCGCTGAACACAAATGGGACCTCACGCCGCTGTTTGAATCAGACGAATCCTGGGAGCAACTGTTCGCCGAAATCGAAGCCCGGCTGGCGTCCTACGAAAAATACCGCGGCCATCTGAAAGACTCCGCCGGGTTTTTCAAGCAAGCCCTTGATTTTCATCTGGAACTCACGCGCAAACTGGAGAGCGTTTACACCTATGCGCACCTGAAAAGTGATGAGGACAAGTCCGATCAGCACTACCAGGGGCTTCATCAGCGGGCGCTTAATCTGTTTACCAGGGCCTCTGAAACGGCAAGTTTCATGACGCCGGAGATCCAGGCCATTGCAGATGAGCTGATCGACAAATACCTGGCAGATGACGCGTTGGCTGAGTATAAATTTTATCTGACCAAAATACTGCGCTATAAGCCCCACACCCGCAGTGAATCCGAAGAACATCTGCTGGCCATGACCCGCGAGATTGCCAACGGCCCGTCTCAAGTATTCGGACAGCTGGACAATGTGGATTTGGATTTCGGCACGATCACCGATGAAAACGGCCAGGAAATTGAATTAAGCCACGGCAACTTTTCAACGTTTTTAATCAACCCCGCCCGCAATGTTCGGCGCAGGGCTTTCTTCCAGTATTACCAGGCATATCAAAACCACCGGCACACGCTGGCGGCAACCCTGGCGCACTCAATCAAAAAAGACCTTTTCTATACCCGGGCCAGAAACTTTTCCAATTGCCGGGTTTCGGCGCTTTTCAGCGACAGTGTTCCCGAATCGGTTTATGATAACCTGATGCAAACCGTTAAAAATAATCTGGCACCGCTGTTTAAATATCTTAACTTCAGGCAACGGGTGCTCGGGTTAAATGAGCTGCACTTTTATGACACCTATGTCCCGATTATCGAAGATGTCGCATTCCGGATGCCATACGAAGCGGCCGTCGAAGTCTGTATAAAAGCAATCGCGCCGCTGGGTGACGCATACGGCAAAATCCTCAGGCAGGGTCTGCTGGGCGGCTGGGTCGACCGCTATGAGAACCGGGGCAAGCGCAGCGGAGCCTATTCTTCCGGCTGCTATGATTCACCGCCCTATATCCTGCTGAACTACGAAGAGAATAATATCAACAGCCTCTATACCCTGATGCATGAGGCCGGCCATTCCATGCATTCTTACTATTCGAAAAAAAATCAGCCGTACGTCACCCATGACTATACGATTTTTGTGGCCGAGGTGGCCTCGACGTTTAATGAGGATTTGTTAAGTCGATATTTGCTGGAATATTACCGGGACAATCCCAGGATGAAAGCCTACATCTTAAACCGGGAAATTGATAACATCCGCGCCACCCTGTTTCGCCAGACCATGTTTGCCGAATTCGAGAAAATCACCCACGGCATTGTCGAGTCGAACCAACCGCTGACCCTGGATGTGATTTGCACAGAATATCGCAAACTGCTCGAGATATACTTCGGCAAGGCCCTGATTCTCGATCCGGAGCTGTCTTTGGAATGCCTTAGAATTCCGCACTTTTACTCCGCGTTTTATGTATACAAATACGCGACGGGGGTTTCGGCGGCCATCGCCCTGGCCGAGCAGGTCGTCGCCGGCGGCAATTCGGCCCGGCTGGCGTACCTGGATTTTCTGAAGCTGGGCGGCAGCAAATTTCCCCTGGAGGAGCTGCTGGATGCCGGCGTCGATATGCGTTCGGCTGATCCGGTTGAGCGGGCCATCGCGCACTTCAGTCATCTGGCTGATCAGTTGATGGAAGTATATCAACGGCTTTAAGCCGCAGATTTCGCCCCTTAAACAGTTTAACTAGGAGGATAAATAATGCAAAAATTATTCTTTACCATTATAGCAGGATTGCTGCTGACGACTTCGACTTACGCGGCGGGTGGTCTTATTTCCGTAAAAAGCGCGCACGACGTCAAAACCACCGCCGATCGGCTGGAAAACATGCTGGAACAAAAGGGGATGACGGTGTTCATTCGAATTGACCATGAACAGGGTGCCCGCAAGATCGGTCAGGAATTGCGTCCCACCGAACTGATCATCTTCGGCAATCCGAAGGTCGGAACCCCCCTGATGCAATGCGCCCGGAGCGTCGGGATTGATCTGCCCCAAAAAGCTCTGATCTGGCAGGATGCTCAGGGCCAGGTCTGGCTGTCTTATAACGACCCGAATTTCCTGGTCGAACGCCACCAGATCACGGGCTGTGACGAGGTCATAAAAAAGGTCGCCAAGGCCCTGGGCAACTTCGCAAATTCTGCGACCATGCCGTAAGCCGGGTCCGCCGGAGGCGGAGAATTGCAAATTGAATATTTGTGGGTGTCGCTTCGCTGCGTTGTTTTCAAAAATGGATAGAATACCCGGTTATCAGTCTGTTCCGGCGCATTGTATTTACACGCCGCGGGTCTGTTAAGGGCCAAACAAGCAACGACCAGTGATCGAAACTGAAAGGTGGGGGAAACCGTATGCAAAGCTGGATTATTTTGTCCGTTGCAATCCTGTTGGAAGTTGCCGGAACCAATTGCATGAAATTGTCGCAAGGGTTTTCTCGACTAATCCCGTCGATATTGATTTTTGTATTCTACGGTCTTTCTTTTGTGGGCCTGACCATCGCGCTGAAGAAAATAGACGTCAGTATCGCCTATGCGGTCTGGGCCGGAATCGGCACCGCGCTGATCGCCGGGATCGGCATGCTCTATTTTAAAGAACCGCTGACCCTGGTAAAGATAGTCAGCATTCTGCTGATAATAGCGGGGGTCGTCGGGCTCAATCTCGGCGGCATCAAGCAATAATTTACCCGCAATTAATCCGCCTTGAAAAATCACCCATCCAGGGATATAAACTATTTCTTGAGATCAGAGGAAAATTGTAACATGGCAACTGCTGCGGATTAATTATTTTTATGCTTCGCATATGTTTCATATCAACTACTGATGATGGATAAAGAAGATTAGCCAAAGCCGGGTTTTAAATGCCTTTGAACCCCAGAAGTAGTTGATTGGTTAAGTGGTTGTAGATATGGATTAATCCAATTAGGTGCAAAACAATTGGACGGTTCACATTTCAACAATCGTAATGTTCTGAAATTATATCTATATTTTACCTAATCAACCATTCAACCAGTAAACTATTCAACGAGGTCTGGAGTTCTGAACCCAGAACCCGGGACCTTGAACCCTTGCACCTCTGTCCAAAGGAGCATCTTATGAAAACAGGTTTGATTCTTGTCGACATTCAAAACGATTACTTCCCGGGCGGCCGCATGGAACTGGTTAAAATGCCCCAGGCCGCCAAAAAAGCGGCAGCGTTGTTATCTGATTTTCGCCGCAGAAGCTGGCCGACGTTTCACATCCAACATATCGCCGCCCAAAAAGGCGCGACATTTTTCCTGCCCGCTACCGAGGGGGCGGCCCTGCACGAGAGCATCAAACCCCAGGGTGATGAACTCGTCATCCAAAAACATTATCCCAACAGTTTTCGGGAAACGTCGCTGTTGCAGGAGCTTGAACGACACGATGTGAAAAAGCTGGTCATCTGCGGCGCCATGAGCCACATGTGTGTCGATGCGACGACCCGGGCTGCCTTTGACCACTGCTTTGACTGCACGGTTGTGCAGGATGCCTGTGCGACCCGCGATCTGGAGTTTGGCGGCAAAACCATCAGCGCCGCGGATGTCCACGGCGCTTTCATGGCCGCCCTGGGGTCGGCCTATGCCCGGGTAATTAATCTGGATGAATTAAACCTGGGTTGAACGGTTCAACGTTCAGGGTTCCCGGTTAAAATGCCCCACCTGATAGCTAAATAGTGCCTGAACGGAAAATTCGGTTTCGATTTGGATTAATATGCGTCCAGGCCTTCGAGCTTTCCAGCCCAAAATTAGTGGAGGTAGTAAAATGAGTTCTGAAACAAGCGCTTGTTTCGATGATGGGGGGTATCGTATTGAAGTCAAAGTCCTCAGCCGGAAAGGGACCTGTCATTTTGGCCATCAGGTGGATGATGTGATCGTCTTCGATGGCCAGACCATCCAGGGCCGGATTTGCATCAGTGCGCTGTACAGTTTCATGCCGAAAGTCTTTGCCATGCGGTACGGGGCCGAATTTCCCTGGCTCAAAGACGACAAAGACGTGGCCACCCATGCCTGCCCGGATGCATACAATCCGGTGGTCTTTGAAATCCGCCGACTGCGGAATTGATCATGCCAAAACAGACCAAGCCCATCGTACCCATGGCGGACACCTTGGATAAGCTGGACATCAGAGTTGGCAGGGTTATCGATGTGGCATTGGAAACCCGGACACCCAAGCCGACCTATAGAATGGAAATCGATTTCGGAAAATTTGGCAAACGGGTCAGCTACGGTCGTTTTACCCGGCATCCGATTGAAGCAGTAAAAGACAGATTGGTTCTGGGAGTATTAAATTTCGACAGCCGGAAAATGGGAGCGGTCGTGTCCGAAGTTCTGGTGCTCGGGGTTCAATTCCCCAAGGCCGACAGCGGCGAGGCGACTTTTGTTTCACCGGCTGTAAATGCGAAAGTCGGCAGCAAGTTATTCTGATTCACCGGGCAATATCACCGCATCAACCGACACCTGGCGCTTCATCCGACATGGGAAAGCTGCCGTCCAAACCATTTTATCCATGCGGCCTGGAAACATCGCAATTACAGTTTATACGTCCTGCTGCCGGAAATCGGACTGACGGCCAGTTGGACCATTGACGGCATTTCCCTTTTGGGTTTTCGTGATTTTTGTCAGTTTTAGAATCTTAGCGGATCAGACGCTATGAATTGCCTAAAAAAAAGAAGGAGGAATTATGAGTGATCAAGTGGTATACGTTTCGAATGCCAGAATTGAACGGGTAAAGGGGCCCTTGCGCCGGGCATATCTGCCCCAGGTAAAAGAGCCGGTAATGTTCGGGGTGCATTCCGAAGTTGCCGAACACTACGGCGTGGATCCAAACGTGCACGAGCCCCAGGCCACAACCCTGGATTATGTGGTCGCGGCGGCGGCCGGCTGACTGACCGGCACCTTTGGTGGCGCGCTGGAAGCGCGTAAGATACCGGCCGGTGAGGGCGTGTTTACTTCAGAAGCCCGGGGCGAGATCGAGAAAGACGGCAACGTGCTGGTGATTAAACGGATTCACGTCACATATCATTTAAAAGTCGCACCGGAGCTGCGGGAAACCGCCGAAAAGGCGCACGGGTTTCACGCTGATTTTTGTCCGGTGGCCCGCACGATTAAAGGGTGTGTAGATATTTCAACCGAATTGATAATGGAAGATGTATGAATGATAATCTCAACGCGCCGCGGTTTCAGCCGCCCTTGACCCGATGGGGGCGGCTATTTTAGGCGACGCTAAGTGTTGCGGGAGGGGAAAATGAGCGAACTGATCGAAGTTGTGCTGGAGAGACCGCTAGCGCAAGTCGTTTTGAATCGACCGGCGGCCTACAACGCGTTTAATTATGAGATGGTATCGCAATTGGGCGAACATCTGACGGCCTTAGCCGGAGATGAAAATGTGAGGGCTGTTGTCATAACCGGTAACGGAAAAGCCTTTTGTGCCGGCGGTGATTTAAAGTGGGCCCTTGATTATTCGAACCGGCCGGCCGGTGCCTTCCATGCACTGGCGGGCCAGTTTCATCTGGCCATATTGGAAATTCGAAGAATGCAAAAACCGGTTGTTGCGGCCATCAACGGGGTGGCGGCCGGTGGTGGATTTTCGCTGGCACTGGCCTGTGATTTCAGAGTGATTGAAAAATCCGCTGTGCTGAGGCAGGCGTATACCTCCAGCGGATTGTGCATCGACGGCGGCGGCACGTTCTCGTTGCCCCGGCTGGTGGGGTATGCCCGGGCGCTGGAAATTGCAGCTTTTGATGAACCGATCTCTTCCACACGCGCGTTAGACTGGGGCCTGGTGACGAAAGTGGTTGAAGATCGTCAGGCCCGGGAAGAAGCCTGCAAAATGGCCGGGCAAATCGTGGAAAGATCATTAAATTCTTTTGCCTGGTCCAAGAAATTGATCACGGATTCTTTTAATACGTCCTTTGAAACCCAAATTGAAAATGAGAGAGCTGCCCTCGAAGCT
>Ga0209536_100010093_pt1 | contig 13963 bp, 10 predicted proteins | sample DeeMarSeWOR28_12_FD_187461 | JGI IMG/M metagenome (GOLD analysis project Ga0209536, IMG submission 187461) | Marine sediment microbial communities from White Oak River estuary, North Carolina - WOR-2-8_12 (SPAdes) (version 2) | ecosystem: Environmental > Aquatic > Marine > Intertidal zone >...
TGGAGGGCGACAAAGAGGTGACCATTCAATCCAAAAGAGGTCTCTTGGAGTACCTGCGAGCGCAAGGCGAGAAGGGTTTTAGCATCCAACGTTACAAGGGGCTCGGCGAGATGAATCCCGAGCAGTTGTGGGAGACCACCATGAGCCCTGAAAGACGCACTTTGCTACAGGTAACTGTCGATGATGCCGTTGAGGCCGACAAAGTTTTCACCATCCTCATGGGAGACAAAGTGGAACCAAGGAGGGAGTTCATCCAGAGCAACGCCCTGGAAGTGAGAGAGTTGGATATCTAGGATGCGAAGGTCGCAGGATCTGGGGAAAACGATTCAGGACAAGAATCGGAGCTCAAACCCTTTGTCCTGCTTTTTTTTGGGAAGTGGCAGTTTTTGGAATCCCGCCTGATTATCGCTATACGAGCACCGCGGCTGGAAAACCGCTGCAGCAGAGCTTGTCGGAGCAAAACCAACAGCCCGAATACCCTTTTGGTCAGGAATAAGCCATGGATCAACAAGAGCGCAGTTTGCGCGTCAGCATTGAAGATGAGCTAAAGCACTCCTACCTGGACTATGCCATGAGCGTCATCATTGGCAGAGCCCTTCCGGATGTCCGCGACGGTCTCAAGCCCGTACATCGACGCATACTTTACGCCATGCGGGAATTGGGCAACGACTGGAACAAGCCCTACAAGAAATCCGCCCGCATCGTCGGCGACGTCATAGGTAAATTGCATCCCCACGGGGATGCTGCTGTCTATGATGCTCTGGTGCGCATGGCTCAAAGTTTTTCCATGCGCTATGCTCTCGTTGATGGCCAGGGAAACTTTGGCTCAGTGGATGGAGATCCACCCGCAGCCATGCGATACACTGAAGTGCGCCAGAGCAAGCTCGCTCATGAATTTCTCACGGATCTGGACAAGGCGACAGTCGATTTTGTCTCTAATTACGACTCCTCCCTGGACGAACCAGCTGTACTGCCGACGCTTGTCCCCAATCTCCTAATAAATGGCTCATCCGGTATAGCCGTTGGCATGGCCTGCAATATTCCGCCTCATAATCTGTCCGAAGTCGTCGACGCTCTGATCGCCACCATTGACAGCCCTCAAATAGACCTGGCCGGGCTTATTGAACACATCCCCGGCCCAGATTTTCCGACGGCGGGATTGCTCTACGGCGCCGCAGGAATCAGAGAGGCCTACGCCACAGGCCGGGGGCTTATCAAGGTGCGCGCCCGGGTGGAAATGGAAGAGGTGGATAAAGACCAGCAGCGCATTGTGATTACCGAACTGCCCTTTCAGGTGAACAAGGCTCGACTACTTGAGCGGATTGCTGAACTGGTCAAACAGAAAAAAATTGAAGGCATCCGGGACATCCGGGATGAGTCGGACCGGCAAGGAATGAGGGTGGCCATCGACCTGAAGCGAGATGAGCACGCTGAAGTCATCTTGAACAACCTCTACAAATATACCAGCATGGAGGTCACCTTCGGCATCAACATGCTCGCCATCGTTCACAACCGCCCGGAGATCCTCTCCCTGAGAAATATATTGGACAATTTTCTGGAGCATCGCCGGACTGTGGTGCTGCGCCGAACAACCTTCGAATTGCGGCGGGCGGAGGAGCGTGCCCACATCCTGGAAGGTTTGAAAATAGCCCTGGAGAACATTGATGCCATCATCGAGCTCATTAAGAGCGCCCCCAGCCCCAGAGAGGCAAAAGCTCGGTTGATGGAAAAATACGGTTTAACTGACCAGCAAGCGCAGGCCATCTTGGACATGCGTTTGCAGAGACTCACCGGGCTTGAGCGAGAGCGTATACTCGAGGAACACCGCGCCCTTTTGAAAGAAATTGCCCGGTTGCGTGAGATACTTGGCGATGAGAGCCTGTTGATGAGCGTGGTGCGCCAGGAACTCCAGGAGCTGAAGGACAAGTATGGTGACGGCAGGCGCACAGAGATTGTCCATGACGTTCGCGAGTTAGACCTGGCGGACTACATTACCGAAGAGGACATGGTGGTTACTGTCTCGCACGCGGGCTACATCAAGAGAAGTCCTGTGCAAATTTACCGAAGTCAACGTAGGGGTGGCAAGGGCAGAACGGGCACACGGCCGCGGGAGGCAGATTTCGTAGAACTCCTCTTTGTAGCTTCAACCCATGATTATCTCCTTTTCCTTACCAACCTGGGCCGCATCCACTGGATGAAAGTATACGAGTTGCCTGAAGCCAGTCCGTTGGCCCGAGGCAAGGCAATCGTCAACCTGCTGCAGCTCCAGGAGGCTGAACGAGTCGCCACCATTCTGCCTGTGCGCGAGTTCGAGAGCGACATGTTCGTGGTCATGGCCACCAGAAAAGGTGTGGTCAAGAAGACCGATCTTATGGCTTTTGGCAAACCGAGGTCCGGCGGCATTATCGCCTTGAAAATAGACGAAGGCGACGAATTAATCAATGCTCGGCTCACCGATGGCAGCCAGCAGCTCTTTTTTACCACCCAGGAGGGGAAATCCCTTCGTACACGGGAGGCCGAAATTCGGCCGATGGGACGTGTGGCCCGGGGTGTGAGGGGAATGAAAGTGAATGGCAGCTCTCTGGTGGGCATGGAGGTGGTGAGTGAGGAAGCCACCATCCTAACGGTGAGCGCCAATGGTTTCGGCAAGCGGACTAAGACCCAGGAGTATCCGCTTCGGCGCCGGGGAGGCAAGGGGGTTCTAAGCATGAGGACCACCCAAAGAAACGGGCCGGTGGTGGGTTTTCTCCAGGTGGATGACAATGACGAGATCATGCTCATAACTGACACCGGTCGGATCATTCGGATGAAGGTCAATGAGATTTCGGTAATCGGGCGGGTTACCCAGGGGGTTCGCCTCATTGACATCGAGCCTGATGAAAGAGTGGTGGATATGACCCTTTTGGCAGAGTCGGAAGAAGAGGAATGAACAGCGGGCAGCTGACAGGAGCTTCACCCGATTCTGCCCGCTGCTTATTGATGGGTGGGTAGGAAAGATATAATGGACAAGCAAAATCGGCAGGAACCGCTGTCAGAGCCTGTGGCCGTCATAGGCGCGGGTAGCTGGGGAACCGCCCTGGCCAATCTATTGGCCGAAAAGTCCATGCCGGTCTCCCTCTGGGTTTTCGAGGAGGACCTCTGCAAAGAGATGCAAGAGACCAGAGAGAATTCCCTCTTCCTGCCGGGAGTTCAACTCTCCCCACAGGTGTACCCGGACAGCAGTCTTGAGGCGGTGATGGCCGACAAGCGGGTCCTGGTGCTGGCAGTTCCTTCGCATGTGCACCGGCGGGTTGCCTTGCAAATGCTGGAATTCCTTCAGGGCCCGGTTATTCTGGTCAGTGCCGCTAAAGGTATTGAAAACGAATCCCTGAAAACCATGTCCGGGGTATGGAGCGAGATCATGCCTGGAAGCGTCAACTGGGAGTATGGTGTGCTCTCGGGTCCCAGCTTTGCCCGTGAAGTGGTCAAAAAGGTACCTACCGCAGTCACGGTTGCCTCTGCTTCAAGAGAAGTGGCGCAGGAAATGCAGTTGCTTTTTTCCACGGAGTATTTCCGGGTCTACACGAGCACTGATGTGATCGGGGTGGAAATGGGGGGTGCGCTGAAGAACGTCATAGCCTTGGCCGCGGGTATCGTTGACGGCTTCGGCCTCGGTCACAATACGCGTGCGGCGCTGATAACCCGAGGCCTGGCAGAGATGAGCCGACTGGGCACCAGTATGGGGGCGCACCCGTTGACCTTTCTTGGACTCGCCGGTGTCGGTGACCTCGTGCTGACGTGCACCGGAGATCTCAGCCGCAACCGCTCTGTGGGATACCAACTTGGACAGGGCAAGGAACTGTCAGAGATCCTGGCTGATATGCAGATGGTTGCCGAAGGGGTCAAAACCACCCGCTCGGTTTACCACTTGGCTCAGAAACAGGGGATTGACATGCCCATCTGCCGGCAGATGTACCGGATTCTCTATGAGGATCTACCTCCAGAAAGAGCACTGGCAGAGTTGATGCAACGGGAACTCAAGCATGAGGTGGACACGTTTTTTGCTTAGCCCGTGGGTAAACGATGAACAGTGAACGGTAAACGGTTTAGGTGACTCTCTTCAGCGTTCACCACTTACTGCTTACCGGAAATTGACCCCTTCGTGCCGGAGGAGGGCCTCTTTCAGGGCCAGACCACCGGCAAAACCTCCCAGTTTGCCACCTGCGGCCACGATCCGGTGGCAGGGAACAAATAGAACCGCCGGATTGGCGCCACAAGCCTGCCCCACCGCCCTGGCCCCTCCTGGCCTGCCGATCCGTGCAGCTATGTCTCCGTAGGTAGCTACCCCGCCCAGGGGAATCTTCCGAAGTGCTGACCAGACCTCATTCTGGAATTGGGTACCCAGAAGATCAAGGGGATGATCTAAGACCTCTGGCTCACCGAGGAAGTAACGGTTCAAACCGTCCACAGCTGCCGCCAATGGGGTTAGGTCCTCTCTTACCAGGGAATCGCAGTTCTGTTTCTGCACCCGGGCGAGGAGATTGGAAACATTCTTGCCATCCACAAACTCACAGGCATAAATAGCCTTTCCAGTGCCCACCAGAAGCACTGGGCCCCAGGGTGAGTTGAGTTGGGTGTGGTAAATTGTCTTAGGCATGGGATTTCCCTATAGTTGGGCGAGGGTGCCCAATGGTCAGGTGTCCAAAATAAAGTCGGTAATGTAGGGATTGGTCTCTATCTCTCGGGCCAGCGTGGAGGTGGGCTGGTCGCCGTAATCGTGGCCCGGCCAGATCACGGTTTCTCCGGGCAGGGGCAGCAGCTTCTCCTCAATAGAGTTGAGCAGCGTGTCCATGGAGCCCCCCGGCAGGTCGGTGCGCCCAACGGCCCCGACAAAAAGAGTGTCACCGGTGAACAGATTGTTTTCCACGCGCAGACAGACGGCTCCCGGAGAATGGCCCGGCGTATGGATAAACTCCAGGGACAGCCGACCAAGAGTGAGTCTATCACCGTCGGTTACCCGGATATCAACCGGTGGCGCAGCGGAGAGGCCAAATGCTTCAGCCCACCCCCGCGCTTGTTCAGTGGTGAAGAAATCGTCATCCAACTCGTGCATCACTGTCTGGGCGCCCGTACGGTCAGCCAAGAGCTGATTACCATAGGTGTGATCGGCATGACCGTGAGTGTTGATGACGTAGGAAAGGCGGAGACCCTTCTCCTCCAGGAGATCCAGGATGGTCTCAATGTCATCTGCGTCACCGGCAGGGTCAATCGCTGCTGCCTTGCGGGTGTCTTCACAGGCGATGACATAGCAGAATACTTCCATGTCGCCTACCGTTATCTGCTCTATGATCATGAGGTCCTCCACTTTCCGCTTGAAAACAATATTCCACCATTCCATTATTCCAGGTGCGAGGCAGACACGCAGGCCTCGAAAAAATTCCTTTGCTCTCAATCAGTTATAGAATTTTCGAGACGTTTGATTACGATGGTGCTTTGCTCCTCAACTATTTCCTTGAAGCGCAATATTAACACATTTTTTTCAGGAGCGAATGGTTCTTCTGGAATTTGCTTGGATGAACGTCTATGAGCATCGATTCTCTGCCTAAATTTTGCCAGGCCGTGGGGAGCTGTGGAACAAAGAGCCTGTTTTCGCTTCGCTCAAGGCGAATAAGAAGAGAAAGGCAAGAAAAGCGAGAAACGTAATTATCATGAGATGGTTTTACTTTTCTCGCCCGACCTCTCGTCTCGCCCGTCTCGCTGCGCGCAGCGCGTAAAATGGCGCCAATATGCTCCTTTGTGGAGCAGGCTTTCACTTTGCCGATTGAAACGCATTTTCACTTGCAAAATGCACATTACCTCACCGATAACCTGAATCCACAACCAGCAAACATCACCTTTAAAAGAAACTCCTGCATAAAATAAGCCTTGACACCTGACCACGCTCCCCCTATTATGACCACCCGGTCACTTTGATGTCTCAACCACGAAAGCATAGAGAATGGATAATGTTACTTACGCGCGGCCTACTTTTGCCAAGCTGCCTTCTGACAAACAAGAACGAATTCTGGCTGCTGCTGTTGATGAGTTTTCCCGCTGGGGTTACGAAAAAGCCAGCATCAACCGGATGGTTGGGCGGCTGGGTATCGCCAAGGGTTCCATATTCCAGTACTTTGGCAGCAAAAAGAATCTGTATTTTCACATTTTTGAGCATGCTGTGCGTCTGGTCCGGCGCACTCTGAAGCACGTGAAGTCCGAGACTGAGGGAGAAGACTTCTTCGTTCGCCTGGCCAAATCGCTCGAGGCCGGCATTCAATTCATCCGGCGCCATCCCAGGATTTACCAGATTTACTTGAAGATGCTCTTCCAGGAGGATTTCCCCTTCAGGGTCGATCTGCTCAAGACGATCCGACTGTTCTCCATTGATTACCTTCGGCCAATGATCGACGAGGGAATGCGGCGAGGCGAAGTCCATCGCGATCTCGATCCGGAGTTGGTGGCCTTTTTCCTGGATGCAATGCTGGACCGCTTCCTTCAAGCCTATTGCGTCCCCTATATGGACCCAGGGCTGGGACTCTTTCAGGCAAATGAAGCGGCCATTCAAGCAAGAATCAAGGATTGCGTTGAATTGCTGCGACTGGGCATGGCCGCGGGCGGGTACGCCGTCGGTGAGCCCGCTGAAAAGCGCATGGCGTAGCTTGTCATTTGGTCATTCGGGCTCACCGCCCGTCATCGGGTCACTGGGTCGCTGAAAGAACAGATCACCCGTTAAAGTCAAGCTGTCATGCGGTGATCAAGTCGCCAAACGACATAGTGACTTAATGATGGCGAAGCCGAATGACCAACTTCCGCTCGGTGGTATCAAAATATGGAATTGCTCCCAACAGTTTCTGAGCTCAACGACCCCACTGGTGGGGAACTCGCAGTCCGCTGGGCAAAAAAGAGCGAGCTTGCAGATATTTACGAAAAGGTTGCCGCCGCTGACCGCCTCTCCAGGGAAGATGGTTTGCGCCTTTTTCAATCTCAGGACCTGCTTACCGTAGGGTTGATGGCCAACCTGGTTCGTGAGCGTCTGCATGGCCAGCAGACTTACTGGGTCTACAACCAGCATATAAACTACAGCAACATCTGTGTTAACGGTTGCAGGTTCTGTGCCTTTGGCAGGCGCCAGGGTGAGGAAGGCGGTTTTGCCTTGACGGTGGACCAGGTGGCGGACAAGGTCAGAGAGCGGCTGCATGAGCCCATCACCGAGATTCATGTGGTTGGGGGATGCCACCCTGATTTGCCCTTTGTTTATTATCTGGACCTCGTCCGGGAAATCAAAAGGCTGCGCCCTGAGACTCATATCAAAGCCTTCACCGCGGTGGAGATTGCCCACCTGGCTCGAATTGAACGGTTGACGGTTCAGCAGGTGTTGCGGGCACTTCAGGAGGCAGGGGTTGAGGCGTGGCCGGGTGGCGGCGCCGAGGTATTCAGCAGCCGGGTCCGGGAGCTTCTTTGCCCGGAAAAACTCAGCAGCGCCGGGTGGCTCCAGGTGTCCAAGAGGGCTCATAAAATGGGCATTCGCTCCAATGCCACCCTTTTGTACGGCCATCTGGAGAGCCCTGCGGAGCGGGTTGACCACATGTTGGCCCTCAGGCAGGCGCAGGACGAAACCGGTGGCTTCATCACGTTCATCCCCCTCGCCTTTCAGTCAACCCACACGCACCTGTCTGAAACAAAATACAGAACGGGTTTCACCGACCTGAAAACCGTAGCCGTGGCCAGGTTACTGCTGGACAACTTTGTTCACATCAAGGCCTACTGGATCATGCTCGGCGTGAAGATGGCTCAGATCGCGCTGTACTTCGGCGCGGACGACCTGGATGGCACCGTTATGGAGGAGCGCATCGGCCACATGGCCGGTGCGTCAAGCGCAGAAGCGATCACACCTGCTGAGCTGCAAGCCTTGATCAGGGCGGCGGGGCGGCTGCCGGTGCAGAGAGACACCTTTTTCAATTCTGTGCAAGACTAGCACAGCACAGGGGGGATATTTTGGTGCTGCTCCCCAGTTAGCAGCGGCCAGCCACATCCTGATTGGACTGAGCGGGAGGGGATTAACCCCTCCCTCCGGGATCACGGACTATGATTGATTCTGTATCCGACAAGGCCTGGAAAGGTGACCGTCTCAGCAAGGACGAGGCTCTTTTGCTCTGGGAAAAGGCGGATTTCTACACCCTCGCCACCCTCGCCCACCACCGCCGTCTGACGCTGCACCTCGATCCGGTCGTCACCTATGTAAACGATCGCAACATAAACTACACCAATATCTGCACCTCTGGCTGTCGTTTCTGCGCCTTCTATCGAGCCCCAGGAGCTGAGGGAGGTTATGTGCTTAGCCGCGAGGAACTGGCAACCAAGGTCGAAGAAACGATCGCCCTTGGCGGAACGCAAATCCTGCTGCAGGGGGGTATGCATCCAGGGTTGCGGCTGAGTTTTTATGAAGAGATGCTCCGGTTCATCAAAGAGCTATTTCCAATTCATATTCACGCATTTTCGCCGCCCGAGATCGTCCATTTGGCGCGAATGGAGGAGTTGGAACCCAAAGAGGTTATTGGCCGGCTCCAGCGAAGCGGCCTCGATTCGATACCGGGCGGAGGCGCTGAGATCTTGGTGGATCAAGTTCGCGAGAGTATTTCCCCCAACAAATGCAGCAGCAGTGAATGGTTGGCGGTTATGGAAGCTGCTCATGAACTTGGGATGAAAACCACGGCTACCATGATGTTCGGTCACATCGAGACCCTGGAGCAACGTCTGGAGCACCTTCTGAGGCTTCGTGAACTCCAGGATCGGACCTCCGGTTTCACCGCCTTCATCCCCTGGACTTTCCAACCGGGGAATACCGCGCTACAGGCAGAGCCGGCCACGGCAATGGATTACCTGAGAACACTGGCCGTTAGTCGGTTGGTGCTGGATAACATCCGCAATCTTCAGGTCTCTTGGGTCACCATGGGGTCGGGTGTGGCCCAGGTGGCACTGCAATTCGGCGCCAACGATTTCGGCAGCACCATGATCGAGGAGAACGTGGTGGCCGCTGCGGGAGTGAAGCACCGGCTGTCAGTGGATGAAATCAGAGGGATCATCACCGATGCCGGGTACGTGCCGAGGCAAAGGAATATGGCTTACGAGCTTATTGACAGCGGAGGGGCCAGTAGTGGGGGATGAGTGGTCAGGGTCGACAGGCTGATCAAGCTGACGCGGTGACACGTTGATGCGGTGACGAGGGGAGAGAAGACAGACGCGGGGACGCGGTGACCAGAAAGCTGGCGGCAGGCAGGGGGCGGCAGGCAGGTCATTAACGTCACACTCAAATACATTAGGAGCGTAAACCATCAAAATGAATGATACGCACGGCAAACTAGAGCTGGCTGCCGGCCGCTGGCTGCCAGCTACCAGCTCTGAAAGAGCACTATGCACTCTTTCCTTTTCGCGTCCCCGCGTCCCTGTTTCGCCGCATCGGCATCATCCGCGTCCCCGTGTCTCCGCGTCCCCGGGTCAGGAGGGACCGCGTCCAGTGCTGCACCGGGCCGAAGTGGTGTTGCCCATAACCCGCCCAGCCATCGAGGATGGTGCGGTGGCGGTGGCCGCAGGCGTCATTCTGGATGTGGGGCCGTTTAAGATGCTCCGCCGCCAATGGCCTGGAGCTCAGGTGAGCGAAGAGGGCGAGGGTGGAGTGCTGCCCGCCCTGGTGAATGCCCATGCCCATCTTGATCTCAGTGCTCTGGCCGGGCGGGTGCAACCGGGGGGCGGCATGGCTGACTGGATCCGCAGGCTCATAGCGGCCAGGGAGCGGCTCAACGCAGCCCAGCAAGAAGGGGCGCAACTGGAGGCACTGGCTTCCATGCGAACTTTTGGAACCGGAATCATTGGGGACATCAACTCTTCTGCGAGTTTCACTGAGAAAAACCATCAGGGGGCGGAGCTGACGCGCACCTTTGTGGAGGTGCTGGGACTGCAGATCGACAGTCTCCGCACAGCCCTGAACAGACTCTCCGAACCCGCTCAACAGCTCGTGGCAAAGGGCCAAGAGGAGGTGAGCCTGGCGGCCCATGCGCCGTACACTGCCTCCGCGTCCTTGTTCAGAGAAGTGAAAGCCTGGGGAACGGCGCGCGCTAAGGTCGTATCTACGCATGTGGCTGAATCTGAAGAAGAGATCGCCTTCCTCCGCAATGGAAAAGGCCCGCTGAGGGATTTGTTGGAAGCGCGTGGTATGGACCCTGGCCAATGGCAGCCCCCTGACTGCGGTGGAGTGGCCTACCTTGATCGGCTGGGTTTTCTCGATTCACTCAGCCTGTGTGTCCACGTGGTTCGTGTGAGCCAGGAGGAAATCCATCTGTTAAAACGTTCTGGAGCGGGAGTTTGCCTCTGCCCGCGCAGCAACCTCTTTCTCGGCAATGGTTTGCCGCCGGTGGCTCAGTTCCTGGAAACCGAGATTCCATGTGGACTGGGAACCGACAGTCTGGCCAGCAACGATGATTTGAACCTTTTCAAAGAGATGGCCGTGCTCATAGACCAGTGCGGAGTAAGGCCGGATACGGTACTCGCCATGGCCACTCTTCATGGTGCCCGCAATTTAGGGCTGGCGCGGCTCTACGGCAGTCTGGAAAAGGGTAAGAGGTGGCTGGCCATTCGGGTTGCGGCAACGGATAGCGAAACAATTGTTGCGGCGGGGTGTGAAGGAGCTTTGCAATGGCTGAATTGAAGGTCCCAGAAAGGCTCAGAGTGGGCAAGGTGAGCTTCATCAATACTCTGCCGATATTCTACCCCCTGGAGAGCGGTGCGGTCCGCCATGATTTTCAAATCATTGATGGCGTTCCTTTTCAGCTAAATGCGTTGTTGGCTGCGGGAAAACTGGACCTGGGCTTGGTTTCATCCGTGGAATATGCTCGCCGTTTCGAAAAGTATTTGCTGCTCCCGGATCTCTCCATAAGCTGCAAAACCCAGGTCTGCTCAGTGTTGCTGCTCACCCGGGTAGATCTTGAAGAACTCGACGGTCAGGAGATCCTGCTCACCCCCAAGTCAGACACCTCGGTGGCCCTGCTGAAACTTCTGTTCTCCCGCCGATTCTCTCTGCGACCCCGGTACCGGGTTGCAGATTATCACCTCCCCGACTCCCGATGGCCGGATGGGGCCGCGGCAGTTTTGGCTATTGGCGACGATGCGCTCCGGTTGCGAAAGAATCCCGAGGTCAAACTGGCTCTTGACCTCGGGGCAGCCTGGCATGAGTGGACGGGACGGTCCTTTGTCTTTGCGGTCTGGGCCTTACGCCGCGACACCCTGGCCCAAAAAGATGGAGTGCTTCACGAGGCGCATGCAACGCTTCTTGAGGCCAGAGAGTACGGCCTGCACCACCTGGATCAGATTTCCGAGAGTTTCGGTGGCTGCTCCTGGTTTTCTCAAGGAGAATGTGCGCAATACCTCCGAACCATAGAATATGATCTGAATGCAGACAAACAGGCAGGCCTGAAACTTTTTCTCGACATGCTCTACGAGATGGGCGAGCTAAATCGGCGGGTACCGCTGAATTTCCTAACGGTCTAAATTCAGGAAGAAAACACTGAATTGCCCAGAAAATGCTTTGAAGTCCCCCTTTCGTAAAGCACAGTTTGCAAAGGGGGGAATCTGAAACAAGCTATGATAGCATGGTCAAAACAGCCATTCAGAATGCCCCCTGGGTCAAGTGTGTGCAAGGGCCAGCCTTGCGGGAGGGGGATAAGAATCGCTCAATCTCGGGGTTTGAAAAATGCTCAATCGGATGCTTCTTATTCTGAGAATGATAAAGATAGAGCACACGGTGTTCGCCCTGCCCTTTGCATTTATGGGTGGTTTTCTGGCCGCCCGCGGCTGGCCGAGCGGCCATCAGGTCTTCTGGATCCTTATGGCCATGGTGGGAATTCGCAGTGCCGCCATGGCGTTCAACCGGCTGGTGGACGCAGAGATAGACGCTGCTAATCAGAGAACCCGCAGCCGTGAAATCCCTCGAGGCGCACTGAAGAAAAACGAGGTCTGGGTTTTTGTTGCCCTCTCCTCTGCACTGTTTGTGATCGCCGCTCATCAACTGAACCGGTTCTGTTTTGCTCTCTCTCCCGTGGCCCTGGCAGCCACGTTCTTCTACTCCTTCACCAAACGGTTCACCTGGCTGAGTCATCTGGTCCTGGGGGCCGCCATTGGACTTGCGCCCGTAGGGGGTTGGTTGGCCGTGGCCGGGAGTTTTCACCCGATCGCTTTCCTTCTTGGGGCGGCAGTGCTTTTCTGGATTGCCGGCTTCGACATCGCTTATGCCTGTCAAGATTATGAGTTTGACCGCGATTACATGCTCAAATCCATCCCCCAGCGATGGGGAATTGGCAGAGCCTTGAAAATCTCAGAACTGTGCCACCTGATCACCTTCGGTCTCCTGGTTGCGGTGGGGACAATGGCCCGATTAGGTCCAGCCTACTACGTGGGTCTAGTTCTCATACTTGTCTTTCTGGTGGCCCAACACCTCGTTGTGTCGCCGGAGGATCTTTCCCGGCTCGATGTCAGCTTCTTTACCATGAATGGTCTGATCAGTCTGGTTATTCTTGTGGCGACCCTGTTTAGCTTGTAACCATTGTGGACACTGAAGCGGACCTTGACTCGGTCATCTTCTTTGTAGTATAGGATTCAACTGCTTAACTTGATTGCACAGGAATTTCCTTTTTGGCAGGCACGCAGGCCTGTTCCACCATGAAAGGTGGAGCGTCCGTCCCTCTGCCCGCTTGGCTTGATTGAGCCACACGAAGATAACGCGTAGCACTGCAAATTCATGTTTTTCTGATGGCAGGGTATTACATGAGCCTGCCCACATCGGCTCCATTTCAAGGAATGCAGACCTAGAGCCGTGGGCATGGAGGAACCTTCCCATGGATCTGATTATTTGCAGAAAAGGGCCACTGGGATTTTCCCCGTGGCTTTTTCCGTCTGGAATAGAGGAGGTGTTATGGAACGGGTAAAGGTATGGTTGGATGAGAGCGAGATTCCCAGGCAGTGGTACAATATCTTGGCTGACATGCCAACGCCAATGAGTCCACCCTTGCATCCGGGGACTGGAGAACCGATTGGTCCTGATGCTCTGGCCCCGGTTTTCCCGATGAACCTGATCGAACAGGAGGTATCCACCGAGCGTTGGATCGACATTCCTGAGGCAGTGCTGGAAAAGTATCTTCTCTGGCGTCCCACGCCGCTCTACCGGGCGCGAGTCTTCGAAAGGCTGCTGGATGCCCCGGTTCGGATTTACTACAAGAATGAAGGGGTGAGCCCGCCGGGGTCGCACAAGCCCAACACCGCCGTTGCTCAGGCGTATTACAATAAGGTCTTTGGCATAGAGCGGCTTTCCACAGAAACCGGCGCCGGGCAGTGGGGAAGTGCGCTCAGCATGGCGTGCCAGATGTTCGGTCTCGAGTGCCGGGTTTTCATGGTCAGGGTGAGCTATGAACAAAAGCCCTACCGCCGGATGATGATGATGACCTGGGGCGCCAACTGCGTTCCCAGTCCGAGCAACTTGACCGCGGCTGGCAGAAAAATTCTGGCCGAAGATCCTGATTCGCCCGGAAGCCTGGGCATAGCCATCAGCGAGGCCATAGAAGATGCTGTAGCCGATGAAAAGGCGCGCTATTCCCTGGGGAGCGTTCTGAATCATGTGCTCCTGCATCAGACCATCGTCGGGCTCGAGGCCCAGAAACAACTGGAAAAAATCGGTGAGTATCCTGACGTGGTGATGGGTTGTGCCGGCGGCGGCAGCAACTTTGCCGGAATCTGCCTCCCTTACGTGCGAGACAAGATCCACGGGAAGAACATCTCCATCGTCGCGGCTGAGCCCACCTCGTGCCCGACCATGACCCGTGGGCCCTTCGCCTATGACTTTGGCGACACGGCCATGACAACGCCATTGTTGCCCATGCACACCCTGGGCCATGATTTCGTGCCT
>Ga0209536_100010094_pt1 | contig 13963 bp, 10 predicted proteins | sample DeeMarSeWOR28_12_FD_187461 | JGI IMG/M metagenome (GOLD analysis project Ga0209536, IMG submission 187461) | Marine sediment microbial communities from White Oak River estuary, North Carolina - WOR-2-8_12 (SPAdes) (version 2) | ecosystem: Environmental > Aquatic > Marine > Intertidal zone >...
GGGAACGTCGGGCGGCTCGATCGAGCCGCGGCGGCATATCCCCGAGTTCGTCGACCTCTATCTGTCGGGTCGACTGGATCTGGCCAGTCTGATGGATCGATCCTACCGGTTGGAAGAGATCGGTCAGGCACTCGAAGACCTGGAGGCAGGTCGCGTCACGCGGGGCGTGATTCGCTTCGACACCTGATCCGGCGGAGCACCGCGCGGGAGAGTCGCGAGCGTTGATCGGCTCTTTGACGCTCCCGAGACCGCACTAGAGTAGGGCCGGCAAGGGTCGAGAATCGAACGGAGGTCAGTCTGTCCACGCTGCAACGTATCCCGTCGGTCGCGCTCGATGCGCCGGTCACCGGAGTCGGCCTGATTCCGGGAAGCCTTCGCGATCAGCTCGAGGACGGTGTCTCGCTGCTCGTCTTCCTGCGCCATTTCGGGTGCATCTTCTGTCGTGAGACGCTGACCGATCTCCGTAAGGTGGTCGAAGCCAATCCCGACTATCCGAGCGTGCTGTTCTTCTTCCAGGGAAGCGCCACCGAAGGCCGCGCCTTCTTGAGGCGCTACTGGCCCGGGGTGCGCGCCGTCTCCGATCCCGATCTGGAGTTCTACGAGTGGTTCGGCGTGCGGCGGGCGGGGCTGCTCGAGGCACTCGGACCGTCCGTGCTGCGCGCACAGCGGCGCGCGAAGGCGAAGGGACACGAGAACGGGCCTCGCCAGGGCGATATCTGGCGAATGCCCGGGGTGTTCGCCGTCGAGGGCGATCGGATTCTATGGGCCCACACGCCGCGGCACGCCGCGGATCATCCGGACTTCGAGCGGATTCCGGAGTGGATCTCGGACGGCAGGTCGAGCGAGGTCTGAGGCGAAGGCTCGATCGGGCACATCTTCGGAGCGCGACCCGTGAGCCGCAGTCGGTTCTTCGCGAACCAGACATAGGCGAGGTCGAGCAGTGTTCGAAAGCCCGGCCAGTGGGCGGGCGCCGTCAGCCAGCCCCAGCCGAGCGCGCTGTAGATCTCCACGAAGACGTCCACGCCCTCGATCACCCGACCGTCCGGGTACATGCCGTGGATGCGCGCTTCGATCTCGGACTGGTCGAGCCCGTATTCCGTCGCGTCGAAGTCCTTTGCCGAGAGATCGACCAGGTCGACCCGCCCCCGTCCCCGATCCATCCGACGGATCAAGGCGATCTCCTTCGAGCAGAGCGGGCAGTCCGCGTCGAAGAAGACGCGGAACTGCCAGCTCGGCACGCCGGCCGATTCGCTCGACGGATTCGGGCAAGCCGAGGTCGAGGAGCCAGAGGTGGCTGGGGGGGGCGTTTCGGTGGTCATCCGGTTCCGCCTACAGGCAGCCGAGCTCGCGGCCGAGCTCCTGAGCGACTGCCGTCTCGCGAAGGTGCTCGAGGGCACGCCGCTCGATCTGGCGGACGCGCTCGCGACTCACCCCGAGCTGGGCCCCGATCTGAGCGAGCGAGAGCGCCGGTCGCCCCGAGAGCCCGTAGCGTGATTCGAGGACGTCCCGCATGCGATCATCGAGATCGGGCAGCAGCTCGTCGAGTCGTCGCCTGATCGCCTCGGTGTCGAAGGAGTAGTCGGGATCCTCGACCTCCTCTGCGGCCAACGTGTCTTCCACCGTCAGATCATCCATGCCGGCGACGTGCAGCTGGCTCGAGATCTCGGGATTGAGGCTCCGCCGGAGGTCGTCGCCCTCCGAGTCCGAGAGACCCATCGCCTCGACGATCGCGGCCGTCGAGGGCTCGCCCGTCTGCGAGACGCGCAGCGCGCTCTCGATTCGGCGAAGCTGGCGCTGCTGGTCGAGCACGGGGCTCGGTACGCGAATCGTCCGGGAGTCGTTCGCGACCGCTCGCACCAGCGCCTGCTCGATCCACCAGATGGCGTAGGTCGAGAACTTGTAGCCGCGTCGGAAGTCGAATTTCTCGACCGCTCGGATCAGACCGACGTTGCCTTCCTGAATCAGGTCGAGGAAGGGAACGCCGCGGTTCCGGAAGCTCTTGGCGCAGGTGATCACCAGCCGGAGGTTGTGCGCGATGAAGCGGTTCTTGTCGTCGGTGAGCCGTGCCCGCGCGTCATTGGCTCGCACGAGACGTCGCTTCGACTCCCGCGAGAGACCCGGTCGTCGCCTGGCGGCCCGCTCCGTCAACGTGTCCTGGATCTCGAACAGGATCGGCAGCGCGATCTCGGCGGCCTGGACGTCGTCGACGAGGCTCGCGACGAGCTTCTTCACCTTGGCCGCGTCCTCCGCCTTCTCGGCAGCCCGCAGGCGCGCGAGCTTTCGCTCCACGCGTCCGAGCGTGCGATCGATCTGCTCGTTCACGTTCTTGGTCGTGCCGTCGCGATGGAAGCGGGAGAGGGCGCCGGTGACGCGGCCATGGGCGCGCCGCTCGTGCCAGCGCTCGAGGATCAGCTCGGCGGCCTCGGGAATGCCGGCCAGCTCGAGTCGGACGTCCGCCTCGGCGGCTTCCATGCCCCGAAAGAGGTCGTTCTGCTCTTCGGTTTCCAACACCGGCGTGTCGTAGATGTCGTCGAGGTAGTTCTGCAGGATCTCCCGCTCGGAGGCAGTGGGTGCTTGCGGGCTTCGGACCGAATCGTGGTTCGCGTTCATGACATCTCCCCGTTTTTTGAGCGCAGGAGGAACATCGGCCAGGTCACTCATTTTGTAAAGGTAAAATCTATACAAAATTTTCCTTGCACGGGTTTTGTCTAACCCCCTAGGGGTTAACGGTCCGTCGAAACGCACGAGAATCGCCTCGGGCAGCGTCAGTGGGTTCCCAGGCGATCTTCGGGCTCTTAGAGTCGTGCGCACTGCGATGCCCATCCCGTCCGAAAACGACAGCCCACCCGAGACCTTTCCGATGCGCGTGGCCTCCCGGCTGACCGGCGTGGCGCCCGAGCGCATGCGTGCCTGGGAGGCGCGCTACGGAGCGATCGAGCCGCTGCGCAGCGAGGGCGGAACGCGTCGCTACACGCACGCCGATCTCGAACGCTTGCGACTGCTACGCCGGGTGGTCGATGCCGGCTACCGGATTCGAGAGGTGGCCAAGCTCGACTGCGAGGCGCTCGAGCAAAAGCTCGCGTCGCTGACCGATGAAGACCAGCCGCTCGACCTCAGCGAGATCTTCGGCGCGATCGAAAGCATGGACGCGACGACGCTGCGTCGTCTTCTAGCGGCGGAGCGGGACGAGCGGGGCCCGGTCGCTTTCGCCCGCGACTTCGTGCTTCCACTCGCTCACGAGATCGGTGCGCGCTGGGAGGCGGGGCAGCTCGCGATCGCGGCGGAGCACATGGCGACCTCGATCGTCAGGTCGATGCTGATCGAGGCGCTCGACCAGGGCGAGCTGGATGCAGGCGGTCCTCCGATCGTGTTCGCAACGCCCGCCGGCGAGCGCCATGACCTCGGTCTGCTCGTGGCCGCGCTGACTGCGCAGCAGTGCGCGGCGCGGCCGATCTTCGTCGGTGCCGACGTCCCGGACGAAGAGCTGGTGACGTGCGTCCGCGCGGCTCGTGCGGATGGACTCGCCGTCGGCTTCGTGACGTCCTCCCCCGACGAGGTCGTGAGCGTGCTGGAGCGCTTGCGACGTGCGCTGCCCGAAGACGTCGCCATCTGGGCGGGCGGGTCGGGCATCCGCGGCTGTGCCCCCGTCGCCGGAGTCGATCGGATCGAGAATCTCGACCAGCTCGCGGCCTACGTCCTGAGCCTCACACCCGGCGAAGCCGCCAGCTCGCGACAGCGCGAGCAGGCCTCGACGCTCCAGGATTCGGGCGTCGCGACATGAGGGCCGCGATCATCGGCGCGGGCATCGCCGGCCTCAATCTCGCGCGCCGACTCGCCCAACGTGGAATCGACGTACGGCTCTTCGAGAAGGCGCGGGGTCCTTCCGGCCGACTTTCGACCCGCCGGGCCGAGGTCGGGCAGTTCGATCACGGCGCGCAGTACCTGACGGCGCGGGATCCGGTCTTCCGCGCCCAGATCGACGATTGGCTCGCCCGGCAGATCGTCGCTCCCTGGACGGGGCGCATCGTGAGGCTCACCGCGGGCCGAGGAGCTGGGGACGCGCCCGCGCTGGCCGAGTCCAAGGAGCGCTTCGTGGGGCGGCCGCGCATGAGCGCGCTGGCTCGGGATCTGCTGGGCGAGCTGCCCATCGAGGTCGGCGTCCGCATCGAGAGCGCCAGCCGTCTGCGGGAGCGCTGGACGCTCGTGGCGGAGACCGGCGAGTCCTACCCGGACTTCGATGCGCTGCTGCTGGCGGTTCCGGCGCCGCAGGCCCTGCCTTTCCTGGATCGCGTGCCGACGACGCGATCGAAGGTCGAAGGGGTCGGGATGCTGCCCTGTCATGCGGTCATGATCCGCTTCGCGACGGAGCTCGATGCGGGGTTCGAAGGGGCCTTCGTCGAGGGCCCCGAGCTCTCGTGGGTTGCCCTCGACTCCTCGAAGCCGGGTCGCGGTCCCGATCCCTGCTGGCTGCTGCACTCGCAGGCGGAGTGGAGCGCCGCGAACGTCGATCTCGAATCGGCAGACGTGATCCGCGCGCTGCTCGCGGGCTTCGAGCGAGCCCTGGGCCGAAGCCTTCCGGAGGTCGCGTTCTCGAGCGCCCACCGCTGGCTCTATGCCCGGACGGGGGCGGCGCTCTCGGATCGTGCGATCTGGCATCCGGAGCAGGGGCTCGGGCTCTGCGGCGACTGGCTGCAGGGGGATCGGGTGGAGGACGCCTATCTGAGCGGCGAAGCGCTGGCCGAGCGGGTCTGCCCTGCCGGCGAGGCGCGTTAGGTCGTGATTCGTGGTCTCCACTGGTTTCGAAACGATCTGAGGCTTCGCGACAACACGACGCTGGTCGCTCTGGCCGAGCGCGTGGAGCAATGGCTGCCGGTCTTCGTGATCGATCGGGACTTCTTTCGGGCCGATTCGGGGCGGCCGCGCGCGCGCTTCCTCTTCGATTGTCTATCGCGACTGCGTCGGGATCTCGAGGCCCGGGGCGTGCCTCTTCAGATCGTCGAGGGCGAGCCCGAGACGCTGCTGCCGCGCCTGATGCAGGACGCGGAGGCCACGGTCCTCTCGTTCGGCGAAGCCGATACCCCGCTCGGTCGTCGGCGTGACGCCCGGGTGAGGGAGGCGGTCGAGGCGCAGGGCGGAGAGCTCCTGGTTCGTCGTGACCACACCGTCTTCGCGCCCGAAGAGATCCGCACGCAGGCGGGCGGCGCCTACTCGGTCTACACGCCCTATCGCAACGCCTGGTGGAAGAAGTGGGCGGAGTCGCCCCGGCTTCCCGAACGCCGCCTGCGGCTGCCGAAGGAGGCGATCCCCGGCGCGCGCTTCCGGAAGGCCGGCGCTCCGATCCCCGACCTGGAGAGCGAGCAGGGGATCGCGTTGCCCACGGGCGGTGAGGAGGCGGCGCTGCGTCGACTCTCGAGCTTTCTCGACGGTCCGGTCGGACGTTATGCGACGGATCGGGATCGGCCCGATCTCGACGGGACGTCCCGTCTCTCGCCCTACCTCCGCTTCGGAGCCATCTCGGTCAGGCGATGCTTCGCCGACGGGCTCGCGGCGGGCGAAGACGATCCCTCCCTCGCCGAGGGAGCGAGCAAATGGCTCGACGAGCTCGTCTGGCGGGAGTTCTACGCGGCGGTGCTGCGCGATGCGCCCCGCGTCCTCACGCAGAATTACCGCCCGGTCTACGACGCGCTCGACTGGAGTCAGGACGAGCAGGCCTTCGAAGCCTGGTGTCGGGGTCGCACGGGCTACCCCTTCATCGACGCGGGCATGCGTCAGCTGCTGGCGACCGGCTGGATGCACAATCGCGTGCGGATGGTCGTGGCGAGCTTCCTGACCAAGGACCTCTTGATCGATTGGCGCAAGGGCGCGCGCTTCTTCTACGAGCGGCTGGTCGACGGGGACCCCGCGTCGAATAACGGCGGGTGGCAATGGGCCGCTTCGACCGGGACCGACGCGCAGCCCTATTTCCGGATCTTCAACCCGATCACCCAGGGAAAGAAATGGGATCCGGACGGGGTCTACGTGCGTCGCTACGTGCCCGAGCTGCGGGAGATCGAAGATAGATTCGTGCACGAGCCGTGGCGCGCGCCCACGCCGCCGCGCGACTACCCCGCGCCGATCGTCGATCACGCCGAGGCCCGCGAGCGGACCCTCGAGGCGTTCAAGCGGGCGCGAGATCTCGCTGCCGACTGACGTCCCGAAGCTCTCGGTCGTTCGCTAGCCGAGCAGCTCGGCGACGCGCTGCTCGCGGTACGAGAAGATGCGATCGAGCTTCGAGCGCACGAGCGGATGGGCGATGCGACCGATCGGCTCGAGGGGCAGCGCGTACTGAACGGTGTCGAAGATATGCGTCTTGGTCGGACTGATCGCCGTGAAGCGATGCTCGTGGATCCAGACCTTGTACGGGCCCTTCAGCTGCTGATCGACGAAGCGTACGCCGGGCTCCCAGACCGAGATCTCCGTGAGCCACTTGAAGGGCACGCCGTAGAGGCTCATCTGGTATTCGATCAGCCGGCCTGAATGCATCTCGATCGGGAGCGGCGTCAGGATCTTGAAGCGCAGCTCGGGCGGTGTGATCGCCTCGAGGTTGCTGGCGTCGGCGAAGAAGTCGAAGACCTCGTCGATCGGGCGGGGCAGGGTCACTTCGCTGGTGAGCTGGTACGTCACGAGGGCTCCTCGAGTGGCGGGGCGTTGTGTCGCGAGGCCGGACTCTAGGAGCGGGGCGCCACGTGACAATGCTCTGGCGGGCACGGCCGAGGGCGCGGCGACCTCGCGGGCTCGGCTCTCTCGCGATGCGGCGCCATGCCTGCCATGCGAGGGCTTTCCACGCAGACGGGCCCTGATAGTCTCTGAAATACATGAGCCCCGAGAGCAGCCCCGCACCCGTCTGGAAGCAGTGGCACGACGAGAGCCAGCCGATCCGGCTGGGCGTGTCTGCCTGCATGCTCGGCGCTGAGGTGCGCTTCGACGGCGGGCACAAGCGCGACCGCTACCTGACCGACGTGCTCGCCGAGCAGGTCGAGTGGGTTCCGGTCTGTCCCGAGCTCGAGGCGGGCATGGGGATCCCGAGACCGGTCGCCCAGCTGCGCGGAGGTGAGCGAGGCGATCGCTTCGTGCTGCGCGGGGACGACACGGATCTGACCGAGCAGATGCGCGCCTTCACGGACGCGCGGGTCCCGGAGCTCGCCCGGATGGGCCTCGACGGCTTCGTGCTGAAGAAGGATTCGCCCTCGTGTGGGATGGCGCGCGTTCGTGTCTATGGCGAAGACGGGGCGATGCCCGTTCGCACGGGCGTCGGACATTTCGCGCAGGCCTTGATGCGCGACCTCCCGGATCTGCCGCTCGAAGAAGACGGACGCCTGAACGACCCCGCGCTGCGCGAGCGATTCATCGAGGCGATCTTCAGCCACAACCGCTGGCGAGTGCTGGTCGCCAGGGGCCTCACGCGGGGTCGGCTGGTGGCCTTTCACGAGGCCCACAAGACGCTGCTGCTCGCGCACGACGAGCCGCTCTACCGCGAGCTCGGCCGGGTGGTCGCCTCCTTCGGTCGCGTCCCGGACGAGGACGTGTTCGCGCAGTATCACCGCGGATTCGTCGCCGCCTTCCGCAAGCCCGCGACCCGGGCCCGGCACGTGAACGTGCTCGAGCACCTCTTCGGCCATCTGAAGCGCATGCTCAGCCCGCGCGAGAAGCGCGAGATCGGGGTGGCCATCGACGATTTCCGGGCCGGTCGCGTGCCGCTCGTCGTGCCGGTCTCCCTGCTGCGATTCCTGGTCGTCGCCCACGACCTCGAGTACGTGCAGGGGCAGCTCTACCTCGAGCCGCATCCTCGCGAGATGATGCTCCGCAATCACGTCTGACCGCTCGTCGCGGGCCGGCTGCGCGCGTGGCAAGGGCTGCCCGCCTGTGTCCGGGGCGCCGGGCCGGCGTTCGTTTTCTCGGCAGCGGGCCTCGATCGATGGGCACTCGTGCCGACTCCGGCACAGACGGGGTGCGCAGGAGCCGGCCTGGTTGAGCCTGCCGATGGCACCCTTCTTGCTCTCTTCCGAAGGTGGACGGTCGCCGGAATGGGTCGGTGGCCGCGACACAGGAGGAGACGCGTCATGGCGAAATACACATACGACCGGCTGACCGCCCAGGACGCGGGATTCCTTTGGGCCGAGAAGCCGAACAACGCCATGCACGTCGGCGCCGTCGCGCTCTTCGCGGCCGGCCCCCTCCAGAAGGAAGATGGCAGCATCGACATCGACCGCTACCGCGCCCAGGTCGAGTCGGTCCTGCACTGGATCCCGCGCTACCGACAGAAGATCGAGTGGACGCCGATCGAGAGCTGGCCCGTCTGGGTCGACGATCGACGATTCGATCTCGGCTACCACATCCGACACATCGCGCTGCCCAGGCCGGGCACGACTGCCCAGCTGAAGGAGCTCACCGCACGCATCAACGCGCGGCCGCTGGATCGCCGCTATCCGCTCTGGGAGATCTGGGTGATCGAGGGCGTCGAAGGGGGCGAGCAGTTCGCGATCCTCAACAAGATCCATCACTGCATGATCGACGGCGCGGCCGGGGCGGATCTCTCGCAGATCCTGATGTCGCCGTCGCCGCGCTTCGAGGAGGCCGAGCCGCTGCCCTACATGCCGCGCCCCAAGCCGACGCGTGCCGAGCTGCTGACGGATTCGATCGCGCTCGGGATGAAGCGGCCGCTCGGCCTGATGCGTGACCTCCTGCGTCGCGGGACGAGCTCGGCGGCGGAGCTCGCCGCGCAGGGCGAGGCCGATTCGCCTTCCGTCGCACAGCGGCTCGAGTCGATGGCGCATCTCGCCAGCCATGCGCTGGCCGGTCCCTCGCCTTCGCCGATCAACGGGGAGCTGAGCTCCCATCGGCGGCTCGAATGGCTGACGATCCCGCTCGACGACGTGAGGGAGCTGCGCCAGGTGCTCGGCTGCACGATCAACGATGTCGTGCTGGCCACCGTGACCGAGGCGGTTCGGCGGTATCTCTTCCGTCGGCGAGTCGACTCGCGTCGCATCAATTTTCGCATCTCGGCGCCGGTCAGCATGCGCAGGCCCGAGCACGATCGTCGACAGGGCAACCACGTCTCGAGCTGGGTCGTGCCGCTGCCGCTCCACCTCGACGATCCGATCGAGCAGCTCGAAGCGATCCAGAACACGACGGAAGAGCTGAAGAACTCGGACGCGGCGCTGGCGGTCGACACGATCATGGAGCTCGCGGAGTGGGTCCCGGGTCGACTGCTCTCCCGGGCGCTCGGGGCGATCGGGAGCTCCGGTCCCGTCAACATGATCGTGACCAACGTGCCGGGACCCCAATTCCCGCTCTATCTCGCGGGTGCGAAGCTGCTGGCGATGTATCCGATCGTGCCGCTGATTCCGGGCGGGGGGCTCGGCGTCGCGCTCTTCAGCTACGAGGGCAAGCTCTGCTGGGGCTTCAACGGGGACTTCGAGCTGGTGCCGGACTTGAGCGCTTTCGTGGCCGACGTCGGGGTGGCCTTCGAGGGTCTGCGTCGGGCGGCGGTGGCTCGCTATCTGGATCAGCGGACCGCAGCGCCCGAGCAGCCCGACGAGCCGGGCCCGGCGCTCGAATCCGTCGATTCCGGCGCGAAGCGCTCCGCTTCGAGGGCGACCCCCGCAGAGGCGCCGAAGGAGGACCGGAGGCCGGCTCCGAAGAAGAAGCGCAAGTCCGTTGCCGCGTCCCGCACGGACGAGCTCGAGTCGGTTCCGCTCGCCGCCGGTTCCGCCGCCCGAAGCGTCTCTGGGACCGGCAGCGAGACCGCCCTGGCGCGGTAGAGCGAGGGGGTCTCCGCGAGTCGCCGCAGCACCGGGCTGACCTCGGCCGCGTCGCGCGCAAACAGGTTGCAGACGTAGGTGACGAGCAGTCGGCCGGCGGGCGCGAACTGCGGATGTGCCTTGGCCGCATAACAAAAGAGATTCGGGTCGAACCGACCGTCCGCGCTCGGAAAGGTCTCGGGAATCGCGTAGAGGGCCTGTGGCGCGGACCAGGGTCCTTCGAGCGCCGCGGCCGATCGCACCCGGATCGTGCTCGGAGCCTTGCGCACGCTGGCGGGGATCGGCGTCGAATAGACCGCGAGCCAGCGCCCGAGGCTCGGGTCGAAGTGAACGCTCATCTCGGTCGCATCGTCCTCCATCAGGGTGAGCGCCCGGTCCGGCTGCAGCCCTGCCACGTAGCGACCGCGGACGTCGAGGGTCTCGAGCGCTTGCTCCAGATCCGGTTGCCAGGCTCGCAGCTCCGCCAGCGCCAGCCGGGTCAGGATGCGCGGCGAGCGGCCGTCGTCGCGATCGAGGAAGGCGAACGCATGGAGATGGTCCCCGGCGACGACGAAGGCGGAGCCGGGCAGCGTCTGCGGGTCTTCCGAGAGCGTCGAGAGCCGGATCCGCCAGCGATCGGGGGGGTCGAGCGGGTTTTCGATGCGCGCGAGGTCCATGCCGGCCGGGCGAAAGGGCAGATTGAACGGTCCTCTCGGCTCGCTGTGGACGATGCGAAGCAGGCCTACGAAGAGCACGTCGCCGACCACGAATCCGTCGAAGGGCCAGTAGTAGGGCGCCGGCCCGCCGTCGTTCGCGGCGTTCGCGACCCAGCTCGCCTCGGGGTCGGGGACGAAGAAGGCCTCCGGTGCGTGCTCGCCGCTCTTGCGCCAGTGGGTCTCGAGCCTCCATTCACCCGCGGCGCTGCAGTCGGACAAGCCGATGCTGTTGTGGATGAAGGGGTACACGCGCTCGTGTGGATTCTGCCGCCGGGCCACGAACGTGTCGCCGAAGAGCCAGAGGCTCCTGCGATCGGCGCTGGCCGATTCGAGGCTGCGGATCGGGACGGAGTACGCGGAGTCTGCTCCGAGCCAGCCTTCCGCGTCCGGAAAGCGCGGATGACACGCGGACTGGAGACCGAGCACGGGCCGGGTGGGCGTCGCTACGGGCTCCTCGGGTCCCGGCACCCACAGCCGGCAGGCAGGGAGCATCGCGCCCAGCAGCAGGGCGAGCGCGAGGGCCAGATGGCTACGGCAGCGGAGCGAGCGGGGGCGCGGTCGAGTCGGGTCGTATGTCATCGCGTCCTGCGAGCGTAGACAGGCGCGAGAGGATCTGCCCAGACGAGGGCGCGAATGCGAGTCGCTCGTCTCGCCTGGTCCCCTCGATTGCCGTTTTCGCCGCCGGCGCCGCAGTTCTCGTCCGACCCACTCGACTCGACAGTCCAATCTTGGACCTTCGAGGCCTCCGCGTCGGATGAGTTGCTTTGAACGCCTGCGCGATCCCCCATACGTTGCGCTTCGACGAATAGAGGGGGGATCTATGCAGACCGGACACCCGCTGATCGGGTCCTGGAGGCTCGAGGCGTTCGAGCTCGAGGCGACCGACGGCTCCATCACGCACCCGTATGGCGAAGAGCTCACCGGCTATCTCTTCTACAACGAGCAGGGCTTCATGTCCGCGGCCTTCATGAACGCGGAGCGGGGCCGGGTGCCGGACGGTGAGCTGTCGCAGGCCGCGAAGGCCAGCACCTACGATCAATTCATGGCCTACTCGGGGCCCTATCAGATCACCGGAGACAAGATCCGGCATTTCGTCGAGGTGAGCTCCCTCGAAGTCTGGACGGGCACCTTCCAGGAACGCTGGTTCAAGATCGACGGCGATCGACTCGAGCTGCTCACCCAGGCGCTCTCGGTCGGCAGCGACGCGCCCGTCGGCCGTCTGGTCTGGACTCGCGTCGAAGCGGCCTCGTTTCCCGCGTGAGCGGCGCGAACGGCGCCGGCGCTCGCTCCTCCGCCTCTGCGGACCGCGTCGCGCAGCGGGAGGACTCGATCGCGATCGTCGGTATCGGCTGTCGTTATGCGGACGCGCGCGGCCCACGCGAGTTCTGGGAGATCGTGGAATCGGGCCGGGACACGGTTCGCGAGGTGCCCGCGCATCGCATCGAGCTCGGCTACGACATCGACCACTTCTACGATCCGCGGCCGCGCATCCCCGGCAAGATCTCGTCGAAGAAGGGCGGCTTCCTCGAGCATCCCGAGCTCTTCGATCCGGCGGCCTTCGGGATCGCCCCGCGCGATGCGCTGACGATGGAGCCGCAGCAGCGGCTGATGGTCGAGGTCACCTGGGACGCCCTCGAGGACGCCGGCATCGTGCCCGAGGAGATCGCGGGCGAGCGCGTCGCGGTGATCCTGGGCTACATGGCGGAGGACTACTCCCGCGAACGCGCCGGCGTGCTAGGCGAGGAGGCGGTCTACCGCGGGCACGACGTGTTCACGGTCGGAGGGATGTCGCATGCCGTCCTCTCCGGACGGATCGCCTTCCTGCTCGGCGTCACCGGTCCCAGCTTCACCCTCGACACCGCCTGCTCGTCGTCGCTGATCGCGACGCATCTCGCGTGCCAGAGCCTGCGCCGCGGCGAATCGAACCTGGCGCTCGCCGGCGGCGTGAACCTCTTCCTCTCGCCCGAGGGCAACATTGCGCTCTCGCGCAGCGGCATGCTCTCGATGAGCGGAGCCTGCAAGGCCTTCGACGCCAGCGCCGACGGCTTCGTGCGAGCGGAGGGCGCGGGAGTCGTGGTGCTGAAGCGGCTCGCCGATGCGCTGGCGGACGACGATCCGATCTATGCGGTGATCCGCGGCAGCGGGATCAGCACGGACGGCCGCGACGGGGGCCACATGATGGCGCCCGGACGCAAGGGCCAGGCCCAGGCCATGCGCGACGCCTACGCGCAGGCGGGCATCGACCCGGCCCGCGTGCAGTACGTCGAGACCCACGGCACCGGCACGATGATCGGCGATCCCGTCGAGATCGGCGCGCTGGCGGACGTGATGGGGCCCGGTCGCGATCCCGAGATGCCGCTGCGCGTCGCCTCCGTGAAGGGCAACCTAGGCCATACGGAGTCGGCCTCGGGCGTCGCCGGTCTGATCAAGGCCTGTCTGTCCATTCGCCATCGCACGCTGCCCGCACAGCTGCATTTCGAGACACCGAACCCCGCGATCGCCTGGGACGAGATTCCCGTCCGCGTGCAGACGGAGACCACCTCGTGGCCGACGCCCGGTCCCGCGCTGGTTGGCGTGAACTCCTTCGGCATCAGCGGCACGAACGCGCACGTCGTGCTCGAGAGCCCGCCCGATCGCGAGCCCGGACGCACGCGCGCGCGGCAGGGGTCGCGGCCGGAGGGACGCCCGAGGCTGCTTCCCATCTCGGCGCATGATCCGATCGCTCTGCACGACATGGCCGAGTCGCTCAGGCATCGACTCGAGGGCTGCGACGCGGCGGACGTCGACGATCTCGTCTACACCCTGTCGTGTCGGCGTGCGCATCGCGCCCTGCGCATGGGCGTCGTCGGACGGACGCCCGACGCCCTGCGCGAAGCCCTCGATGGCTACCTCGCGGGCGAGCCGACGCCCTCCATCCAGAGTGCTTCGGCGAGCCTCGATCGGCGACCGCAGCTCGTGATGGTCTTTCCCGGTCAGGGCTCGCAGTGGCTCGGAATGGGGCGCGAGCTGATCGCGTCGGAGCCCGTGTTCGCCGCCTCGATCGATCAGCAAGTTCTGGTCACCGATTACCGTGCCATGCAGCGCGTAGCAGCCGTCGACTTTCTGATCACCGCCGGTGTGGTAGCCGCCACACTGTCTTCGGCCATGGCCTCGTTTCTCGGCGCTCCGCGGATCTTGCAGTCACTGGCCGCCGACCGGATTTTTCCCTTCCTGAAATTTTTTGCCAAGGGGACCGGGCCTTCAGATAATCCGCGGCGCGGTATTCTGCTTTCGGCGGCCATTGCTTTCTTGACCATCGCGCTGGGCAATTTGAACCTGGTTGCGCCGGTGGTCTCCATGTTCTTCCTGGTCTCCTACGGGCTACTGAATTACGCTACCTATTTTGAAGCGCGAGCCGCCAGCCCCTCCTTCAGGCCGCGATTTCGCTGGTTTGATCACCGCGCCAGCCTGGCAGGTGCCATCGCCTGT
>Ga0209536_100010095_pt1 | contig 13963 bp, 13 predicted proteins | sample DeeMarSeWOR28_12_FD_187461 | JGI IMG/M metagenome (GOLD analysis project Ga0209536, IMG submission 187461) | Marine sediment microbial communities from White Oak River estuary, North Carolina - WOR-2-8_12 (SPAdes) (version 2) | ecosystem: Environmental > Aquatic > Marine > Intertidal zone >...
TGCGCTGGCGCTCATGGCCTTTGCCGGGTCGTATCTGCTGATGCCGGATTTCCTCAGCGGCAAGGCCTACTACGAACTGCTGTTCTGGGGCGGCGGGCATGTCTTGCAGTTCACCTACACGCTGCTGATGCTGGTGGCGTGGTTGTGGCTGGCCAGTGCCAGCGGCGCGCCGCCGCGCGTCACGCCGCGCGTTGCGCTGCTGATGTTCGCGCTTGGTCTGATAACGGTATTTGCCACACCGCTCATTTATTATGCCCACGAACTGACTTCAGTTGGGCACATCAAGCTGTTCACCTGGTTGATGCGCTACGGCGGTAGCCTCGCGAGTCTGCCGCTCAGTCTTGCCGTGTTACTGGGACTGCTGGCGGCACCACGCGCCGCAGCGGATGAGCGCCCGCTGCGCGCCGCACTGCTGGCCTCCATGCTGCTGTTCGGTGTCGGTGGCATTATTGGTTTTCTGATTGAGGGCAGCAACGTCACCATTCCGGCGCATTACCATGGCTCGATTGTCGGTGTGACGCTGGCATTCATGGGTCTTACCTATTATCTGCTGCCGCGCCTCGGTTTCGGTGTGCCCGATCGCAAGTGGGCACTCGCGCAACCCTGGCTGTACGGTGGCGGTCAACTGCTGCATGTGCTGGGTCTGGTGTGGTCAGGTGGTTACGGCGTGCAGCGCAAGGTTGCGGGGGCCGCGCAGGGCCTGGACACGGTCGAGCGCATCGCCGCGATGGGCATCATGGGCTTGGGCGGATTGATTGCCATCATGGGAGGCGTGACGTTTCTGGTTGTCGTTGGGCGTGCCTTGCTACAGCGTCCGGCACGTGGCTGATGGACTGAATCAGTGCGCGCTGCGCATCAGCATCTGGATGACCTGAAAGGATAGAATCGCCAGCACGGCAATGATGGCGAAAAATACAATTGAGCGCTGCTCGAATCGTTTGCCGCGCAGGTGTTCGATGCGCTCGAGCAGCCAGTCGGAAAAGAAATAGAGGCCAATCGCCACCAGGGTGAAGTAAACCGCTTCCACTTAACCTCCTCGGATGATCTGCTGTCGGGTTTATACACGGTTTCCGCTGCCGCCGGGATTGACCGGGGTCAATGCGACACAGGCTTTATCTCACATACTTTGTTACGTTATGCACTGGAATTTACCAGTATTGCCCAGGAATCCCGAGTGAAACTACTTGTGTCGTGTGGTCAGGTCGGTGTGGCACTTGCATGTCTGCTGTTTGTTGCCAGCCTGCAGGCTGCCGAATTCGCCGACCGCTATCCACAGGTGCGCGGATTTTTCCCGCAGGCCGACCGGTTCGGCGAACTCCAAGGCGAGCCTCTGGCTGCGCCGGTGTATCGCGGAAAAACACTGCTTGGCTACGCCTATCTCAGCACAGACGTGGTGCGCATCCCGGCCTATTCCGGCAAACCGATCGGCACACTTGTTGGCTTCGACCTTGGCGGCCGTATTACCGGCATCGAGATTGTGCAGCACGAGGAACCGATCCTGGTGATCGGGATCACCGACGAGCGCCTGCAGCAGTTTGCGCGCCAGTACGTGGGCAAGTCGGTGTACGACAGGATTGCCATCGGCGGTACGCGTGAAGGTTATGTGACGATCGATGCCATTTCCGGTGCGACCATCACCATGATGGTGGAGAACGCCAGTATCATGCAGTCGGTGCGTAAGGTCGCGACAGCGCGCGGTATTCAATTTGTTCCACAAGCCGACGCGCAGAAACAAACCATGTCTACGCCACCACCGGCCGCCCTCACTGCCAAGCCTCCGGCTCGAGAGGAGCGATCAGTGGCCAAGCCGGGCAAAGACGGAATCCCAACTGCCGCGCCAGCCATGGCGGCGCCGGAGGAAGAGCCGATCTGGGTGAGCGTCTGGAACATGCGCGTGTTTGAAATCAGCGTGCTGCTCGCCGGACTCGGCTTCCTGACGCTCATTCTCGTGTTTCAGGACTGGTTAACCCGGCATCCGCTGCTCTTGCGACGGATCCGCACCGGCTTTCTGCTCTATACGTTGCTGTTCATCGGCTGGTACGGACTGGCGCAGCTGTCGGTGATCAATGTGCTGACATTCACGCTGGCCGCGATGCACGGCTTCCAGTGGGAAAGCTTTCTCATTGACCCGATGGTATTCATTCTCTGGTCATTCGTGGCCGTGACGCTGCTGTTGTGGGGACGTGGTGTGTACTGTGGGTGGTTGTGCCCGTTCGGCGCGCTGCAGGAACTGACCTTCCAGCTGTTTCAACGTTTCCGCCTGCCACGTTTCGAGATTCCGGGCATGGTGAACGAACGCCTGTGGGCACTCAAATACATCATCTTGCTGGCACTGTTCGGCTTGTCGCTGCAATCACTCACCCAGGCAGAGCAGCTTGCCGAGGTTGAACCGTTCAAGACTGCGATTACGCTGCGCTTTGCGCGCGAATGGGGCTTTGTGTTGTATGCGGTGGCGCTGGTGTTGCTCTCGGCGCTGAACCGCAAGTTCTACTGCAAGTACCTGTGTCCACTGGGCGCGGCGCTCACCATTCCCGGCAAGTTCCGTATCTTCGACTGGCTGCGCCGGCACCGCGAGTGCGGCCGGCCCTGCCAGGTGTGCGCCGTGGAGTGCGAGGTGCAGGCAATTCGCAAGAATGGCGAGATCAATCCGAATGAGTGCCATTACTGTCTCGATTGCCAGATGACTTACTGGAATGACCACAAGTGCCCACCGGAAGTGGAACGGCGCAAGCGTCGCGAAAAATCCGGTCGTGCACGCGAGTTAGTACGTGGCATGGAGTCCACGCTCGGAGCCTCCGGTATCGAGGATATACCGATCAAAGTCGAGCCTCGGCCGCGCGATACGTCCGGATCCGGTCCGGAAAAGCGTTAATACCCACGGAATTGGGTCAGGTTTTGGTGTGCCCTGACTTGATGCATATCAAGGACTGCGGGCAGGTGTCCCCGGGAGAATAGACGCCAAGATTTTACGGGTAATTTGCATTCAACACGGGAGAACAACATGAAGCTCAGACCGAAAGCGCTGGCAGCTGCGATTGCCATTGTCACCATACTGCCGTTCTCACTGGCCACCGCCAACGCAGCAGAGAAGCCGTCTGGCCACCCGGGCACGCCAGAGACGGAAATGCGCTACAAGGGCGCGCCGGTGCCGATGAAACCGGGTGAGGCGCAGGATGTGGTTACACCGGGCGCACCGCCGCTGAGCAAGGCAGAATTCGATCGCGCCAAGCAAATCTTCTTTGAGCGCTGCGCTGGCTGCCATGGCGTGCTGCGCAAGGGTGCAACTGGCAAGCCGCTGACACCGGATATCACCAAGCCGAAGGGCACGGATTACCTCAAGGTGTTCATCCAGTACGGTTCACCCGCGGGCATGCCGAACTTCGGCACCGGTGGCGAGCTGAAGGCTGCCGATGTCGAACTGATGGCCAAGTTCCTGCAACACGAACCGCCGCAGCCGCCGGAATGGGGCATGAAAGAAATGAAGGCCTCGTGGAAGGTGCTGGTGCCGCCCAAGAAGCGGCCGAAGAAGCAGGAGAATAAATACAACCTGAGTAACGTGTTTTCGGTGACCTTGCGCGACAGCGGCGAAGTGGCGCTGATTGATGGCGACACGAAGAAAATCATCAGCATCATCAAGACGGGCTACGCGGTGCACATCTCGCGTCTGTCGCATTCCGGCCGCTATCTGTACGTAATCGGTCGCGATGCACAGGTCAACCTGATCGACCTGTGGATGAAGAAGCCGGACAACGTCGCGGTCATCAAGATCGGCCTCGAGGCGCGCTCAGTCGATACCTCCAAGTACAAGGGCTACGAGGACAAGTACGCCATCGCCGGTTCCTACTGGCCGCCGCAGTATACGATCATGAACGGCGACACACTCGAGCCGCTCAAGATCGTTGCCACCCGCGGCTACACCGTGGACACCCAGGAGTATCACCCCGAGCCGCGCGTGGCTTCGATCGTGGCCTCGCACTTCCATCCGGAGTTCGTGGTGAACGTGAAAGAGACCGGTCAGACCCTGATGGTGAACTACGCGGACATCAACAATCTCAAGGTCACGACCATCGGCACCGAACGCTTCCTGCATGACGGCGGCTGGGACTCCACCAAGCGCTACTTCATGGTGGCGGCCAACCAGCGCAATACCATCGCGGTGGTGGATGCCAAGGAAGACAAGCTGGTGAAGCTGGTGAAGGACGGCGTCGGCAAGATCCCGCATCCGGGCCGTGGCGCCAACTTTGATGATCCGAAGTTCGGACCGGTGTGGGCCACCAGTCATCTGGGTGACGAGTCGATCGTGCTGATCGGCACCGACCCGGAGAAGCACAAGGCGAACGCCTGGAAGGTGGTGCGCACACTCAAGGGCCAGGGCGGTGGTTCGCTGTTCATCAAGACCCATCCGAAGTCGAAAAACCTGTGGGTGGATACGCCGCTCAATCCGGACGCCGCGGTCAGCCAGTCGGTGGCGGTATTCGACATCGGTAATCTCGACAAGCCGTTTGAGGTGGTGAAGATCGCCGAATTGGCCAAGCTGGGTGAAGGCCCGAAGCGCGTCGTGCAGCCGGAATACAACAGGGCCGGCGACGAAGTCTGGTTCTCGGTGTGGAACGGCAAGACCCAGGAGTCGGCGATCGTGGTGATCGATGACAAGACCCGCAAACTCAAGGCCGTGATCAAGGACAAGCGCCTGATCACACCGACCGGCAAGTTTAACGTTCACAACACGCAGCACGACGTGTACTGAGTGTAGTTTCCTCCGGTGTGACATTGACGGGGCGGCAGATACCGCCCCGTTCTTTTCACCGGGATCACGCTGTTATGATGAGCAACATGCTGATCAGGTTCGGAAGGATCGTGTGGCTGATCGTGAGTCTCTTGCCGGTTGTGGTCCTGGCCGATATCCCTGTCGCGCGCCAGCAGGCATTGCGCTATCTGCTTGCACAGGATTGCGGTTCCTGTCACGGCCTTACGCTGCAGGGTGGGCTCGGACCGGCACTCACACGCGAGGCGCTGACCGGCAAGTCGCCAGACATGTTACGTGCGGTCATTCTGCATGGCCGTCCGGGCACGCCGATGGCACCGTGGCAGCCGTTCATGAGTGAGGCCGAGGCCGCATGGCTGGTTCAGCAGCTTCTGGATGGCAAGGCTCCATGATGATTGCTGGACGTCACCAAAGCCGCATGTGGGGCGTCTTGGCCGGTTGTCTGCTGCTGGCGGCGGGATGCGCCACGCCCCGTGGCACCGGTGACCTCGGCCTTGTCATTGAACGCGCCGCCGGGCGCGTGCAGGTGGTGAACACCAGCCAACCGCGCTCGTTGGCGACAATCTCCGGCCTTGGAGATCTGTCGCATGCATCGCTGGTGTATTCGCGCGATGCGCGCTATGCGTATGTGTTCGGACGTGACGGCGGCCTGACCAAGATGGACCTGCTCTGCCGGCGTATCGACAAGCGTGTGCTGCAGGCCGGCAACGCCATTGGCGGCGCGATTTCACAGGACGGCCGGTTGATCGCGGTCTCGAACTACACGCCAGGCGGCATAAAAGTTTTCGATACCGCAACTCTGGAACCGGTCGCCGAGATTCCGGCGGCGTATGGCAAGGGCCAGCGTTCCAAGGTTGTAGGACTGGTTGACGCGCCCGGCAACCGCTTCGTGTTTTCGTTGTATGACGCCGGTGAAATCTGGATCGCTGACCTGAGCGATTCAAAACGGCCGGTTGTGCAGAAGTTCACAAATATCGGCAAGCAGCCGTACGATGGCACCGTCACTCCGGACGGACGCTATTACATCGCCGGGTTGTTTGGCGAAGACGGTCTGGCGTTGCTCGACTTGTGGCAACCGGAGCAGGGCGTAAGGCGCGTGCTGCAAGGCTACGGGCGCGGTGAGCAGCCATTGCCAGTTTATAAGATGCCACATATGGATTACTGGGCTATGGCCGGCGATCGCGCCTATGTCCCCGCCGTGGGCCGTCATGAAGTGCTGGTGATTGATCAGCGGTTGTGGAAAGAGACCGCGCGCGTGGCGGTCGCCGGCCAGCCGATATTTGTGGTGGCACGCCCGGACGGACGCCAAGTCTGGGTAAACTTTGCTCCGCCGCACAACGACACCGTGCAGGTGATCGACACCTTGTCCGGGAAGATTGTAAAGACGTTAACACCTGGCAAAGGAGTGTTGCACATGGAATTCACACCACGCGGCGAGCGAGTGTGGCTTTCGGTGCGTGATGAGGACCGCGTGAAGGTGTACGACACCGAAAGTTTTACCGAGATCGCAGCGATATCAGCCGAAAAGCCGAGTGGTATTTTTTTCACGCCACGCGCGCACCGGATCGGACAATGAGAGCGTGACCATGCCAATTGCCGAATTGACCCAAATCGAACGCCGCTTGCTGAATGACTGGCAGCAGCATTTTCCATTGTCGTCCACGCCGTATGCTGACATGGCGCGCGAACTGGGCGTGAGCGAAGAGGAGGTGTTGCAGGCACTAACCCGGTTGCAAGCGCAGGGCAGCATCAGCCGGATTGGAGCTGTGCTGCGCCCGAACACTGTGGGCGTGAGTACGCTGGCCGCCATGGCTGTGCCAGGCGCCGAACTGGAGGCGGTAGCAGCGCTGGTGAGCGCGTATCCCGAGGTCAATCACAATTATGAGCGCGAACATCTGTTAAATCTCTGGTTCGTAGTCACCGCGCCCGACAGTGCACGTCTGCAGCAGGTGCTGGACGATATTGCGGCACGCAGCGGTTATGAGGTCTTGCCATTCCCGTTGCTTGAGGATTACCACATTGACCTGGGATTCGACCTGAAAATATGACAAGACGATCGAGCATAGCGAGCAGTGCTGCGGATCCGGGCTTGAGTCCGGTGTCGGTAAAACCGAATTTGCCGCCACGTCTGGATGACATGGACATGCGGTTGCTGGCGGCAATCCAGAACGGCTTGCCGCTGGTGGCGCGCCCGTTTGCTGAGATCGGCGCGCGTTTGGGCCTGAATGAGGCCGACGTCATGGCGCGCCTGCAACAGCTGCAGGCGCGTGGTGTGATTCGCCGCTTTGGCGTGGTGGTACGGCATCATGAGGTCGGCTACAGCGCCAACGCCATGGTGGTGTGGGACGTGCCGGATGAGCAGGTGCGCGAATTGGGGCACTGCCTCGCTGGATTCGATTTCATCACGCTCTGTTACCGGCGCCCGCGCCACCTGCCGCAATGGCGTTACAACCTGTATTGCATGATTCACGGAAAGAGCCGCGAGGAAGTGCATGCACACCTCGAGTGGATGGTGAATCACTGCGGTCTGCAGAGTCTGCCGCATGCGGTCCTGTTCAGCCGCCGGCGTTTCAAACAGCGTGGCGCCGTATATTTTGATGTACAGGGAAGTACGAATGCCGACACTGCACAGGCTGCGCATCTTGTGTCGGCGGCGGAGCCGCTGAATGCTGGTTCAGTGAGCAAGGACTGAGTCATGGACGCCCTGGACCGTGCCATCATCAACAATCTGCAAGGCGGGTTTCCGGTCTGCGACGAGCCGTATCGTGAGGTCGCCGGCCAGCTCGGCACGACTGTAGATGAATTGTTGCGCCGCCTTGATGCCATGCTGGAGAACGGCATACTGTCGCGTTTCGGGCCGATGTACCATGCCGAACGTCTTGGCGGTGGTCTGACCCTCGCAGCCATGCAAATCCCGCCAGATGACTTTGAGCGCGTGGCAGCGATCGTTAACGCCTTTCCGGAGGTTGCGCACAATTACGCGCGTGAACATGCCCTCAACATGTGGTTTGTGTTGGCGACTGAGACCCCGGAACGTATCGACCAGGTCATCAGCGCTATCGAGCGGGACACCGGTTACAAGGTGCACAACATGCCGAAGCGCGAGGAATTCTTCGTCGGCCTGAGGTTCGAGGTATGACAGCGCATCCCGTAAGTGTCCTTCGCCCTGACAGTAACGAGTTACTGCTCGATACGCTTGATCGCCAGATCATCGTGGCCACCCAGTCCGGCCTGCCGCGGGTAGCGCGCCCCTATCACGCCATCGCCGCTCAGTTGGGCGTGGCAGCGGAAGTAGTCATGCAGCGACTGCAGCACATGCTGGAGACTGGCATGATCCGCCGTATCGGCGCGGTGCCGAATCACTATGCACTGGGTTACCGGGCAAACGGGATGTCGGTGTGGGATGTGCCGGACGATCGCATGCGCGAACTGGGAGAAAAGATAGGCGCGCTGGATGCCGTCAGCCACTGTTATCACCGGCCCCGGCATTTGCCTGTCTGGCCGTATAATCTTTTCGCCATGGTACATGGTCGTGACCGTGAGGAAGTCGAAGCCAAGGTCCGCACCATCGCTGATCTGCTCGGGCCCGCCGACCGCGGCCACACCGTGCTGTACAGCACGTGTATCCTGAAAAAAACCGGTTTGCGTCTCGGGGGCTGAAGCATGTTCCGCATCTCGCAATACATGCAGGAAATCCACACCCCGACTGTGCTTGGGCCAAAGCGCAATCCGCCCGGCCCGGTAGTGATCTGGAACCTGATTCGGCGCTGCAACCTGGCCTGCAAGCACTGCTACTCGATCTCCGCCGACACCGATTTCCCCGGCGAGCTGTCCACTGAGGAAGTGTATAAGGTGATGGACGATCTCAAGGATTTCCATGTCCCGGTGTTGATCCTGTCCGGCGGCGAACCGTTGTTGCGGCCGGACATCTTCGAAATATCACGACGTGCCAAGAAAATGGGTTTTTATGTGGGTCTGTCCACCAACGGCACGCTCATCGACGAAGGCATGATCGACCGCATTGCCGAGATCGGTTACGACTACGTCGGCATCAGCATCGACGGAATCCAGAAAACCCACGACCGCTTCCGGCGCCTCGACGGCGCCTACGATGCTTCGATGAAGGCCATCCGCCTGTGTCACGCACGCGGTATCAAGGTCGGCATGCGCTTCACCATGACCCAGGATAACGCACACGAGTTGCCCGAGCTGCTGGACCTCATGGAGGCCGAGGGTATCGACAAGTTCTATCTTTCGCACCTCAATTATGCCGGCCGCGGGAACATCAACCGCAAGGACGATGTGATCCTTAAAACCACGCGCTGGGCAATGGACCTGCTGTTCGACCGTTGCTGGGATTACACACAGCGCGGACTGCATAAAGAATTCGTCACCGGCAACAACGACGCTGACGGGGTGTACCTGTTGTTCTGGGTACGCAATAACTTCCCGCAATTGGAAGAACACATGCGCGCCAAGCTCGCCCAATGGGGCGGCAACTCCTCGGGCGTGAACATTGCCAACATCGACAACCTTGGCCAGGTTCACCCCGATACCTTCTGGTGGCACTACAGCCTCGGCAATGTGAAGGAACGGCCGTTCTCGCAAATCTGGGCTGACACCTCCGATCCGTTGATGGCCGGTCTCAAGGCGAGTCCAAGGCACATCAAGGGACGCTGCGGCGCATGCAATTACTTCGACATTTGCGGCGGCAATACCCGCGTGCGTGCGCACCAGCTCACCAATGACCCCTGGGCGGAAGACCCGGCCTGTTATTTGACCGATGAAGAAATCGGAGTAGCAGGGCAGGGCGAGCGCCTGGTGAATCGCCCCTATAGCCGTATCCCGATCGCACAGACAAAATAACAGGTATGGATTGGGGTTCGCGAGGCTCACCCCAACTTGTAAACTAGCAATATCGCCATGATTCCGAAATTCTGTTCCCGAATCCTGTTCCTTGTGCTCTGTGCGCTGCCCGCGCTGAGTGCTGTAGCGGGCCAGGCACCAACAGCCGCCGATCTCTACAGCCTGCATTGCACGCAGTGCCATGGCGCCGAACGTCTCGGAGCGATGGGCCCGGCGCTGTTGCCGGAAAACCTCGGACGATTGAAGCGCCATGAAGCGCTGAATGTGATCCGCGATGGGCGCGCGGCCACGCAGATGCCGGGGTTTCGCGACAAGCTGACGGAAGAACAGATCAAGCAGCTTGCCGAGCTGGTCTACACGCCGCTGGCACAGGCACCGCGCTGGGATGCCGAACAAATGCGCATTTCACATGTGCAACACTTGAAACCGGGCGGGAAGCTATCGGACAGGCCGGTGTTCAAGGTCAAGGATCCACTCAACCTGTTCATCGTGGTCGAGCTCGGCGATCACCATGCGACGCTGCTGGATGGCGACCGCTTCGTGCCGATCAAACGTTTCCCAACGCGTTTCGCACTGCACGGTGGGCCGAAATTCTCCCCGGACGGGCGTTACGTGTACTTCGCCTCGCGTGACGGCTGGGTCTCAAAGTTCGATATCTACAATCTGAAATACATCGCTGAGATACGTGCCGGCATCAACACCCGCAACCTCGCGGTATCGGGCGATGGGCGCTTTGTGATGGTTGGTAATTATCTCCCGCACACACTGGTCGTGCTGGACGCCAGAGACCTCAGCCCGCTCAAGGTGATTGCGGTGCAGGACGATTCCGGCAAATCCTCGCGCGTCTCGGCGGTCTACGATGCCGGGCCGCGCAAGAGTTTCATCGCCGCACTCAAGGATCTACCCGAAGTGTGGGAAATTCCATGGGACGAGAAGGCCGAGCCGATCTACCCGGGCCTGGTGCACGACTACCGGATGGATGAGGCGCTGGCAGCCAAAGGACCATTTCCGGTGCGGCGCATCAGGTTGGACGACTATCTGGATGATTTCTTTTTCGATCCGCCCTATAACCACCTGATTGGTGCAGCCAGGAATGGCAAGAACGGCCAGGTCGTAAACTTGCTGGTGGGTCGCAAGATTGCTGACGTGGAGCTACCCGGATTGCCACACCTCGGCAGCGGCATCAGCTGGGACTATAAAGATATACCGGTGTTGGCGACACCGAACCTGAAAGAGGCGGCAGTCAGCATTATCGATATGCGGACCTGGAAGACCATCAAGCGCATCGACACGGCTGGCCCTGGTTTCTTCATGCGCTCGCACGAGAATACGAACTACGCCTGGGTGGATGCCATGATGAGCCCACGCAAGGACCAGATCCAGATCCTCGATAAACGGAAACTCGCCGTGGTGAAAACCCTGGTTCCTTCGCCCGGCAAGACTGCCGCGCACACCGAATTCACGCGCGACGGGAAGTATGCGCTAGTGAGCGTATGGGAAATGGATGGCGCGCTGGTCGTGTACGACGCCACGACGTTCAAGGAGATCAAGCGCCTGCCGATGAGAAAGCCATCCGGCAAATACAACGTTTATAACAAGATCACGCGCTCGTCAGGGACGAGCCACTGAATGGCGCGCGACGGCCTCAGCCGGCGGCGCGTTTACCCAGCTCGTTAATTAGTGGAACCATGGTGTTGCCGCGTACGATTGCTGGTTTCCGGCCACGCATGTAGGTTACGACGTTGTGCTTGATGGCGGTTACGGCGAAGTTCTCAGTGCGCGGGGCTTCGTTGGCTTTGCGCAGAAAGTTGCCAAGGGCCAATGACGTAACCAGTGCTACGCTGACCCATCCAAATACAAGCAGGCTGACTGTTCCCAAGTCCATCATGAATCTCCTTGTTATGGTTTGTACTTACGCCAGAAATTAAAGAATTATCCAGATCCAGCTGTTATTCAATAGTTTCGTGGGCAGAAGTTCGCGAAAGGAGCCAATTACTCGATGAACGGTTTGCAGACATCGGCCTGCAACTCTGGCCAACTGCAAGCCCACACCGCAGCTGGCATGTCAGTCCGAAAGCCGCGCTCGTGGCAAGATGCCCGGCGCACGGTTGCCAATGGAAATCACGATTCCGACCATTAACCTGGGTTATATAGTCCCTGTGTGCAAGGCATGGGTGGGGTGCGTTCAGCTTGCGGAATTGGCTGCGGCTCAGGCTTTACTGCATAACCAGCCTGGTTGAAATCCCTCTGGGAATCACCGAGCATGGCCTATTGAACTACCCGGAAGCCGCGCATGAGTGAAGATTTTGAACCCCGCAACGAGTTGGAAAAGAGTCTGCTTTCGGCCCAGAAAGAAGAAATCGGCAGTGATGATTTACTTAACATCCTCATGAATTCGCAGGTATTCATGCCGGTGCAAGATGAAAAACCGTCCTTGCTCAACATACAGCGCTCCAGGCTTGCCCAGCCATTGGTGCTCAATGCCGAGGACGGCATGCCGATCCTGGTGCTGTTCTCGAGCCCGGAGCGTGCCAAGGCGTTCATCAGTGACTACCCTGACTTCAGCGGCGGCATGCTTACCGAATTTACCTGGGCGCTGGAAAAAATGGGCCGTGATTTCGGCATAGCCCTCAATCCGGGTTTCGATGTCGGTTTCGACATGGAACCGGAAACCGTCAACGAGCTGGTCGATAGCCTGGGGCAGCAAGTCAGGCACTGACCCCCCGGTGTAACAGGGCGTTCTTTGCCCCGCCCGCTTTCCGAACACTCATTTTTTCCACACGCTTCCTACATAATCGTCACTCCACTGGGCTGGCGGCATGCTGCGACTCACCGAAATAAAACTGCCCCTCGATCACAGCGCGGATGCCTTGCGTAGGGTGATCCTGCGCACCCTGGGAATTACTGAAACGGATCTTCTCGGTTACCGCGTGCGGCGGCGCGGCCACGATGCGCGCAAGCCGGGCGTGATTGCGTTTGTCTATTCGCTTGATGTCGAGACGCGTGACGAAGGCGCACTGCTGAAGAAATTCCACGGTAGCCCGCACATCGGTCTTGCACCGGATGAGACCTACCGCTATCCGGTGCATGCCGCGACGCCGCCCGCGACGCGTCCGGTGATCATCGGCAGTGGGCCGTGCGGCGTGTTTGCCGGCCTGTCGCTGGCGCGCATGGGTCTCAAGCCGCTGATTCTGGAACGTGGCCGCAGCGTGCGTCAGCGTACCAAAGATGTGTGGGGTTTCTGGCGTGAGCGGCGCTTCAACCCGGTGTCGAACGTCCAGTTTGGCGAGGGTGGTGCTGGAACCTTTTCGGATGGCAAGCTGTACTCCGGCATCAAGGATCGCGGTCATCACATCCGCCGCATCCTCCAGGATTTTGTGGACTGCGGTGCGCCTGAGGAAATTTTATACATCAGCAAACCGCACATCGGTACATTGCGGTTGGTGAAAGTGGTGGAGAAACTGCGCCAGCAGATCATCGAGGCCGGTGGTGAGTTCCGCTTCGAGGCCCAGGTTGTGGATGTGCTCGTCGAGAACAACATGTTGCGCGGTGTCGTGCTCGCCAGCGGCGAACAGATCGACAGTGCGCATGTCGTGCTTGCTGTCGGCCACAGTGCGCGTGACACCTTCGAGATGCTGTACAACAAGGGCATACGCATTGATGCTAAATCGTTCTCGATCGGTTTTCGCATCGAACACCCGCAACAACTCATCGACTCTGCACGTCACGGACGCTATGCCGGCAATCCGCAGCTCGGCGCAGCCGACTACAAACTTGTGCATCACTGCCAGAACGGCCGCTCGGTGTACAGTTTCTGCATGTGTCCGGGTGGTCAGGTTGTGGCGGCCACCTCGGAAGAAGGTCGCGTCGTTACCAATGGCATGAGCCACTATTCGCGCGCCGACCACAACGCCAATGCCGGCATCGTGGTCGGCATCACCCCGGCGGACTTCGGCGGCGAGCATCCGCTCGCCGGCATCGCATTGCAACGCGAGCTGGAAGCGCGCGCTTTCGTGCTAGGCGGTGGAAACTACAATGCACCGGTACAGCGGGTGGAAGACTTTCTTGCGGCGCGTCCATCCAGCGCACTCGGTTCGGTGATGCCTTCGTATACCCCGGGTGTGACACTTGCCGAATTGGGCACGAGCCTACCGGAGTATGCGATCACGGCAATCCGCGAAGCGTTGCCAAGATTCGACCGGACTATCAAGGGCTTCGCCATGCCGGATGCCCTGCTCACCGGAGTCGAGACACGTACCTCTTCGCCGATCCGGATACCGACTACTCGGCCTACACGGTCCTCGAGATCGAGGGCGACGGGTCGAGCACGCC
>Ga0209536_100010097_pt1 | contig 13961 bp, 16 predicted proteins | sample DeeMarSeWOR28_12_FD_187461 | JGI IMG/M metagenome (GOLD analysis project Ga0209536, IMG submission 187461) | Marine sediment microbial communities from White Oak River estuary, North Carolina - WOR-2-8_12 (SPAdes) (version 2) | ecosystem: Environmental > Aquatic > Marine > Intertidal zone >...
GAAGCCATGAAGTCGGTGGTCAATGACCTGTCATTCCCGTGGAAACGGGCCTGTCCCGATGCAGTGTTCGGGGAATCAATTTTATATCGTGAAACAGGAAGTCGGTATGTCAGTTCGAAGTTGGGAAGCTGGGAGGCTAGGAGGCCTGTAGGCTGAAAGCTCAAAGTTCAAAGCTCAAAGGACAAAGGTTAAAGGAGAAAGGAAAAAGCGATAGGCTCAATCCGCCGTCGTCCTGATAAACCGGGACTATGGCGCGACAAGAGCTCAAAGCTGAAAGGTAGGAATCAGAAGTCAGTTCCTAAAGCCTAAAGTCTAAATAGCTATAGCCTATACGCTTCTCGCTCTGCGCTTTGCCCTATGCTCTATACTGATTACTCTTTTCTGTTTTTCCTTTGAGCCTTGAGCTTTCAGCTTTGAGCTTTGAGCCCCGCTCAGCGGGCCAGCGAAATCAGAAAGCCGCCGCTGAATATAATCAAGGCACCGGCCAAGCGGATGCCCTTGTGTTTTTCTTTCAGCCAGAAACTTCCCATCAAAACCGCAAATACCACGCTTAATTGCCGCAGGCTGACGATATAGCTGACCCGCTCGATCGTAAACGCAATCAGAATCAGCGAATAACCGGTGATACCAATCACCCCCGACAGGATAATCCGCACCGCACCGGTATGCCACTCTTTTCTGATAATTTCGGTTTTCTTGGTAAACAGGATGTAGGGCGTATAGCAGCACATGCCGAAAAAAATATGAAAAAAAGAAAACAGGATGGGATGAATGTAACCAACCGCCGTTTTGTCCACAATCGAATAGCAGGCCACTGAAACCAGAGTTAAAAATGCAAACTGCGTGGCGCGGTCACCGGCGATGGATTTGATGGGCGCCAACAACTCCGCGCCGGAAATATGCTTCATATTGATTATATAGACCCCGACCGCCACCAGCAATATACCGGCAACTCCCTGAATCGACACCTGCTCGCCAAGGAAAAGAACGGCTATGACCAATACCAGCGCCGGGGATGAACGCATTATCGGATATACATGGGAAAGGTCTCCTTCCTTATAGGCCCGGGTTAAAGAGAGCCAGTATAAAAAGTGGATAATCCCGGAAACCGCGCACCAGGCATATGCTGCGGGATTGGTGATACCAACCCGAATAAGGAAATACACAAACAGGGGGGACATAAAGAGCAAGGCAACGATGGAGTATAACCAGAGAAAAACCTGTTTGTCACCGGATGCTTTGGTGAATAAACTTCGCAGCGCATGGAATAACGCGGAGAGCAGAACGAGTAAAATAGATAGTGCGCTCATGGACAATCTTTCGATTGTTTCGATTAAGGCGACTCCCTAACCATCAGCTTGAGTCGCGAAAAAAAAGGGGAACCGGGAGTAGAAATATCCGAAAGCCCGCAATGGTACCGGTCAAATTTTCGACCCATTAAAATAAAGCGTTTCTTACATAATTTTGCCGGATAATGCCAGTTAAATCGCCATGGTTTGCAGGCCGGGCATTCGGACGCGAAATCGTCTATTTTCTGCCCCTGGGTGTGCTTTGATGAAAAGATTGGGCAGCACGCGACCCTGATCCGGCTGGTTTTTTTCCCGCCTTGTCCTTTCTGCTGCCGGAGCGGGATTTCGATTTCGGGCCCGGGCTTTTGCCGGATTTTGCAGGTTTCGCCTTGCGGCTTTGTGATCGCCGTTTTGAGGCATTTCTTCCGGCGACCAATTCTTTTAGGTCCTTGGCGGCCTTTTTTTCGCTGGACACACTGCCGGGGCGCAGGAGAACAAAATCCGGGACATCGCTGTCCTCGGTGTAGCCGTCCACCTTTTGCACCGGTATTTTGTGCTTCAGCAGTTTTTCAATGGCCTGAAGATGACGTTTTTCATCTTGACTGACCAGGGAGACGGCAATGCCGCTGACGCCCCCGCGGCCGGTGCGACCGATGCGGTGGACATAATCCTCGGCAATACCCGGCATATCGTAATTGACCACGTATGGCAGGTTGCTGATATCGAGCCCTCTTGCGGCCACATCCGTTGCTACCAGGATGCGGACCTCACCGGCCCTGAACGCCTCGAGGGTGCGTGTCCGGAAAGACTGGCTCCTGTTGCTGTGCAGCGCAGCGGCACTGATCCCCTGGGCGGCCAGTTTCTGGGCGAGTTTGTTGGCCCCGTGTTTGGTGCGGACAAAGACCAGGATCCGGCTCCAGTTTCCCCGGGTGGCCAGGTGGATGAGAAGTGCCCGTTTATTTGACCGGTCCACCAGGTGAACCTTCTGGACGACCGATTCTGCCGCCGTATTGCCGGGAGTCACATCTATGTATTTCGGAGCCTTCAGCATGCTTGCGGCAAGATTCCGGACCCGTGGGGTGTAGGTGGCGGAAAACAGCATGGTCCTGCGCTCAGTTGGAACGAGATCGAGAATCTCGGCAATCTCCTCGCTGAATCCCAAATCCAGCATGCGGTCGGCCTCGTCGAAAACCAGAAACTCGATGCGGGAAAGATGCAGTTGCCGCCGGCCGGCAAGATCCAGCAGGCGCCCGGGTGTGGCCACAAGAATATCGATGCCGCGCCGCAGCCGGTCGATCTGCGGATCGATGCGGACCCCGCCATAAACCACGGTGCAGCGCATGGAAACCCTTCTGGCATAGCGCTTGATGCTCTCGGCCACCTGGAGCGCAAGTTCCCGCGTGGGTGTCAGGACAAGTGCGCGCGGGAGCCTCCCGCTGCCGTCCTGCCGGCTCAAAATTTCCACCAGCGGCAGCGCAAACGCATCTGTTTTTCCGGTTCCGGTCTGGGCGCGGGCCAGGATGTCCTGGCCGCCGAGAATAACGGGTATGGCCTGGATCTGAATGGGGGTGGGAGCGGTGTACCCCTTGGCTTTAAGGACGTTAAGCAGTTCGACCCGCAGGCCAAGGTGATCGAATGACATATAGTATTTCCTGAATTAGATCCAGGTCCAATTATTTTGCAGCTATGGGGTAAATATATATTTATGACCGCTTAACCAATCAACTATATCGCGACTCAAGGCACCCTGTAAATAACCCCGCCCCAGGTTAACCCTGCGCCCAGGCCGATGAACATGACATGGTCCCCGGGCTTCAGCACTTCTTTTTCCATCAGTTCATCCAGGGCGATGGGAATCGTGGCTCCGGTGGTATTTCCATATCGCTGAATATTATTAAAGACCTTTTCCTTCGGGATATTCAGGCGATCCGCGAAAGCTTCATTGATTCGCAAGTTGGCCTGGTGGGGAACGACCATGGCCAGATCCTCCAGCTGAATACCGGCTTTTTCCAGCAGTTCCAGGGCGACTTTAGGCAGCATGGTAACCGCCAGTTTGAAAACGGTTCTTCCGTCCATGTAAGGGAAAAACTCTTGTTTGGCCAGAACCTCCGCATTCATGACCGGACCGCTTTTCCGGGCCGGAACCCCCGCTCGCAGGACATCGGCATAATTTCCATCCGCATGGAAGATAGATGACAGGATACCGATGGGTTCGTCCGTCTCTTTGGCCTCAATGCAGACGGCACCGGCGCCATCGGCAAAAATAACGGCGGTATCGCGATTTTGCGTGGTCAGTTCCAGAAACCGGCTCTGGGTTTCGGCCCCGACCATCAGGATTTTCTGCGCCTTGCCGCTTTGGATATAGGCATCACACAATTCCAATCCATGCAGAAAACCGGTGCATTGTTGGCGAATATCAAGGGCCGGGACTTTTTTAGCCCCCAGCTTATGCTGCAAAATGACCCCGGAGCCGGGTATATAAACATCCGAAGTCATGGTGGCGAATACAATCAGATCAAGGTCGGTGGGTTCCCAACCGGCTCTTTCAAGGGCGATCTTGGATGCTTCAAGGGCCAGATCCGACGTGCCCACGTCATCGCCTTCTTTTACCCAATACCTGGCCTCGATCCCGGTGCGTTGCCGGATCCATTCATCCGAGGTATCCAAAATTTTGGCCAAATCGTCGTTGGAGACATGATGATCCGGTACGAACCTGCCGGTGCTTTTAATAATAGATCTTTTCATAATTTACAGACACCCCCTTGTTCTCGGTAGAGAACCTGAAGCGCCCCGTTGCGTTAATTAGAATCCTTTTTTTTCGCTCGGTTTAGGAGCTATCGCAGCAGAGACTTGCACAGCGCCTTCCAATACCAATTTCTGCAACCTTATCCTGTTTTTGCACTCCCTACAATATTTTTTCGAGCCAAGCCCATTGAGAAGCATCTGAACACATCCATTTCTTGACAACGCCCTGCTGACACCGGTACATACTTTTGGGCAAAATCCTATGGATGAAAATATAATGGAGACAAAACCGGAACAAAGATGAGCCAACCCGTTTACCCGGATAAAGAGGCATTCATTGCGCTGGCAACCACCAAAATGCCGTTCGGCAAATATAAGGGCATCCGTTTGGTCGATCTTCCTGAACCTTACCTGGTATGGTTTTCACAAAAAGGTTTTCCGGAAGGCAAGCTCGGTGAAATGCTGCAGGCCGTCTATGAAATAAAGTTAAATGGTCTTGAATATCTTTTCAAAGACGCTTCCATCATAGAAAGCCTGAAAGGTATTCGGGAAAAAGATTGATCGCCCGGCGGCAGTTTACGGCCGCGATCACGCAGGGGATTTTGATTTCATTGCTGTCTCCAATGGGTGCGCCCGCGATCATGACCACCAGTGTTCCAGGGAAAACGTGCAGGGCCGTGCCGCGATACATACCGGCGAAAGACGGTGTTCCCCAGCCGGCTTTTTTGACACCCGCTAAACTTGCAGCAGGCAACTCTCATCGGCCACCATCCCGCCGGCTGCATCTATGGACAGCAATGAAACCGCCACCTTTTCGTTGTCACCCGGTTCAACGACGACGCAGTGTGCTTTTTTGCCGCACCAATTGCCGGAATTGGCATACACGCGGTCTTTGACGAACAGGGAATCTTTATCGATTTTGGCGTCATGGGTATGTCCGAACACAACGACTTTGTGGCCTTGCTGTTCGCTCAACCGGTCGCCGAATTTTTCCAAATCCCCCTCGCCGGCGAGTTTTCTTCCGACTTTGAACGGCTGGTCATGGTAGGGGAGATCTTGAAATAAGGATTTAACCTGGTCGATGGAAAGCGTTTCCTGCCCGGGCATAATAATTTGCTCGGCACCGGCGCGCTCAGCCAATCCTTCAATGATAGCCTCGAAGATATTCGACCGTCCGCTCGCCAGATCAAAAGCTTCGTCCAGATAGCCGATTAAATCCTTAAAGCCCCTGACGTATCCTCCCAGATGCTCCGCCAGCCGTGTAATCGGATAGCCGATCGGCAGGCCGTTGGCCACGTCCGGGAAACTCTGGTTGAAAAGGGTGAAGTGGTGACCATGCTGCGCATGCAGGCCCAGTTCTTGGTCGTCGTAGCCATCCGGTTTCGTGATGATTCCCGGAATCGCCGCCTGAATTTGGGCGTCGCTCAAATCATAGTCGTGATTGCCATTGATGTAGCACAGGTTGACTTTCGAAGCGGCAATTTGGCGCAAACGATCCAGGATGGGTTGGTTTTCCCGGCTGCCGAAAATGGATTCATAGGTTGGCGGAAGGTCATCGAACGGGCAGACCCAGGTATCGAACACATCGCCCAAAAGCACGAGGTCCTTGACGTCATCTTCTGCGGCAATGACCTGTTTATCCAGGAAGTTCACCAGGCGATCCCGGTGCTCGGAAGGAAAAAATCGAGCGCGCCGATCGGGTACGGGGTCCCGGTAGCGGTTGTCATCCCCCAGATGAATGTCGCTGATAAAAATCCGTTTTCCTGACATATTTACCCCCTGTTGTTTGAAGGTTCTCACTTTTAGTCACTGACCAGGACACGTCCCCCATTCGTTCGTCGCATATCCGTGCAGTAACGATCGCCATTTCGATCCGTCAGGTAGGGATAGGTGCGCCGCACTGCTTCCAGATAGCCTGGGTCGACAATTCCACTCAGCACGCCTGGGGCAGTCCCGAGTTTTTCCAATTTGCGCTGCTGCCCATCAAGAAAGGGAGGACAAAAGGCAGTGCATCCATTATCCGGGCCGGCCCAGTTTGTGCTCATAATATAGATGGAATTCTCCATTGCTCGCACTTGCACGAACAGATGCCAGGTAGCGAACCCCTCATCCCTGGGCCAGCCACCGGGATGCAATAATAAGGAAATATCCTTTTCCAGGGTAAGCTTGCGCGCCAGTTCCGGGAAACGAATGTCATAGCAAATAGCCAAGCCGACCTGGATGCCGTTCACATCGAAAGCCGCAAGGGGGCTTTCTCCGGGAGAGAAGAAGTCTTTCTCGCAGCACACACCAGTGCTGCAGACGTGCCATTTGTCATATTGCGCGACGAGGCTTCCAGTACGGTCCACGACACAGGTGGAGATGTTAAATTTGCGATCCCCCGCCCGCCTGGGAAAGCTATAGCATATAAAGCACCTTTGCCTTCGCGCGAGATCGGAGAAAGCTCTATAACTGGGCCCCTTGACGTCTTCCGCCAGATCTTCAAGTGCTCGAAACACGTCTAGGCCGTACCCTGAGCTCGAAAGTTCCGGCAGGACATAAATGTCGTGACCGGGGGCGGCGGCAATGGCTTTTATCGCTGCCGCAATGTTGGCTTCCCGGCTTCCCATCACTTGCGATATCTGAACCCCCGCAACGGCAATTGGTTCACCGGCCATGGTTTATTCCTTCTACACCCCTTAGTTGCAACGTTGGGGTACACAACCCCTTTGATTATAGGCGTTCAGGAGTTTTTCAACCTTAAACGTTGAACTCTGAACCGCACAACCTAAAATTCTACAGCAATCCTTTGTTTTTTAGCCGTCGGATGCAATTGATGTCAATATCCAGTACCTCGGCGATGCGGATCTTGGCCTCGAGTCCTTTGGCGCAGCCGGGCAGCGGATTAATGGATCCAATCTCCAAATCCTGCCTGATATCCGTCATCAGGACCGGGTCGGTGAGATCGGAAACAGATATGCTTAATTTGTCGGCCACATACGCTTTGGCTTCGTCGATTTTCATACCGCGGGTCATTTGCATGCGGGCCACCAGATCTCCGGCCGCCCGCATTCCGCCCATGCCCGAGGCAATCGCGTGGGAAATTGCCATACCCAGCGGATCACCGGCGCCAACCTACAACCCGTCGAGGCGACAGATTTCCACCATGGCCTTGGAAGCGCGGGAGACGACATCGATCGGTGGGTGGGCATTCATCGGCACACCGCCGACCCCCATCCCCATGTTGGGATGCACTGGAATGTTGGCCACCTCGCAACAGGCTTTGATAAAGGTGATGGCCCGTGACAGATTCCAGGGAATGGAACGACTCATTTTGATATTGACGACCGGCCCGAAAATTGTAAACCCGGCCTTTTCAGCCAATTTTACCTGATCGTGGGGATACATGCCGGCCAAACGGTCTCCGTGGTATTCTATTTCGCCGTGCAACCCGAGGATGAACTCACCGGCCATCCCCAGTTCCATGCATATATCGGGATACTTTTTCTTAAGGATTTCGGCGGCCTTAAGGCCCGCCAAAAAATCAGGGTCGCCCGCGGCGCCCGTGGTGTCCATATTGATTCCGTCGGCACCGGATTCATACATGGCGCTGGCGACAAAAACGATATCCTTGGCAGCCTCTTCAACCGACATTTCGTAAGATTGCCTGGCGGCAGCGATCTTTCCCAGGGGCAGCAGTTCCGAAGGGTTGGGATGCGGACCGTCCGGCTGGCTGTAAAGACCGAGATTCGGCATGGCCCCGTAAAAAAGCGGAACATGGGTGGCCATCAGGGTTTGCTCCAGGGTGGTTTGCTCCGTGCCCACGATCGGCTTGACCGGTTTAAAGCTATAGTCGACATGTCCCAGTTCAATGGTGTCGGCGCCCAGAATTTTCTCGTGAATCTGCATGGATTGGACCCGATCGACGTTCACCGCAGCGCGTCTGATTTTAAGGTCGCCGCCATCATAAGAAAGGACGATTTCGTTGCCCGGCTCGACGCTGACAAATCGATAGGGGGATGCAAACAGATCGTACAAATATTGCAGCTCTTCTTTGGAAAGCGGGGCGATCTTGCCGCGATCGGCAGCATCTGCGGTACCGGCGTCCAGATCGCTGCGGACCTCGCTTTCGCTCATTTCGACGAAAAACCCGTCGCCCATCCGCGTCCTGATTTTTGCCATAAGGCCTCCTTTTTTAGACGGATTTACCTGCCCAGGTATTCTATAAACACCGACATTGCGGTTATTTCATCTTTTTTATACAATTCCCGCCGGATCGCCACCATCTCCTGAAATTCCCGGTCGTCCAGTAAAAGATGCTCTTTGCGGGTGCCGGATTGGGTGATATCGATGGCCGGCCACAATCTTTGTTCAGCACACTTGCGGCTGAGCACGAGGTCCATGTTTCCGGTGCCTTTGAACTCCTGGAAAATGATATCATCCATTTTGCTGCCGGTATTGATCAAAATTGTGGCAATAATTGTCAAAGACCCCCCGTTATCAACATTGCGCGCGGCACCGAAAAGCCTGCGCGGCATTTCCATGGCATTGGCACCCAGGCCGCCGGTCAAGGTTCGGCTGTAACTTTGCGTTTCCTTATTGAACGCACGCGACATCCGCGTCAACGAATCGATGAAAACCACGGTATCGGTGCCCATCTCGGCCGAGCGGATTGCCGTATTCATGGTCATTTTAGTCATTCGCAAATGTTGCGTAACGCTCTGATCAGCAGAGGAGGAAAGTACATACGCCTGTTTGAGCCCTCTTCTGAAGTCGGTCACCTCCTCCGGCCTTTCATCGACCAATAGCACAAAGACCTCCGTTTCCGGATGATTGGCTAAAATGGATTTGGCCATGTGTTTTAAAATGGTCGTTTTACCGGATTTGGGGGGTGATATGATCAAACCGCGCTGCCCCTTTCCAATCGGCACGATCATATCCAGCGCCTTTCCCATGATGTCATCCGATCCCTGGGTGAGTTTAAGTCTTTCAGAAGGGCTAATGCTGACCTGACTCTGCAGCGTTTTAATTTTCGAATATTCTTTGACTGAAATCTGATTTATTTTTTTAATTTCAGTGAGCTTTAAATTCTGCTTTTTACTGTCGCCCTTGACCCCGAGGCCCTCAATAAAGACGCCTTCGGAAAGACTATATTTTTGGATCATGGCCCCCGGAACAAAAGTATCCTGCGAATCCGGCTGAAAATTTCTTTCAATCGACCGCAGGAAACCAAATCTCCGATCCAGAATTTCCAAATATCCTTCTACGGTTTTCGGCATTTGACACCTAATCTTCTCTGTAGTACCTAAGTTTTTTGCACGCGTTGGAGGTTTTCAGGTGCAAATCGACTATACTCTTTTTTACTAATTGGGCATTTGGCTTTACGTCTCAAGGCTTTACAACCGGTTGATATTTTTTATCTCAATTTCTCACTAATTTTCATGCAAGATTCAGGCAACAGCTGGTCACCGCAACTGGCTATCTTTGCTGCCGCGACGATTGTAGCCGGTTGGAGCCGTCTGCCGCTTTTCGAGCTCTGACTGACAGCGGATGCATAAGCGAACGCCGGGGATTGCTTTGCGACGGGCATCTGGAATGACAGCCTCGCATCCCTCACAGTGCGTTAGCCCCTTGCCATCAGGCAGCCGACTCCTTACCAGCCGCACAGCGTCTTCGACATTGGCGTCTATTTGATCTTGGACACCGCCATCACGGGCCCAGCCACCAGCCATCTTTAGCTCCTCCGCCAAAAAATCAGAATAAATTCGACAGTGTTCAGCTCAGCATATGAAATTGAAATGAGTCGGGGAAGGTACAACTGCAAAATTTATAACGAAAACTGACGCGGGAATCAATGAAAATCTTTTCCATATATCCCGGGCCCCTTGTTTGTGAATGTGAGCATCAAGTCCCATCTGATGCGGAAATCTTTTTTGTTAATTGAATCACCCCGGCATCCCTTTTCTTGCGTACTCGCATATTCAGCAATTCGACACCTATTGAGAACGCCATGGCAAAATAGATATATCCTTTAGGGACATGCACATCGAAACCCTCTGCAATCAAGGTGAACCCAATTAACAATAGAAAAGATAGCGCAAGTATTTTAATGGTAGGGTTTTTATCGACAAACACGCCAATTGGCTTGACAGAGAATAACATCACCGCGACTGATAATAAGATCGCTATTACCATTATTGATATATGTTTCACGAGCCCCACGGCTGTGATGACCGAATCGAGGGAAAAAACAATATCCAAGACGGCGATTTGCGCCAATACTGAAAAGAAACCTGCGTGCCCGGATATTGCATCAGATTTTTGATGTATTTCCAGACTACTGTGAATTTCATGGGTTGATTTAGCCAGCAGAAATATGCCGCCTATTATCAAAATAATATCCCTACCCGATATTTCATGGTTAAAAATAGAAAACCATGGCTCAATCAGACCCATTACCCATACGATGCTGAAAAGCAAAACAAGCCTGCTAACCATCGCCAAGCCCAAACCCAATCGTCGGGCTTTATTCCGTTGCTCATCGGGTAACCGACCAACAAGAATTGAAATGAATATAATATTATCGATGCCCAACACGATCTCCAGAGCGACAAGCGTGCCTAAAGCTATCCATGCCTCAGGTTCAATTATCCATGCGAACATATTTAATCCTGCCTTTCTTGTTGCCGTTCGAGCTGGGACGCTCGCGGTTTTACGTGCGTCGATGGACGTAAGTTGCTGACTAAACGAACTTGCTGATCGGATTGCTTAATCGATCAGTTTTTATGCAAAAACTGGCCGATTAAGAACGCTGGTGGTTGTTCCCATAAAAATGTGTTTCCCGAATCCGGATTATTAACTTTGCCATATGGCATTATGCCCTGGAGTTTTATTATTGACTGAGTTTTGAACTGGCTAGTCGATTCAAACTGACACCAGCCTCTGCTGCCTGAATAGCGAGTTTTCGATGAACTTCCGGCGGAATCCGGACCATAAATTTGCCGCTATAATTTTTACCCGCAATTGCTGGAGGCACAGGTTCACCGGTTCTCTGCATATCTTCAACTATTTCAGCAACAACTTCCCTTATGCCCTTCAAGGCTGCTTCCGGCGTTTTGGATAGCCAACTCAGGCTGGGAAATTCGGCGCATAATCCAACATATTCGCTATCATCTTCTGACCAGGTTACCCGATATGTATATCGGTCATTTTTAAGAGACATGATCGTCCTCCAATTTTTGTATAGCAAGCAGCACCTGTTTTACCTGATAGGCTTTGGCCTTTCCTCTATAATTCTGGTTATTTATCCTTGGATCACCTTGCCAGGGCGTTTTGTAAATCCGGTGGCGGCTACTTCTTTGACGTGCCATCCCAAAATAATAATCGCATACTTTGCACAAATCATTGAATTGAACGCCTTTGGGATTCCGTTTCATCTGCAACAGCATATCGTCAATTTTGACCATATTGATATAGTGCCACTATTGATATCATTGTCAAGGGATTATTTGAGTCGAAAGTTTAGGTGAGCACCATAAAATGAAAGTGAACTGCGGCCCAAATGGGTAACGCGCCTCCTATGAAACAAGTTAAAAGCGAACCGCAGAATCGCAGAATATCGAATATCGAATGTCGAAGGATGGAATCGCCGCGCTCAGTCTTTTATAGAATGGACAGAATACATTATTCGATGTTCGACCTGCCCGCAATGCCTTGAAACGGCTGTCAGATTTTTACTGGCATTGGACCTTAAACTCAATCATAAGGTTAATCCAACTCACTATGCATGGCAGGCGGGTGTTGGACGTTCGATGCTTACAGTCCGCCGGAGGAGGATTCGACGTTCAATAGTTTCCTTTCCGAAGTCTCCTTTCCGATCCGACCGGCTGTCCTTTAGCCGGAGGCCGCGCTCTTATGAAACAATTGTAAATGTTTGTACGACCGTGTAAATCGCGGTTGAAAACCGCTCCCACCACCTAAACCAGCGCCATGGTGGATCGATGGTAGTTTCTTTTTCGATTTGACTGGTCGTTTTTTTGGCCAGAGGCGCCGCTTATATGTGAACAGATATTCCTATTTTTGAGTAGCAGGCTTCACAAAACGTCGTCTACCCTTACAGCGGCCATCTTTTTAACTACCTGTTATTATTTCAGATATAAAATATGATGCTCATGGCACGCTTTCTGCTAAACCCTGGTTGGTACATTTGAAAAAAACGGGTTCAAGTCGCTGAATGATGCAAAGAGATCGGGGCCATTGCCTTAATCGGAATTCTGGAATTCTGGATTATTGGAATCATGGCTTCTGGGACAATGGCATGATCCAAATACATTAAGTATATGTCCGGGAGATTACCATGAACAGGGATCGTACACTAATAATTGGCAGCTATCGGACCGAAACGAACAAAAAAGAACTCCAACGCCTCAAGGTCATTCTCGACAAGCTGGAAATTCCATACGTACTGGATAGTATTTCCTTCCATAACACGGCTTATGCCGTCCGGCGCATGCAGGCCCTCCATAAGACCAAGGTCTGGAAAGTGGAGAAAGATGGCAGCGTAAGCCTGATAAACCGCTTTGGGCATGGTGGCCGTTTTGAATATCGCTATCTGAACATGCCCAGTCCACTTGAATTTCAATTTGTTGATTTAAGTTTTTTAAATAATGAAGATGTTGAGTTTCTGAGTTTTTTGCTTTTCAAGGCCGATGCATTCTCTTATACCAAAACCACCACTGGAAAATAATTTACGCCCCAAAAAATCCATTTAAGTTTAAGCATTAAAATACCGATAATAAAACCAGCGATAGGAATCAAGCTTGCCCATAGTGGCAATTTCAAAGGTGAAACATTGAAAATACGCTGCGTTGCATGTCAGACCGCGTTGGTGCTGGAAGCAGACCAGATAAAAGTAAACGGATCGATGGTCAGGTGCTTGATGTGCAGCTACATTTTCATGGTTTTCCCGCCGGATTGCTACGGCAAACCGGTCACCCAGGACACCAATATCGAGCAGTCTATTCTGGCAGATCTTTTTGAAATGCAAAACGATCCCCCGGCACGGCTGTCTATCGGTAAATTACCGGAGGAAGGACCCAGCGCAATGGTTGAGCCTAATACGTCAGGGGAAGGTTCTGGCGATGAAATTTCGAGTTCAGTCCCTGATGAGACCGAGTATGCCGAGTTGCCAGATCTGTCTGAACTTGAAAAGATGATCGATTGGGACGACGTCAATGATCTCGACGAGTCGCCCGCCAAATCCAGTCAGGATCATAATGACCCCCAGGGATCAATTTTTAACACATAGGTCAAGCGGCTCACCCGTCAACGTTCCGCGTTATAAACCCCAGCCAGCTTATCGCCGCATATTGCAAAAAAACGCTTAACTTCATACCAACTATCTGGTAAGGATAGGGTATAGGCCGTCACAAATCTGCCGTATTCCCTCACAGGCTTCTGGTGCACCCGGGACGGCGGATAAGCCCATACACATATCGCTATCTTTAGAGAATACAGTCGGAGGATAAACAGCAGACCATATCAGATATATCGGCAGCCGATATACTTTTTTTCTTAGATATCAACTCTGATTCACACACGCTACTGAAAAATTCTCAAAGGAGGCAGAGCGATGAAAGATCTGATCGGTTACATTGCACAGGCCCTGGTCGATTTCCCGGATGAAGTATCGGTAAGCGAGGTCGAAGGTGAACACACCACGGTATTAGAGCTCCATGTGGCCAAAAAAGATATGGGCAAAATTATCGGCAGACAGGGACGCACCGCCCAGGCCATCCGCACCATTTTGAGCGCGGCATCGGGGAAAACACGCAAACGATTCGTTCTCGAAATTATCGAGTGACGGATCTGCCGCCGATCCAAACACTGCTCTCAAAACAAATCAGCCTGCAAAGAATTACCGGCTGGCGACAGCCGGTGGCTGACCGG
>Ga0209536_100010098_pt1 | contig 13961 bp, 12 predicted proteins | sample DeeMarSeWOR28_12_FD_187461 | JGI IMG/M metagenome (GOLD analysis project Ga0209536, IMG submission 187461) | Marine sediment microbial communities from White Oak River estuary, North Carolina - WOR-2-8_12 (SPAdes) (version 2) | ecosystem: Environmental > Aquatic > Marine > Intertidal zone >...
CGAGCCGCTGCTTCTTCTCGGACGAAGCCCCTTCTGCCACCCTGTTCAACTCGATCTTGAGCCGCTCGGCGGCTTGCTCGAACTCCTCGGATGCGTACTGCTCTATCCAGTCGGCATAACGCTTGTCGCTCGGAGCATCGCCTTGCGCCAAATGTTTGGCGACGTACACGTATCCCCAGGCGCACGGAAGCAGTGCAGCCAGGAGGTCGGCCATGTCTCCGTCCGCTGCCACGCGAACTAGGAAATCGGTATACGCCCGAGTGGTGGGCCACATAGGCTGTGCTTCCAGCTCAGCGGCAGATATACCGAATCGCTCCGCGTAGGCGAGATGCAGCGACATTTCGGTGTTCAGCGTGAGATTCAGCACCGCTGCATACCATCCCATTGAGTCCAGGTCGCCAGCTTTGGTCACCGCCCAAGCGAAGACGCGGGCAAATTCCTTGAGGTATAGGTAGTCCTGCAACACCCAGTGCTTGAACTTCTCAACAGCGAGGGAACCATCGCCAAGCCCCTTGACGAATGGGTGTGACAGTTGAGCGTCCCAAATGGGTTTGGCTGCGTTGTGAAGATCGTTGGACAGGGTCAAGGGATAATCCAATCTAGAGAGCGGGGAGCGGGGAGCTGTGCGCCCCTGCGCGGCGAGTCCTTCCATCTAGGAGGGGAGTGGCCGGCTCCCGGCTCCCCGCTCTCCGCTCTCTTTTGAGCACTCTTCACACGGACAGATCGCGTGCAGGAAGTCGTACGTGTAGATGCCCGTGCTGTGCCCGTCGTTCCAGTCTATCCTGATTGCGTAGCTGCCAACCAGGGAAACCTTCAGCGGACTGATGTCATCCGGCACCGTATCGGGGTCGAGTAAGGGCAGGCCCGTCATCTCGTCTCTGCACCGCGCGCACGGACATCTGAGCCTGAGCTCGCGCGCGGAGTAGCGGCCTTTGTGGTCATCGTCCCAGGTGATTTCGATGTAGCGTTCACCACGGTGAATCTGCTTGGGAATTCGTGACTCAGTCATGCCACACGTGTTCTCCCGATTTCCAGGCCGCCCGCCCCGGATACACTCTCACCATCCCCCACCGTCCTTCACCGTCCCTCACCACCTCTCGCACCGTCCTGTTTGATCCCCGCCAATGTCTCCAACCCGATGTTTCCGCCACTGACCACGACCGCAGTGTGCTTCCCGTGGGCCGCGAATTTGCCGGACAGCAGGGCCGCGATTCCAACAGCACCTCCGCCTTCCACCACCAACTTGAGCTCCACGGCGGCGAACTGCATCGCCTCGCAGATCTCATCCTCCGTGACGAGCAGGTGTTCATCGACATAGTCTTGCACCAATTGGAAGGTGTATCTGTTATCCAGTCCGATGCCTCCCGACAAGGCACTAGCGACAGTCTCCTCTTCGGGAAAGGCAAGCGGCCTCCCAGACTTCAAGCTCTCGAACATGACCCTTGCGTTGGCAGCCGACACCGCAACGACTCGGATCTTTGGGTTTGCCGACTTGGCAGCCAGTGCGATTCCACCTATCAGGCCCCCGCCTGATAGCGGCACTAGGACGGTATCGAGATCGGGGTCTTGCTCGAGGAGTTCGAGACCAATAGTACCCTGCCCCGCAATTATGAGTGGATCGTCAAATGGATTGACGTAGGTCGACCCCTGTTCTCGCTGGATCTCATAGGAGCGCTGTTCGGCGGCGTCGTAGGTATCTCCGTGGAGGACTGCAACGGCACCATATCGCCTGATGGCTGCGAGTTTGCTGGAGTCAACCCATTCCGGCACGCAAACGGTTGCCCTGATCCCCAGGAGCTCGGCGACATAGGCGACTGCCTTGCCGTGATTGCCACTTGAGCACGTGACAATCCCACGCGCTCTCTCCTCACCCGAGAGGGCCAGCAACCTGTTCGCAGCGCCCCGAACCTTGAAGGAACCCGTGACCTGTAGGTTCTCCAGCTTGAGCGCTACTGGAGTACCCGTGAGGCCAGACAGGACATGCGATCGCAACACTGGAGACTGCAACGCAACGTTAGCGATCGCGTGTCTGGCGGCGACTACCTGATCCAGACCTAGCGGTACCGAGCTAGTTGACTCCACTTCGCCTCAGGCGAACAGTGCCATGTCGTTTGGCATCAGCCAAGGCTAGCCTTGATCGTCGGCTCGGCCAAACTGACCTCTTGCAAGCAACCGCTCCGCAAAATCGATTCGTTCGTGCAACTCCGAGAGTTCACCGCTCAACTGATCGTGCATTGCGCGATTCTCAGTCCGCAAGGCCTCGATGGCATCCAGAAGTGCTGTGTTGTCTCCCTCTGCCGAGAGTTCCTTGCGTTTGAGCCACGCGCCGATCACGATCTTGATGGCAATGAGTGAGAACCCGCTCAACGCGAGGATTCCAATGACCGTGAAGAGCGTGTCGAAGTTACCAGGTGTCATTTGCGATTCTTCTCAGGTCTGTCCTCAATCCTCGGTACTGGAATAGACTACGTTGCCTCCAAGTATGGTATAGACAACCCTAGCGCTCAGGATCTCGTCCTCGGGAATCGTCATGATGTCTTTGGAAAGCACAACGATGTCGGCGAACTTGCCTGGTGTCAGCGATCCCATGACATCCTCTGCAAAGGCGGCGTACGCGTTGTTCAGCGTGTAGGACTGCAGTGCCTCTTCGCGTGTCATCCGCTGATCCGGGAAGAAGAGCGACCCGTCATTCAGCTTGCGGGTTACAGAAGCGTAGAATCCGGGAATAGGGTCGATGTCCTCCACTGGGGTGTCGGTGCCGTTCATGACGACGGCTCCACTGTTCATGAGGTCCCGCCACAGGTAGGCGCCTTCCTCTGCACGCTTGGCCCCGAGCCGCTTGTACACCCAGGGCGCGTCCGAAGTGCAGTGGATCCCCTGCATTGCAGCAATGACTCCCAGCTCCGCGAACCGGGGGAGGTCATCGGGATGCAAGTGTTGGGCGTGCTCGATGCGCCAACGTAGATCGGTTTTGTCCGGATTCGCTTGAAACGCAGTCTGGTAGATGTCCAACACTTCCCGGTTGGCGCGATCTCCAATTGCGTGTGTGTTCAGCTGAAAACCGTGCTCGATCGCGATCTCGGCAGTCCGCGTGATATCGTCCACGGACTCGAGCACCAGTCCTGTGCTCTGTGGCAGATCCTCGTAAGGCTCGAGCAGCCAGGCCCCATGGGCGCCCAGAGCGCCATCGATCTGCCGCTTGATCGAGCGCACGGTGAGAAAACCGTTGGCGTAGTCGATGAGCCGATAGTCCGGTAGCCGCTCCGCCATCTCCTCGTTCGTCTGGTACCGAACCATCACGTACAGCCGGACAGGCAACTTGCCCTGGTCTGCTAGCTCCTTGAAGAAATCGATTGTCTCGAAGGAGGCTCCAGCGTCGTGGAAACTCGTGACCCCTTTGGACAATGCCTCTTGTCCGGCCAGTTCGACCACAGCCACGTCATGCGCTCTCTTCTCGTCCGGAGTTCGGCTCTCCTCAGATCGTGCGATGGCATCGCTGACTGGCAGTTGCGCCTTCTCTCGCAAAGCTCCGGTCGGGTTACCGGCGCGATCGTGCAGGATCTCTCCACCGGCGGGGTCGGGAGTGTCGCGAGTGATACCCGCGAGCTCGAGAGCTCTTGCGTTGGCGAAGGACGCGTGACCGCTGGCGTGGGTCAGGAAGACGGGATTGTCAGGCGAGACCCTGCTCAATCCCTGGTGCAAGGGCAGTCCATCTACCGCCGGCCGCGGTGTGCGGTCCCACTTCTCCTGGTGCCATCCGTGACCCAGTATCCACTCTCCCGGCTCGGCATCTGCCACGGCAGCCGCGACCAACGTGATGATCTCATCCCAGGCTCGCACGCCCGTCAGGTCCAGCATCATCCTGGATTCGCCCAAAGACGTATAGTGACCGTGCCCGTCGATGAAGCCGGGTACTGCCAGTCTGCCGTTCAGATCGATCACTTCGGTGGACTGGCCGATATACCTGGCAATCTCAGCGTCGCTGCCGACGGCAACGATCTTGTCACCTGATACGGCTATTGCCTCGGCCTCCGGATGAGCCGAATCGACCGTGACGATCTTGCCATTGCGCAGTACGAGATCAGCGGGCTGGGTCCCGCAGGCCGCAAAATGGCCGATGGTAATGAGCAAAGTGATCGAGTGAATCCGTGTATGGTGCCAACTCATCTTGATCTCCAGGTCTCGTAATTGTATGAACCACAGCTTGTAAGATAGCTTGAACGCGACCCACCTGGACCGACTCGCCGCTATCGTCGCACTGCCAGCGCTTGAGCGTCCCGCGAACGTCTCCGGCTTTGCCCGCACGTTCAAGGGCGCTCCACAGCCTGGTTACGGTTGCTTGATCGACCAGGCTGGGGGCCCCGTCGGTCCTTGCCGGCTCAGCACCATGGCAACACCGTACGCCATGGCTCCGAGGAAGAATAGCGCCCGGGATCCGGCTTCCAGGGCTACCAGGGCCGCCAGCGGTGCCGCAACGACCGATGCGAACCCATTCGCTGCCCACGCCCAGGCAATCCGGTTGCTGTCTGCATAGGCGAAACGACGCAGTCCAAGCGGGAACAGCAGCCCCATCAGAGAGGCCAATGGTGCGAGTAGTACTACGGCAGAAGCCGCACGGATGGCAAGAGAAGTGGCTTGCAGGAAGTGCACCACGGCGAGCAACGCCGCTCCCTCGATCACAAGCATCGCAGCCAATAGCCCGGCGGTCAGCTGGATGCTGGACGGGTTGAGGCGATCAGACCAGATGCTGCCGATGCCCGAACAGACGAGGAACGATGCTAGGACGACCGCAACGCCGAAGATCGGATGGCCGAGGAGCAGGCCGATCTGCTGGATTGCGGCGATCTCGGCCGCTAGATAGGCCACGCCGATTGCGGTGAAGTACCCCACCGTTGGCCACCAATTGGTACCCAGTCGCTTTGCACCGGTCGCAACTGCCGGTAGCAGCATGAAGAGACCGGCAAGGACGGCACTCTGAAGCAGCGTTGCGACCAGGGCAATCGGTCCCCACTCGGCATAGGGCAGCCACCCCCCGCGGTCGCGCGTGAGAAGCTTCGGTAGTGAGCTGAGCCGGAGAAAATGGTGTGGGTAGGGGCGTGAGTCTCCGACTGGAGACACGTCGAAGGGGTACGCTGAAACGAAGCTGGCCAGGCTGTCGGCTCCGTGACTGGCCGCCACAGCAGCGCGATATAGTGGCGCACCTTCGAGCAAGTGGAAGGTGGAACGGGGCGCGCTCATGTTGGGGTACCAATCCAGATCAAACAGCCGGGTCGCAGCCCAGTCTTGTAGCCTCGCAACTTCAGCCTCGTCGAACCCCGCTGGTCTGGCTAGCACGGTCGCTGTGCCCCAGCTGCGGGCAACCAGAAGTTGGCTACCCACGACCCCGGTTGCAGAACCTCTCAGGGCTTCCGTCACGGTGAGGATGACTCGGACACTCTCTCGGGGAGGCAGCGTCAACCAACGGGTGATCGCCAGAATCCCTTGGGGCGTAAGATGCTCTAGGTAGCTGCTGTAGGCATCCACTGTGTGCAGGAAGTCCTCGTCGAGGGAGTGCACACCCGCTGCCGAGGTTCCCAATCCTCCGGCTGGCGGCAGCACAATCAGATCGAACTTCTCGCTGGTACGCGCCACGAAGCTCCGCGCATCAGCAACGACCCACCGCACCGTGCCTTGTTCCGGATCACCGGCGAAAGCGGAGCCTGCGAGATCGACGAGATCGGGGTGCAACTCGACTGCTGTAACCAGTTGCGCACCGTGAGCTACGGCACTGTTGACCTCCGTGCCACCACCGGCCGCCAACACGAGGACGTGGCTTGGTGTGCCAAGAGCATAAGGTAGGGCTGAGGGTAGCCAGTCCAGTAACCGTGCGGCGCTGGAGTCCGTCACCTGATCCATGGTGGCACCGACCAGATCACCGTCAACGAAAACTGCCGTCTGGTCGGGGAACTCACCCTGAAACCCCAGCGACAATCCTGGAGCGAAGTGAAAGGCGTCAGCCTCTATGGCAACCAGCCAACCAACCGGACTGGTGCGCTCGCGCACCCGCCTCGCGTCGGGGAACGCTGCTACCTGGGGCAGGCCTTTGTAGGGGGATACATCGATGTGCCACAGCGGAGTGATCAGGACGAACACCGATAGAGCAATCAGAATCCACGCCGCGACGGATGCAACATGTCTGGGCGCAGACGCCCGTGTCGCTGCCACCGCACCCATGGCCGCCACGACAGCTGGAATGGCCAGAGCACGTTGCGGGTAGAAGTAGGCCAGCATACCCACCGCCAAGGCTGCACCCAGGCCAGATCCGATGAAGTTCGCTCCGTACAAGCATCCTGGGTGTTCTCGCTCAATGGTGAGTCCAAGGAGAATCGTCATCGCGCCAACACCGAATGGCAAGGCGAGCAGCAGATATATCGCAGCGAGTCGCAACCATTGCGACGAATCCCAGACCAGTTGTGTGGCGTCCAGCGGCACCAAATGGACCAACGTGGGACTTGCCACCAACGAGATCACTGTCGCGAGAGCGCTCCACCCAAACCATCGCTCGACTGCTATAGATTCGAGTCTTCCCGCCAGGGCCAGGAACGTGCCGCTCGTGCCAAATCCCAGCATGGCAACTGAAATCGCCATATAGGCGAAATGATGGAAGTGTTCTATGGCGAAGATCCTTACGAGTAGGATTTCGTATGCCAGAGTGCCAGCTGATAGGAAAGCTACGGCCAGCTTCCGATCTAGTCGCTTCACGACAACTCAGCGAATGCCACTCAGCATCGGCACGAACCGAACGGGCATCAGGTTGCGGGTACGTACGGTGCCGTCCAGGTTCTTTTCCACGAGTATGAGGTTCTGGATTCCGTACACGCTTCCGACGGGGATCACCATGCTGCCATCCGGTTTGAGCTGTCGCACCAGTTCGGGGGGTATGTAGCCGGCAGCTGCCGTCACGATAATGGCGTCGAACGGTGCTGACTCGGGCCATCCGTGGTGGCCATCACCGTGGCGGGATTGGACTGTGAATCCAAGGCGGTCGAGTCGCTCCCGTGCGCTGTTGGCCAGGACCTGGAAGATCTCGATAGTGTGGACCGCACACCCGATCTCGGCCAACACCGCAGCCTGATATCCGGACCCAGTGCCAACTTCGAGTACCTTCATCCCCGGCTTGGGCTGGAGGATCTCAGTCATGTAGGCGACTATGTACGGCTGAGATATGGTCTGTCCGTGGCCAATCGGCATTGGGAAGTCACCGTATGCGCGCCGGCGATCCTGCGGGGGGACAAACTCGTGACGGGGCACAGAGCGCAGGGCAGCCAACGTCGCGGAGTCGCTGACGCCACGGAACTCGATCAGATCCACCATGGCTGCCCGTTCGCGTTCGAACAGGGCCTGCTCAGGTGTCTGGCCGAAGAGCGATGCTGCACAGGTGAAAACGGCTGCAGTTTGAATGGCGGGACCTAGGATACCTCTCATCGGCGTACCGTCCCTGTGGGTGATCCCACGCAAGTTCTGATGCCCGGTCCGGTCCCGTCAAGCCGGCGCCAGCTCGTGCAGCAACTCCCCTGTAACGGCGCTGTTGACTTCCTCCCGCCCGCTGTCTGCTAGAACAACTTCGCCGCCAGAGTAGACTCCTTGTCGGTCCTGGTTCCGATCTTCATTGCCGTACTGAGCCGCACGGTGCCTTCGGCGTGCAAGGTCTCGTGCACCAGCTCAACGGCCCGGAAGATCTGGTTCAGCTCTCCTTCCACATTGGTACCATATGAGTGCAGTTGCACCTTGAGCCCTGACTCTTGCAGAATCTGGTGGGCGCGCTTCACCTCGTTGCGTACCGACACTCCTGCACCAATTGGTATGACCTGTACCTCGGCGATCGCTTTCATGTCTTCATCCTGTTGCTTGGCTCCATGCGGGGCATCTTTCTAGGTGACGGAGACAATGTCTCTAGACATAGTAAATTACCAGTGGATCCAAAGCAGTGACATTCGAGGAGCGTGAACGTCAGCCCACTGAGAGGAACGCTCATGTCGCTAGAGTGCGCCAAGTGCACCAGCTACCCCTGTCATGTAGGGCGGACTGACCTCGGCCCCGATGACTGTCCCATGCGGGGCGATTTCCCTGCGTTTGCGGCGTTGTACTCGAACGCCCAGCGGATCCAGGCAGTTCAGGCGGCCCTGATCGAGGCAGAGGGCTACGGTCGCTGGACCAGGTTGAGAGAAATCGCCGAGTTCGCCCACCGCATTGAGGCGAGGCCTGTCGGGGTTGCTCACTGCACGAGCACCGCCAGAGAAGCGGGACTGGTAGCTAGGTACTTGCGTGATAGTGGACTTGAGGTCGTGATGCCCGGTCGTTCCGAGGAGTGCAATCCCCTGGCCCAAGCAGCGTTGCTGGCCGACCGGGACACGAAGCTCAATGTCATCTGTGGGATGAGCGTAGCGCATGAGGCGATGTTCATCCGCGCTTCAGCTGTACCCGTCACGGTCTTGGTAGCGCGTGACGCGCGGCTGCGCCACAACCCTGTAGCCGCACTCTACACCAGCGACGGCTACTCGCAGAACCTGCTCTATGGGCAGAGGAGACGACCGGAAAGCCCATTCCGGGGGGGGCACATCGCAGCTCTGGAGTGCGCGGGTAAAGCTTTGCCTGAAGCGGTTAGTAAGGAGTTCAACCGACTGCAAGAGGTCATGGAGTTCGCCCATTGCCTCGGGGCAACACACATAGGAGTGTCGTTCTGTGTTGGCTTCCGTGCTGAGGCCCGAGTGCTCACAAGGATATTGGAAGCCAATGGGTTCAGGGTCTCCTCGGCATGTTGTAAGTCGGGGGCTGTATCCAAAGAGACCTTGGGACTGAATGACTCGCAGAAGGTGCGCCCAGGGCAACCTGAGATGATGTGCAATCCCCTGGCCCAGGGGGCACTGCTAAATGGTGAGAACGTGCAACTGGCGGTGATTCTCGGTCAGTGCGTGGGGCACGATTCAGCGACGATCGGGCAGCTGAACGCCCCTACAGTGTGTCTGGTGGCCAAGGATCGAGTACTAGCTCACAACACGGTAGCGGCACTGTACGAACTGGAAAGTTGAGAGGGGCGTTTTGATGGGGGGCGTAATCACGGTGGCTGGAGAGCCGGACAGGCAACTTCTTTAGGCGTAAATAGTTGAGTCGTTCTCTTCGGGCCTGATTGCCCAGCACGTTCGCCCAGCCCATTCGAGTACCTACCTGCCGAGGGGTCGACTAGTGAGTAAGTTGCGCGTTCCAGCATCGCCGGGGTGTTAGCTGCAGAATGACGACTCCAACCCGTAGCGAGATGGTCTCGAGAACACGCAGAACCGCCGTTCTGGTAGGGAATCCTAATGTCGGCAAGAGTGTGCTGTTCAAGAACCTCACCGACCGATACGTCACCGTCTCCAACTACCCGGGCACTACGGTAGAGATCGTCCAAGCGAAGGCCCGTTTCAACGGTCACGAAGTGACCGTCATCGACACTCCCGGCATCAATGATCTGGCAGCCCGCAGCGAAGATGCTCGTGTCACTCACGACGTACTGACACAACAAGAAGATGCCACACTCGTTCAGGTGGCCGACGCCAAGAACCTGCGGAGAGCCTTGTTGCTGACGTTACAGCTCGCCGAGCTGAAGCGTCCGACGGTGCTCGTACTCAACATGTTCGATGAACTGCAGGAGCGTGGCGGCAAGATCGACACCGAGAAGTTGACGGAGATCCTGGGTGTACCGGTTGTGACAACTGTGGCTCCGCGGAATGAAGGTACAGACGAGCTGATAGCCAAGTTTGCGGAAGCGCGCCCACCGCACGAGTCGTGGCTGGCTGCGGAGCCAGCAGATGAGTACCGCGGCAACCGTGCCCGGTTGGCACAGGTGAATGACATACTCGCTGAGACGTATACCATGAGCCAACCGAGCAGACCGTCGCTGCGTGTCCGGCTCGGGTTCTGGGCGATGCATCCGGTGAAAGGACTGGGCTTTCTGGCGTTCGCGGTGCTGGCGGTGTTCTGGGTGGTGGGATTGTTCGGAGCGGGTACCATGGTGGACCTACTCGATGTCGGCGTTTTCCGGCATCGGGTGACTCCGGCAGCCATTGGTGTCGTAGATGCGGTTCTTCCCTTTCCTCATGTCCACGACGTTGAGACTATTCCTATCTCTGTCGGGTTGCCGCTGAGTCCGGTGCATGAGCTGGGAATTGTCACTCTAGAGAGAAACGTGATCGTTCCGATGTACACCGTTACGGCGGGGGCCAACCTGAGCCCGCTACAGCAGGTGTTCCGGTTCGTGCACGACCTGCTAGTCGGCGAGTATGGCACGGTCACGATGGCGTTGAGCTACGCACTAGCCATAGTGCTACCCATTGTTACGACCTTCTTCTTCATTTTTGGGATACTGGAGGACTCCGGCTACTTCTCGCGCATGGCCATAATGATGAATCGGGTCTTTCGTTTGATGGGATTGAACGGCAAGGCGGTGCTGCCCATGATACTCGGGTTGGGCTGCGACACGATGGCCACCATGACCACGCGCATTCTCGACACGCGGAAGGAACGCATCATCACCACGATGCTCCTCGCCCTTGCGATTCCTTGTTCCGCTCAGTTGGGTGTGCTACTGGCGTTGATGGCGGCTCTTTCCCCGTTCGGTGCTGTGCTCTGGATAGGCATCGTGGTTGGTGTGATTCTCATGGTTGGGTGGCTCACCTCACGGCTCTTCCCGGGCGAAACGAGCGAGTTCATCCTGGAGATCCCTCCCATTCGACTCCCCCGCCTCGGGAACGTGATGGCAAAGACGCTGGGCCGCCTGAATTGGTACCTCAAGGAAGTGATACCGATCTTCGTAGTGGGAACGGCGGTCTTGTTCCTGCTGGATACCACCCACCTGTTGGAAGGGATCGCACGACTGGGCGAACCGTTGGTGACTGGATGGCTGGGGCTGCCTGGCGAGACTACCAACGCGTTTCTGGTTGGCTTCATGCGGCGCGACTTCGGGGCCGTCTACATCCTGGATGCGGCAATAGGACCCAATCCGCTCCTGACACCGCACCAGATCTTCGTGGCGATGGTGACGATCACCCTGTTCATGCCCTGTTTCGCCAATTTCCTGATGATTGCCAAAGAACACGGTCTGAGGGTGGCGTGGAGCATGGCCGGCTTCATTTTCCCATTTGCGTTCCTGGTGGGAGGGGCGTTAAATCACTTTGGCAAATGGCTGCCTATCTGAGGTGCCCGCTGTGCGGGTTTGAATTCGAGAGAGTCGACACACTGTGCGCCCATGGTTGTCCCTTGGGCGGCTCGTGTAATTTCGTGCGCTGCCCGAGTTGCCAGTACGAGTTCCCGCCCGAACTCCGCAAGATCTCGTGGCTGACCAGGTTGTTCGGCAAGACTGCGGTGGAGCAGCCGCTGCTTCCCGAAGAGATCCGTCCGCTCAAGGAACTGAAGCGCGGTGAGCGGGCCCGCGTCGTATGTCTGGGGAGAGATAACGGATCGCGACACAACAGCTTGGCGGTTTTCGGTCTCACGCCAGAGGCCGAGATCACATTGATACAGCATATCCCTTCGTGTGTGGTACAGGTTGGGGAAACTGAGTTGGCCATAGATCCAGAAATTGCGGATGAGATACTGGTTGAGCCCTTGGACGCCTAGGCCGGGAAGAGAAGCCCCCCCTTGGGGTGGCAGCAGCCCACGGCAGCTGAGTCGGCTCGAACGTACCTATCCCACTCCGAAGTCCCACCAGACGACATTCTGCAACTGACGGACACACGCATCTTTTCTGTGCCATGAGAGGATTTCGCGCGGCTTCAGCACCTCGGGATGCCGACGGTGTCTACGGAGACTCTCTTGCGGCCGGAAGTGACGAGCCCTGACCTCACCAATTCGTGATGGGAATGCCCGCGCCAGACCGGATGGCATCTTGGAGATCGAGATGTCAGATCCGGAAGCCTGGGACCTGGAGCCATGCGGATCGTATATTAGGCGTGCGCGGCAAGACGGTACCGAGCGTCAGAGCGCTCAAGAGGTTTTCATGCGTTGGACAGGTTCACCAAAGACGAGAGGCTGGTTTACGCATGAGCGATCCAGTCCCAGCAGTGCCGGCCGTACCGTTACCAAGGTTCGTGTGTTCGATTGGCCAGCGGTGCGCTCTCATATTCAAGACTGAGTGGTCTGAAGTCCTCAGCTGGGGGGCGGCTTTGACCTTTGCTGAGTACGTCGACGCGTTCGAGGCACGTAAGGGAGTGGAGATTTTCCGGCAAGGTCAGATCGGCCATTACCTGTGCCTCTTGGTCGAAGGAAGAGTCGAAATCGTGAAGCAGGACTCCTCGGGAGACCGGAAGACCCTGGCGATGATCGGTCCAGGCAAGACCTTCGGGGAGATGTCACTGATCGATGGGGAACCGCGATCCGCTTCGGCTATCGCGCTTGATGATTCCAAGGTCCTGGTGCTTACAGAAGAGAACTTCCACCGGCTCGTCTACCAGTACCCGCATCTCGGGTCGATGGTTCTCATGAAACTGGCGAAACTGATGAGCCAGAGGTTGCGTCAGACCAGCGATCTGCTGGTCGACTTCTTGGGCGGTTGACGGCGCCTAGGCTGTAGAGAACTCGGCGCCGTCTATCGCCCGCAACTCTGCGTCGCTCAAGACCAATTGTGCAGCAGTGGTGGAGTCAACAGCGTGCTTCGCGGTTCGGGCACCGGGGATGACGATCACATTGCACTCCCGCGAGAGTACCCATGCTAGAACTGCTGAGTGCGTTGACACACCATGCTGCTGGGCGATAGGCCTCAGATCGGGGTGGTCGGGAAGTCTCTTGTTGAGACGCCCTCCCCCAACCGGACTGTAGGCCAGAAAGCCTATCCCCTTGTCTGCACAATAATCCACGACACCGGATTCCAGAGCTTCACGGAAGAAGGGACTCAGGCGATTCTGCACGGTGACCACAGGTGCAAGTGACTCCGCTTGCTTGATTTCAGCAACGGTGACGTTTGACAGGCCTATCCAGCGGATCTTGCCTTCCTCTTGAAGCCGCATGAGAGCGCCAACACTGTCTGCAAATGGCACGGCCGGATCCGGGGCGTGAAGTTGGTAGAGATCGATAGTAGCGATCCCCAGCGCAGTGAGCGACCGTTCGCAGGCCTGCCGGAGATGTTCCGGACGGCCATCCCGTTCCCACCTTCCCTGTGGTCTTGTCAGTCCTCCCTTGGTGGCCACGACAACGGAGTCTCGGTCGCCGGTCCAACTCGCAAGGGCTCGTGCGACCAAGCGTTCGTTGTGCCCGATTTCATCGTCGTCAAGGCAGTACACATCCGCGGTATCGATCAGTGTCATGCCGGCATCGAGTGCTGCGTGAATCACCTGAATCCCCACCTCCATGGGAGGACGTCCCTGAATGGATAGCGGCATGCCTCCGAACCCCACCATCCCAACCGACGGAGCCCCAGGGCCGAGATCTCGAGTCTGCATTGTCAGGTACCGTCCTCTCTCGATTACGAAGGTGGACCGACGATGTTCGCAGGTCAAACCAATGTCAATGGCATCAGCTGCACTAGTCCATCTAGCAGCGACCAGTCAAGGAATCGACAACACGATTGACAGTTAAGCCGCTTGACAATTCAAAGCACGTGCGGATGAGGGGTTCGCGAGCCCGGGTGAGGCTGGAAACTCTAAGTCGGGTAGAGATTGTTCAGATGTAACGAAGGCTGTGATTCTCGCTGACAGTTGCCCGTATGGTTCCCGCCCGGTAAGATGCGTGCTTCTATGATGGGTTGCGGGAGCACCTTGGAATTGAAGTCATGCCTCAACGGTCGAGAGGAGAGAGGATGCATGTAGGCCGCGTATTGCGAGAGGGTGGGCGCGGCGAGAAAGATATTCTGCGCTAAGCGATCGATCACATCTACGTAGGCTTCGGGCGCGACGATCCAACCCAAACGCCATCCCGTCATGCCGAAATACTTCGAAAAGCTGTTGATTACG
>Ga0209536_100010100_pt1 | contig 13959 bp, 18 predicted proteins | sample DeeMarSeWOR28_12_FD_187461 | JGI IMG/M metagenome (GOLD analysis project Ga0209536, IMG submission 187461) | Marine sediment microbial communities from White Oak River estuary, North Carolina - WOR-2-8_12 (SPAdes) (version 2) | ecosystem: Environmental > Aquatic > Marine > Intertidal zone >...
CACATACAGATAAATGATAATAATATACACAATAATAAAACTCTTAAGTTATTCATTCTATATATCCTTTAATAAATATTTTAATCTACATCTTCTTCCACATCCATGTTTATCATAAAGTCTGCCATCTCCCCTAAAACACCTTTGTTAAATACCTGAAAATTATGTCCTTTATCTATACAATGTATAGGCTCTACACCTTTTAATCCCCACTGTTCAGATAAATAAGCTATTGTTTGAGTTGGTTCTGATATAGCATGTAGCTTATTTACACTATACTCATTACCACCTATTAAAGCTCCATTTATAATAGTAGTCCAATCATCTAATATTTGCATTGAGTGCCAGTGTCCAGCTTCTCTATAATCGTATCCAGACACACTTCTTGCACTCTTCATATTAATGATAGCCCCCTCTAATGTTTCTGAGGCAACGAAGTCATTCTTAGATAATACACTTCTTAACTTACGTAGTTTCTGCTGATTAGCACCATCACGGTAAAATCCGTATACTGGAAACCCAGACCATCCTTTTATTTGATCTGAATGTCCTAGTAAGAATGCCCACCCTTTTCTAACAACAATACACTCAGATGATTGAGGTATGTTGAATTCAATAACCCCCTCTTTAATATATTCAGAAAGGAACATAGAAGTTATCTGGTAGACTAATGTATCATAATTATTTATCACTCTGTTCTTAAATTCTGGTTTCTTAGTTGTTCTCCCATGATTTCCTGGCAGACAAGTAATTCGTATTTTTGTAAAATATGGTATTAGTGCTATAATTGCTTGTGATAACACATGTGCTAACATTAATACTGTTTGTAGTAATGGTGCATCGTTTGTTTCTCTAAGCTCTTTATGTATATTACCACTAACCATATCACCTAATATATCTAAATTCAATACACCAATATCAAAACTATTACGTTGTGAGTTTACAATGTAAATTATACCACGTACTAAATTCCATAATCTACCTAATAAAATGTTCCTGTTGTATTCATTTCTTCCTTCCATCTGATCAAGCTGAACTACCTCATCAGCATGAAAATCAGACCAGATTACTATAACATCTCTTTCTTCTAGCTTCCCACTTTTTGGTTTAACATCAGGAATATTATTAACAATCTTGAAAGCTGGTATCATATCTCTAATTTGATCTATTAATATCTGCTCGGTTGCTATAAGTTTTTGTAGATCTTTTACTTGTGTGGCTAGTCTATTATTCCTATCTTGTAAAATAGTCTGTAATCCTAAAGATTTTGGTGCTGTGTCTCCTAATTTTCTTTTCCATACTCCTAACCATATTCTAGCTTCCATTTCAGATATATTAGCAGATTTTGCTAATTCATTTCTACTTATTTTCCCATTAGATGTTTCTATTAATGATAAAATATCATCTGGTATTTGAAGTAGAACTTTCATTATGCATTCCTCCTTGAATTATCATCATAGTACTCTACAAGCTCTTGTTCTATTAGCTCTTTTTCTCTTTGTTTGTCACGTTTATACTCTTTTTCACTTCTCATTTCACCACCTGTTCGTGGTACTGGTTTTCTATGCCTAAAGTATGGATCATCTCTCTTATCTTTTGACATTAGAATTATTCCTCCTTCTTCTTCTCATAGAAAAGTATTTCTGTTTTATTCTCCTCTATACGTCACAGCTCCCAGACGAACAATCTACATCCTCTAGAGTTAATGTAGTTTCAGCATTATTTAAATGTTTCTGTATCTCTTCTTCTGACAATCGATAGTATACTTGTTCCTTCCGACTTTCATTCCTATATAATGTAACCCCTTTTATATCATGTATGTACTCCATTAGATATTTATCTAAGTCTTCTACAGTAGTTTTTTCAGGGACAAGCAACGTCTTGCTTATCCCTCCATCCAAAAATCTCTGAATAGTAGATTGAACCTCTAGATGCTCCTCAGGCTTAAGATCCATACTATCCACAAACCAGTCTTCTGTTACATTATCTCTTGCTAAGTCATGGATATATATTCTCTCTCCAACTCCGTCTGCTCGCCTGTACCCTTTAAATGGAAGGGGCTCAACCCCCCCGACAACTCCAGCTAACAAACTTGTAGTACCTGTCGGAGCAGCCATTAAGGTGGTAACATTACGTATAGCATTCTCTCTTATTTCCATCCTTATCTTTGCCGGTAACTTTCTTACAAAGGATGCTCCCATGTAATCTGATTTATTATATTTTGGGAATGCTCCTTTCTCTTTAGAAAGCTTAACTGAAGCTAAATAAGTGGTGTCTCGAATAAATTTGTATAACCTCTCTATTTCCTGTATACACTTGTCAGAACCATATCTGATTTTTTTCATGAACATATAGTCAGCCAACCCCATTGTTCCTATACCAATACGCCTAGAATCCTTTGCAGCTACTTCTTGTTGTGGTATTGGATAAAATGCTAAATCAATAATGTTGTCCATGAACCTTACAGATTTATAAATTGCATCCTCTAATTTTCTCCAATCTGTATTAACGTTTGTAACGAATTTAGGCAACACCAAAGACCCAATATTGCAAACCCCAAAATCTTCAAGAGCCAACTCAGAGCATGGGTTGCAAGCTGATATAGGGGCAAAGTAATATGAGTTATTCTTTTTCAAATTATCCCAATTTATTATTCCAGGTTCTGCGTGTTTTAACATATTACCTAAAATCTTATCCCATATATACCTTGCCTTAATTACTTTATACACCTTTCCTGAAAATTTAAGCTCCCAATCAGCATCCTCTTCTACTGCCTTTAAAAAATGCTTATCTACTGTCACTGAAATATTAAATTGTGTTAGTTTATTATGCTCTATTTTAGCGTCAATAAAATCTAACACTTCTGGATGGTACACGCTACATAATGCTATGCCGGCACTTCTTCTTTGCCCTCCTGTTTCTAACTTACTCCCAGCAAAGTTAAATACCTCTATGAACGAAACCATACCAGAGGACTTACCACCTCGTGTTGATAATATAGCCCCTCTTGGTCTAAGCGTTGAGAAGTTTATTCCGCTTCCTCCGCCATAAGCAGAGATAATACCATAATGTTTCAATGTTTCAAAAATAGATTCTATATTGTCTGCTATTGGAAGAACATTACAATTAGAAGTAGAGGGTCTGATCTTCCCAAGATTTCTAAGTATTCGCCCAGCCGGTATAAAATACATAGGTTCGATTATAGACATAAAATCTTCGTAGTATTTTTCTTGGTCCGCAACTTCATTTTTAGCATTTTCTCTACAAATTCGTTCTGCTAGCTGGCTCCACTTCGTTTCGTTTTCATTAAAGTACCTACTCTTTGCTATTTCGTAAGCGTAATCACTCAACTCAGTCATTCATCTCATCTCCATGTATTAACTTATAAAGTCAGTATGTTTTATTTTTGTTATTATGCGATTACCATCTCTCATTTTTAATTCTACAGATGGTCTTGCAACTATACCCTTTTCACAGTCTGATAGTATTGTTTGTTCCTTTTTGGAGCGAGTGGAGGGACTTGAACCCTCAATGCATAGCTTGGAAGGCTAGTGTCTTACCAATTAGAACTTACACCCGCTTATAGTTGGCAGACCGCCTTAGAATCGAACTAAGTCATATAAGGTTCAAAGCCTTATGTGCTCCCATTGCACCAACGGTCTATTTTCCTTTCCCCCCACACTCTGGACAGGTAGGACTCCAGTTATGTCGGCTTTTATAATTTTTAGATAGTAATAATTGCCATAGTTTTCCACAGCATCTCCATTCTTTAACAGTAAAAACATATCTACCGCTTACATGTTTAAAGTAGTATTCTTTCATTGGTTACGCCCGAACTTTACTTTATTTATACTCCCTCCAAAATAGATATTACAGCTTGTTTAAGAGAGCTTACTCTTATTACTTTTGGTTTCGTTTCTCTTCCTACATTCCACAATCTGTTTATTAAGAATACTCTTCTAACACATTCTGACACTTCATTCGCATTTTGTAATCTATCTTCAACAAATGTGTCAAATTTACTCTCTTTTAAAAAGATAGCTTTATTCTTATGGTTTTTATAAAAGACCTCAAACTCTATTGTGGGAAAATTAGCTTTCAACCACATATTAGTTGCATCTATTACTCCGTTTAGGCTGTCGCTTCTAGCTGTGACAATTGTGACTGGTCTTCTATAATAAGAATAAAATAGGTTCAATGCTTCCTGTGCATCATTATATGGTAGTGTATCTTTCCACTTAGACACTATGGTTTCATAGATAATTTGTCCTATGTCTTTGTCTTTAACATTAGGTATGTGAATTTTATAAGTTATTTTACCACTTCGTTTTGGTGGAGTGTTAATATCCCATCCGTACTTTTTCAAAAACTCCAACCTAAATACATTGTGTGTATCACATATGACCCCATCTAAGTCAAACGCTGTGTTCTGCATTATCTCTCTCCTTTATAGTCAATAACCTCATCCTCTCACCTATCTCCATATCAACCAATCGCAATACAGAATATAAATTTCTAATAGGACATCCTGTGTCAGCATCTCTATTAGATATGTATTCTATCAAGTCTGCAATATCTTTTATAGATATATCTCTCTTAGTCGCCACTTTTATTCTTATCCCCACACTCACATAAATGTTTTTCTATGTTTTCTCTCTCTACAATAAGAGCTCTAAGCAGTAGAAGATAGTTTATGTGATCTTTAATCTTCTCATCCCATTGGCTTAAAGGGTGAAAGAGACCATCATCAGAATCATTGATATAATCATAAATAGAAATGGTGTGCTTTAACATCATACCACCTAATGCACTTTCAGGAGTCAACCCACGTGTTCTTGCTGCTACTTTAAAATTATGAAGCTTATCGTTGTTTCTCGCATATTCTTTATTCTTACTATTTAATAAAAGATCACATTCAGTAAATATTTTATCAGTCATTTTTTTAAAGTCATATGGTGTCATTTTTATTTACCTCTTATTTTTATTTAAGAAAAAGTCCGCTCCCATTTCAAAAATTACATTTTCAAATTTCATTATAAGCCGATGCATCTCATCACGGATATCTGTTTCAGTTATAAACCTATCTTCTCCTAACAATTGCAGTCGTGATAGAATCATTTCCATTACTTCATGAAATGCTATTCTCTTTATCATATCTTTTTGGTATGGTGTTCCGTCTTCATACTTCAATATATTTGAGTGTGCTAGCTGAAGTGTATATTGTCTATCATCACGATCGTTAGTATAATTACAAAACCCTATCTTATCCTCATCCTTAACCCCACGGGTGAAATAAACATCACAATCATATTCTTTAAACACTTCTATCCACTTTTTACATTCAGACTTAAATAAGTCAAACTGTTCTTTTGGTGTCATTTGTTTTACCTCTATTACTGTAAGCTCCTCCAATAAGCAATCAACAATGCGTCGCATCTTCCATCTTTTATACCACCTTTACTCCCTTTTAACTCAGCTGTAGGAAATAATCTAGAGGCAGCGACAAAAGATTTTGATTTTTTAGACCCATTAGACTTTACCATCAACCCTTTCTGCCACGCTTGTGGTGTGGGTAGTAAAAATGGGATTTCAGCATAAGCCAACGCCATTGTCCAATTACCAAAATTCTTTCCAAATGTGAATACACTACTTACTCCCTGTTTAGGCATAGCATGGACTCTTTCTACAGCCCCTAGTATTATATATTCTTCTTGAGGATACTTCTCAACAATCTCCTTTATAACCTTAGCCATCTCAGGTTCTCCAACAGGACAATCATAAATCTCAAGAGGTCTACAATTTTCATCTATTACAGCTACAGCTCCTGATTTGCCTGGGTCTATTCCCATGAATATTTTTTGTATGCTCATGATTCACTCCCTTTAAACTAAAGACATATCTAAAGGCAACTCATACCCTCTCCATTTTAATCCACTTTGTTTAAGTAAGTACTTAGCCCCCACATCGTAGTAATGCTCATGTATTACAACAATCTCTTCAATACCTGCATTTATAATTTCAACCAAACATGGTGTACATGGTGTCGGGCAATTCATATACATCTTAGCCCCCTTAGTTTCTATACCATGCCTAGCGGCATTAATAAGAGCATTACGTTCTGCGTGGCCCGCCACACACCAGTCTAACCCATCTCCTGACTTAAATCCTAATATTTGTCTTGGACATCTTTCTACAGGAGTATTAGGATAATATCCTAATACTTTCTGATATTCTTTTGATAACTTATCATCATACAAATGCCTAAAGTTACAAGGCAGTACTCCTCTTGGCGGACCGTTGTAACCAGTAGAAATTATACTTTTATCTCTTACAATGATTGCCCCTATTTTTCTAGATAAACACTTACTATTTTCTGCTATAGCGTCACATACTTTTAGATAATATGCATCCCAACTCATTTCAACTCCATTATTGTATTATTAGTGGTGATTTTTGAGCTTGTCTAGCTTTCTCTTCAGAGAATCTTAATACTCCACCCTCTTTTCCAAGAGTAAACTGAGCCCAGAACCCTTTCCACTCTCCTCTATTAAACCAATTATGTTGGTCTTTTTTATCTTCGCTCTTACCAAAATCTCTTGGAAAGCTGAGACTAAAAGCACCCATGTCTTTGAATTCTAATAGAAACTTATCTATATTAAATCTATTCCTATCACAATCGATATTCAAACACATTTTAGCTTTGTCACAATAGGTACTTAAATCATCTACTATAATAGTTGTTATTCCAACTAATGGCTTCTCGTAGTCATCAGGGGTTATAAACCATACCCCTTTTGAATAATGACATACTCCGTAAAAGAACTTAGACCACTTTCTTCCATCCTTAAAGATAATACGACCGTGTACCCATGTTACTGCACACGATATTGGTGCTAAAACATCCTGTGGTTCTTTTTGTCCTTTTCTTTTCCTATCTGTCATACAAAGATTCCTCGTTGTTCCCTTCCCTCAAAATAATTTTTGTTATTAGCATAGTGTTGACACTCCATTTTCTATTTCTACCTTTATTACATTATCAAATCTATCTTGTATTCCTTTATCGTGAGATATAACAAACATACTGCCAACCTTTTTAGAATAGGCTTTAAGCAAGTCAAGCACAGAAGCTTTCCCCTCTTCATCTAAAGAAAGTTCTAATACTTCATCAAACAGTATGAAGTTGAACTTACTCAACAGAGTATGAAAACTAAGCTTGTCGGCAATCAATACTCTCTGTTTTTGTCCGCCTGAATAAGCCTTAAAGTTTTTTATTCCTCTGTCTGGTGAATGAAGTTTGTAGGTTATAGCTTCTTTCATCTCTCCTGATGTCAACTCTTTTTGACTCGCTATCTCAACCCTCTCATTAGATATGAGAGATAGAATTTTATTGGTCTCTAGTTCTAAACTCTCGATAAAGGATTCAGATTTTAAATGAGGTATACCTTTTGTTGAAAACCCCTTTTTCCAAAATTCATAATATTTTAAGTCATTATATAATTTTATATTTTCGTTTTCTAAATCTTTAATCAGCTTTTCTTCTCTTAGTTTATCTTCTCTTAGTTTCGTAATAATATCCCTTAATAAATTCTCTTCATTCTCTACATCATTTATATTTTGTCTTATTTCTTCCTGTCGTTTTTTAATTAGTAAATTATAATTGTAAAGTACGTTTAATTCTTTTTTCAAATCATCTATGTTATTTTCTATACTAATATTTTTCTGTATTACTTCATCTATTTCTCTTATTCTTTGTATAATGTTTTTTAAATTAAAATCTAATACAGTTATACTTTTTTCGTGTTCTTCTATATCATTCTCTGACAGTTTTTTTGCAATCTCATGATTTTTTATTAATTTTATACAATCTATGTTCAGTATTGGGCACGTATTATTCTCTGTTTTTTTAACGGTGGTTTTTATCGCTTTTATTCTTTCTTCATAAATACTTATTTCTTTAACTGTTTTACTATAATCTTTTTCTAATTCAATGTATAAATCTTTATCATATTCCTGTAGAGTGTCTTCTAAAGTCTTTAGCTGATCTCTTAAAATGTTTGGGTCTTTTAAGGTTAGTTCTGATAATTGTTCTTTTAATTTTTTTATTCTATTCTGTTTGGTTTCTTCGTATTTCTCACTAGACTCTATTGTTTCACTTAAACTCAAATTTATATCTTCTATTGTTTTATTGCTTTGTTCTGCTTTCAGTATATTTAATTGTATTTTTTCTTTTATCTCTTTTATATAATTTTTTGTAATATCTAATAAAGTATTATATTTATCTAAGTTTATTATTTGGTATAATATTCTCTTCCTCTCACTCTCCTTACTCTTTGGAAAATTTGGTGACTCAGATGAAAACAGTGTTGAAGCAAATAATGTGTCTGAGGTTATATCTAATAACCTCTCTATGTTTTTCTGAGTAATCCGCCTATCTGTATGAGATAACCTGTCGTCGCCATTTATTTTTAATATAGTCTTATTCCCATTCTCCTTATGATTTCTATACTTTATAATTTCTATATTATCTTTTCCACGAACTATCTTTCCTGATATTACACACTCTGTATTACCATTCATCGGTAAGTCACCAACTTCATATTCATCTGATAACGTATCAAGCAATAAGTACTCTATCAGCATTCTTATAGAGCTCTTTCCACTTCCGTTGGCTCCGTGAATAAGAGTAAGTCCTCTATCATCTAACTCTGTTAGATGAAGAGTTTTCCAAGATCTCCAGTTCTCAGCATATATCTCTGTCAGCTGTAATATCATCTTCTATGGTTTCTCATAAATTCAGCTTTAGTGAATACATAAAATTTGTGGTCACCTTTTTTAAGGTAAACCTTTACAATATTTGGATACTTAGGAAAATCACAATACCCGACTAGATACTCTTTATTCATGATAAAGAAAGCATTAAAGTCTTTCTTATGTCCTATAAATCTAATCACATTATCTGTAGGATCAGGTTCGCTTTGTCTCCTCATGTAAATCTTCTCCGATCTTTAATAATACACTAGCATCTAAATTATGCTCTGTAATATTAACATATTCTCTCATATCTTCTTCTATTGTTCTAGTATCTTTTAGTCGCAACTCTCGATGTTTGGTCTTTACAACGTTTGGCACTACATTAAACTTTTTAAATATAGGATCATTAAGTTCTTCAGAAGAGCAATTAATTCTAAAGAAGTTTGTGTTGTCTTCTAATATCACTTGTTTCATTCTTGGTGTCAAACCAACTAGCTCTTCAAACGAAATTCCTTTAATTATTACAGACTCGGCTGTAAGATTATGATAGTAAATAAACCGTTTGGTGTCTACCTCACCCCAATCCAATATCATTGGGTTACCTACGTTTATAATATTATTTAAAGTTTGTGCTTTATGTAGATGTCCATTTAATACTAAGTCCCAATCTGAAAAGATATGTGGTTTTAGCGGAGTTGCTGATTTATAATCCCCAGTCCCATACGACAACCCGCTAATATCTTCATGAGTAATGAGTATATGCTTTTGATACTTTCTTTCTGGTAATGCCAAGTTGTTTGATACCATACCATACGGAAGTATTCGTATGTACATGTCGTTCAGTTCTAAATTGAATGGGTTGGTAACTACTGTTACTATTTTTGAAAATGGTCTTAAAGAGGACTCTCTTTTAAAAGTTAACAAGTCATGATTGCCAGTATTAAAGATCAACTCAAATCCATCATCTGCTTTTCGTTCATAATATTCCCATATAATATTGTATAAATCTTGAGGTATTCGTGTCTTCTCTTCAAACAAATCTCCACCATATATAATACGACGTACCCCTTTTCGCTGTGCAAAATCAAATATAAAATCTGTTACTCTTAGTTGATTATACAACCAAGAGCTCATACCATCAGACATTATGTACGACTTTGCTAAGTTTTTATAATATTGTATGTCCGTGAAAAATATAAAATTCATTACTTAGCATCACACTAACTTATATTCTGGAAATTCATTAAAGTCTAACTCTGGATGCTTTTCTAAGAACTGTTCTATGTTATGTTCACTAAAGGTTTCCTCGTCAAACTTAACCATAACTTGTTTTAAGGATAAAAACTCTGCTTTATTTTTAGGGGTTAAGTAATTACGGTCAACTAGTAATCTGGCATACCCACCATAATACGGAAGACCCTCTTGGAAATAAAACGGGAACACTACCTTTCTGTAGTTTGGACCGAGTCGTGTCTTTATAACAGTAGCTTCTATCCAAGTTCCTACTATCTCTCCACCTTTTTTATCATCCCTTATAGATTTCAAGTCATTCAAATTTATTCTGTATGTGCAATAGAACTTAGGGCTTTCCCCACCAGTTACAGTAGTGTTTGGACCAAACATGACACCAACCTTATAAGTTTTCTGATTAGCAAAATTGAAAGATGTCCTTTTATTTATTCGTGGGATAATCAACCTAAACAGATTATGTAAGCTCTGTGCTTTCTTCCCCATATCAGCTTTCTCCCCCTCTTTTGCAAAAGCAGATATTGAGTCTATGGCTATAAATAGATATTCATCCTCTGGAATCTCAGGAAGTATTTCTTCAAGAACACTAGTGGCATCTGGTACTGTTACGATATCTTGCGGTGGTATTAATATAACTTTGTTTAAATCTATTCCTAAAGTTTTAGCTCTGTTGGGGAAGAAAGCATTTTCCCTATCCAACCATATACAACTTGCATTGTATTTCTTTTGCATATTTGCTAATAGCAGTTGGAGTATTAAAGTTTTACCGGAGCCAGAAAATCCAGAGAACTCAGAGGCATACCCTACTAGTATTCCCCCCTCAAGTATTAAATCCAGAGCTTTGTTTCCTGTTGATATGAACTCCTGTTCCTCTTTAATCTCCTCTTCTGGAATTCTTATAGAACTATATTTGTTTCTTACTTTCTTAGCAAACTTTTTTAGGTCAAACTTTTCTTCTGTCATGTGTCACTCTCTATTAGTCTACGCACTCAATCAATGAGCACAGTTTATCTTTCTTAGCTTTTAAGTATACTTTCATCTAACCTAAAAATCTCTGTTTAATTTTTGTGTTTAAATCTTCAATATAATCTAACAAATCATCTCTTTCTTTTTTCTCATCATCAAAATATACTTTAATTTTCCAACTGTATTCCCCCTTACCATTCCTTGACACTTCAACACTTGACTGTTTTTCCATAACATACTCATCGTTCATTATTATTCTCCTTTTTTTAATACATTTACTTTTTAATCATAGACCCAACATCTTTTCTTGTCCCTACATCCATCTGCTCATTTCCTCATAACAGCATAAATTAAATTAGCCTTTTCAGGGTACCCCTCCGCCTCTTTCAATCTCTTATATAAATCACACACTGCTGTATCATCAGGCTTACTCCACTTTGAGATTAAATACCCTGATATTATGTTCATAAGCCCTACCCTTACAGAACTGGGAGTTTTATCTTTTAATAACTTATTTAAAGCTTCTTTTACCCCTGGCATACTACCACTTCTGTATATTTTAAATAGGTCAAGGATATCAGAATCCTCGTCTAACTTAACTAATTCCAACAATTCATTTGCTTCATCTTCACTCTCACAATACCGAACTTTAGCAAGTCCTGTTAACAACCGTCTAGGATTCCCCTCCATTTTTTCAATAAGTAGAACCTTTAACCACTTTGTAAGTTTAATCTCCTCTTTTTCAGAAACAAAATTGATAAGGGATAATGATTCTTCATAGGTTAAATTCTTTACTCTGAAAGTAAGAAAACGATCAAGCAATACACTCGGTATCTTATCTGGTTCTGTTGTACATGCTATCACTAAAATATTATCAGGCAACCTGTCACTATCTTCTCCATCTAAGGGAACTAAGAAGTTATTCAACGCTTTAGATGATAAGTGATGGGCTTCATCTAATATCAACACTTTCTTATCCCCAAATAAAGAAGATCTTTTTAACGCAGTTAATAACTCTCTAGCTTCAGCTATACCAGATTCATTAACACAATTTCTAACCATTACATTTTCAAGTGGGGCACCAAATTGTCTGGCTAAGATATGAGCTATGGTTGTCTTACCAGCTCCACGCTCCCCTATCAACAAAACAGGTCTTGAATCTTTTTTTTGACTCAAGACCTTTACTATTGTTTTGTTGCCTATAATCCCTGACCAATCCTTAGGTCTGTATTTTATATGCATTTTAATTATCTTTTAATTATTGATCTAAGAATAAAGGACTTTCTTCTATAGCTTGAATATAATTGACTACTGCCTCACTCCACCCATCAACATGCAACCAAGCCCCATATCCTACTCCGTTTTGATAAGAACCTACATTTATCATATACCCCTTACCATGATAAGGGTCTGGCACTTTACTGTGTGACTGTTCATCAGTTATGACAATTAATCTGTCTGGTCTTAGGTTTTGTCCTTTGTAACCTCCTTGTAACATCCAATGAGTCCTCGTAGGACTGTATAATTTATCTTTATAAATACAGCTAACAGCTTCTCCTAATGGTGTACATTCATGTCTTTGGCTATTAACAACAGCATCTCTTAAAGAAAACCCATGTCTAGCCGGCACTTGAATTAAACTTCCAGAAAAAGTATAGATATCGACTCTATCACATATCTCTCTTAACAGGATTGCTACCCCACATGCAGCATCAAGTCGTGTTATATCTGACTTGTGTGATACTCTCTGCTCCATAGACCCTGACACGTCAACTAATAATACAGTATGCCCGTTAATCTTATCTTGAGACCCTAAACACTTTAACATCAACGCATCTAACTCCGGTTCAAATTTCGGAGCATACCTAGCCGCTGAGATAAATCTGAAAGGAAGAATTCTGCTTATGTTAATGTTTTCAAGTTCATTTCGTATCAGGGTATCGTCTACATCTACACTTGTCATATTTCTAAGGTTTCGTAAGAACGCCATTCCACCTAATTTTTTCTCAGATAAAAGCTTCTCCCAAACAGTTTTCTTATCTTCACCTGCTGATAGTAATACTTCCCAAGTTTCAGGAGGCTCTAATGTTCCATCAACTAACTTCTTCCACACTTTTTCCTGTTCTTGGTCTTTTGGTTTAGCGTGTGAAAGGAATAATACGTCTCTTAGCTTAACAACTCCGTCCCTGTTATACTTAGCTAATTGGTATGAATCAAATTTAGGAAATGCTTTTGCGAGTCCCTTTTTTACCTGTGCTGAAAGTGGTTGTCTTCCATCTTTCCAGTAGATAGCTAAGAATTCTGTCAACTCATCTGCTCTTTGAATTATCCTTTCCAGAGTGTAAGCCACTAAATGTTTGTGGGAGTCAAGTCTAGCCATTTCCCTTACTATTAAAAGAGGAACGTGTCTTAACTTCATTGCAGTTCTAGCTTCAATAGCTATTTGAGAAACAACTTCCGGTTTTACTTTAGGAATGGTCATAGCTATTCGGTTTGCTATATCAACACCATCTTCATAAAATTGTTTTTCCCACAACAAACATGCCATCACTGACCGTCTTAGCAACTGTTCTGCATTGATATGCTTAGCAACTGCCCCTTCATGTGTGTATATTTTCTGTCGAGGCACATTTAATTTCGCCATCTTTCTTCCCCCTTTTTTAAAGGTTAAATATGTTGGAGAACAAGCAAAAAGAGACTTATATACTTGCGTTTACCATTTCCGCCATCCCCCGATAATTATTGGTCGGGGGAGTAGGAATTGAACCTACAATCCAGTATTCCTCAGAAGTAACTCTTTTCTACGCTACCAACATAATACTATTACAGATATAAACGTCTAATTTCCACATTTTAACTCTACTACTTAAAAATATTTTGGAGAACAGGCGAATAGGGATAGTTATATATCCATTAGTAAATGGACATCTTTATATATGTCTTATAAGAAGTAGCCCTATCCTTCACTACCAAAATATAGTTTAATAAGTTAGA
>Ga0209536_100010101_pt1 | contig 13959 bp, 10 predicted proteins | sample DeeMarSeWOR28_12_FD_187461 | JGI IMG/M metagenome (GOLD analysis project Ga0209536, IMG submission 187461) | Marine sediment microbial communities from White Oak River estuary, North Carolina - WOR-2-8_12 (SPAdes) (version 2) | ecosystem: Environmental > Aquatic > Marine > Intertidal zone >...
ATATCGCATGGAACTCCTATGGGAGAAGGGAATATTGGCTCCGGTTCGTTCACTCACTTCCCCCCCGGTGCTACTATGTTGCACACTTATACCTGCATAGCCCTGATTTCCCAAACCAATTAAGTAAACAAGATTCATGAGGATATGAACCATGTCATATTATTAGACGGAATAATTGACATTATTGTAAATATAATTGACAATTATCCAAATAAAGATCTTGTAAACAAGCAACATAAAACTTAAATGAACTTTTTTTCTGATGGATATAACTAAATTTATTGAAATAATGCCCTGCTGTTAAAAATGTTTGCAGACAGTAAAATGGTAAAAACGGGTAAGAACGTTCCCCCTAAATATCGATTTTCCATTTTTCACAGAATCAGAAACAAATTGCTGATTCTGATGATTGTATTATCCCTGTTTCCATTGGCAGGAATGTCGTTGTTTTCCTATTTTGGAGGTAGAAATCTGATCCAGGAAAGGATTCGACTCTCCCTTGAGAAAATGGCACAGGATACGGCGGACAAGATTGATCTGTTGTTGAGAGGGAAAAAAGAAGAAATCCATTTAATGGCCACATCTTTTTCGCTGATCTACACTCGTCTCGACAACGGGGATCACAACAGCATTATTCCCCTTTTGAATAATTATTGTTTCCAGCAGGATGTATATGATCTGCTGATTGTTCTGAATAGATCGGGCGATATAGTCGGTATCAATATGATCGACCGCAATGGCAATCTTTTAACCGAACACGTTATTTCTAACATAGTCGATGGAAATATCGCTTCTTACCCAGAAGAGTACCAACTATTCCAGTCCTCTGTTACGGGACATAACGACCATAATGGTTGGTATCAATCCGGGCTCGTTCATAGCATCTACGATTATCAGAATGAGGATGTATCTCATCGGTATAATATCGCTTTTTCCGAGCCGATTGTCGATCCGGAAACCCATGAAATTGTCGGTGTCTGGATTAATATTCTGAACTGGTCTTATTTTCAGGATATCCTGGATCCGGTGGAAACGGATCTATCAAACCTGGGTCTCCGTACAGGGTATGCTTTTATGACGGCAAATGATGCCAATACCATCATAGGGCACAAGTATCGGTTTAACAGGGCGAATGCAGGGAATGAAACTGGTGCCCGGGCACAGAATTTTTATAATATGAAACTAATCGAGAACCGTGACCTTAGCCCGCTGCACGAAGCAATCCTGAATCGGGAACGGAATTTTATTTACGGCCTGCCAGGCGGCAATAAAAAGATTGTAGGTCTCGCCCCGATTGAAGATACATCTCTCGGATGGATAGTAGGTGTAGAAATTGATGAACAGGACGTTTACCAGCCCATACACGCACTAACTTACTGGTTATTCGTGGCAATCTTTGTTCTTTCTCTGCTTGTAATCTTTTCCACTTATATTATTTCAAGAGGAATCACGGTACCTCTCAATACACTCATACGATCCGCTACCACAATATCTCAGGGAAATTTCAACGATCGCGTACCGGTCCAATCCTCTGATGAACTAGGGGTTCTAGCGACAACTTTCAACGAAATGGCGCGTAATCTTTCCTCTAGAGAGACTCAACTTCAGGAATTGAACCGTAATCTGGAAAATATTGTCCGGGACCGGACCCTGGAGTTGGAAAATTCGCATGAAGCCTTGAAAAGGGCCTACTTTGATCTGAAGAGCGCACAGGAGCAGTTGGTACAGACAGAAAAAATGGCGTCTTTGGGACAACTGGTGGCTGGCATCGCGCACGAAATCAAGAATCCGTTAAATTTTATTTACGGTAATACCGGTTTCCTCGAAGATTATACCCGGAAAATTCAGGACCTACTTGAAGCCTTCGAGAAATTGCCGAGTATTTCGGTCGAAGATAGGACGGCAATAGAGCGTATGAAAGAGGAGGTCCATTATGCTTTTATTAAACAGGATCTCAAGATCCTAATTGACAATTTCAGGGATGGATCGAGCAGGATAAATGCAATTGTTTCTGACCTTAGAACTTTTTCGCGGATGGACAGGGATACTATGTCGGAAGTCGATCTGCATGCTTCTCTGGAGATGTCGCTGAATCTGCTAAGGAATCAGTACAAGGATCGTATAGAGATCCACAAGGACTATGGACATATTCCGAAAATTCATGGATATCCGGGCAAATTGAATCAAGTTTTTATGAACCTGCTCTCCAATGCTTTTTTTGCCGTGAAAGATAAGGGGAGTGTATGGATAAAAACGCGTTCGGTTAGCGACGCAGTGGAGATTGAAATCACGGATAGCGGTTCGGGTATTCCAGAGGCAGATATTAAAAGAATTTTCGAACCTTTTTTCACTACCAAACCTGTGGGTCAGGGGACCGGATTGGGATTAAGTATCAGCTATGGAATTATCGAACAACATCGGGGAAAGATCCATGTGGCCAGTTCTCCTGAAAAGGGGACTGTTTTTACGATCCAGCTGCCAATTGACATGGAAAAGGCGTAGTAATGAATAGGAAATACAGGCTGCTTATTGTTGATGATGAACAGGCTAATCTTCAGAAACTCCAGCGCGCGTTTGTCAGCCGATATGATATCTATCCGGCTCTCTCCGGGGCCGAAGCACTGAAGATAATGGAGAATACTCCTGTCGATGCGATTATCACCGACCAGAAAATGCCGGATATGACAGGCATTGAACTGCTGGAAATTTCACAGAAAATTTACCCTGATCTTGTCCGGATCATTCTCACCGGTTTTACCGAAGTCGAAGATCTTATTGCAGCGATCAATACAGGCAAGGTTCATAAATACATAACAAAACCATGGGAGCCCGAAGCGCTGCTTCTCGCAATCCAGGACGCTCTTGAAAAAATGGAGCTTATGCGGGAAAACGAAAGGCTAGCAAATGAACTTCAGTTGGCCAATGACAAATTGCGGACTGAAAACATTATCCTTCGCCAGGAGGTTGAAAAGCAGGTTTTTCCCAAGAATATTATTTACGGTAGCCCTGAAATGGAAAACATCCTGCATCTTCTGCGCAGGGTGACCGCCACGGAAACAACAGTGCTTATTCAGGGGGAGACTGGAACGGGGAAAGAGCTGGTCGCCCGCTTTATCCACAGCGAGAGCAATCGCCGCGACCATATCTTCATCCCGGTGAATTGCGGCGCCATTCCCAAGGATCTGGTTGAAAGCGAGTTTTTCGGACATGCGAAGGGGGCCTTCACCGGTGCAGGTCAGGAGAAAAAGGGTTATTTTGAAATGGCGCATGGTGGGACTATTTTTCTTGATGAAATTGGGGAAGCCCCTCCTGAACTGCAAGTTAAATTGTTGCGCGTTATACAGGAAAGCGAAATTATGCCCGTGGGCTTTCATCAGCCGAAAAAGGTCGATGTTCGTATTATTGCGTCTACAAATCGGGATCTTAAAGCCGAGGTCGCAGCAGATCGATTCCGACAGGATCTATTTTTCAGGATTAACGTCTTTTCGGTTACAATTCCCCCGTTGCGGGAACGCAAAAAGGATATTCTTCCACTGGCAGAATATTTCATTCGCCAGTTCGCACTTAAACTCAATCGCAAGCCGGGACAATGGAACGATGAGACACGCCAGCTTCTGCTCGCTTATTCATGGCCGGGCAATGTGCGCGAATTGCAGAACGAAATAGAGCGCATGGTTCTTTTATCCGAGGAGGGTGGTATTATCGGTCCGGATTTACTGTCCGATCATATTTGCCAACGTTCCCGTGCTGCTATGGCTCCTGATGGAGACCTGAAGTATGCAATTCGAGAACTGGAAGATAAAATGATTCAAAAAACTCTGGCGAGATTCGATCAAAATAAATCACGTACTGCTCGTGCTCTCGGTATCAGTCGGCAATCCCTTATAGATAAAATGCGTAGGATGGAAATTAAGAATTGAAGATTGAGTATTTTCTGCAGGGAATTGTTGCCTGATTCTATATTAGGTGTTAACATTTTAGACACATCTAAATTGTTGTAAAAAAATACTTTAGTGATTTTCTGCATTTCGGTGTCTAAATTTTAGACAATTCCTCGATTTCTCCCCTTTTCTTTCAATATCCGTAAATCATTTTAAAATAATAACTTACTTTATTTGTGTAGTTTGGCATTCTAATTGCAAGAATAATGGCTAAGAGTTGTTAATTAGGATCACCTAGACGGAAATGAGGTGGACAATGGACGTAGTCGAAGCCAAACAATCGGAAGAACTCGATATGGCTGTTATCCAGCGCTGTATATCGAATGATCCTGACGCCTGCCATGAACTGTATACACAATACAATAGAAAAATTTTTAATACAGCCTACCGTATCCTGGGTGAGGAGGCTTCTGCTGAAGACGCCCTTCAGGAAACAATGCTGAACGTGTATCGAGGAATATCCAACTTTCGCGGTGATGCAAAAATTTCTACATGGATCAGCCGTATTACAATAAATGTCTGCCTTGGAATGCTGCGTAAGGGTAAGAAACGACAATTTGTTGAATTCGATAACGAATCCTCTCGGGACCTGCAGGTGGAATCAACCGATTTTTACGATCCGCTGTTACATACATGCAGAGAAGAGCTGAAATCCCATATCCAAGAAACTTTTGATCGGATGACGGGAAAGCAGTCACTTGTTGTTCGTCTTCACGATTTGGAAGGCAATACCATAGAGGAAATTTCCAAAATAATCCGTTGTCCTGTCGGTACCGTAAAATCCAGATTGTTTTACGGCAGGCAGGAGTTTAAAGCACTTTTCAATTCTTTGGGCTACGCCGAATTCGAAAGTCCCGCTGTATGTGTCAACTGATCTGCAATTGAGATATCCCTCCCCCCCATGATAATATTCCAACTTCATTTATTCGAACAACTTGTGTAGGGTAAAATAACTACATGCTACCTACCATCGAGAACATAAAGAATCTGTTCTGGATTTCGGAATCCCCTGGCGGCCAGGAGCTTGAATACTTTCCCCATTTATACCTGGAAGCCAAGATAGATTTCAGCGATGTTCGGACCGGTTTCCGAGAGTCCTACAGTGTAAACCGTGCGATGGAAATACCATCTTACCAATTGGAGCCTTTTTGGGATGATGACGCGGTCCGGGATATTGATCCTGCAAATCTGGGATCGGATGTTCCGGAGAAGGTTCGTTTCAAAAGTCTGCCGGGCTATGTGGATAAACAGTTCATATCGTGGATGGAAACGAAGTTCTTCCAGTACCTGCTTCGTACCTTTACTGTGAGGGTTTATCGAAACTTTAATCTAAATGAGTATTCATTCTCCGGAGAGTCGCGGAACGATTTCATTATCCGATGCCTGGATTTGATTAGAGGGCACATGCACCGTGAATTTGACACACTACACGAGGTATTTAAACGGAAGCTTGAACGAATACAGCAAAAATATCTGGGGATTGAAAATTCCGAAGAGTTGGAAGAGTTTAAGACAGACTTACAGGACAGAGAAAATTTTACTCGAATTAAGGAGCGGATTTCAGCACTTTTTCTGCGAACTGAATTCAGTATACAGCGTGTTGATCGACCGTCTTTTACTGCTAATCAGACGCATGAGTTGGAAGAAAGGTTACAGGCTATTCATTTCGAAGCGCAGGAAGTTGTTTCAAAGATCCTCGACTCCTACGAGGAAAAAGTAAAATCTATCGATGAATATATTCTTCATCCGACCGTCAAGAATATCCATTTTGTCAGAAGTTGTTTTCTGTGGATGCCTGGCAGCCCATAGCGAAATTACAGCAGGTCTCATTGTTCGTGAAGCGAGGTCAAGGCCCGAGGAGGAGGCTGATGTGGCCCAACCTGAGCGTTGCGGAGCGTTGTTGGCGACGGGCAACATTATAGCTCGTATTAACATACAGACTCCATTGCACCGCAACCCCCGTGCGTTTGGAGGGGGGGGTTAATGACGATGGGCAGAATCGCTATTGCCATGAGCGGCGGCGTTGACAGCTCTACCGCGGCTCTTATCCTGAAGGATGCCGGCTGGGATCTGGTGGGGTTTTCCATGCAGCTTTGGGACCAAACTCTCAATCTGCCCGAGGATAGGGGGCTTCAATCCAGCGGGTGCTGCTCTCCTGATGATTTCTACGATGCACGGAATGTGGCCGCCCGATTGGACATTCCGTACTATGTAGTCGATTTTCAGCAGGAATTCGAAAGTACAATCGTACGCGCATTTATAGAGGATTATCGCGCCGGCTATACGCCGTCTCCCTGCGTGCTCTGTAATTCTCATATGAAATTTGACCGGTTGGTCAGAATGGCTGATGATGTGCAGGCGACACATATCGCAACCGGGCATTATGCTCGTGTCGTCTTTGACGAAGAAAGCGGAAGGTATTTTCTTTTACGGGCGAGAGACCGAAGCAAGGATCAAGCCTATTTCCTGTTTGAACTCAGTCAGGCGCAACTTTCAAAAGCGGTGTTTCCGTTAGGAGACCTGACAAAGGAACAGGTTCGCGAAACAGCTCGCAGCCATGGGCTTATGGTTGCCGATAAATCGGAAAGCCAGGAAATCTGCTTCATTCCAGATGGTGATTATGCTGCATTTATTGAACGGTTCTTTGAAAGGGTTGTAGAAAACCCGGTATCCATCCATCCATTCTCCCTTGGACCTATTGTGGATACCAAAGGACAGGTTCTGGGCACTCATCAGGGTATCCATCATTACACAATCGGACAGAGACGCGGCCTTGGAATCGCCCATCCATCACCCCTCTACGTTCTCGAAATCTGTCCGGAGAAAAACAGGATTGTTGTGGGAGAGCGCTCTAAACTTGGTAAGAAACGTTGCCGTGTAGTTCGGCCCAACTGGATTTCTATTCCCAATTTGATTGAACCGATCCGTGCCCGAGCGAAAATACGTTCACGACATCCTGAGGCGCCGGCAACAATCACTCCAATGGATGACGGAAGCGTCGAAGTTCTTTTCGACGATCCCCAACCGGCTGTCAGCCCGGGTCAGGCATGTGTTTTTTATCAGGAAGAGGTGGTTGGCGGGGGAGGGTGGATCGAGAGAGATATAAATAGTTAACAGTTAACAGTTAACAGTGGATAGTGGGTGGGTGGCTATAGACAGTGGATACTATGGCACAGCATCGAAAAAGAATTTTGATTATTGCGGGTGAAGCGTCAGCAGACAGGTACGGAGCGCGTCTTGTTGAACGACTGCATTCGATGCACGGCCCGGGCAGGCTTGATTTTTTTGGGACGGGCGGGGATGCCATGGCGAATGCAGGAGTACGTTTGCTGGGCCATATTCGTGATCTTGCCCACATCGGCGTTCGGGAAGCCCTGTCCGGCATTCATACATATTATAAAATTTACCGTCGCATCGTTAACGAATGCAATGGGAAGCCTCCCGAACTGGCTATCCTTCTTGATTTGCCTGAATTCAACCTGAGGCTGGCAAAAAGAATGAAACGTCGCGGTATTAAAGTTGTCTACTATATTAGCCCGCAGATCTGGGCCTGGAGAAGTGGGCGCATACGTAAGATAAGGAAGGACGTAGACAAAATGCTGGTGATCCTTCCATTCGAGGAAGAATATTATCGTGCCAGGGGTGTAGAGGCGGAATATGTCGGACATCCTTTGCTGGAAGATTTTAATCCCAATTTTAATCGGGAATCTTTTCTCAAAGGATTGAGTCTGAATCCGAAGCGCAAGACTGTTGCGATCCTTGCTGGAAGCCGCCTCAGGGAGATTGACCATATTCTGCCGACGCTTTTACGGGCTGCGCAGCGAATTGACAGCCAAATCCCCGCCCAATTTTTAATCTCGGTAGCACCGTCCATAGGCCCGGAAGCCATTAGAGCTGTGGTACGCCGCGTTTTGGGGAAATCGGTGGATTCCGGCAGGTATCGTTGTTCAACGGAGGACTCCCGGGATCTTCTCGCAAATGCCGATTTTGCTTTTGTTAAAAGCGGGACCAGTTCTCTTGAGGCTGCTTTGATTGGTACACCATTCCTGGTTACGTATAAAATTTCCCCCCTGAGCTGGTTTGTCGGAACTCTTTTGATTCACAGTCCGATGATGGGCTTGGTAAACTTAATTGCTAAGGAGGAAGTTGTGCCGGAATTGTTTCAAAACCGTGCGACGCCGGAAGCCTTAGCCCGTGTGGCAATAGAATTTATAGAAGAACCCGAGAAAGGGGATATCATGCGTTTACGGCTGGCAGAAATCCGCAGGCAGTTGAGCATTCGTTGCGCATCAGAAACAGCGGCTGCAGCTGTAAACAAATTTTTGCAGCACTGACGGCTCGTTCAGGAATATGATTCTATTTCTGCACAGCCCTTTAAAGGATGGAATATTCCAATGAAGCCCATTGTGATGCTAAGGTTTGCGGTATTTCTGATGGTGGCCGCTGCAGTTCCGACGGCTCTATCCCAGACAGGAAGCGACTTGTTTCCCCGTCCGGCAATTGAGGTCCGGAACTACAGGGTTGAAGCGACCCTGATTCCAGATACGCATGAAATTGAGGCCGCAGCAACGATTACATTTCGTACACAGGAATCAACGGATCTTGTAGTTTTCGATCTTAATGAGAACCTGTGGGTCCAAAGAGTGTTAAACACGGATGGAATTGAACTGGAGTTTGAGTCCGGCGCACTCGGTCCCGGATTGTTGTCTGTTCTATTTTCCCCGTTTCTTGAAACAGGAGAGGACGTGACGATTCGGGTGGAGTACAAAGGGGGTTTTGACAGGGACCGGTTCAGCAGGATGTATAACCCGGACGAGAGCAGCGCCTATATCGGTATGGAAGGCAGTTATTTGATGTACAACGCAAAGTGGATTCCGGTCGATCGATTTCTCACGAGCCGGGCAACCACGACAATCGAGGTGACAGTTCCTCTTGGAATGACTGTGATAGGACAGGGGACTCAGCAACCTGTTATCACCAGGGGGGTCAGTGAAACTTTTACATGGTCTGCAGATATGCCGGTTCTGGCCGGATCCATAGTAGCAGGCCGTTATTTTAAGCGAGAGGTGAAGATCGGCAGCCTGACTTTCGATTGTTTGGCCAAGTCCGAGAATCTGGAATCCATGCAAAAGATAGCGGAAACGGTTGCAGGTATCCTGATGTATTATCAGGATACCTTCGGTCCATCCGCAGCGGGAAACCGTTACCGCTTGGTGGAGGTTGACGACAGGTTGGAAAACCAGCATGGAATGTTGGGTACGATTTTCATTACGCGTCGGGAACTGGATCAACCGTCTTCTTCACTCCGTAACCTTGCAAGGCGCATTGCCTCTCAGTGGTGGGGTGAGACCGTTGGGGTGCGTAGCACCGAGGATCTTTGGCTGGAAGATGGTATGGCTTATTATTCAGCTGCCAGATATTTTGAAAAAACGACGGGTGAAAAGGCGTTCAGAGAAGAAATCCTTTCACTTGCCATACTGGCTCTGAAGTTTGAAAATAGCAGCGCAGTTCGTAACGGTCTGGCACTGGGATACCGCACGGATAGATACAATTCGGTGGTTGCAGGAAAAGGCGCCTGGATTCTGAACATGCTTCGGGGTCTTTTAGGAGACAAGAAATACGATTTGCTGATTCAGCAGTATATTCAGGATTATAAGGGTAAAGGTGGAAGCAGAGCTGATTTTGAGAGGCTGTCCGAGACGCTTTACGGCAAGGCGATTAGCTGGTTTTTCGCCGAATGGCTGGACGCCACCGGCGTGCCATCGCTCCAGTCTGATTACGTAGTCTATAAGACCGTCGATGGATTCAGAGTTACCGGAGCTGTGAAGCAGGATCGTGACCTGTTTAAAATGCCATTGGAAATTGCATTGATAGGCAACGACGAGGAAAGAATAGAAGCTGTCGAAATGAACGGAAGATCAACTTCCTTTGATATCGCCGCTTTTTCCATGCCCGAAAAGATTGTGTTGGATCCCAATAACAGGCTGCTGCGCAATTCTTCGGAACTTCAGACTTCGGTTCAACTGGCCCTGGGCGATGACCGGAAAGAGCAGGGGGATTATATCGGAGCCATCAGGGCTTATGAGAACGCGCTAAGGATAAGTCCGCAGCGGTCTTTGGTACATTTTCGATTGGCAGAGGTATTCTACGAGCAGTTCAATCTTCAGTCTGCGGCCAATTCATTCCGGGACGCGTTGAATGGGGATTTGGATCCCAAGTGGATCGAAGTCTGGAGCTACATCTATCTTGGAAAAATCTACGACATCCTGGGGCAGCGTGCGCGCGCGATGGCCGAATACACAAAGGCGGTCAATACCAAGGATGATACCGACGGAGCTCAGGCTGAGGCTGCAAAGTGGCTTAAAACACCATTTAGGAGAGAACGTACCATAATCGGGAATCAGGGCGACACTGAGCCGGATGGAATATGACCCCCTGGAAGCAAAGTGCTCAGAGGATACGCGTTCCTGCCGGGACAGTATTGGGGATCATTTTTCTTCTGCTGATGCATCCCTCCATACGATCCCTGTGGATGGGCGCTGCTATTTCATTGGCTGGGGCCCTGCTGCGTTTTTGGGCCGCAGGACATATCGTAAAGGGAAAAGTACTTACAAAAACCGGGCCTTATGCTTATTCCCGCAATCCCCTTTACCTCGGATCCTTTTTTATGGCTCTGGGAATCATAATCGGCGGACAGGGTTACTGGCTGCTGCCCGTGTTTGTATTGTTCTTTCTCACATTTTACATTCCTGTAATGAGAGCAGAAGAGCAGGAGCTGTTGAACCGCTACGGAGAAGAGTTTGTAGAATATTCGAAAAATGTTTCCCTGTTTTTCCCCTCATTTCGCTCGGCCAGTTACCCCGTCTCCGGGTTTCTCTGGTCCCATGTTGCCAGGAATAGGGAACACCGCACTATTATTGGTCTCATCCTTACCGAAGCCGTCCTCGTTCTTAAATACCTCTTCCTGTAAAAAATAATGTCAGGCTGGAATACGCCAATTACTCCAAAATGTCGTATCTTCCCATTAATATCTCCGGCAATATCGCCGCCGGCAATGTGGAGAGCTGTAGCTGTGAATTCTCGGATCCTTGCATGAGATTTATTCCTGAAACTCCTTTTCCTCACACATGTCATAGGCTGTGGCTACCGAGGAAGCCTGGGCCAGTATAGCCAGGGCGCTGACTATATGTATACCCTGCAGGACCGGAACGACATACGGCAGATCGGCTGCCAGATGATGGATCGCTCCAATGGCCAGACCGCTGATGGCCTGAAATATTGCAAAATTAGATGGTGACGGCGCCTGCCAGAATTGAATGGACCTGAATCGTAAATATTGATACCTTAATCGTTTCATGGATGTACCTAGCAAGGACTTTGTAAAAAATGCCCCAGGAAAATTTGCAATTCGGAAATATACTGAGTCACTCCGGTTCCTCTCTGATTTCAGGTTTTGCAAACTTCGCATGGAACGCCTTTCAGGCAGTGAACACCCGAATTCCGGAAGGGAGGCTCCCTTCTCCAGGATGGGCTCCCGGCAGGATGGCGAAAAGCCGTGAACGTTCAATCCCACCGCTGGGATTTCCAAGGGAGACCGATTCCCTCTGCCCGCGCTGCGTCCCTGAGATTCGTGAAAAAATCGTTCGTGGTGAAGAGGATCTAGACATTCTGCTCGAGGGCCATCCCGGGGAAATAAAGGCACAGATTTTTGAGGAAAACGGCCGTATCCTGATGCGTAAAGTTTGTGAAAAACATGGTGTCTTTGAAGACATCCTCTCGATCAACGCCGAATTTACCAACAGGATCGAAGGCCTGTTTTTCGGCCGGGATTTCCAGACAGTACAGGACGAAAGTCTTCACCGACACGGTGCATCCTCCATCAAGTATGGGCGCGGAACAGTATTGACGGTAGATCTGACCAACCGGTGCAACATGATGTGCAAGCCGTGTTTTACGGACGCCAACCAGGTCGGTTACGTCCACGAGCCCGACCTGCAGGAGGTGAAAGCAATCCTGGACCGGGCAGTATCTTTCAAACCGCGCCGCCAGATCATTATCCTTTTCTCAGGTGGAGAGCCTACACTGTCGCCCCATTTTCTCGAAGCCGTCGCCTATGCGAAGGAAATAGGATTTTACCGTATTCTGGCTGCGACCAACGGTATCCGGTTTGCACAGAGCGAAGATTTTACACAGCGGGCAAAGGAAGCGGGATTGCACGGCACCTACCTTCAGTTTGACGGAATAGGCAATGAAAAGAACCAGCATCGTGGCGTGAAGAACCTGTTCGACGTCAAAGTACAGGCGATTGAAAACATGGCCAGGGTAGGGATGAAAACGACTCTGGTGACAACGGTTATCAACACCGTCAACCAGGATGGTATTGGCCCGATTGTAGATTTTGCCATTAAGAATGTGGATAAAGTGCAGACGGTTGTGTTTCAACCCGTTTCTTTTACGGGCCGTGATGAGGGAATTGACGATACGTCACGATCATTGCAGAGATATACACTTTCACATATGGTGGAGGATCTGCGCCTGCAGTTGCAAGGGAAACTGGATCCGATGCGCGACTGGTTTCCGCTTTCCACCTACAGCGCTTTTACCAGCGTTATGGATATCCTGCAGGGCCCGGAAGCTCCATGGGGCTGGAGCGCCTGCAACTGCCATCCCGACTGCGGCGTATTCAGCCTGTTGGTTGTGAACCGCCGGACCCACGAATGGATCCCATTGTTCAAACTGTTCGACTATGAGCAATTCATTAGAGATGTGGCGGTGATTACGGATACGGCCCGAGGGAAAAAATTGATTGAAGCACAACTGGCCATGGCCATTTTGAGAAATTACAGGGCAAAAAATGCACCTCATGGATTCCCCATTTCGCAGATTGTAAATCTATTTCGACCCAGTTCGGAAAAGGCGGACAGTGACAGAAACGATCGCATGCAGATACTATCCGAAAACGACGAGTGGCGTGTCCTGTGTGTCGAAGGGATGTGGTTTCAGGATCTTTGGACCTATGATTTCCGTCGTACGGAAATGTGTGTGATTCCCAATGGGACGGAAGAGGGGGAAATATCCTTCTGCGCCTACAATACGGGGCTGGGCTGGCGCCAGATCGTTGAGAGCAGGCACAAGGCTGCCACTCTTGCCGAGTGGCACAAATCCAGGGGAAGGCATGAGGTCTTTGCCAACGGAAAAGAGGTGGAATTAAGTAATACAACGCACGAACTTATCCTTCCTATACTTGATCCCGGAAACTCCGGCGGTGCCGAATTGTCGGATTCCAATAAAGTCGAAGACGATTGTGCTGCAGCCAAGGTAAATGAAAAATAAGATATGCTTCGTTTTCGTCTATGAGCTACAAAATAAAACAAATTGCAGCTCTTCTCGAGCTTGAGTACCAGGGGGACGGGCATCATCTGTTGGAGAAAGTAGCGAACCGGGAGACAGCAGACGAGGATGCGCTGGTGTTCTTCGAAAGCGGAGATCCCGGGGAACTCGAATCCCTGACAGCAGGATGTATTATTGCACCCAGAGATATTGCTCCCGCTAAAAAGAATGTGATTTTTTCTCAACAGCCTAAACTCGACTTTGCCAGGGCTTCAACCTACTTGTACCCGCGGCCTGTGGGCCATGGAAGGCGACATCCAACAGCATTAGCGTCAATGAACGCAAAGATTGAAGAGGATGTTGAATTGGGCCCGTTCACATTGGTGGAAGACGGAGCTGAAATCGGGAAAGGCTGCATCCTCCATGCTGGTGTCGTTATAGGAAGAGAGTGCCGGTTGGGGCGGGAGTGCATTTTTTATCCCGGGGTTGTTCTCTATCCGGGAGCACAGATTGGGGACAGAGTTATTCTGCATGCCGGAGTTGTTATCGGTGGGGATGGATTCGGGTATGTCTCTGACGGGCAGAGGCAGCTGAAGTTTCCACAAGTAGGTTCGGTTGTCCTGGAAGACGATGTTGAAGTCGGCTGCAACACGACGATCGATCGAGGATCTTTGGGTACTACCCGGAT
>Ga0209536_100010102_pt1 | contig 13958 bp, 12 predicted proteins | sample DeeMarSeWOR28_12_FD_187461 | JGI IMG/M metagenome (GOLD analysis project Ga0209536, IMG submission 187461) | Marine sediment microbial communities from White Oak River estuary, North Carolina - WOR-2-8_12 (SPAdes) (version 2) | ecosystem: Environmental > Aquatic > Marine > Intertidal zone >...
GGGTTTTGGCGCCATCGGGTCCGGCATCGGCTCGGGATGTCCCGGCGGCGAAGCCTGTTTCGGAATCGCCCGGCAGCCGCAGGTATCGTCACAATTGACCACCAACATGCTCATCGGGTCTGCGGTCTGCCAGACACCGGCCATATTTTCAATGGTGATCGCCTTGATGCTCATGTTCATCGATTTCGGTGCCGCCCCCCTGCAGCCCACCTGGGCGGCCTATCTGGGAGCCGGCCTGAGCATGGGGCTCGCATCCATTGGCTCCGGATACGGGGGCGGTCTGGCTGCCGGAGCCTCTTGTGAGGGGATATCGCGCCAACCCCGGACCGCCGCCAGCGTGACCACCATTATGCTCGTGGGCCAGGCTGTTTCGCAGACACCGGCCATCTTCGGGCTTCTGGTAAGCTTTATCCTGATGTTCAAGTCGTTTCCGGAAACAACGTCCCTGAGTGCCGCCATGGCGCCCCTGGCGGCCGGGCTGTGCATGGGATTTGGAGGCATCGGCCCGGGCATTGGAAACGGCATGGCCGCTGAGGGCGCCGTGCGCTGGGTGGCCAGAAATGTGGAACACGCCGGAGACTTGATGCGCATTATGCTGGTCGGTCAAGCCGTCTCGCAATCCACGGCAATCTACGCTATGGTGGTGAGTTTGGTTTTGATCTTTGTACTTTAAAATGTATGGATTTTCTTTTATTCATTTATAATCTTACGGGGAATTTCAAATAAGGAGGAAGAAAAATGGCAATCGAAGGTGCAGAAATCGTCAAAGCAGCGGCATTTATTGGAGCAGGCATTTCAATGGGCCTGGGCGCCATCGGACCGGGTGTCGGTGAAGGAATGGTCGCCGCCAAGGCCTGCGAAGCGATCGGTAAAAATCCCAAAGAAGCCGGCCTTCTGACGCGAACCATGCTGGTCGGACAGGCCGTTTCGGAATCTACCGGAATATATTCTCTGGTCATCGCGCTGCTGCTGCTGTTTGTGGTTTAATATCCGAACGGGAACAACACCATGGAAATCATCAGCAATAATGCGCTTATCAGCATTAATGAAACCCTGATTGTTCAGGTCATCTCGTTTCTGATCTTTCTGTATATCATCAACCGCATCATGTTTCGCCCCTTGCGAAAGATCATGAATGAGCGGGAAAATCATATCCAGAAAATACAGCAGGACATCGCTTCTTCCGAAAACAAATATCAAACCTTGACCCGGCAGCTCAAGAAGCAGGAATCAGAGGTGAAAACGGAGGCATTCGCGGCTCGGCAGGAACTCGAGAAAGCCGGCAATCAGCAGGCGGATGAAATTTTTGCTTCTTCCAAAAAAGAAATGGATGATCTGCGCAGAAACGCCGCCCGTGAAATAGAAGCACAGTTAGAAAACGCCAGAAAACAGCTGGCGGCAGAATCTGAAACACTGGCATTGAATATTATGGAAAAAGTGCTGGGCCGGAGGCTGCAATCATGAAAGCGGAAAAAAGCGCCGTTTTGTTTCTGGGTTGTGCGGCCGTCTCAAGCGCAGGGCTGCTGTTGTGGGCACCTGATGCCCTGGCCGCAGATGGGAACGGCAATTGGAGACCTATTTTCGATGTGGCCATGCGCTGGCTGAATTTTGCCATTTTGGTCTTCATCATCGTAAAATACGGCCGCAAACCGATCAAACAGTTCTTCAGCGGGAAAAGAGAAGAAATCGCTCTTGAGATTGAAAAGATCGAAAAAGAAAAGGAAGCGGCTGACCAAAAAATAAATGAAGCCCAGGCCATGCTTCTCGAAGGTAAAGAGCGCTTTGCCATACTTAAAGAAAGAATCGTTGAAGAAGGCGAAAAGAGAAAACAACAAATCATCGAGGATGCCCGGCAAGAGAGCAGAATTCTGCTCGAGAGTGCACGCAAAAGAGCAGACAACCGGTTCCTCGAGGCTAAACTGGCATTCAAATCCGAGTTGGCCGAGATGGCCATAGCGCTTGCGGCCGAAAGACTGCCCCGGGAGGTTACCGAAGCGGACAATCAAAAATGGTCGAATGACTTCATTGCCAGCGTGGGCCAAAAATAAGCTCACTTATACAACATCATGAAACCACAAAACCCGTTGTCAAAAACGGGTTTTTTTATGCCTACCGGATCCTTTCGGGTTGGCCGCCAAATGTGTTTATCGCTTGACACAAAAGCTTTGCCTAATATATGGTCAACGGGTTTGGGAACAGGATTTAACCTCATCATAAATTACAGATTTTGAAAGGAGGCCAGCAGATGAAAGCAATGAAAATTATTTTAATTTGTTTAGCGACCGCAGGCTTGATTTTCTTTGCGGGTAACAGTTTTGCAAAGGTCACGCTGGTGTATGGCACCACCGAAAAGGTGACCGATATGGACCCGGCCAATGCTTACGATTTTCACACTTGGGAGATTTTTTATAATATTTATCAGGGGCTTATGGGGTATCCCCCGGGAAAAACCAACCTGGTGCCGGGGCTGGCCGAATCCTACAAGGTTGTCGACGACGGCAAAGGCTACATTTTCAAGCTCAAGGAGGGCATAAAATTTTCAGATGGGACCCCTTTTGATGCCAATGCCGTCAAATGGTCCATCGACCGGATCATCAGAATAGCCGGCGATCCATCCTGGCTGGTCACCGACTTCGTGGATAGCGTTGAGGTGCTGGACAAATACAGCGTGAAGTTTAATTTAAAAAATCCAGTGGCCTATTTTCCCTCCTTGGTGGCTACCGTTCCCTACTACCCGGTAAATCCCAATATCTATCCTGCCGACAAAATTGTACAGGATCCTGCAGCCCTGAAAGGGGGGAAATTGGTTGGATTGGGACCTTATCGTGTAGCTTTTTTCAAAAGGGATCAGGAAATAGCCCTCGAGGCCAATCCGTATTTTTATGGCGAAAAACCCAAAAACGATATGGTCATCATCCGCTACTTTGCGGATGCCACCACCATGCGCCTTGCCCTCGAAAAGGGAGAGCTTGACTTCGCGTTCAAGTCATTCAACCCCTCAGATATCAATGACCTTCAAAAATCAGACAAAATTCAGACCATCGTGGGCCAGGGGCCCTACATCCGATATCTGTGTTTCCAGTGCAAAACCCCGCCGTTTGACAACAAGATTGTGCGACAGGGCATTGCCGCTGCCATCAACAGACCGGACATCATCAAAAAGGTATTCCTCGGACAAAATGCCCCGCTTTACTCGATGGTGCCCATGGGCATGTGGACCCATACGGATAACTTCAAGGAGGTATTCGGAGACGGCAATATCGAAAAGTCAAAGAAGCTATTGGCTCAGGCCGGCTTCAATGAAGACAATAAATTAAAGTTTGAATTCTGGTATACCCCCAGCCATTACGGCGATACTGAAGTGGACATGGCTGCGGTTCTCAAGGCGCAATTTGAGGCTACCGGGGTGATGGAAGTCAGCGTCAAGTCGGCTGAATGGGCTACCTATAAAGACAACTGGCGAAATCAGCTGATGCCCGTCTACCTGCTGGGCTGGTATCCGGATTACATCGACCCGGATAATTACACGGCTGCTTTCGCAGGCACCGCCGGCTCCAAGGGCAATGGCATTTATTTTTCCGATCCTGAATGGGATGCCATGTTTGTCGAAGAGCAAAAAGATCCGAATGAGGACAACCGTGAAGCCATCTTTAAGAAGATTCAGCAAATGTGGACCGATGAGGTGCCCACGGCGCCCATTTTTCAGGGAACGTTGTATATGTTCGCCCAAAAAAGCATCAATGGTATTATGATTTCACCCACACTTCAGTTCATTTATGCCCCCATTGAAAAAGCAGAGTAAACAAACCATACACATGGGATCCGTCTCACGGGACGAATCCCATGTTTTTTTCAAGACAACCCATAGCCGGCGTCAAAAGCGCCATAAAGCTTTATGAACAATCTGCTTCGATATATTATCGGCCGTACCCTTCTGACCATCCCCATGATTTTCATTCTTTTGAGCATCATTTTCGTTGTCGTTCGCGTGATGCCGGGCGACCCCGTATCCTCAATGCTTGGCGGCCATGCTCCGGAAAAAGTCATCGAGCAGAAAAAGGAGGAATTGGGGCTGAATAAGCCGATGATCTTACAGTATGGCAACTATCTGCTGCAAATATGCCGTCTGGATTTGGGCAATTCCATGATTTTTAAGCAGCGCGTCATCGATGCGATCCGTGAAAAACTTCCGGCGACGATCGAACTGACCTTTTTTGGCATGCTGATCACGCTGCTGGTCGGAGTGCCGCTGGGCGCCTTTGCCGCCGACAAAAGGCGATCTGCCCAAGACTACTCCATTCGGCTATTTGGCATCGTGATTTATTGTATTCCGGTGTATTGGCTCGGCCTCATGTTACAAATGATTTTCGGCATATGGCTGGATCTTTTCCCTATCGCCGGAAGAACCGGTGCGCGGGTATTTGTCGCCGGCTTCGACTGGAGCGGGTTGTATGTTCTGGACACAATAGTGGCCAAGGATTTTACGGCGTTCAAGGATGTGATTATCCATCTCGTTTTGCCTTCTGTTACCCTGGGACTCGTCCTTTCGGGCATATTTATCCGGCTTACCCGGGCCAACATGCTGGATGTTCTCAAATCAGATTATATCCTGGCGGCCGAAGCCAGGGGCATTCGCCACAGAAGGGTGGTATACAAACACGCCCTCCTGAATGCTTTTGTACCCATATTAACGATGATGGGGCTACAGGTCGCCATTCTGATGGCAGGGGCTGTGTTGACAGAGACGACCTTTTCCTGGCCGGGAATGGGACGTCTGTTGCTGGAACGCATTTACTTGAGGGATTATCCGACCATCCAGGGGGTCATTGTCGTTTTTGCGCTTATCGTGGCTTTGGTCTCTCTGGTTGTGGATATTATTTACGCTCTGGTCGATCCGAGAGTCCGGTACTAGGAGGTGCCATGAAGTATTCTCCCACTGCAACACTGGCAAGAATAATCTCACGTTGGACGCAGATGGGAAAAAAATACGGCATAGAATGGTGGATTCTGGTTGCCGGCGCCCTTATCATTATGGGTGTCATTCTGATGGCCATCCTCGCCAATTTAATTGCACCTTATAACCCCCATGATCAGAATACAGGCCCTCAACTTGCCCCCCCCAGTCAAGATCACTTCATGGGGACCGACAATCTGCAACGTGACGTATTTTCACGTATCATGTTCGGTGCCCGCACGATTTTGGGGGTGGCCATCCTGGCGGCCATCATCTCTTCAATCGTGGGGATTGCAATCGGATTGATTTCCGGTTATGCCGGCGGGGGCTTCGACAAGATCCTATCCCTCGTCATGGACTCCATATATTCCTTTCCCGGCCTTATTCTGGCCATTGCCTTTGCAGCCATGCTGGAACCGGGCATCATCAGCATTACCTTTGCCGTGGCAGTCATCTATATTCCGACCTACTTCAGACTGGTAAGAGGACAAACGCTGACCATCAAAGAGGAACTCTATGTCGAGGCAGCCCGGGCTGTTGGCGCCCCAGGAATTACTATTCTGGCAAAATATATATTTCCCAATGTCATTGCCACCACTGCCGTGGTTTTTACCATGAATGTCGGGGATGCCATCATGATAGAAGCGGCATTAACTTACCTCGGTTTAGGACTGCCACCAAGTGTGGTGGACTGGGGTATGGATCTTGCTATGGGCAAAAAATTTCTGCCATCCGGTCAATGGTGGCTGATTACTTTTCCGGGTGCCATGATTTCGCTGCTCGCCGTAGGATTTACCATGCTGGGAGAAGGGCTTGCTGAAATCCTCAACCCCAGATTGTTGGAGCACTGAGGTGAATAGTAATATTCTTGAAATCGAAAACCTGCACGTGCACTTTCCGATTCATATCGGAACGGTGCACGCGGTGGACAATGTCTGCCTTGATCTTCACCAGGGAGAAGTCATGGGATTGGTGGGAGAATCCGGTTGCGGCAAATCCACCTTGGGTTTTTCCATACTCAAACTTCTCCGGCCACCGGGAATAATTGCTGGCGGCAAGATTCGCTATCATGGCAGCGACATCGTCAAAATGGACGAAAAAAAACTGCTGGATATTCGTGGCAAACGGATTGCCATGATTTTTCAAGACCCATTAACATCCCTAAACCCCCTTTTCTGCATCGGGGACCAATTTGTCGAAACCATAAAAACCCATGAAAACAGGATCTCAAAAAAAGAAGCCCTTGAAAGGGCGGCAGATATGCTCCGACGTCTGGGGATTGCACCCGACAGGCTCTCCGAATACCCCCACCAGATGTCTGGAGGCATGCGACAGAGGATTATGATCGGCATCGCTCTGGTACTCAATCCGGACCTGCTCATTGCAGATGAACCGACCACATCGCTGGATGTCATTGTTGAAGCCCAATTTCTGGATCTTTTAAACGAGCTGCGGCAACAGTTTAACCTGACCATTCTTCTCATATCGCACAACATCGGCATTGTCGCCCAAATGGCTGATCGGGTCACGGTCATGTATGGGGGCCGTCTGGCGGAAACCGGAGACGTCGACGCCGTTTTTGCAGAACCTAGACATCCGTATACCCGCGGACTTCTGTATTCCATTCCAAATATCAAACTGGATCAGCCGGAGCTGCACACGATGCCGGGAGCTCCACCGGACCTGGTAGACCCGCCAGCCGGGTGTGTGTTTCATCCGCGGTGTCCGCATGTAATGGAAAAATGCCGCAAAGACATACCGCAGCCTTCCAAAGACAATGGCCATCTGACCGCGTGCTGGCTGTATGGATAGGGATATGGAAAAGCTGATCGACATTCACAATCTGGTAAAGCATTTCTCGTTGGACAAAGGGTTTCTGGCGAATTTGTTCGCAAAACAAAAGCGGTTTGTTCATGCCGTGGATGATGTCTCTTTTTTTATCCGGGAGGGAGAGGTATTGGGGCTTGCCGGGGAATCCGGCTGCGGCAAGACCACAACCGGAAGATTGGTGTTGAGATTATTGGAACCCACCTCCGGAGAAATCTTATATCGGGGAAGGTCCATATTCCATAACAAAAAAGAGGAGATGCGAAGGATGCGCGAAAAAATGCAGGTCATTTTTCAGGATCCTTTCGCATCCTTAAGCCCCCGCATGAGCATCGGCGCCTCCATCGGGCACCCGTTGAAAATCCATACTTCACGCAGCCCGGCAGAAATAATGGAGCTATGCCATGAGATCATGGAAAAGGTTGGGCTTTCACCGGCCAACTTTTTGAGCAGAAAATACCCTCACCAACTCTCCGGCGGGCAGCGCCAAAGGGTCGTCATTGCCAGAGCCTTGATTACAAATCCGGATTTCGTGGTGGCCGACGAGCCGATTGCCATGGCGGATGTTTCCGTCAGATCAATGATTTTGGAATTAATGGTCAAGTTGAAAGAAGAATTTGATCTGACCTATCTTTTTATTACCCATGATCTGGCTACATGTAAGTATATATGCGACCGGATAGCCATTATGTACCTGGGACAGATCCTTGAAATCGGTCCTTTAAAAGAAGTATTCCAGCATCCGGTCCATCCGTATACCGTGTCCTTGCTCGCTGCAGTCCCTGTGCCTGACCCTAAATTCAGGCGCAAACATCCAATTCCCACAGGAGAGATTCCAAGCGCCATCGATCCACCGTCAGGCTGCCGCTTTCATCCCCGTTGTTCTTACGCAAAATCTTGTTGTTCTGATGAACCGCCCCAGCTGGAACAAGTGGGCACAGATCATTGGGTGGCCTGTTCGGTGCGGCAAAATAGCGGTGGATAGTTTGGACAGGGTATGGTAGTCGTGATTCATTAAACCGCAAAATAAACGAGCGCCTCCGATCATATGTTTGCCGCCAGCATATATAAAGACAGACGTCGGCGTCTGATGAAGGAAATGAAATCGGGTATCCTCTTGTTTATCGGCAATGAACAAAGTCCGATAAATTACCGGGACAATCTCTATGCCTTTCGTCAGGACAGCTCTTTTTTGTATTACTGGGGCATTGATTTGGCAGGCCTGGTCGCAATCATAGATATTGATGCTCAACGAGAAGTTCTCTTTGGGCGGAATCTTTCGCTTGAAGACAAGATCTGGACCGGACCGCTGCCTTCCTTGGAAGAACTCGGGGCAAGAAGCGGGGTTGACCATATCGCTTCTTTAGATCGTCTGGAGGCCGAGCTAAAGCAAGTCAATCAAAAAGGCGCCGACATATATTTCCTGCCCCAATACAGATCGGAAAATACGGTCAAGATTCAACGATGGCTGGGAATAGACGCGGTGCTTGCCAATTTATCGGCCTCTGAGGCGTTTATCAAGGCGGTGGTTGCACAACGATCGATTAAATCCATAGAAGAAATCGAGCAAATTGAAGCGGCCCTCGACATCACCCATGAAATGCACACACTGGCCATGAGGATGTCAAGGCCCGGGATATATGAAAAAGAGATCGCCGGCGCCATCGCCGGCCTTGCCTGTTCAAGAGGCGCTGCCGGGCTTGCTTATCCCATCATTTTTACAGTCAAGGGCCATATCCAGCACAACCCCTATCACGAGAATTTGATGCAGGCCGGAGACATGATCGTCAACGACTCCGCAGCGGAATCCCCCATGCGTTATGCCAGCGACATTACGCGAACCTTTCCCGTAAACGGAAAGTTCACCGCGCAACAAAGGGAAATCTACACCATTGTTTGCGAAGCGCAGAAAAAAGCGATCGAGGCCATAAATCCCGGTGTTGAATATCGTCAGATACATTTTCTGGCCTGCCGGGATTTAGCTGATGGATTAAAATGCTTGGGGCTGATGAAGGGAGAGACGGAATCGGCTGTAAAAGCAGGCGCCCATGCCCTGTTTATGCCCTGCGGCCTGGGGCACATGCTGGGCCTGGACGTTCACGACATGGAGGCTCTTGGGGAAAATTACGTCGGCTATACCGATAAGATCGGGCGAAGTGAGCAGTTTGGCACCTGTAAGTTACGTCTTGCGCGGACGCTTGAGCCGGGATTTGTGATTACAGTCGAGCCCGGAATATATTTTATTCCTGAGCTTATCGATCAATGGAAAGCTGAAAAAAAATTTCAAGAATTTATAGATTATAACAAAATCGAGACCTACCGAAATTTTGGCGGCATCCGTATCGAAGATGATGTGCTGGTCCTGGAAGATGGACGCCGGGTTTTAGGCAAACCCATCCCGAAAGCCATAGCGGATGTGGAGGCCATTTCATCGCAAATTCTTTGAAAGGAGACAGGGGAGATGAAATATATCATAATTTTATTGTCACTGATTTTCTTGTATGTATTCGTCGGAATTTTTCCGGTCACCGGCACTGTTTCGGTCTCCACAACAAAAAATGAAACAAACACAAATCAAACGGCTGAAAAGCCTTCCTGGGAGATTCCCATTGCTGCAGGTGTATGGTACCCCACAGATGGCCCGGTCCCGCAACAGCCCATGCGCTATTACCGGGTAAGATGTTGGCCCGGCTGTCATACCGGAAGCTCGTATGGTAAATACCCGGCCAAGCCCTTGAACGATAAACCGATCTATCCGACCTCCACCGTAAATGCACACTCAAAGTCTTCAGCCGATACGGAGTAAAGGTTTTTCATTCGCTGTAATGCGCGCGCGGGCTTAAACCAGTTCTCCCTCGACAGCGGCTTTACATATTTCACAAACAAGCTCGACGGCCGGGGTGATGCTTTCCAGTACCAGAAATTCATCCTCACTATGGGCCCGCCCGCCTCTGGGGCCCATCCCGTCAATCGTCGGAATCCCCAGGGCCGCTGTAAAATTCCCATCCGACCCGCCGCCGGTGGCAATCAGCTTCATCTGCTGGCCCAGCCGCTTACCGATCTTTTTCATCTGCGCCCACAATTGAAGGGTCTTCTCAGATGGCACCATCGGGGGGCGATTTATCCCGCCTTGAACCTCTGTGCGCACGCCTGCAATATGGCTGCGGCGGGCGATTTGCTGGAAGCATGCCTCGATGCGCTCGGCCTCGCCGACATCGGCATAACGCACATCAACCATGGCCCTGGCAAGATCCGGTATAACGTTGCGCTTGGTGCCGCCTTCAGCGGCGTTGACGCTGACTGTGGTTCCCAGCTCTTGACGGGCAAACGCGGTGGCTGCCAGAATTTGGTGAGCCAGTTCAACCACCGCATTTGCGCCTTTTTCCGGATCGACTCCGGCGTGCGCTGCTTTACCGCGGCAGATAATATCGTAGAAGCCGACACCCTTGCGCTGAAGAACACGGTGTCCCCCGATGCGACAGGGTTCGAAAATGAAAACCCGCTTGCTTTTTTTGGCAAGATCTTCAAGCCATGACCGTGAAGCTGTCGATCCGATCTCTTCATCGCTGTTAAAGCCGATGCACAGAGACAATTTATCGGCAACCCCAAAGTGCTGCAGCGTCTCCATGACATGCAATACCGTCACGAGCCCGCCTTTCATATCGCAAACCCCCGGCCCATAAGCGTGCTTTTCATCCATCGAAAAGGGCCGCTTTTGAACCGTTCCCTCCGGGAACACCGTATCCATATGTCCAATAAAAAGAAAATCAAAGGCCGCATGTGCCGCCGATGGGCTGATGTTTGCGGTCTCAAGGCAGGGTACTTTGCCCTCGGCAAATAAGCGTGGTCGGGAATAACCGTCAAATTTTGAAAATCTTTCCTGAAAAAAGGTTATTATTTTTTCGATCCCGGAAACACAATGGCTGCCGCTGTCAATATTGACGATGGTTTGAAGATCTTCAACAAATTGATCATACCGTGATGCGATGTAATCGCGCATTTATTCTTTCTCCCGATTTAGGTTAATGTGCGCCGAACAAGGTTGCGTATCTAAACAGCACCGGATTTCGACACACATCATTATTAATAAATGGTGCTAAATTCCAATAGCCAAATAACAAACAAATTTCAAATTCTCAATTACAATTGACAAGGCGCGCTTTTCCGGCACGCGGCCATCGATGATTGTATTTTCAAAGATCTCATTTGTTATTGAGCATTAATGCGGCGCCAATGCGTTTATTTTTTGACAATTAAATCAGGTTTTGGTAATCAGTCAAGTTGATTGATCTGCTATGGAATCATTGAAGAAGCGTTAACCTTAACAAAGGAGGGCAAGGGTATGTTGAAAAAAATTGGTGTCTTGCTAACACTTGCGGTTTTTCTGGGTGCCGGGATTGCGCTGGCAGCCCCCAAAAGCGGCGGCACATTGATCTTTGGGCGCGGTGGTGACAGTGTCGGCCTGGATCCGGCCTATGAAACCGACGGCAACTCATTTATGATCTGCGACAACATCTACGAGGCACTGGTCGCCTATAAGGATGAGTCGACCGCCCTGGAGCCGGGATTGGCTGAATCCTGGACCATTTCATCCGATGGTAAGACCTATACCTTCAATCTGCGAAAAGGGGTCAAATTTCATGACGGCACCCCCTTTAATGCAGATGCCGTGGTCTTTTCCATTGGCCGTATGATGAAAGACCGGCAGCTCAAGTATTTCGGCAAAGGCTGGGATATCCCGGCCCAGGAACGCACACCCGAGTATTGGGTTTCCATGGAAATGGATGATACCGTCGGCGCCATCGAAGCCACTGATGAATACACGGTCGTATTCAAGCTCAAGCGCGTCGAAGCTCCGTTTCTGGCCAACATGGGCATGGACTTTGCCGATATCATCAGCCCGACCGCCTTTATGAAAAATCCCAAGGAGTTTCTGCGCAATCCGGTAGGAACCGGCCCGTTCAAGTTTGTCAAATGGGTCAAGGACGACCAGATTATCCTCGAGAAAAACACGGAGTACTGGGATAAATCCGCCGGACCCTATCTGGATAAAGTCGTTTTTCGTTCAATTCCGGAAAACTCGGTACGCTTCCTGGAGCTGAAGGCCGGCGGCATCCACATCTGTCAGTTCCCTAATCCGGCCGATGTGGATCTGGCCCGCAAAGATCCGAACATAAAGCTTATCTCACAACCCGGTATGAATATCGGCTACCTTTCGTTCAACCACACCAAGGAACCCTGGAAAAGCAATCTGCATCTGCGAAAGGCCATTGCATATGCCCTGAATCGTAAAGCTTATGTGGACAATATCTACCAGGGCATGGGCCAGGTTGCCAAAAACCCGATCCCGCCCACCATGTGGGGCTATAACGAAAGCATTCCCGGATATCCTTATGACCCCGAAAAGGCCAAAGAAGAACTGGCAAAAGCCGGTTTCCCTGAAGGCAAAGGACTGCCGGAAATCACCCTGTGGTCCATGCCGGTTCCGCGACCTTACAACCCCGATGGGTTGAAAATCGGGGTGGCCATGTCCGCGGATCTGGCCAAAGTCGGCATCAATGCCAGCGTGGTCAGCTTTGAGTGGGGAACATACCTGAAACGCCAGCGCGAACAACCGGAGGGAATGGATCTGTTTCAGCTTGGCTGGACCGGTGACAACGGGGATCCTGACAACTTTCTGGCAGTGCTGTTTGACGGTCTGGCATCCTCTTCGGTCAGAACGCAGTGGCACAATGAGGAATACCACAAATTGATTCAGGAGGGGAAGCAAACGGTCGATCAGGCCAAAAGAGCGGAGATCTATAAGAATGCTTTGCAAATTTTCTATGACGAAGTCCCCGCGATCGCCATTGCTCACTCCACGGTCATATGGCCGGCCCAGAACGCGGTTATGGACTTCAAGCTGCACCCAACCGGCTCGGTTCGCATGAAAAATGTTTGGTTGAACTAGGACCTTTATTTGTCCAGCGATTGCAAAAGGGAAAGAGGAAATCCTCTTTCCCTTTTTTGTTTACACGCTTTCACTTTTGGTATAGGACACATGGAGCACCAAGCGCTTGAGGGTTTTTAACGTTTATCCCATTTTATAGCGGTTGACAAAAATGGTTCCGATCGTCGGAGGATTTTTTACACCAACCCCTTGTGCCGCCATCCTTTTTATCGGAACATTTTTATGGAAAGCGGTAAAACCGCTTTTTTGGGATGCATGGCTGCACAAGAGCTGACGTTTGCAATGCTATCATATATCATCCGAAGAATACTGGTCATGATTCCCACCCTTTTGGGTGTATCGGTGATCGTCTTTCTGATGCTGCATCTTACTCCCGGGGACCCGGCGGAACTCTTGATGGGCGAGCGCGCTTCAGAAGAGGCCTTGAAGGAAATACGGGAGCATCTGGGACTCGACAAACCGCTTTACGTGCAGTACGGCATGTTTCTGAAACAGTTGATGAAAGGCGACCTGGGGGAAACCATCTGGACCCGCCAGAAAGTGTGGATCGAGGTCAAACAGCGTTTTCCGGCCACCATCGAGCTTTCCCTGGTTGCCTTGCTGATCAGCTGCGTTTCCGGAATGATCCTCGGTATCATCTCGGCCACCAGACAATATTCCATCTTTGACTATCTCAGTATGCTCGGCGCCCTGGTGGGCGTCAGCATGCCCATCTTCTGGCTCGGACTGGTGTTCATGCTGATTTTCTCTCTGAATCTGGGCTGGCTGCCGATGTCCGGCAGGCTGAGCGTGGGGGTAGAGCTGGAAACCATTACGAATTTCTATATCCTGGATGCATTGCTGACCGGGAACTGGGGGGCATTTAAAGATGCGCTCTGGCACATCATCATGCCGGCGGTAACCCTGAGTACCATCCCGACGGCCATCATCGCCCGTATGACCCGCTCCTCAATGCTGGAGGTTTTGCGCCAGGACTATATCAAAACCGCCAAAGCCAAAGGTCTTTCACAGTTTATCGTCATTTTCAAACATGCGCTGCGCAATGCACTGATCCCGGTGGTCACCACCATCGGCCTGCAATTCGGGGTGCTGATGTGTGGTGCTATTTTGACAGAGACAATCTTTGCCTGGCCCGGTGTGGGCAAGTGGATGTACGATGCCGTGATGCAGCGCGATTATATGGTCATCCGCAGCGGCACACTGTTTATCGCCACGATCTTTATTATG
>Ga0209536_100010103_pt1 | contig 13957 bp, 9 predicted proteins | sample DeeMarSeWOR28_12_FD_187461 | JGI IMG/M metagenome (GOLD analysis project Ga0209536, IMG submission 187461) | Marine sediment microbial communities from White Oak River estuary, North Carolina - WOR-2-8_12 (SPAdes) (version 2) | ecosystem: Environmental > Aquatic > Marine > Intertidal zone >...
TACACACCCATATTTGATGATAGTGGCAAGGAGATAAATGTTGGCGATATTTCCTGCCCTTCGTGTCATAACGTGCATAGATGGAGCACTGCTTTTGAAGAAAGGGGCGGCCAAAAAGATGCTGGTGGCAACGCAACGGAAACATTCAGATTCTTGAGGATTATGAGTTACAACACCGTCTGCAGTGACTGCCACGGGCCTGACTCTATTTCCAGATATCTCTATTTTCATGACCCTGATAAAAGACCCAGAGCGTTGAGGCCAACAACGGCTGGCAAAATCCTGCAGCCACGGTAAAGAATCACACCGAGCCCGAATATTTCACGTATCATCCGAATCGCTGCTCGGATCTGAATCATTAGTGGTGCAAAAGTGTTCTAATTCTGTCCATTGATAAAATCTTATTATATTTGGATAAATTTTATCGGGCAGCGAATGATGTCCCAAATCCAGACATATTTGCACTTCCCACTACCTCTGAAGATACCAATCTTCAGAGTTGACCTCATTAGAATAATGGTTGGTGCCTCTTCGTGAAGGAGATACGTATCCATATTCATATCAATTGGTTGACCCATTTACTCTACCAGGCCCGTACCAGCCGCCACCAGTAGTCTCTTGGACTTGGCATGGGACTTGCCTATGTACTATGTCGCCTCATGTGTAAATAATGGGGAGGGTAACCACTGCCTCTAAAAATACTCTGAATCGCCCCCCCTCAATATACTCTATTGAGCCCATTTACACCCTCAAAGATATCTAGTATAGTGATATTATGACTGTACGTAGTGTTTTCCTGCAGTGAATACATCGAAATAGATTACCTAGCTCAGTGCGAAGGGTTTATCACGAACACGTCTGAGGCCTAATCTCTTTTTCTCAGCCTGGGGAACTGGGGTGATGTTCGCTCTCTAGACTTTGACGCGAGAGGGCAAAACATGGACGCGCAGAGCCAAGCATTCAATGTTTAAGCGACGTATGTTCTCTATAAAGATAGTAAATGCACAGAGCCAAATCAGTCCTAAAGACCTGAAACATACTTAGCGCTAACGAAACTCAGCGGCGCCATCGCCGGCTGGGTGCCCGTGACATGGAAAGGAGGTGTTGGGTTTTCAGGAAAGTCTAAGGTTCCTAATCTTCACGAGTGTTGGGTTTGGAAAAACGACTCGAGCTATCCTTTATCCAGATCCATAAACTAGAGAACTAGAGAGAAGGAGGGAATAGTGTCGCGAAAAATCTCATTAGACTGTTTGGTTTTCGCGGCTTCGTCAAATGAGACGGAGCCGCGGAGAAGAGGCGTCTGGCGCTGGTTGGGGATCGGGGTGCTTTCGGTCGCTGTTCTGGCGTTGTTCGCTCCGGCCAGCTGGGCGCAGACGGTTACTGTGAGCGTGGATGTCGCTGGTACTGCCGTGCCTGGCGGTATCCTGGAGGCAACAGCCACAGTCGATATTCAGGACGGCTCCACGCTCCAGTCCATCAACTGGACGCAGACCGGCGGTGCGGCCGCATCCATCAATCCGACCACCGGGGAAACCGTCACGGTGACTCTGGCAGCCGAGAGCCTCTACAAGGACGAGCTTTTCCAGGTGCTCACCGAGCCCCCGATCGGCCCGGACGATCTTCCGCCCAACGTCAAGCCACCGCAGGGAGAGTTCTCAGGCGGGCTTCAGGACCGTTTCCAGGTCGTGGCTGTCAACCCCTTCGCCCTCGAGGAAGGGGGTAAAGTCACCCTCAAGGCCGAGGTGACCACCACTTCCGGTATGTACGAGGGTGAAGCCGAAGTCCACACGGAGCTGCCGTGGAAGGTCAAACCCGAACTCCCAAACGTTGGCACCGGGCTCCCGGTCCTCCTGCACGGCCGAGATCAGGACTCCTACGATTGGGTCCTGAAGACGCGCCCCTGGTTGTCCAACGCGACCCTGCAAGACGCAACGTCGCAGAACCCGGAGTTCACCCCCGACGCCCGGGGCAAGTATACCGTGACCGTAACGGATATTACCGACTCCGAGGAACCCGTGACCGTCGTTCTCGATATCTTCGCCGGCACCTGGCAGGGAGCCATTACGGGCCAGGACGGGGACGGGCGACCACTGGCCACCAACTGCACCCCCTGTCACGTCGACGGTGGCCGCGCCCCTGATTATTTCACCGACTGGGCTCAGACTGGGCATGCGGAGATCTTCACCGACTTGCTCAACACGAACACCCACTACGGGGAGTCATGCTTCCCCTGCCACACGGTCGGTTTCGATCTGAATGTATTCAATATCGGTTTCGACGATGTCGGCGACTACCAGGGCTTCCTTGAGTCGGGCCTCATCAACAACCCGGGCGACAACTGGACCACGATGCTGGAAGACTTCCCGCAAAACGCGCAGTTCGCCAACATCCAGTGCGAGAACTGTCATGGGCCCCAAAGCGGTGGCGGCCATGTCCAAAGAAATCCCCAACCGGGTGTGACCGGGCTCAACCCGAGGGTTGATATCTCTTCGAACACTTGTGCCACCTGCCACGGCGAGCCGCTTCGCCACGCGCGCTTCCAGCAGTGGCAGCTGAGCCGTCACTCAAGCTACGAGCTGGCCATCGAGGAGGGACAGAGCGGCAACTGCTCCCGCTGTCACACGGGCAACGGCTTCCTGACCTGGCTGCCGGTCCTGCTGGATGACGACCCCGCTACTGATCCCACAGCAAGTATTGAGGTGAACTGGACGGAGGACGAGACCCATCCCCAGACCTGCGCCACCTGCCACGACCCGCACAACATCGGAACCACGAGCGGCAACAACCCCAACGCAACCGTGCGGATCAGCGACGAAACGCCGCTCCTCACCGCCGGGTTTGTGGCGCCGGCAACCCCAGAAGAGAGAAACGTGGGCCGGGGCGCAATCTGCATCACCTGTCACAACACTCGGCGGGGGTTGCGCAACGACAACGTTCCTCTCACCGACCCCACCCGGGCGCCCCACGGGGGAGCTCAGGGAGACCTGCTGATGGGTCAGAACGCCTACCTTGTAGACCTTGGTCCGAATGATCCCGAATTGGGTTATCCACCCGGTCTTCCGGGCAGCCACGCAAACACGAAAGAGGCTTTTCCGGAAGAGAGGAATTTGGTGGACACCTGCGCAACCTGCCACATGGAGAAGACACCGCCGCCCCCGGTTTTGTCCTACAACCTGGGGGGGACCAACCACACCTTCTTCGCCAGCACCGAAATCTGCTCCGAATGCCACACATTCAGCGCTGATGACGTCCAGGGGCAGGTGGCTCCAAAGTTTGCCGCACTCAAGGACGGGATTGAAGCGGCGATACTGGCGATCATGGCGCAGCAGATTGATGCCGGAAACAGCATCGATTTGAACGGCGACGCTACAATCACGGATGTTGCCGACATCGAGGAAATCGAGTTTGGCGAAACCCGGGGGCGCCAGGCCATAACGGTCACCTTCACGGACGATACCACCGTCGGGCCGGTCGGACTGAATTCTGTGGACGTGATCAATGGCGACGGAGATGTCCTGGGCGAGCTGTATGACTTCGCGGACGAGAAGCTCCCCAAGGCCGGATGGAACTGGAACCTCATCAACAACGACGGAACTCTCGGGGTTCACAACTTCTTCTTCGTACGCGACGTGCTCGACGCTTCCATCGCAGCGGTTGAACCCCTCGCGGGGCCGTAATTCGCAGCGATACAGACTATCCAACTCTCCCCTTGCCCGGCGGGACGCGCGGCGTCCCGCCGAGGTGAGGCGGCACAGTGCCCCTATGCAGGAGCCACAATCAGGCAATTCGTGAAATACAAGGGGTGGGCAGGCGGGGTGGCTTTTTTGTTCTTCAGCTTATTAATTTATTCTCCGTCAAACTCTTCGTAATTACGTCTATGAGTTCCTTTATCTCTACCTGGGCAGAGCCTCCAGTAACGGTATCCGACATGCCGGACCAGATCATTTCTCCGGTTTCAGTATTATAGATATTGGTGGACAGACTGATCACTTCGTATTCGCTGTAATATCCCGGAGAGGTAGCATACCCATACCCTCTCGAATACCAGTTGTACCACCCACCGGAATAATACGTCGTCCCTGGGGTATAGACCGTTTCTTTCTTCCTATTCACGAATCTCGTCACCATAACAGCATCCATTCCCAGGTTTTCGATCTTGGCATTGACCGTATCCTCATCCAACATTTCAGTGGACGGAATGATGCTGTAACTCGGATAGGCATCCGTTCCATGAGCTTTCAGTCGTGCCGTGAATTCATCCTCAAACAATCTCCTGATCACGTCGTTTTTGGCCACCCCGACAACGAGAACCTTTTTGAGCTTTCCGCCCTGGTAATTGGGGTCCTTCCAGACAGCGGACATGGTGGTGGCGGAACAGGAAGCCACAAGCAGCAAAAAAATGGCTGCAGTTGTCCTCAAAACTCCCCATTTTCTTTTCATTGAGCTACCTCCCTTCTATTCGCAGCGTACCATCATGTTTAGCACGTTGCCGGATCAAGTCAACCCTGGAGTGGGCGCAACGGTTGCGCCCCTTTTGATGAGGTGTATGGTCTCGGCAGGTGCTGTACGATTTTTGTACAAATGTAACCACCTTTAACTACAAGGATTTATACAAACAAGATTAAGGTGTCCGTAATGCATACAGTCAGGGAAAGCTCTGTCGTTCCCTTCCGCTTTGTAGCGTACTCAGTCTGGGTTCACACGTGAGTCATTGCAGAATTGCCCAGAAGCCTATTTTTCTTATATTTACAGATAGTTATACATGTTTAAACTGTTTTTGATATCCCCGTAATCTGCCATGGCTGTAATACGGTTGCTACTGAAAGATGGTGGCACACCAATTGCTACTTGCAGTTTCAAGTTGAATCTGCTACATCAACACTCTCCAAACCTTGTTCAGGAATAATCTGCCTGAGGAAAAATCTCTATGCGATTTTTCAGTTTGACTTTTGCCAATTCTTGTATTTTCGCAGGGCTTCTGGTGCTTTTGTATTCCGGCATCACTTCTGCACAGGATTCTCCTATTACCTCCGGACAGGACCTGGTTACTGATGCGGAAAACTGTTTGTTGTGCCATAGATATCCCAACATGGGTCGCTATGACAAAAGTGGCAACAAGAGAATTTACTATCTAAACGAGAAGGTATTCGCCGAGTCGGTTCACGGCAAGTTGCGCTGCAAGAGTTGCCATGTCGGACTCGATGAGATACCCCACAGTAATGTGAAGAAGGTTGACTGTTCCTCCAACTGCCATATCAAAGAACCATCCACCGACAAAGAATTCTCCCACAAGAATATGGTTGACAAATACGTGGCGAGTGTCCATGGACTTGGGTCAGACACAAGCCCAAAAAAGAAGTTCCCGGAAGATCTGCCGACATGCAAATATTGCCATAACAACCCCATGTATGTTCCCGCTGACGGGATATGGGGTAAGAGTGAAGCCTTATCCAATGAAACACTTGCCAGGTGCATCGGATGCCATCCCACATCCCATTGGGCTGAGAGATTCTACTCGCATTTTACTCACCGGATGAGGAGGAGAAGAAGTCAGGGAGAAATCGTGAAGCTTTGCACGAGCTGCCATGAGGATCAAGAAAAAATGGCACGTCATGGTCTCGAGAGCATCGGGACTTACAAAGATACGTACCACTGGATCCAGGTCCAATATGGGGTCGAAAATGCCCCCGACTGCCTCAGTTGCCACGTACCGCTGGGATACTCGGCCCATGACATCCGCCCAAGGACCGACTCTATCTCACCGATCAACATGGCCAACAGGGTAAAAACATGCAGCAACCAAGGCGGCATGCAGTCTTGTCACCCCGGTGCCACCACGGAATTTGCCAGCGGGAGGGTACACGCCTATGGGATGAAAGCGCAGATGATGGCTGACCAGAATGCGGAAAGTTTCCTGGCGGGGCAAGATATTTCCCTGGTTGTAGAACGGGCCGAAAAAGATTTGTCTGATAAAGAGGTGTTTCACTACAAGGTGCTGCGGTTGATCAAGCTGTTCTACAAACTATTAATAGCCCTTGTTATTGGTTCCATGCTCTTGCATCAAGGTCTGGATTATATGGCGAGCAGAAGGCAGCTTAAATCTCGCTAAGTTAACATTGCAATTGTGAGCGAAGCGAACCAACGTAGTCCATGTGATTCGTAAGGATTTTGCCATGGCCAAACAAAAAGCAAAACTTAAAAGTGAGCAGAATGACAATCCTGGTGGTCCCGGAAGGTATTTCATCCGGTTGAACTTCAACGAAAGAGTTCAACACATGATCTTTCTGATCTGTTTCATTGTTCTGGCCATAACCGGATTTATGTTAAAGCTTCCAGAGGATGTTGTTGCAAAATTCGGTGATGCAAAGGATGTGGTGTTTTACTATCGGGGGCTATTACATCGCACTGCCGGTACAATTATGATTCTGGTCAGCATCTATCATGTTTTCTACCTTCTGTTCAAAACTGCCGGCCGGCGCTGGCTGGTTGATATGCTCCCAAGATTCAAAGATCTCAGTGACCTGTTCGGCACCATGCTCTATTATTTGAGATTCAGAGTAAGACCCCCTGAATACGACAGGTTTTACTACAAGCAGAAACTGGAATATGGCGCCCTCATTGCCGGCGCCACCCTGATGTCGGTAACCGGTTTGCTTCTCTGGACCGAAGAGAGGTGGCCGAAATTTATCCTGGATATTGCTGCCATTGTCCACGGCATGGAAGCGATCCTCGCCTGCCTGGCGATTATGGTGTGGCACATGTATGAAGTGCATCTCAGGCCCCGCAAATTTCCCATCGACAACCTGTGGATTACCGGCGTCATAGACGAGGAAGAGATGATGGAAGAGTATCCGTTGCACTATCAAAAAATCATGGCTGACCCTGAGCTGCAGAAGGCTTACCTCCAGCCGGAGCATGGAAAGAGGGATGTATCAGGAAGGATCTCCGCCCTTGGCTCAGAGTGAATGGCATGAACAACTTTTGCCTCACTGAATAAGAAGGTTGTATCACTATGGGTAAGGTTGGCGACATCACCGGTATGATTTTCAGAATCATCAAGAAATTTCCCATTTTCTTGTTGAAGGTTGTTTATATTTTGCCGTTTTTACTCTTTGGCGCCTGGCTGCTCAAGCTGGTCTACTTCACCCACGACTTACCTCACCTGGAGGCCAAGAAAGCTGACGAGTTCACCGAGGTTGTCGGTGATGATGGCATTTTCAAGAAAATTCTGCTAGAGAAGGATGTTGTGCCGCGCGACCATTTTCACCTGGTTGACGAGTATGTTTCGCGACCGGAATACATAGCGCCTATTTGTCTGACATGTCACGGGACCTACCCACACAGCAAGCAAGAGAAAGTCCGGTCGATTCTGAACTTCCATGGAGGCTTTATTGCCTGTTCAGTATGTCACGCCCGCGAGAAGCACGACGAACACCTGGTTTATTTTGCCTGGGTTGATCGGGAGACGGGGGCGGTCTCCAAGCGGGTAGAGGGCGAGTACGGCAAGTACCCGGCCAAGATCTTTCCGATTCAAATTACCAAAGGGGTCAAGACACGAATTTTCAGGCCGGTCAGCGAGGAGGCTGCACGGCAGTTTTTGGAGTACAAAAATCAGTATACGCCTGATCAGATCGCCCAGGCAAAAGCAAAGCTACACGAGCACGTATCAACCAAGCCGGTCTTTTGTTCTGATTGCCACAAGGAAGACGGATATCTAAATTATAAAGAGCTTGGATTTTCGAAGCAGAGGATTGATCATCTGAACTCCACTGAGATCGTTGGCATGGTGGAAAAGTACAAGAAGTTCTACCTCCCCTCCCAGATCGATTTTGGCCTCGAGAAACCGGTTGAGTGAATAAGCTCGACCTGTAGAGTGCTTGTCGACGAAATGTTAAAACTTCTTTTATCGATTGTGCTGATCGTATCGTCTTGTTTTATTCCTGCGGTGACAAGGAGCTGTTTTGCCCTGGATGAGGGAGGCTGCCTCACCTGTCACCAGTACCCCGGACTTGTAAGGCATGAAAAGACTGATGGGTTCAGAGTGCTCCATATTGACGAGGAAAAGTTTTTCAACTCTGCCCATGGTAAATTCAGCTGCAGGAAGTGCCACGTCACCATCTGGAAGGTTCCCCACACCGGGGAAACAAAAGTTGACTGCACCACCGAGTGTCATCAGAACGACGCTGAGAAGATTTCAACATATCCCTTGAACACCTTGCACCAGAAGGAGCAGTCTTATATCCTCAGTTTGGAGGATAAATCATCATGCCGGGTCTGCCACCCCCTATATCCGCATAGCGACAACAAGCTCGTAAGAGGTTTTCTCAACATGCACGCCGGGTTCATGTTTTGTGAGGTGTGTCACATAAAAAGAGGTAAATTTCAGCACCTTACGTACGAATGGAAAGACACCGAGAACGCGACATTCAGCGGGGAGCCTTTCGGAACCTACTACAATCCTCAAACCGGCAAAGCCGATAAACACGATGAACACTTTATTTCCAGAATAGCCGCTTTTGCCGCAGAAAAAGGGGAAAAACGTTCGCTAATCAATACCCGGGACATTGGTAAGGCAAATGAATTTGTTTTAAAGGAAAAAAGCTTGAAACCTGAGGAGAAAAAGGAAAAATTAGCTTATTTTCACCAGGACATTGAGCGAAAAGAGATAAGCGTGGCCTGTGACGAATGCCATTCTGCAAACAGTATTTTGAATTTTAGCAACCTTGGCTTTAACGAGAAAAAGACCAAAGATCTCATCTACTTGAATATCAAGGGGTTGGTGACCAAGTACAAGACTTTCTACTTTCCGAAGCTATTTGCGGATTAATCCGATAACAACAATTACAAAACTCCAAATATGAGTTTAAAGAATACACTCGACTCTGAAAAGGAATCGAGCAAGAGCAGCTCGATCCTCGCTGGCAATAAGTACAAAGCCCCATTCCTCTCGTTTCTTTTCCTTTCGTTTATTTCACTGACAATCGTAACGTCTGCCTTTTCAATAAGGCTGGTACACGTCGCGCCCCGTTTTGATCTCACTGACAAGCTCACCATGCCCAGTGATGTGGCGGTAGCCAGAGATGGACAGATATACGTGGTAGACGGCGTAAACCATAAAGTCAGGACTTTCAATCAAAAGGGTGAACTCATCTCTTCCTTTGGCAGCAAAGGTTCCGGTGATGGAGAGTTCAGCTTTCCACTGGGGATCGACATTGACAGCTCTGGCAGGCTATACATTGCGGACTCCGGCAACCAGAGGGTGCAGATATTCAGTCCCAAGGGGAACTTTATTGCAAAGGTGATGATCCCCCCCAAAAAGAACCATCCCGCAGACCCTACCGATGTCGTCGTGGATGACTCCCGAAATAGATGCTACATCGTTGACAATGACAATCACTATGTGCTGGCCTACGACATTTCAACCCGTAAACTGATAAGAACGTACGGTACATCCGGCAAAGGTGAAGTTGCATTCCGGTATCCTTTTTTCATAGCCCTGGACAAAGAGAAAAGGCTGTATATAGTGGACGTCATTAACACCAGGGTTCAGGTACTGAGCCCTGACGGCCAGTTAGTGGCAATCATCGGCGGCTGGGGTGTTGAAAAGGGGGAATTCTTCCGACCCAAAGGAGTGGCGGTCGATAAAAAAGGCAGAGTGTATGTCAGTGACAGTTACCTGGGGGTAATTCAGGTTTTCGACTCGAGGGGGGAATTTTACGCTGCACTGGGTGACCCGCAGACTGGAAAGGTCAAAAAATTCAAGACACCCGCCGGACTATTTATAGACCACAATGACAACCTTTATGTGGCGGAAATGTTGGCCAACAAAGTGAGCGTATATCGCACAGTGGGTGATAGTGAATGAATCTCGCTCGAGTGTTTCATGTATCACCATTTTCGGTGGTGAATAAAATATTTTATTTCATTTTATTCGTCATTTTTTCGTTGCTTCCACTGGACCGTTCTTTCGCTGCCGTCAAGTCCACGAAAAACCCCAATTCAGCCAAGGCATGTGCCATCTGTCATTTTCGCTGGGTAGACACCTTTTTCGTGGAGGGCAAAGGCTCGGACCTTGTTGAGTATCAGTCGGAAAAGGTTGTGGCAAAGCCGGAGATGTGTTTTTCCTGTCATGACGGCAGCGTGAAGGATTCCAGGGCAAGGGTGTACAACGACAGCGGGCATACAACGGATAAGCCGCCGCCTGCCCATATGAAGATACCTGAAATATTCCCGCTGGATGAAGACGGCAACATGCAGTGTTCCACCTGCCACACGGCTCACGGTGTTCAGGGCGGGGAGGGCAGCGACGAAACCATTTTTATGAGAACCTCGAACCGTGCTTCTGACATGTGTCGCAAGTGTCACCCGAAAAGGGATGGTGGAATAGCTGCCGGAAATCACCCCATAGATGTTACCACTAAGGAGAGTCCCGGCAGGCTTCTAGCACTTGGAGCTGCTGCGGGGGGGGAAAGGAACCGGATTGTTTGCGAGACCTGTCATACAGCGCACGGTTCACCGTACGAATCTATGTTGATAGAAAGTGCCGGGAATTCCACTCTGTGCCTTGACTGTCATCGTGATAAGAATATTTTTACGCCTGACGGCAATAGGAAGCCTTTTCACGCAATAAATATTGCGGTTCAGAAAGCGAAAATACCAGAGGAGCTTTTAAAGAGAGGCGCGAAATTAGGCCGCGAGGGCGTCGTAACCTGTCAGACATGCCACAAGGTACACAACAATAAAACAGGTGGGCAAAACCTGCTGGTCACGAAAGAGGAGAAATCATCTTTATGCCTGACATGTCATGCGGACAAACAATATCTTGCTGATACCAAACATAACCTCATGCGCTCGCGACCCGAGGAAAGGAACCTGGAAGGGCAGACAGTGGCGGAAGGAGGTGTGTGTTCAGCCTGCCATCTGCCCCACAAGGCAGCCAGAAAACTGACCGGGAAAAAAGATTTGACGACGGATCTCTGCCTGAGCTGTCACGGCAAAGGAAACATCGCAGAAAAGGTCAATCTTTCAGGCAACACGCATCCACTCAATGTCAATCCCTTTGAAAAAAAACATAAAAATGTTCTCTTGACGGCTATAGATGTTGAGAAGGAGAAATTGACCCTGCCACTTTTTAACAGGTACGGTGTTCAGGACGAGAGTGGAAAAATGACCTGCTCCACCTGCCACGACACTCACGGATCGCGAGCAGATTCTGATACAGGCTCAAAAGAAGTAGATAATACAGCACTATTTTTGAGAAAACAGTCGCCGAATATCTGCCGTGAATGTCACAGCAACAAATTCTATATCGCTCGCTCCAAGCATGATCTCAACAAGGTTGCGCCCGAAGCGAGGAATATCTTGCAGCAGACCCCATCAGAATCAGGACTCTGCGGCAGCTGCCACCTCGTCCACGGGTCCCATAAGGGCTTTTTGTGGGCAAGAAACAACATCGCTGAAAATGGCGTTGCTACAGAGAATTTCTGTATCAGCTGCCACAATGAAAAGGGCATAGCCCGGAAAAAAGTACTCAGGGACCATTCTCATCCGGTAGACATCTCTCCGGCTGAAAAGGGACTGACTTCTAATCTGCCGCTTTTTGCCGGAAACGGAGAAATTCGCAAAGATGGCCTCATCAAGTGTCAAACCTGTCATGATCCACATCGCTGGAATCCATCAAGAAATATGGGTGAAGATCACTATGATATCGAGGGCAACTCGCAAAACAGCTTCTTGAGGTTAGAAAACGGCCCATCGCCCATGCTTTGCGAAAATTGCCATGCCGACAAGGCATCCATTGAGAATACCGATCACGATCTTGACGTAACAGCTCCTCATTCCGAGAACATCCTGGGCCAGTCCCCTGCTGAATCGGGAACATGCGGTGTCTGTCATCTTGTCCATAACAGTAAGAACCAGATCCTCCTCTGGGCTCAGGGTTTTGGCAAGGGCGACAGCGTCGTGGAACAGATGTGTAATTCCTGCCATTCAGAGAATGGATCGGCAAAAAATAAGATACCTCTCATTGCCTCTCATCCCAAGGACCGCATTGTTAACCTGAGAGCGAACGTCAAAGGCAGCGACGATTACTTTCCTCTTTTTGAAGGGACATCGGGAAAACCTGTAAAAGCGGGAGATATTTCGTGCCCATCATGCCATAATGTCCACCAATGGAATCCAGGCTCCCATGCCAAAGGCAAGGGCGTTAATCTTGAAGGTAACGCGACCAACAGTTTTCTCCGGGCGCAGTCTGCTACTTTGATGTGTATGGACTGTCATGGCGTTGATGCGCTTTTCAGGTTCAAGTTTTTCCACGATCCCAAAGAACGCAAAAAGAAACTGAACTGATTTTGTAAGGGGGGATTGTAAGATGACATGACTGCGCCCCCGGGTAGCCCACGCACAAGTGTTTTTCTGCGAGATTTAGTGTACTAGTTTAAGGCGATAGTAACATTTTGATAACACAGTATATTTTATTTTTGCCTGATAGCTGTGTTCGAATTTCAAACAATGCTTCTACAGATTGCCGCTGATTTCTCATTGTTTTTATCGTGTGGCGGCCCTGTTTTTATTAACGAGCAATTTTGATTGAATCTTTTTATGAAATGGTTTAAAATACATAGCCAGTCAACCTCGGAGCCTCAACGTGTCAATGCTTGAGCGAGAGTAGCACTGGCGCAGTGTGGCACGATTGTTGCGGATAAAGCACTGACCTGTAATACACTTGTAATTGCAAAAGAGCCGCCGAATACATGTAAACTTTGAAATCCACAATCTTTTTGCTGAAAGTTTAACTAACGAAACATCGACTGATGACAAAGCCAAACCTGTCGTGAGACAGGGACGGAAAGCCACGGGTCTATTCGAGACAGCCGGGTTGCCAAGCACGTTGGGGAGCCCGGCTGTTTTTTTGGAGTAAGTAGTTTTCTCCTCAAAAGAGAAAAAACAATACTATCCCATTGAGGAAGGAGGTGGTGGTGAGAAGTAAGACCTCCTCGAGGTCTCGGTTGTGTAAACTCTATGAATGAAGGGAGGGAGAACATTGAAGAGAATATTTGTTGTATTAATCTCACTCGTGCTTATAGTGGGCTTTGCCGGTGTTTCATTTGCGGGAATCCAGGGAAGTGAGCATGATTTCAGTGGTTTTGGCTTTGCCGGGGGACAGATCTGTGTCCCCTGTCATACGCCTCACAACGCGCAGTCAGATGCGGCGCCACTTTGGAACCATGAGTTGAGCACTGCTACCTACAACCCCTACAGCAGCCCAAGCATGGATGCTACAGTTGGGCAGCCTACCGGCGCTTCCAAACTCTGCCTTTCCTGTCACGACGGAACCGTTGCAGTTGATTCGTTCGGAGGGAACACTGGTACTATTTTCATTTCCGCCTTCGGGGCTGATAAAGACCTGACGACGGATCTCAGTGATGACCATCCGATCTCTTTCACCTATGATGACGCTCTGGCTACTACCGATGCCGGTCTTTTCGATCCAACAACCAAGGTAGTTACTATCGGCTCCGGTAACTTTTCCAAGACGGGGTCAATCTCAGACGTTATGCTTGAGGGCGGTACTGAATTGCAATGTCAGTCTTGCCACAGTGTCCATAACGACTTTGTCGTTAACGACGCAGCGAGCGCTGACAAACTCTTAAAGATAAGCATTGGCAAATCGGATCTCTGCATCGCGTGTCACAATAAATAACCGGCGGAGACTATTGACTACCATAAAAAAAGGGGGGTGCAACCCCCTTTTTTTAATTGGGGTGACGCCTAGCCCGGATATTTCATGAATTACTTGCTGCGACCACGGATACGGCCGTCCTTCCTGGCGTCCTCGGGTGTCGGCCCCTGCGACGTACCGTTCAGGTACGCCTCAGGACCAACACCCTGCGGTTGCCAGGTGGCACGCCCATCTGCGTGGTCTCGCGACAGCAATTCATGAAATATCCGGGCTAGG
>Ga0209536_100010104_pt1 | contig 13956 bp, 10 predicted proteins | sample DeeMarSeWOR28_12_FD_187461 | JGI IMG/M metagenome (GOLD analysis project Ga0209536, IMG submission 187461) | Marine sediment microbial communities from White Oak River estuary, North Carolina - WOR-2-8_12 (SPAdes) (version 2) | ecosystem: Environmental > Aquatic > Marine > Intertidal zone >...
TCCAGTTGAATTGGAGCCATTCCCGGAAGGCACGGAGCTTAAGATATTGCAATGGAGTCATTTTGTGCCACAGTACGATGTCTGGTTCGATCCCTTTGCAGAGGCCTGGGGAGATTCTAATAAAGTCGATGTCACAGTCGATCACATCGCCTTGGGTGAACTGCCCGCTTCCCTAACGGCCGCGATCGATGCCGGTGCCGGACCAAGCCTGGTAGAAATGGTTTTTGCGCCCCCACAATTCATCGAAGGTCTGCATGATTTGACTGACCTTAACATGCAAGCGCAAGAATTATTCGGGGAACAGGCAGAGACTGGCAAGATGAGTTCCTACCTTCCCGCAACCGGAACCTACTACGGCTACAGTCCTGGCTGGGTGCCTGATCCGGCAAATTATGACACCGCAATGTGGACGGAAGTCGGGTATCCCACTGGCCCTTCCACATATGCAGATTTGCTTGATGGAGGCAAGAAAATCAAGGATCAACTGGGCGTTCCATTAGGATTGGGTATGTCGCCTGAGCTTGACTCAAGATTGGCGATGCGAAACGTCATCTGGTCTTTTGGCGGCTCAGTCCAGGACGAAAACGAGTGTGTAGTCATCAATTCTCCAGAAACTTTGGAAGCTGTCCAATTTGTTTCTGATCTATATAACGCGGCCATGACCGAGGAAGTCTTTGCCTGGACACCCGCTTCAAATAATCAAGGATTAATCGCGGGAGAGCTCTCCTATATTCTCAACTCGATCTCTGCCTATCGCTCCTTGCAGGATATTGACGCTGAAGCAGCCGATAATATTGGTTTTGGTCCTGCCTTGAGCGGGCCGCGTGGGGACCAGTACGCTTCTGCCCACGTTTGGTCTGTGTACGTGATCCCAAACTATGTTGAGGGTCCCGAGTTGGAAGCTGCAAAGGCGTTCCTGTTACATCTAACAGCAAACTACAACCAGGCGGTTTTCAATGCCAAGCTCTACAATTTCCCTGCCTTCAAAAGCACGGTACCTGAACTGGATGGCTGGCTGGCCCAGGATCCATTCGGCTCCCGTCCAGCAAATAAATTGGAGGTCTTGTCATCTGCATGGGATACGGTCACTTGGCTAGGATTTCCTGGTCCTGCAAACCCGGCTATCGGCGAAGTCTTTGGTACGAACATTGTCGTCACTATGATGGCTGAAGCGGCTCGAGGTGAAAAGACACCTGAGCAAGCAGTTGCAGACGCAGAAACCCAGATCAATGCCATATTTGATAAATGGCGTGATGCTGGGCTTGTGGGTTGTAACTAACCGGCAACCCACATCCAATGCAACTTAGTTACCAGCTAGGTGTATGAACAGGTAACAGAGGGGGGCAGATATGATTTGAATCGTATCCGCCCCCCTTTTTGTGAGATTCCCGATCAACTGAACCAATCGTTTCTATAAATCGTTGAGGTAAATCACATGGCAGTTATTGAAATTAAGGATTTGTCCAAACATTTTGATGATGTTCGTGCTGTAAATGGCGTAGACCTTGCCATACCGGAGGGAGAACTACTAGTTATTCTTGGACCATCCGGGTGTGGGAAAACAACCTTGATGCGTATGATCGCCGGATTGGAAAAACCAACTTCAGGAGTTATTTCAATTGGCGGCTCAGACGTGACCGAATTACCACCCCGTGTCAGGCCAATCGCAATGGTCTTTCAGAGTTATGCGCTCTATCCACACATGACGGTCTTTAACAACATCGCTTTTCCATTGAAGGCGCATGGAAACATCTCGAAGGAAGATATTCAAAAGAAAGTCCAATGGGCAGCAGACACACTCGGGATTGAGAAGTTGCTTGATCGTAAGCCTCGCCAGCTCTCGGGCGGAGAGAGGCAGCGCGTCGCCTTAGGAAGAGCGCTGGTCAAAGAACCGAAAGTCTTATTGCTCGATGAACCATTGTCGAACCTGGATGCCAAGCTGCGCGCCTCAGCACGTGATGAACTGCAACGCTTTCAACGCAGATTAGGAGTTACGACAATCTTTGTTACCCACGATCAGATTGAAGCCATGGGAATGGGTGATCGCATCGTTGTAATGTCGCAAGGAAAGGTTATGCAGGTCGGTACTCCCCAGGAGGTTTATCACGATTCTGCCAATACATTCGTGGCTTCCTTCCTGGGTTCCCCGGGTATGAATTTTATTGAAAAAGAAAATTTTCTGGTGGGGTTCCGACCTGAGCAGTTTGTGCCTCAGGAGATCGCTGGACAAAAAGATGAATTACAACTGTTTCCATTCTCCGTAAAACGTGTGGAATATTTAGGCGCGGAACAGCAGGTGTATGGTGTGGTCGAAGGCAGTGCGGAGGAGAAACGGGTAATTGCCAACCTTTCATCTGAAATGCATGTGGAGATAGCTACCGGAGAAACTTACAACTTTGCAGTCAGAAAACAGCAACTGCGTTTCTTCGACAAGGAAACTGGCTTACGCATCGAGCCCCGGCCTCTTTAAAGGAGATTTGTTATGGAAGAAAATGTAGCTCTGAAACCAAGAGGCAGATTTGGGTTGCGATATTGGACGGATAGAGAAGACCTGCTGGGACCGTTGTTTTTATTTCCAGCTGTCATATATATCATTGCCCTAGTAGGCATCCCTTTCCTCATCGCTTTGGCTTATAGCGTTACGGACGTAACTGCAGGCAACACAAGCCTGGATTTCGTCGGATTGCGAAATTTCCAGGCAATTCTCAAGACGCCACAATTTTTGACGAGCCTTGGCAATACGATTATGTTTACGGTGATTTCTCAAATCATCATCATCATATTGGCAAATATCCTCGCTTTAATTCTTTCAACGGATTTTCGGGGAAAGTGGTTTGCCAGATTTTTGATCATGCTTCCCTGGGCAACGCCTATAGCGCTGGGAACGATTGGATGGTTATGGTTACTCGATTCGAAATTTAGTCCAATTGACTGGGTATTTCGGTATTTGCATCTGTTAGGCGAACCCGGTGCACTTCTGGGAGCACAGAAAAATCTATTCTACCTGGGACGATTGGAGTTGGCAAAGGCCTCTATTATTTTGATCTACGTATGGCGCATGCTTCCCCTTTCCGCAGTCATCCTTATGGCTGGTTTAACCTCTATCCCTCAGGATCTATTGGATCAGGCCGATGTGGATGGGGCAGGATTTTGGCGTACGCTCTTTCAGATCAAACTTCCATTAATTATCCCCATTATGAGCATTGCCCTGTTGTTCAGTCTGATTTTCACAGTCGGTGATATGGCTGTTGTGTATGTGCTTACGCGCGGAGGCCCAGTTTATTACACCCAGATTTTACCTACCTGGGCCTTTTACAAGGGTATTGAAAGTGGCGCGCTGGCTGAGGGGGCCGCTACTGCTCTATTCCTGTTCCCGGTGTTGTTGGCGGTAGCGATTTTAGTTCTCAGGTTTTCTCGTCGAACGGAGGTAACATAAATATGAAAAATCTGAAACGCTGGCTTAAACGATCCTTGCTCTATGGCGCTGTAGGGCTCTTTTGTTTTTTTTCGGCGTCCCCTTTCGTATGGATGCTTATCACCATGTTCAAGGAAGATAAAGATCTGTATCGTTCTGCCAACAATCCCTTTCTCTTTAATGAACCACCCACTCTCGAACATCTGGATTTGCTTCTCAATGGGACCAATTTCCCTGTATTCTTGCGCAACTCCATGTTCATTGGTGTAATGGTTGTTCTCATTACACTCGTTATCAGCATCCCTGCGGCATATAGCCTGGCGAGATTGGTGGGGCGCTGGGGGGAGCGCGCCGGGATCGGCATCTTCCTGGTCTATCTGGTTCCACCTACGCTTCTCTTCATCCCACTTGCGCGCGTGGTAGTATCGCTTGGGCTGCACAATTCTTTGTGGTCAATGGTTCTGGTGTACCCTACAATTACGATTCCTTTCAGTACCTGGTTGCTGATGGGCTTCTTTAAATCGATTCCGAAAGATCTGGAAGAGGCAGCCAGGGTAGATGGTTACAGCCGACTAAAAAGCTTCATCAAGGTCATCATGCCTCTCTCATTTTCAGGCGTGGTCGCGGTCACCGCTTTTACATTTACATTGACGCTACACGAGTTTGTGTACGCCCTGGCCTTCGTGACCTCCTCCGCGCAGCGCACGATCAGCGTCGGTGTGCCAACTGAGCTTGTGCGTGGCGATGTGTTCTATTGGCAATCCCTGATGGCTGCCGCGGCGATAGTCGCCATACCGGTTGGGATTGTTTACAATATCTTTCTCGATCGCCTGGTGGCTGGATTTACCATGGGCGCTGTGAAGGGATAAGGGATTTTTAGTAATTTCCAAGGTGTAGGTATCCGGACTCTTTCGCGATATATATTATTTTAGATTTAAGGAATTGGATATGAAAAAACTGATCGTTTTCGATGTGAATGAAACTTTATTGGATTTGAAGGCGCTAGACCCCCACTTCGAACGAATCTTTGGCAGCGCCTCGGTGCGGACCTCCTGGTTTGCTACCGTTCTAAGGAATTCGATGGTAGCGACGATCACCGGTCTCTACGATGACTTTGGTAAGATTGCAGGCGCCTCGTTAGAAATGAGCGCACAGCAACACAATGTAGCCCTGAGTGACGAAGACAAAGCAACTATCATGGGCACTGTGCGGAGTTTGCCCCCTCACGCGGATGTAGCGCCCGGATTGGAAAAACTCAAATCCGCCGGATTCCAGCTTTTCACGCTGACCAATTCGCCGCCGCTCGTGGTGGAGGCGCAATTGCAAAACGCGAATCTGACCGATTACTTTGAAAAAAGTTTTTCCGTGGATGCGGTCAAGTTGTTCAAGCCTGCCGCCGAAGTCTACCAAATGGCTGCCAGGGAACTGGGTGTGTCGGTGGAACAAATTCGTCTGGTTGCAGCCCACGACTGGGACGTGGTTGGGGCAATCAATGCAGGCTGTGCAGCAGCGTTCATTACACGCCCTGGAAAAGTGCTAAACCCGCTATTGCCAAAACCGGATATTGTTGGGAAAGATTTAGTAGAAGTTGCGGAGAAAATTGTGCAGACGGATGCCTGATCGACAGATGCATTATAAAACGCCCTCGCGAGAGGGCGTTTTTGTGTTGGAAATGGGTACCAATTCAACGTGATTGTATCGAAAAGAAAAATTACCAGGCGTAAGCCATCGGCGCTTCACCACCAGGCCCGGGGAAAATCTTATCCAATTCCTTGAGTGTTTCCTCGTCAAGTTCAATGCTGGCAGCGCGAACGGCGCTCTCAAGTTGTTCGATGGTACGTGGCCCGATAATGGGAGCAGTCACAACGGGATTATGAAGCAGCCAGGCTAAGGCAACTTCTCCGGGCGGATGGGCAATCTCTTTACAAAGCGCCTCGTATTTTTCAAGCTGGTCACGTTTCTCTTCAAGGCGTTTGGTGATATCTTTATCCTTACGGCGACCAGCCTTGATTTTTTCCAGTACTCCGCCTAAAAGGCCTCCGGCCAGTGGGCTCCAGGGAATCAAGCCTAATCCGTACTCTCGGCAGGCCGGGATTACTTCAAGCTCGATCATACGGTTGTCGAGATGGTAAATGCTCTGTTCGCTGACCAGGCCCATTAGGCCGCGCTTGGAAGCCTCCTGGCAGGCTGTGGCGATATCCCAACCGGCGAAATTGCTGGAACCAACATAGACTACTTTCCCTTGCTTGACCAAAGAGTCGAAGCCTTGCCAGGTTTCATCCCAGGGGCAGGCATGGTCCACGTGGTGCATCTGGTACAGGTCGATCCAATCGGTTTGCAAGCGTTTTAGACTACCCTCACAATGCTTGCGGATCTTGTAAGCACTCAGGCTGCGCCCGTCACTGTTGATTTCTGCCAAGTTGGCTTTGCGTTCTACCGGATTGTAGACCTTGGTTGCCAAAACGACGGCATCTCGCCGCCCCCCGCCTTGCGCAAACCAGCGCCCGATGATCTCCTCGGTCAGACCGTGTTCCACGGACCAACCATAAACGTCAGCGGTGTCGAAGAAGTTGACTCCCAACTCCAGGGCACGATCCATGATCGCAAAGCTATCTTCTTCCGTTGTGTGCCAGCCAAAGTTCATTGTGCCAAGGCATATGTTGCTGACAAGCACACCATGTTTTCCAAGTCTTTTATGTGTTACTGACATTGTTTCTTCCTCCTCACTTGATTATTGATTGGATATAACAACGCCCTCGAAAGAGGGCGTTTATCTGTACTAGCTAATTGTCATTGTGTATGATACTGAGTTTACTTCTGCGCAAACGTATCGATCAGCAGTTTGAAATTTCCACCCACGGGGTACAGGATCGGGCAGGTGCAGCCGCGCTTGACGTATTCGTCCACTTTGGCGCGCGCCTCTTCGGGTGTGCCGGAGGCGGTGATCTTGTATACCAACTCATCAGGGACAAGGTGCTTGGCCTTGTTGATCTGTTCCTTAGTGGCAGGCCAGCCCAAAATGGATTGGATTTCCTGCACCACTTCGTCCGAAACACCGGACGCCTTAGCGATGTGCGGCTGTTGGGCCATGTACTGGCAGAGCAGCATCTTGGAATACTCGATGGCTGTGTCGTGGTCATGGTCCACCGAGCAGACGATCAGCTGCGGGCGGTCGATGTCGTCTAACGTACGGCCAGCACGCTTCGCGCCGGTTTCAAGCTGCTCCAGTGCGCGGTCATTGTATTCAGGGGCGACGCAGTAGTTCAGTACCGCGCCGTCGGAAATTTCACCGGTCAGTTCCATCATCTTGGGACCGGTCGCGCCGATCATGATCGGCACATTACGCGGTTCGCGGCGCCCATGCACCACATCCAGTTCGATCTCGTCCACATGGTGGAATTCGCCGTGGAAGGTGACGCGTTCCATGTTGAGCAGGCGGCGCAGCACTTCAACGGTTTCGCGCATGGCCAGCAGCGGTTTGCGGCGTTCGATACCCACGTTGGCGGCCAAGGGATCCCACCAGGCGCCGATGCCGCAGATTGCACGGTTGGGGGCCAGGTCATCCAGCGTCAAAAAGGTGGCAGCTAAAAGGCCGATATTACGCGTCCAATTGTTGATCACACCGGAACCAACTTTCAGTTTTTCGGTCACAGCGGCATAAGCTGCCATCGGGACAATGGCATCGCGCACCAGACGTGATTCCGCCTGCCAGACGGCTTCAAAGCCGCGCTGTTCTGCATAGCGGGCATAATCCAGACCATCCCTGAGATCATGGGAATCTTGCAAATATAGTGCTACTCGTTTCACGGACTACCCTCCATAAATATTTAGCTCTCCAAGGTTTGCCATGAGAAGATGCAACTATCTCTTTCACAGCATTTCTCAAAGAACCATTTTTAAATCACCTTTTTTATAGGGCGAAATTGTATCATATTGGTTTAAATATCAGTAACGAACTTAAAAAAACACCGTTCCCGGCTTGACGGAAACGGTGTTTTTTTGCTTGTGGATGTGTAGGAAGGATTATAAGCGCTTCCACATCTGTGGCGCTAGTTCGCGTGAGCGGGCTGCGATGCGTTCCTCGTCCATGCTGAGAATTTGCTTGTTCTTCATCAAGATTTGGCCGCGACAGACGGTGGTGTCCACGGTGGCATCTGTCAGACCGAAGATTAAGTGTCCCAGAAAGTTATTCTCGTTAAGCGGAGTGGGTGGGTAGTAGTCGATGATGGCCATATCGGCGGGACGACCCTCAGCAAGTTCACCCACGCGGATGCCAAACTGGCGTTCAACGATGTCAGCGTTGTTTTCCAGGAGCAGTTGCGGCGCCTCCATGAAAGCCACGCGCGGATCGCGGTTGTCTAGGCGGTGCAGCAGATAGGCGCAGCGCATCTGGGAGAGCATGTCGGAAGCCATGCCATCTGTGCCCAGGCCGACAAGGATGCCCTTCTCCAGCATTTTTAGAACCTGGGTCACGCCGACTGCGTTGTTCATGTTCGATTCGGGGTTGTGGACAACGATGGTCTTGGTATCAGAGATTGTCTCCATCTCAGACTCATCAACATGCACGCAGTGGACGAAGATAGATTTATCGCCCGTAACACTCAGTTCGTGCAGCCGCTCAACAGTGGGGACTCCATACTTTTCCAGGGAATCTTCTCTGTCAGCAGCATCTTCTGCCACGTGGATGTGACAACCCACGCCCGCATCCTTGGCGATGCCCACACAGGTTTCCACAGTTTCGTCTGATACTGTGAAAGAAGCGTGCAAGCCCATCATAGCTGCGATTTGGCCGTCGCCTCCCCCTATCTTCTTGATGAAACGCTCATTCTCGGCAATGCCGCCGCCCTTGGCGTTGCGGTCCGAAACCTCGTAACACAGCGAGGCGCGCAAACCGGCTTCTCGCACGGCGGTTTCGATCAGATCGAGGGAACCGTCTCGCATGGATGGCGAAGCGTGGTGGTCGATGACGGTAGTGGTGCCGTTGCGGATGCACTCGATCAGGGGGATCTGCGCAGATAGAGTGATGTCCTCGCCTTCGATAGCCTTGTCCACTTTCCACCACAGGCGTTCCAGGATTTCCACGAAATTCGAGGCAGGCTCGCCAGGGATAGCCATGCCACGTGCCATGGTGGAATAAAAATGGTGGTGAGTGCAAATAAAACCGGGTAGGACGATCTTGCCGAAGCAGTCCACAGCTTCTGCGTCCGGATACTGCTTCTTCAACTCGGCTGTGTCACCCACCGCCGCGATGGTTTCGCCATCTGTTACGACTGCCCCGTTCCAAATGACGCTGTTGTTCTTGCCGAGTGTTACAACGATACCGTTTTCAAATCTGGTTGCCATGTCCTCTACCTTTCTCTGTATTGTCTCTTAATTTTCTTGCAGCACTGCCAGTTCTTCTGGGATGCGTTCCCGCATCGTGATAGCGCCGACGAAGCATTTTTGAGCACAAATCGAGCAGCCAATGCAAAGCGCCGGGTCTGTTTGGAGATGGCCCTGGTTATCGGGTTTGATAGCCAAATATGGACAGCGAGCACAATTTCCACACATGGTACACAGTTCGGGGTCGATGTTCGAGATTTTCTTCACCGGAGTTAGATCCATGAAATCAGTGATCGGTTGCGGTTGGGCGATCCCGATCAGTTCACTCATGGATGTAAGCCCACGTTCCTGCATCAAGAAGGATGTGCCGGATTCAAGTTCACGGATGATGCCCACACCGTGTTTCATGGCGATCGTGCAGAATTGGACTGTCTTGACACCCAACGCCAGGAAGTCCATTGCAGCCTTGTAGTTCATCGGACCGCCGTTTCCAGAGATCTCGATACCCTCCGGGACGGCATTGGCCAGCGTCAGGTACGAGATGGGCGTTACACCTTCACCGCTCATGCCCACGACAACGCCTTTCTCCCATCTGTGCCCGGCTGCCGGACGGAACGCCAGGGTGGGGAAGGAGTTCGCCAACGTGATGCCTGCCTTCTTGTTCGGGTATTTGTCGAGCACTTCTCGGATAGCGCGCAGGATTGGCACAATGGATGTGACCGCTGCAGTCAATTTGAATAGTTTCGGGATATTCGGATCGCCAATATCCATGATCCAATCGATGATCTTGGCGGTCAGGGCGGCGTTTTGGGAGACGATGTCGCCCTCGGTACCATCGCCGCCTTGCGGGCAGGACAGTGAGTATTCGATGCCCATTGCGCCGGCTGCTTCAAGTTTTTTGGTGTTGGACTGCCAACCCTTCGCATCGGACTCATCATCACCTGTTACCGGTCCTCCAGTGGATCCAATCGTCAGCCGATCGGGCCATTCTTTGACAAGTTGCTCGATCTCCTGGCAGACGCGGTCAAGCGGATGCCCTGACACATTATCGCAGTTGCCATATGTGAGTGGATCGAATGAGACCATGTACTCAGAGGGGATGTGGATGGGGAGATTGTCGAAGGCAGTCTTCATAATGCCGCCAGCCCAGCCTGCTTTATAAGCTATGTTCATTTGTTCCAGGCCATCTGTAACCGGCGAAGCGGAGAGCAGGTACGGTGAACGAATGGTGCGCCCGAAGAAATCGGTTTCGAGCGAGACAGGTATTGGGTTGTACCCGGGCAGGGCGTAGAAAGACTTGGTCGCTTTTTCTGTTTTGGGTGCTTCCTGTTGGTTTAGATATGCATCGACTTGGATAGCCGCGTTTTTCCCGGAAGCCACAGCTTCGACCACAGTCTTCGGTCCATTCAGCGTGTCACCTGCATAAAAAACGCCATCGGATTCTTCACGCGGCAGTGTCGAGCGCATCCCGATCGAGATGATAACTGCTTCGATGTCCGCGCACAGGCAATCGGTCCCATCAACATCGCGGACATTGGCTGGGCTAAAGGGCTTACCCTCAGGGAGTTCAACCTTCAGAGTCTTGACGCCCCAGAGCCCCTGGGCATCCTTGAGCACACGCGTCACTCGCATGCGACCATTGACCTCGATATCATAATCTACCAAATCCTGACGTTCGCGAGTCGTGAGCGGCATCTCGGACAGTTTCTCGAGCATGAACAGCCCGACTTGTTTGGCGCCACGCGCCTTGGCTGTGATGGCGCAGTCTACCGCTGTCGCGCCGCCACCGACAATGGCCACCCGCCCTTTAAAATTGAATTTCTCTGGGGCAGCAAGTAAATCGGCCATCGTGATTGCCAGGTCTTCATTCTCAATGCCGAGTTCGATGGGTTTCCACAATCCGACCGTGACGCAGACCGCGTCATAACCCTGATTTAGCAGGGTTTTTGGATCGTCAACCTTTGTCTCAGTTTTTGTTGTAATCTGGCCGAGCGAGAGCAGGAATTCGATATCTGTCTTGACTACATTCTTGTCAAGGCGGTCATCCGGGATGAGGTTCATCATGCCGCCAAGTTGATCACGGGCTTCGAAAATGTCAACGGCGTACCCCATTTGTGCCAGAGCGGCAGCAGTTCCCAGACCGGCTGGACCGCCGCCTACCACTGCAACTTTCTTTCCATTTGGAGTTGGTGTAGAAAATTCTGGGATTCCTCCCAGCTCCTTTGACATTTGGACTATAGTAGCTTGTATTTGGGGAATATTTATTGATCCATCGAATTTTTTGTGTGTACAGGCTGCCATGCATAACGTGTCAGGACAAACCATACCGCAGACACCCCCAAGAGGATTGTTGTGCATGATTTCCGCGGCAGAGCGCTTGATATCCGATGGGTTTCCCACGCGGGCTGCCATAATAAAATCAAAGGGGGAGCAATTGACAGGGCAGGCATCCTTACAGGGTTTCTCCTCGCAATATTCGCATCTTAATAGCTCTGTTTGAAGCTGATGCTTTGTCATAAGGAGAGCATCAAGGCTTTCATTTTTTGCCATGGAACACCTCTTTTATGGATAGATTGGAAGTTTGTGAACAATCACACTATCAATTATAGCATTTTATAAACGGGTAGATGAGTAACATTACTCATTTGAATAGAGGAAGCAACTCTCTTTTTTTGCGTTTTTTATGCACTGGAGGTGTTCAAAAATGCACTTGAGTGTCTGGTATACAGCCCAAGTGCATTTAGCGGAGTGAATTGATAATAATCGGTTAGAAAAACATATTTTTTAGGAGACACTTTTGCCCATTCAAAAAGGCTCTTCCATGATGGAAAGTTCTTCAAAATTCAGGCCTTCCAGCTTGAGAACCTCCTCAAGGTCTTCGGGCAGGTCCAGGTCCAGACCCAGAGACGGCAGGGTAACCACTTCTAGCCGCGCACCCGCCTTGCGAGCGCGTTCACAATGACGCTGGTAGGAATCAATTCCAAAGTCATATTCTATCAGGCCAGCCGGGCAAATTAGCAGCGCATTGGTGCCCTCTTCACGGCGATCAGGGGCGATGACCACTACAGGCGGCTTCGTCGCACGCTCGATCAGCGCCAGAATATCCTCGGGGGTCAACAAAGGCAGATCTGCGGGCAGTACCAGCACCCCGCGCGTAGCGTATACTTGTGCCACCACCGTCGCTCGTGTTAATGCGGTGTTTAACTGTGGCGAACCGGCCGCCTCTCGCACAGTCCGCGCCCCTTGTTTTTGAGCAATCGAAAGCGCAGCCGGGTCACGGCTGACTACAAGAATCTGCTCGATTTCTTTTAAGTCTGTCAGGGTTTTGAGGGTATGTTCCAACAGCAGTTGGTTGAGATGTGTACGTTCGTCTTCCGATAAAGTTCCAGCCAGGCGGGACTTGCCGCGGCGTAAAGGTTTCACAGGCACAATAGCCCAAAGTGTCATGTATGCAGCCTCCGGATAAAGTGTAGCACATCTCCTGCCAGTATTGCACGTTTTGTTAAGAGATTCATAAGTGTATCGGTGGTTAGCGTAGGAATCGCTATCTTTTTTGCAAGTTCAGAGTCTGTGTTGTCCAAAATAAAGCCGCCTAGCAGACCACGATAATGGTTTGCAACGGCCAATGCCGAGGGCTGGATACCGAGCTCCTTATACATCTTGGCAGCTGGACCTTTAACAGTTACTCCGCCTATAATTGGGGAAACAGCGACGACTTTTTTCGCTTCAATCTCGGATTTGATGCCTGCCACCGCTAATACAGGATCAATACTTACCCAGGGATTTGACGGGCAAATAACCACTGCATCAGCGGACTTCACTGCTTTGAGCGCGCCTGGAGCTGCTTCCGCTATCTCAATGCCATCGAATCGAAAGCCCTTCACTTTTGGCTCACATCTGCGATGGACGAAGTACTCCTGAAAGGCTAACTCGCCCTCATCCGTAACTACGATTGTCCGTACTGGTTGATCGGACATGGGCAATACAGTCGGCCCAATGCCCCAGGTTTTACAGAAGTCGCGCGTGATTTGCGAAAGGGTCTGGCCTGCTTTTATCCGACGGGTGCGTTCCAAATGCGTGCCCAGGTCTTGATCGCCCAGGTTGAACCAGTCTGGCCCGCCAAGCTCTATTGCATTTCTCATGACTTGCCTGGTTTCATCCATGCGTCCCCAACCAGTTTCAGGATTTGCCAACCCCGCTAGCGTGTAACAGACTGTATCCAGATCGGGCGAGATGTACAGGCCATAGTGTTCAAAGTCATCGCCAGTGTTGACGATGACGGTCAGATCTTCAGGTGGTAGGATTTGTGCCAGTCCGTGGGCGAGTTTTGCGCCGCCTACACCGCCAGCCAATGCGACGATCTTCACTGTGTAGTCATCGTATCTTCGGGAGAGAACAATTCCACGCGGTTACGGCCCCAGGCTTTGGCGCGGTATAGCGCAACATCTGCAAAATTTAAAACCTCCTCCATAGTTTCTCCATGTTTTGGGTAAGTAGCAATGCCAGCCGAAAACGTAACCCGCAAGGTTTTATTCGCGCGGTGTAGGAGTGTAATATTTCGTATATTAGAGAGTACTTCTTGCATGCGGTTGAGTGCATTTTCCGCGGTAATATTTGGCATGATGATCGCAAACTCATCCCCGCCAAAGCGACACACTATATCTTGAATTCTGATGTGTGACTGTAAATGCCCAGCAATGCTGCGCAGAACGTGGTCGCCGGTTAAATGGCCGCCTGTATCGTTAATCTCTTTTAGATTGTCCAAATCGATTATGACCAAGCTGATCGGGTAATTTTCCCGTCGAGACCGGGCGTATTCTTTTACCAGGGTTTCGTCAAAGTGACGGCGGTTGTGTAATCCAGTCAATGCATCGCGCATGGCCTGCTCGCGCAATTTGGCCTGCAATTCGTTGATTTGGGTAAGTTGTTCTTGCAACTGTCGGTTAGCATCTCCGAGAGATTCGTTAGCTTGCTTTTGTTCTGTAATATCCTCTTTGACTGCTACATAATGTGTAATGATGCCGTTTTCATCGAAAACAGGTGAGATAGAGGCTTTCTCCCAGTACAGTTCCCCATTTTTCTTCTTATTATGGAATTCTCCGTGCCATTCATTGCCCGAAGAAATGGTTTTCCATAAATTTGCATAAAATTCATCAGGATGCTCACCAGAACTCAAGATATGCGGATTTTGTCCCAAAGCCTCATCAAGTTTATAGCCG
>Ga0209536_100010105_pt1 | contig 13955 bp, 11 predicted proteins | sample DeeMarSeWOR28_12_FD_187461 | JGI IMG/M metagenome (GOLD analysis project Ga0209536, IMG submission 187461) | Marine sediment microbial communities from White Oak River estuary, North Carolina - WOR-2-8_12 (SPAdes) (version 2) | ecosystem: Environmental > Aquatic > Marine > Intertidal zone >...
TACGATCCATTCATTTCGGTCCGCACCTGGTTCCTAGCGGGGTTTCTTTTTCTAGCTTTATTATTGATCGCTCGTCTGCATTTCCTTGAAAACCACAATCGTTGGAAACAGAGGGGCACTTACCTTCCGCCGTATCTGGGATTGGATTATATTCGCACCGCGTTAATCGCTACGGCGCTGCTGGTCATCTTTGCTTGGACTGCACCTGCACTGGCTTCTTCGCTGTCTCCAGCCGAGCAGGTTTGGAAACAATTGACCAGTCCATGGCAGGCTGTAAAGGATAATTTCGCTAACGCCTTTTCTTCCCTACGCGCCTCGGTAGGTTTTGTCAGCGATTTCTATGATGATACGCTGCAGCTTGGCCGCGGGAATCCCCTGACAGATACGATCGTCCTAACCGTCAATGCCCCACCACGTGTTTCTGCTGGTGTGCGCTACTATTGGCGAGCCTGGGTTTACGATCGTTATGATGGAGGTTGGTCCAGCACATTACCTGCGGTCCAAGCAATTACGCCGACCGGGTCTGGATTAAACCACCCGGATTTCGAAGCACGAGAGACTTATACGTTTACTATGAAAACGAACTATGCCATCCAGAACTTGTTAACCCCTCCTCAACCAGAATGGATTGATCGTCCCATTCAAGCGCGTCTAGCTATTAATTCTGATGGCACAATAGACCTGGGAGCGCTGCAGGCTTCACCATATGTGAGAGCTGGCAGCGAATATGAGGTCAATGCCTCGCTTAGTTCAGCAAGCATAAAGCAGCTGCGAGAAGCCAGTACAGACTACCCTACCTGGGTGATCGTACGATACTTGCAGCTTCCCGAAAATATCACTTCGCGGACCAAACAACTGGCACAAACCATCACCGAAAGATACGATAACCCCTACGATAAGGCGGAAGCGATTACCCGCTACCTGCGTACTAACCTGACCTATAGTGACACGATCCCTGCTCCACCCAGGGATATAGAACCTTTAGACTGGATCTTATTTGATCACCAAGAAGCCTTCTGCAATTATTATGCTTCCGCCGAAGTCATCATGTTACGCTCTCTTGGTATTCCTGCCCGGCTTGCAGTTGGGTACGCTGAGGGTGAACGTACTTCCACTGAGGAGATTCCACCAACCCTCGGACCAGACATGGAGAACATACCTCAAGATATCGGTATTACACAGAATGTCTTTACTGTACGTCACCGCAATGCTCATTCCTGGCCAGAGGTCTACTTCCCTGGATATGGCTGGATTGAGTTCGAGCCAACTGCTTCCCAAATTGCGATCATTCGCCCTTTGGGTGCTGACCCTGAATCTCCCGAGTCAGAAACCAATCCCAATGATCCCTTAGACGAAGAATTGCGGGATGACTTTGAAAGCCGTCGCGATCAACTGCTCGCCGGTGAAAATGATCAATTTGCTGGTGGGGTTTCCCAGATGTTCATCCAGATCCCAAATTTTGTGTGGGGCATTATCGGTGTACTTCTCATAGCTTTACTAGTTCTTTTAGTTCAGCGAGTTCGCCAGATACGTCAATCTCCTCCTGTACCAGTACAGCTTGAGTCGGGCCTGCGACGTATCGGTCTACACCCCCCTAACCTATTACGCCGCTGGGTGCACTACGCTACTCTTTCCCCACTGACCAAAGCTTATCTAGAGATAAATCGTGCTCTTTCACGCTTGGGGAATGCTCCACAACCCAATGACACCCCCTACGAACGTGCCAGCACACTGACTTATCTGCTTCCCATCGCGGAGGGTTCTATACAAGTGCTGCTGACTGAATACCAGAACGATCAGTATAGCTCTGGGCAGGGAGATATGCAGGTCGCTCGCCACGCTGGAACAGATATACGCAACCGCTCTCTCATAGCCTGGTTCCAGCGTATCTTCTCACGCCTCCAGGAACCGGATGATAGTCGGACTTAGGCGATTCGTCTACTGATCCCCCGTCACCACCCCTCGATATTTCTCCGCAAACAACGCTGGTATACCCCCAGTATGCCAAAACAGCACTACCTCGTTTGAGGAGAAAAAACCCCTGCGGATCAGGTCAATCATCCCTCCGGCAGCCCGTCCCGTATAGACCGGGTCAAGCAATATGCCCTCTTTTCGGGCGAATAGCCGAATGGCTTCCTGCTCCGTCTCACTCACCACCCCATATCCACCCCCCAGGTAATCTGCGTTTACACAAATATCCTCGGAACCGAAAACCAGGTCTTCACCCAAGAAATCCGCCACTGCAGATGCCAACTCAGCAACCCTTGCCTGCAAAACTTCAGCCTGTTCATCAACACTGATCCCCAACACCTGTCCTGAAAACTCGAACAATTGGGCTCCCACAACCATGCCAGCCTGAGTCCCTCCCGAAGAAGACGCAAACACAATCCAGTCTGCCTGCACCCCCTGCATTAATAATTCTTGAATCGCGAAGGTGTATGAACAGGCTCCAGTGGCGTTGGAGCCACCATACGGCACCAGGTATGTCGACCGACCCGAAGATAAAGTCTCAGCAAAAACTTGCTGCAGTGTCTCATCACGCGCTTCCCGTGTTGTCCATACAACTTCCGCTCCATACAGCTGGTCTAGCAGCAAATTGCCCGTAACCACATCGGGACGTTCACCAGCCAGCACCAGTATGCAATCAAAGCCGCCTCTCGCCGCTGCCGCTGCCGTCTGCCGGCAGTGGTTTGACTGAACCGCGCCAGTAGTTATCAATGTGTCCGCTCCCAGGGTCTGGGCTTCTGCCAGCAGGTATTCCAACTTACGTGTCTTGTTACCCCCCGTCGCTAAGCCAGTCTGGTCATCACGCTTAATCAGCAGTTCTGGTCCACCCAGATACTCCGAAAGCCTCGGTAATCGCTCAACCGGTGTGGGTAAATGGGCAAACTCTACCTTTGCGATTTCCTTCATAATATTTCCTCACTTCATTACTGCAACGAGCACATTTAGACCAAAGCGTTTGTTCTCAATGAACGTATTGTTCCCTGCAGTAAATGTATTCAAATCCCCTGCTCCGTCCTACTACGCCCACGGCGTCGCATTAGGTTCAAAACGCTCGGCAGTGTCCTCGTGTAGAGCATATAGCCGATTCCCCTAACCGGCAAGTCCCAGGCTCCAATATGACGCACAACCTTACCTCCAAACCCTTCTTTGAACCGGTAGACCCCCCATAATGAATCGCTCTCATCGAACACGTTCGGTGCACCCCATAAATCATAAACCTGACAGCCGGCTGCCTTTGCCCGTCTCATGGCCTCGAATTGAAGTAAATGGTTGGGCATTTTCTCCCGGTGCAGCGGGCGTGACATTCCGTTTAGATACCAGGCTTTCCCCGCAAAGCGGTAGATCACCACAGCAGCAACAGCTTCACCATCTACTTCCGCGATCAAAGGTTCTGCCATACCCGCCTGCATAAAGGTCTGCCACACCATCTTGTAATAAGCTTCTTCCCTGATAACGAAACCATCTCTGATGGATGTTTCAGCATACATCTGGAAGAGCATGTCCAGGTCTTCCTGGGTGCCAGTCCTGACCGCAACACCACGCCGCCCGGCAAGCCGCACATTATAGCGGGTTTTTTGCTTCATATTACTCAGAAGTGTCTCTTCCGGGGGTCTGAGGTCCACGATTACTGTATTGCGGAATTGAATCTGATCATCCGAGAAACGCCAACCGCGTGCCTTCAAATCCTGCACCACACGCTGTCCCTCAGGAATATCCTCTGCCTGCGAATCACCAGGCACACCTTCTGCTAAGTGTACATCCGGATCAATCTTCACAAAGATATTCCCCCGGCTGCGCGCCATGACCCGCAAATCGTGCAGCACCTGCTGGCGCAAATCCGCATCGCTCCAGTCACGTAGCAGCGGACCTTTCGGAACGTACATCACTCGCGGCTTCACAACTGAACCGAGCAGCTCAACGCTCCGCTCCAAGACCATTGCCCCAGCTGCGACCTCCCCCTCCCCGTCATGCCACACCGTCGGATGAGGTTGCCAGCCAAACTGCGACTTAACCTTTGCCCATTCCCAGGTTTGCAGCACATGGGCATTTGGAAGCTGCTCGATCAGTGCATCCCATTTCGTGGCATCCATGTCCTCCATCTCTGTTTGCCGCTCGATATCGGGATATTGGATCATCCACGCACCTTCCAACGGTAAAACGTATACAATAGAGGATTGTAAATCCGTTCCCAAGGATCTGGTGCCCGATGAATTTCCCCGCCAAAGCCGCGTTTAAAACGATATACACCCCATAATCCATCAGTACGATCCATAAATTGGGCTTCCAGAGTCTCCAGCTCAGCATCCGGCACTCCCCATAAGTCGTAGGTCCTGCAGCCCCTTGCATGCGCCCAGCGAATCGCTTCCCATTGGAGCAGATAAGTCGGCATCAGATTACGATGCTTGTCCGTAGAAGCACCGTAGAAATACCATGCCCTTTGCCCTCTAGCGAAGACCATCAACGCCGCTAAAGGGACCTGCTCAAACTCCGCTACTAACAATTCGCATTCGCCATCCGGATGGAACAATTCATATGCTCTTTGATAATACGCCTGTGTATGTACACCAAAGGCTTCACGCTCCCCAGTCGCCTGCATCATCCGGTAAAATCCTGCTATATCATCCCAGGGATGAACTGTCACCCCTTTTCGTCCAGCCAGGCGGATGTTGTAACGCGTTTTCTGCTTCATGCGCGCCAGAATAGTCTCCTCGTCCGTGTTTATATCCAACACCAGCGTACGCTGCGGCTGGGTAGCATTCTCGCTAGGGTAGAACCCCTCAGGCGGCTTGATCTCGTCCACCTCTTTTTTCCATAGGTCGAGTTCAACTTTCACAAACACCGCTCTTCTCTCCTGGCACAAACTATCCAACTCAGCCCAAAAATCGCTCAATTGTGACTGGACTGCTGATTCATAACCAACTGGCCCTTTTGGAATATAAGCCACTTTATATCCAAACGGTAATTTGCGAAATAACACCTGAGCGCCTACTGAATTCCCAGCTACAAGCCAGGTAGATTCCCATCCAAAGTCAGCCTTCAAGGCCCCCCAAGCAGGTGTTTGCAGTAAATGTGCATCCACAAAAGGTGTCAGGAAAGTATCCCATTCCGTCGAATTAATTACAGGCATCAGGTACTATATGGTCTCACATCTCATAAAAATAAAGTGACACTCTGAATATATCTGTTACCACATAATGCACAGGAGGGCAAAAGTATCAAAAATTTCTATTTAAGAATAAAAATTTTCAAGGAACTCTATGCACTTAGTGGTGAGATATCGTTTTCAGAAGAGTCACTAATAAACTGTCGTCAGATCCGGCGGAGGCGTGCTGCGCACAGCAGCTCCCGGGATCACCTCATCCAGCAAACGAACTATGGAGTTCGAGTCACCCTCTCTGGCTAGATAATCAAGTTCGCCAACAACATTCATCAATTCAGCACCGCTGAGGAACTCTTGATCGACGAGGCGAACAATATCAGGGTGGGAGGTGGAATCGAAATTAGCCCATTTATCCCAAAGATCCTCGCTCAGCTTCTCACCCGGTCTGATACCCGTGAAAACGATCTCGATGTCCTTGCCAGGCTCCAACCCAGAAAGCCGGATTAAGTCTTCCGCCAGCTGCAATATCCGAATCTGCTCACCCATTTTAAGTACAAACACCTCACCCCCCTCACCCATCGCTGAGGCCTGCAACACCAGGTGAACAGCTTCTGGAATAGTCATAAAGTAACGTTTCATATCAGGATGAGTAACCGTGACCGGTCCGCCGGTCAGGATCTGCCGCTTGAACAACGGCACTACGCTTCCGCGGCTGCCCAGCACATTACCAAAACGTACCGCAGAGAAAGGACGTCCTGAACGGTGGGCTGCATCCAATACCAACATCTCTGCCATTCTTTTGGTTGCACCCATTACGCTTGACGGCCGTATCGCTTTATCCGAAGAGATCAACACTAACCGCTCAACCTCATAGCTCAGTGATACGTCCACAACATTGCGTGTACCTACAACATTGTTGGTGATCGCTTCTTCGACATTGACTTCCATCAAGGGCACATGCTTGTGAGCCGCTGCATGGAAAACCATGTGGGGCAATTGATTCTCGAAGATCGCGTTCAAACGATCAAGGTTGCGCACATCTGCGATCATCGGATGAACCGGCAGTCCAGAATATAAATCCTCGAGCTCTAACAAGGTCGCAAAGATACTGTTTTCTCCATGACCTAATAGTATCAACTCCGAAGGCCGCCAACGCGCCACTTGACGACATAACTCCCGTCCGATAGAGCCACCTGCGCCTGTGATTAAAACTCTTCTTCCGCTCAAACTGGAACCCACCAGGTGCTCATCGATACCCACCGATGCCCGGCGCAACAGGTCCGTGATCTCAACCTCACGCAACCGACCAACGTTTATCTTACCGCCAATCAGCTCGTAAACACCCGGCATCGTCCGGAAGGGTACACCTTTCAGACGGCAGATATCGCTGACTTGTCGGACTGCTTTACCCGGTGCGCTCGGCAGGGCGATGATCACCTCGTTTATGCTTCTGGTATCCACTACCCGCCCAATATCTTTTAACGTGCCGACTACCGGCACATCATGGATTTGCTGATTCTGCTTCGATGGGTCATCATCTACAAAACACACTGGCACCTGGTTCAGCTGCGGGTTTTTCTGCATCTCACGCAGCACCAGTGCACCAGCATCTCCCGCACCCACGATCAACACTCTCTTGATTCGACCGTTGGAATCGATGGATTTGCTTCGGTTCTCAGCCAGGATACGCAGGGTGAACCGCAACCCGCCTACCGCCATGATCGACAGCAACCAATCTATCGCCAGCACACTACGAGGAAAACCCTGGTACAGCTGTAAAGTCGTCAGCATAATCATGATCACGGCTACGATCACCGAAGCAGATGTCACCGCTGCGACAATCAACCGCAACTCCCTGGTGCTGGCATACGCCCACACCCGCCGGTACAGGCCAAAGGTGTAGTACACCACCGGTTTGACCAGCAGTGCAATACCCATCATCCAAAATGCCTGCGGCAGGTAATAAATAAACAGCGGTCCCAAGGGTAACCGCAATGCAAAACTACCCATTACACAGACCGCGATCAGGATCAAGTCGCCCACAAACAAAGCCCGGTTAGGATAACGTAAACCGATTCTCATGCTTGTATCCATTCTACTGTTTCAGTGAGCCCCTCCACCAATCTGACCTGGGTTCTAAAACCCAAGACCTGCTCAGCATGGCTGGGGTCACCTTGAGAGAGGTTAATATCGCCTGCCCGAGGTGGTGCAAATTCGGGCACTGGCACATCCGATAGTATACCCGAAAGTGTCTCTGCCAGGTCTAATATGCTGACAGACACTTCCCCACCTATTTTGAGTGTAGTTCCAGCCGCCTCGGACCATTTAGCTGTCAGCAAGTTAGCGCGCACTCTGCCGCTGCGTTGCAGTAAGACGCGCACCTGATCGCCGCGCGCAAGCAAAGCACGTACCAGGTGCGAACCGATAAAAACCGCTCCTCCTGTTACCAATGCGGTGCTCAGATCACTGTCCTCGAAAACTAAACATCGTCGAAGGTGTCCGCAGCAAAATCATCAAATCCAACAATAGGTTTCGGTTTTTGATGTAGTATAAATCATATTCCAGCTTGACGATGGTTTCCTCGATTGTGGCCGCGTAGCCATAATTCACCTGCGCCCATCCGGTGATACCGGGTTTCACCAGGAGTCGACCGCGATAAAAAGGCACATGCTTCTGGAACATTGCCATCAGTTCGGGACGTTCAGCCCGCGGTCCCACCAAGCTCATTTCACCTTTCAGAACGTTAACGCACTGCGGCAGCTCATCCAGGTGGGTCTTCCGTAGGATTCGACCAACTCTGGTCGCGCGTTCGTCGTCCTCCGCTGCCCATTGCGGTACACCGTCGGGCTCAGCATCCTGACGCATCGTGCGAAATTTGATGATTTTATAATGCTGCGCACCTTTTCCAGCCCGCACTTGTGAATAGAAAATCGGACGGCCGCTTTCGATTAGAATCCCGAGCCCCACAAAAGGCAACACCAGTAATGTGAACAAACCAAATATCAATCCGCCAAGGATATCCAGCATCCGCTTTCCGAACTCATAGAATCCTCCAGCCCGATTCTGGTCCACAAACGAGCGCAAGATCCAATCCGCTTCCAGCTGTCGGATCGGTACGCGCCCAAGCAGTTCTTCATATGCAACTGCCATCCTGGTGATCTCCACGCCAAGCTCCTGGGCATCCAGCAGAATCCGGAAGGTCTCACCACGCATCTCTCCCGAGATAGCCACCAGGATATCAGTGATGCTCTGCTCACCGGCGATTTCCAACAGCTGGTTGCAGCCTGCCAGCACCGGGAAATTTTCTATCTGTGTACCAATTTTATTAACATCATCATCCAGGATGCCTAGGACATGGAAAGGAGGTGGTTTGATCGAATTAATGACCTGCAGCAAACTCTGACCACCCTGACCACCACCGACCAACAGCGCCCGACGCATAAAGCGTGGCGCGGTGAAAACACGGATGTACACATACCGCCATACCAGGGTCAAGATAGAAGCAGAAACCAGGAAAGCTGCGACACCACGCCGGGGTAACAGCGATTTAGGCGGGTCGCTAAAGGCAAAATATAATGCCAGATACACCATCAAGCCAATCAGCGCGGCTCCAGCAACCCCCCGCACAGTCGCTCTCCAGTTACCTGCCCGGTTGACATCATACAATTCCACCAGTAAAACCAACCAGATTAACGGTAAAGTAAAGAACCACAATGGGGTACGCTGCTGTAAGAACGCCAGAGAAAAACCCAACCACTCGGCCGCGCTGGCCCAAAACGATAACGCCACGATTAATGCGATTACCGCTACGATAAAGTCCCCAAGGAGCAGGAGATTACGGCGTTCACGCGGTCTCAAACGCCAACGACTCGCTTTTTGAATGTCCTTTGTAGACGTCATCTTACTTTCTCGAGATGCCACCGATTCAGCCATGGTCAATGTGCCAATCCACCACCACGGTCAAAGGGAGAGGCGTCACTTTCCAATCACCGAGCTTATCAGGCTCCACAGAAAGGCTGTGCCCCAGCTGAAATGCATTGTAGCGATCGCCAGAGGTAAACCAAAGGATAATGCTAAATCCTTTTCCTGATAAGCCCGCTGGACCCCAGCAATCAATAATACCAGCACATAGAGCGCCAGTTCAAGGAACAGCAACCATCGCGCAAATGGAGACCAAATCGCTAATAAGCCTAATATTATAAAACTGAGCACGAAAACCCCAGCCAGCTGTCGCCAGCGGAATGTGTCCGGATAGCGCCGCAGCATGCGAAATTTCCAATAGCCATAACGCCAGTACTGCCGCGCCAAAGCACCCAACGATCTACGCGCAAAATATATCGTTCGAATAGCAGGATCCATCCACACTACACCACCCGATTCTCGAACACGGACGTTGAACTCATAATCCTCATTGGAATGCAAGGTTTCATCATAGGCACCGATACGCTCGATCAGGTCTTGGGTGTAGGCACCAAAAGGAACCGTATCCACTGGCTGAGCTGCACCACCGAGGCGATAACGGGCATCGCCAACACCCAGTGGGTGAGACGCAGCAACTGCAATCGAGCGCGCCTGCCAACCAACACCGCCCGGTTGAATTTCCCACACCCCACCTACATTATCTCCTAAACTAGCTTCTAGATCTGACACACAGCGTTCCACATAATCCGGGTAGGGTTTGGAATGTGCATCTAACCGAACGATATAGGTTCCCTTAGAAGCATCCAATGCGAAATTCAATCCAGATGGGATGGAACTCGCCGGGTTGTCCACAACCCGTACCTCCAGATCTGGATGCGATACCACAAAGGCTAAAATCTCTTCTCTCGTTCCATCGGTGGACATACCATCCGCAATAACGACCTCCAGAGCCTGGCGCGGGTAGGTCTGGGCGTAGATTGCCTCTAATAATACGCGAATGGTAGCCTGCTCATTGTAACACGGGACGATGATCGATACGAGGGGTGCGTTTTCTGTATCTATCAGGCTGTTTTTTTTCATTACTCAGATAATTAATGCCACCGCCTCGATCTCCACCGCGGCGCCCATCGGCAGCGCTGCAGCCTGGATGGTTGAACGTGCCGGTGGATTCTCGTTGAAGAATTCGGCATATACCCCGTTCATGGCCTTGAAATCATTCATATCCCTCAGGAACACTGTTGTCTTGACAACCTGCTCCAGGGACGATCCCGCGGCCTCCAGGATATGCTTCAAGTTAGTAATCGTCTGGCGAGTCTCGGCCTCAATCCCGCCTTCAACCATTTGACCGGTTTGCGGGTCAAGCCCCGCCTGACCGGCAGTATATACGAAGTTCCCAACCCTTACACCTGCTGAATAAGGCCCAATTGCTTTTGGCGCTTTGGCTGTGCTGATAATCATCTTTTCTAGCATGCGGAAACCTCCATTAATTTGATTTTTGCTAAACATCAACGAAGATGCTTTCAAGTCAGAACCAGCTCAGAGGTTATTTTACCTCTCCGTGAGCCTAATTCAGTCCTACTAATGAAAATAAACCTGATCTTGAAAGGGTATATTTTCTCGGTGAAGTGAAAAAACCCGGATTCACAGGTTTTCGGAAGGATTAACGGATACGATCAATCCAGCTGCCGAACAGGCCGATTTTCATAACGTGGTTCACGCACAGTCCAACGCAATAATGCTAAGCCTGCCAGGCCAAAGACAAATGAGATCACAAACAGCGCCTGATATCCGATGGTGACCGCCAGCCAACTTCCCAACAGGGGTGTCAACGCTGCAAATACACCAATGACTGAGTTGTTTAACCCGATATATGTCGGACGGATTTCAGGTTCACAGAACTCGAACACGATCATGATCCCAGAAAGAATTAAACCAGCCGTACTGGCACCTGCCAGCACAAAGACAACGTAAAACCACGCAGGAGCTGGAGCGATGCTGGCAATCCCAGCCGCCAGAGCGCCGCACAGGGCGCTCAGCTCCAACACCAGTTTATGACCTTTGCGGTCCGCCAGCCAACCAAAGAGCAGGTTGCTGAGCGCCTGACCTATCAGCATACTGACGGTGAATATCGCCGCCTGCCCATCCGGGAGATCCCAAGTCTGCACGGCGTATACCGTCAGAAAACCCACCGCCATCCCACCTATCAGGATCACAATCTGGCTGATAATAAAGCGTCGGAAGTTCTGGTCGTCACGCAATATGCCAGGCAAGTGGCTGAGGTATTCACGCTGGGTGACCCGCTTTGCCTTGCTGGTTTGTGCTGGTTCGCGCGTCTGGGCAATAAATATCCAGGAGAGGAAAATGAAGAAAGCAGCCGCCGCAAAACAGATGGCATACCCGTAGGGGAACTCATACTCATCCAATACATAGGCAGCTGCAGCGGCTCCCAGGACACCTGTGGCTGTACCGCCAAAATTGGTGATGCCAAAAAATCGGCCGCGCCGCTCGGTCGGGAAAACTTTAGCCATCATATCCTGCCAACCGACTGCGATGATCCCGGCTCCGAGCATATGCCAGGTTATCGAGACAAAGAATGTAACCAATGCCAACGTCTCGGAGCGCGTCGCCAGCACAGCCGAAAGAATCAACAGGAATAACGGCAGGCGTTCTGCGAAAAAGCCCACCTGCACGACCACAACTTTCTTGACCGGCATCCGCTGGATCCAATTGGCGGTGAACAGCTGTGGCAGCAGCCAGCCGGTCGAGACGACCATCGCCAGCAGTCCGATGGCAAAGGTGCTGTCGGTCAGGTGGCTGACATACAACGGCAGGATTGTGCGGGTGGCGATGAAACTACCACCCAACCAGAAGGCCGTGCCGTCCAGCAGGTTGAAGACGAAGTTGTGGCGGTAATTCTGTTCAACCTGCGCCTCAAAAGCGGTATTGGTTCGGATGGTCTGCTCTTCTCCTAAAATATTTTTCTGCACCCCGCCCTCCCCGCGCAGGCCTTCACTAGCTGAAAATTGACTCGCCAAATCTATCCGGGACCAAGCAATTGTAATGGTCAAATCGCCCCTTTGCAATGATGAAATCCTTCCCCTATTCCCTTACAAGTATATACAGAGATGCTGATAAAATAAGCCAAACTTTTTGAGGTGACGTATGCTGTTGACAACTCGTGTAAGACTAGTCGTGGCCGAATCCCCCACCACAGCTCTCCCCGGTGTCAAGGTCAACCTATACGATCGCGACCTTAACGATCAGGATGATTTGCTGGCTACAGGAGTGAGCGATGAGCAAGGCGAAATCCTTTTCAGCTATAACTCAGAAACGTACACCGATGCTGAAGATCAAGAATTATGGCGCCTGGAATCGCTTCCCGACCTTTATGTCAAGGTCTATGATGCTCACGACAAGATTGTGCTCTCCACCCTCTCAGAGACACAGACAGACAAACTTCCTAAACTGATCACCGTCCTAGTCAGTCAGGCGCTGGTCGACCAACACGGCCTGATGCATGACTCTTGACGGGCTCAAGCGAAAGAAAAAAATGATAGCAATGAAAGCCAGTTGGGGATATTTTGCATGATCACTATGACCCCGCCGGCACCTTGAGCAGCCAACCTACTAGGTAACCCACCAGGGCACTCACAATCCCGATTACCGCCATCTCCAGGCCGCTCTTCCCGGGGCTGCCCACCGTGGTGCGCGCTTTGTAGACCCCTACAACGAACAAGGTCAGCGCGGCGATGACCAGCGAAACCCAGATGCTGGTAACGACGGGCAGGAAGAAAAAGGGTACCAGCGGGATCAGCGACCCAACCACGGCGGCAATACCAACAACGATGGCCGAACGCAGCGCGTCGCGCCGGTCGGTTGGGTTGAGCTGGTGTTCCTCCGACATCATCACACCAACCCAGATGTCCTCATCGGCAGTGATCTTATCAACAATTTGGTCCAGCAGCTCACCCTCAAAACCTTTCTGATGATAGATCTCTCTAATCTCGTTCTTTTCAACCGCTGGCACCATGCGGACGTGGCGGTATTCCCTTTCTAGCTCACTCTCATAGTGGGCGGTCTCCGCCAGTGAAGAGGTATATGCCACTGCAGCCATTGAAACTGACTCGGCAAAGGTGGCTGCCAACCCGGCAACCAGCACGATGCGGGCGTCTTGCGTGGCCGCAGCTACACCTAACACGATCCCCAACACGTTGACCAGCCCGTCTTGCCCACCCAGGATCACATCCGCCAACCAGGACGTGTAGCGGTGTGCGTCTGTATGGCGATGATAGATCAATTGATCGCGGTCGCGATGAGGGTGGTACTCCTTCGAAATCTCACTGGACATTTTCAACCTCCATAGTCCCGACCAGGATTTCCCGGTCTTCGGGTTCGAGCTGCTCGAGGAACTGCCGACCCATTTTTTCCAACACCCGCTGGGCGAACAGCTCCATCCAGACAAACTGGCGCGCCATCAGCACCAGGTTGCGGCTGCTCGTAATCGTGGTCGTTGTCCCGGTCTCGGATTCGCTTGCAATCAACGCTTTTTGGTGGTCTGTCACAACAACCAGGGTATTGGTCAACTCCTGCAGCTCACTTTCCAGGGGTGGGTGGTAAGCCACCCGTCCGCAGTCCAGCTCAGCTTCGCCAGTCAGCAGGACGCTGATCGAGACCCCGCGTTGATCCGCTGCGACTATATCACTGTACAGAACTTCCAGATCATCATCTGCGATGATTAGATGAATCTCCTGCTGGGCATCTGCAATCATACGGCCAGCATAGACTAACGTGTGCGACCGTCCTGAAATCGACCAGACTTTATCTTCATCAGTCGCTTCATAAATTCTTTGCATTCCCTCTCGCAGATTTTCCGTCATTCGACGCTGCTCAGCTTCATAGTGATCCATTAACAAATCTGGAGATAGGG
>Ga0209536_100010106_pt1 | contig 13955 bp, 9 predicted proteins | sample DeeMarSeWOR28_12_FD_187461 | JGI IMG/M metagenome (GOLD analysis project Ga0209536, IMG submission 187461) | Marine sediment microbial communities from White Oak River estuary, North Carolina - WOR-2-8_12 (SPAdes) (version 2) | ecosystem: Environmental > Aquatic > Marine > Intertidal zone >...
CGCACCGTCTGCGCGCCGGGCACCGACAGCATGGCGGTGGTCAGCGGGTAGGTGACCTGGTCTTCGACGACCTGCGGCGCCTGCCCCGGGTACGGCGTCTTGATGATGACTTGCACGTCCGACAGGTCGGGGATCGCGTCCACCGGTGTGTTCCTGACCACGTAGACACCCCAGCCGGCAAGAATGGCGCTGAGCAGGACGACCACGAACCGGTTGGCGACCGACCAGCGGATGATGCGCTCAATCATGGTCATGCGCCTCGTTCACGAGTTCCCCGGACTGCGGGTGAATCGCGTCAATCAGGTAACGCCCATCTTCACCCTTGCGCATCGTGAAGTGGATGTCCTGACCGGGCTCCAGAGGTCCGAGGTCGACTTCGGCGGAAACGCTGAAGTCCATGATCATGGCGGGCCAACCCAGATCCTTGACCGGGCCGTGGGCAATGTTGAGCACCCTGCCCTCCCGATCGACGGCCTTGATCGTGCCCCGGGCGGTATAGCGCTGCACCGGCTCCCCGGTGGTTCCGCCTTCTCGCCCCTCTGTGCTTTCGGCGCTCTCCCGCAGCTCGGGGCGACCGCCCACCTCACTTACCACCCAGTGACCGGCGTGCTCCTGCCGCAATGCGAAACGAATGTCCTGGCCGGCTTCGATGCCGTCCAGGCGGACTTCGCGGTCGACGTCGAATTCCATGATCATGCTGGGCCAGGCCAGCGCCTCGATCGGCCCATGCGCTATGCGCAGGCGCCGCCTCTGCCGGTCGACGGCCTCGACCTTGCCACTGGCGAACACGTTTTCGGCCAGGCGCTGGGCCGTGGTCTCAGGCACCGACTCGAGGCGCCGGACACTGCCGGCCAGGCTGGCCTCAGAGTCTATGAGGAATTGCGCGGAAGTCACCACGCGGTCGCCCTCCTCGATGCCGGCGACGATCTCGACCCAGTCGCCGCTCTCCATGCCGGTCATTACCTCGTGCACGTGGAAGCGCCCCTGGCCGAGCGAGACGACCACGCGGTCACGGCCCGGCGCTCGGATCAGCGCTTCGCGCGGGATGCTGAGAGCCGAGGGCTGCAGCGTGCCGAAAATGCTCACCTTGGCGTACATGTTCGGCCTCAGCCGGCCATCGGGATTGTCGAAGCGCAAGCGCACGCGCAGCGTCCGGGTTTTTGGATCCAGAACCGGGTACACGTAATCCACCTGGCCGGTAAAAACCTCGCCCGGCAGGTAGCCGAAGCGGGCCTCCGCCGCCTGGCCCGCCGCGACCCACCCGGCCTGTGCCTCGAACACCTCCGCCTGCAACCAGACGCTGGAAAGGTCGGCCAGGCTCATGACCGTCGTGTTTGGCTGCACAAACATGCCTTCACGCACGTTGAGATCGGTGACGACTCCGTCCTGCGGCGCCTGCACGCGGATGTTTTCCAAAGCCATGCCACTGGCTGCCAGGGCGTCGATCTCGGCTCGCACCATACCCAGCGCGCGGAGCTTTTCCTCACCACCCCGTTTGAGCCGTTCGTCACCTCGTTGCAGGGCCTGCAGGAATTCTTTTTGGGCATTCAGCAATTCCGGTGAATAAAGCTCGAACAGCAGATCGCCGGCGACGACTCGCTCGCCTTCGGCCTTGACGGCCAGGCGCACAATCCAACCCTGGGTGCGGAGGTGGATATGGCCGATCCGTGCCTCGTCGAAGCCGACGTAGCCGGTCGCCTCGATCCTGCGCCACATGGGCCGGATCGTGGCCACGTCTGTGCGCACGCCGAGATTGTTCTCGACTGCCGGATCGATGCGCACGCCGGCCTCGGCCGGGCCGCTTTCCGCATACACCGGGACCAAATCCATACCCATCGGGGATTTGCCGGGCTTGTCGCGCCGGTAATTGGGGTCCATCGGCGCGACCCAGTACAAGACCTCGGGCTCAGCGTCACCGGGGGCGGCGCTGCCCTGCTCGTTGCCGCCGGTCCCCGCCAGCCTTGGGCCCAGCACCACGCCGCCGGCAAAAGCCGCCAGCAGCAAAACGAGAATTACGATTCGGGTTTTCATGAAGCGCCTCCGTCGAGGTAAAGCAGGCGCGCCCTGGTCTTGAGCAGTTCGGCGCGCAGCGTGGCGTATTCCAGTTGCAGTTCGAATTCGGTGATGCGGGCGCGCATCAGCGTGGTCAGGCTCTCCACCGCGGCCTGGTAGGCGGAAAAAGTCGCTTCCGCGTTGAACTCGGCGTCGGGCAGCAGGGAATTTTCGAACAACTTCATGCGCTCCAGCTGCCGCGACAGGGTCGCGGCATGCATGGCGGCCTCGCTCTTCATGCGCCGGTACATGTCATCACGATTGAACGCCGCGGCCGAGGATTCGGCCATCGCGGCAGCTTTGTATCGATCCTGGCGGTTCTCGTGGAACAGCGGCAGATCCATCATCACCATGATCGAAAACAGATCGGAGCGTGAACTGCCGTCGGGGTTGTTGCCGCCGCGCCCGCCGTAGGTCAGGTCGATCCCGAACTCGGGCTTGTAACGCTGCTCGGCGAGTTGGACGCCGGTGTCGGCCACGGCGACCTGCCGATGCAATGCAGCGAGCCGCGGATGCTTGGCCAGCCCCGCCACCAGCACGTCCGGTGGCGGGACCGTGCCCGGGTCAGGCCAATCGGAATCCAGGTCACGATAGGCGGCCTCACCGATCCACGTCTCCAGCCGCGCCCTGGCCCGGTCTTCTTCCTGGGCGATGCGCGTCGCGCGGTCCTCTACCTTGGCCAGCTCGACGGCGGCGCGCAGGACGTCCTGCTGCTGAACGCGGCCCGTGGCGTAGTAGTCCTGGGTAATGTCGGCCAGGTCCGAGAACGCCTCGATGGCTTCGGCGTTTATTTCGGCCAGTTTCCGCTGCTTGAGCACCTCGAGGTAGTCTTCGCGAACCGCCAGTGCGATGCGCAGGCGCAGATCGTCGAGGTTGTCTCCGAGCGCCGCGGACTGTTCGAGCATCTGCTCCGCGCGCAGTGCTCGCGTCCTGCCGCGCGGGAACTTCTGGGTGACGCCCACCTGGACCTGGGTCATCGGTTCCTGGCCCAGGTTCCAGGTGTCCGTCGGCAAGGACATGAAACCTGTCCTCAACAACGGGTCGGGCAACTGACCGCCGGCGACCGCCAACTCTTCCAGCGCCTCTCGTTTTGACTCCACCGCTTGCAGCGACGGATCGTGGGCCAGTGCAATGCCCTCGGCCTCCGCCAGGGTGAGCTCGTCGGCATGGCCAATGACCGTGGTCGTCAGCGCAAGGCACACAGTGATAATCCAGCCGGATATCGGTCCGGCAAGGCGGTCGCCTGAATGGCGTTTTCTGATCGGGAACATCTCCATCTCCATTACCCGGCAGGCTCGGCATGGCGCTGCCGCGAAAACAATTGGGCGGATATCCACAGCCGGCCTTCAGCCGGAGGGATAACGACGGGTCAGGAGATATGAATTGGAGGTCGGTACGGAGGAGAGGCGTGGCTGGGTGGCACGTCGCTGTCGTTCAAACCGGACCGAAAGGCCAGGTCCGGCACGGGGCCGATGGCGGGCAGGACGAAAACGGCTGCCGCGGCGACGCTGCAGGCGCCGCACTGAACCATGCTGTCGCAGTTCTCGCCGCCATCCTCGCCGGCCGGCGCGCAGCAATCGTGGGCCGGGTGGCCCTCGCCCGGCATGTCATGCTGCATGCCGTCGTGCTGCATACTGCCATGAGCGGCCGAATCCCCGGACGGCTGCATGTCGCAGAAACCCGCCTGGACCGGCTGGGCCGCGATCATGAATACCAGGATGGCCGCTAATAATTTCATGCACTTATTGTAATCAATTATGGCGGTTAGTCCAGTTCTGACGAATTCAGTTCACCAGCCACAGCGACAAATCAGGCCAGAATGCGATGACCATGACCGAGATCAGCAGGAAGAAGAAGAACGGCAGCGTGGACAGGTACAACTCGACCACCGGGCGCTCGAAGCGGTAACTGGCGATGAACAGATTGAGGCCAACGGGCGGCGTGATGTAGCCCAGCTGCATGGTGGCGAGGAACACGATGCCGAGGTGTACCGGGTCGACGCCGTATTGCAGCGCCACGGGCAGGATCAGGGGCACCACCAGCACGATGGCGGAAAAGACGTCGAGGATCGCGCCCAGCGCCAGCAGGAACAGCAGCAGCAGGAGCAGAAAGGTGAACTCGCCGCTGACCAGTCCGCTGACGAATTCAAGCAGCTTCTGGGGCACACCGGCGTCGATCATGTAGTTGGTGGACGCCAGTGACATGCCCAGTATCACGAGGATGCCGCCGACCAGCACCATCGATTCGCGCATGATCGCCGGCAGCTCGCGCAGCGGGATTTCGCGCAGGATCACCACGTCGACGACCAACACGTACAGCGCGGTCACCGCCGCCGCCTCGGAGATCGCAAAATAACCGCTGTAGATGCCACCGAGAACGACGACGGGCAAGGGAATCTCCCAAGCCGCCTCGCGCACGGCCTCGCCCACCTCGCGCCAGGTGAAGTCCCCGAGGGGAACGCGGACGGCGCGGTTCTTCCAGATGCTGTAGCCCGACAGCATGAGCAGCATCAGGAAACCGGGCAGCAAGCCGGCCAGGAACAGTTCCTCGACCGAAATCTCGGCCACGATGCCGTAGAGAATGAGCGGCAGCGAGGGCGCGAACAGGAGGCCGAGGCTACCCGCCGAGGTGACCAGCCCCAGGCTGAATTTTTCCGGATATCCCGCCTGCTGCAGCGCCGGGAACAGCAAGGCGCCGACGGCGATGATGGTCACGCCCGAGGCGCCGGTGAACGCGGTGAAGAATGCGCAGGTCGCCAGCGCGACGATGGCCAGCCCGGCGGGCATCCAGCCCAGCAGCGCGTTGGTCAGGCGCACCAGCCGGCGCGGCGCACCGCTGGCGCTCAGCAGGTAGCCGGCGAAGGTGAACAGCGGGATCGCCAGCAGGATCGGCATTTCGGCGATGCCGTAAAACTCGATCGCGATGGCCTGCAGATCGATGTCCTCGCGGAGAAAGCCGAGCATCGCGCTGGCTGCAATGATGGCGAATAACGGCGCGCCCAGCAGGGCGAGCAACAGCAGCGCGGGGCCCGCGGCAATCATTCCGGTTCGGCGCCCCGTATCAAGCGGCCCGCGTCGCCGACCGTGAACAGGGTATACCGGTAGCAGATCAGGCCGAACCCGAGCGGGAGCACCAGTTGGAGAATCCAGGCCGGCACCTGGCCAAGCAGGACATCACCGAACTCGTGGCTGGTGCGCACGAACAGCAGGCCCTGCCAGGCGACGACGCCGCAGATCGCCGCCGTGAAAGAATGGATCAGCAAATCCTTGGCCGTCCTGAAACGGCCCGCCAGGAACCGGTCGAGAACGGCGATGTTGATGTGCTTGTCACTGCGGCTGGCCGCCACGGCGCCGGCCACCGCGACCCAGAGCACCAGCATGCGCAGCGCCTCATCGGCCCAGATGAAACCGATGTCGAAAAAATTCCGCAACAGGATCTGGCTCGCGGCCAGCAGGATCAGGCCGGTCAGCAGGGCAACCAGCAGGGCGTCCTCGGCCAGCCTCCCGGCCCGGTCCAGGCGGGCCAGCAGCGATCCGCCCGCCGGGGTCACTGCCCCGCCACGCCAGGGTCGGCGCGATAATCATCGATCAGGCGCTGAATCCGGTTCAGCAGCTCGCCGTCGTAAACGCCCTCCCGGCCCAGTTGTTCGTGGGACCGGGTGACGATGCCGCGCCATTGCGCGACCTCCTCCACCCGGGGCTCCACCATCTGCAGGCCGCTGTCCAGCAACGCCTGAAGCGCCTTCGCGTTGTCCCTGACCCCATTCTGGTCGAACTTGCGATAGACGCCTTCCATGACTTCGCGCACGACCTGCCGGTCTTCCGGGCCGATCCGGCCGAAGGCCTTCTGGTCGATGAGCAAGGCCGCGTAGACGTAAGCCACCGGCACGTCCGTAATGAACTTCAGGCGGGTGTGCCACTGGAATACGATTGCGCCCACCGGAGGCACGGTGACGCTGTCGAGCAGCGAGGTTTGCAGCCCCGTCATGACATCGGTGACCGGCATCACCACCGGGGCGATTCCAAGCGCGCGCAACGCCGCGAATCCCGCCGGGTCGCCTTCGGGAATCCAGATCTTCTGCCCGTCGAGGTCGGAAAGCGTCTGCAGGGGCTTGTTCGACATCATGTAGGCAAATCCGGCGGCGGCCAGGCCGAAGTTGACGTAGCCTGCATCTTCCAGGCGCCGGCGAACTTCCGGTTCCAGGCGCTGGCGCACGTAACGGGCTTCCTCCAGGGTATTGAACAGCAGCGGCAGCGAAAACACGTCCGCATCGGCCTGGAACTGGTTCAATCCGCCGGACGTGAACGCGCCGCCGTGCAATTGGCCGGTGCGCATCTTGCGCTGGACCTGCTTGTCGTTGCCCTGCACCCCGCCGCCATAGAACTTGAACTTGACCCGCCCTTCCGTGTGGTCTTCGATCGCCTCCGCCGCGGCGCGCATGTCCTGCATCCAGGAAGAACTCTCGGGCGCGATTGTGGCGATCTTCAGGGTCTGGGTCTGGGCTTGCGCCGGCACGGCTCCGCTCGACAGCGCGGCGGCGAACGTCACCAGAAACAGGCGGTTGCGAAGGGTCATGCGGGGCTCCTTTCAGAAGTAGTCGTCGGCGCCGGCCATCAGCTCTCTGGCGTCGTCTTGCGCCAGCGTGTTGAACAGGGTCAGTCCGGGCTCCAGGGGGTCGGCGGCGAGCACTTCCTCGAGCAGCCGGTCGTGCAGTTCCCGCTGATACAGCGTGCGGGCATAGTACTTCGCATAATCCACCTTGATGCTCAGGTCGCGCCCCCGGGACACCCGCATGGCCCGCTCGAAGTGCACCAGGCCGGCCTCGAAATCGCCGCCCAGCGCGGGTGGCCGGATGGTGTTGAGGACGCCCAGGTAGTGCTCGATGGTGGCCTCTTCGTAGCTGCGGTCGATCTGTTGTACGCGCCGCAGCACGGCCTGCGCCTGCGGCAGCTTGGCGAGGGCCGCGAAATCGTCGCTGTGGGCCTGAATCCAGGCAATCCAGCTCAAGCCGAAGGTGTACAGCGCGGCAACCTGCTTGCGCCCCAGCAGCTCCAGTTGCCCGATGAACTCGTCGTACGGCAAGTCCCAGACGCCACAGGCCTGCTCGGCGGCCGTGCACAAGGCCCTTCGGCCGTAATCCCGGCCGCGGGTGGTCAATTTGCGCCCACGCACCGGATCGTCCACGAAAACCACGCCGTAAGCGGAGTAGAGTTCCGCCGCGGCGCGCAAGACTTCTTCATTGTCGGGCGCGCCCTCGACAAAGCTGTCCAGCATGAGCAAATAGGCCGGCGCCCCGTCCCGAACCAGCTCCGGGTCGTCCTGGTTCATGATGGCGACGCTCAGATTTTCCGCCAGTCCGCCCCCCGCCGAGGCCACCATCGACGCGCAACCCGCCAGCAGTGCCGACGCGATGATGATCATCAGGAAGCGCTTCACGTTCACGGGAATCATGTTTTTGCGGTCCAAAATAGGGGCGTACGGGTTCGGTCGCTCCGGTCCCGCCCATCGCGCTATTATAGCGAATCGGAATTGCTGGTAAGCTGAAAAAGCGAAAAACAGGTCGAGTTCACCCATGCCGGAATCAACCAGCCCCCCTGCCCCCCGGGCCGGAAGCAGTGCCCTGAATCCCCTTCGCCAATGGGTGAACCCTCGCCGCATGCGGTTCTGGGCCATCGTGCTGTTGCTGCTGTATACGCTCGGCGGATTTTTTGCCGTGCCCGTTCTGGTCGAGAAGCTGGTGACGGATGCCGTCAGGGACGATTTGGACCGCTCGGCGAGTATCGCCCGCGTACGGTTCAACCCCTATGTGTTGAGCCTCGAGGTCAGCGGGTTCGATCTGAAGGACAAGGACGCCGTTTCGCTGGCCGCCTTCGACCGGCTGTTCGTCAATTTTCAATTGTCCAGCCTGTTTCGCTGGGCCTGGACCTTTCGCGAGATCAGCCTCGACGGGGCCGTTGTGCAGCTGGAGCGGTTTGCGCCCGGAGACAGCCGCCTGACACGCCTGATGGCCGACGCAGCGGCGAGGAGCGAGCCGGAGGCGGCCGCCGAACCGGCCCCGGCCGGACTGCCACGCCTTCTGGTCCATGACCTCGCTCTGAATGGAGGCCGGGTCACCTTTCGCGATGACGTGCCGTCGAACCCGGTGGAACTGGCGCTCGGGCCGGTCACGGTGTCCATGCAGGAACTCAACACCCTGCCCGACCGCTTCGGCCGGCAGACCGTGGAGATTCGCCTTCCCGGGGACGCTACGCTCAGCTGGCAGGGGAGCATCAGCCTGGGCCCGCTGCAGTCCGAAGGCCGTCTCGCGCTCGAAAATTCGCCACTGGACCAAACCATCGCCTATCTCGAGGCTATTCTGCCACTCGATGCGATGCGGGCCCGGTTGTCCCTGCGAACGGACTACCGCGTTAACGAACTGGACGACGGTAGCATCGATCTCGAACTCGACGGGATCGAGGCGGAACTGGAAGATCTGGCGGTGACCGGGCTGACGCCGTCTGCTGAGTTTTTCTTGCTGCCCTCGTTGACCGTCCGGGGCGGGACGCTGCGTTACCCGGAGCAACAACTGACCATCGCCAGTATCGAGTTGGCGAATCCGGAGCTGAATGCGTGGCTGGAGCAGAACGGGGAGCTGAGCCTGCTTGGCCTGGTACCCGCCGGGTCCCCGCCTGCCGCCGATTCCGGAGCGGCCGACGCCGCACCGGAGTCGCAGGATTGGCAACTGGCAATCGACACGTTCCGGATCGCGGGCGGGCGGCTGGGGTTCACGGACGAGAGCATCGAGCCGCAGGCGACCCTTGCGCTGGAGAACCTCGAGCTGGATGTGACCGGATTGAGCAATGAGCAGGATGCGGCGTTCCCGGTCGAACTCGCGGGCGCGCTCGCCGCGGGCGGTGACTTCCGTTTCAACGGCCGGGTTATCGCCTTGCCGGAACTCTCCGTGACCGGCTCTCTCGGGGCCCGCGGCATACCGCTGCCCATCGCGCAGCCCTACGTTCAGCAGCAGGTGAGAATCCAGCTCGACCAGGGCACCCTGGACACGGACTTCGAACTGGCCTTGTTGCCGGACGGTAAATTGACGGCGGCCGGAGAACTGGCAGTCCATGGCCTGGGGATCAGTGACACCGTGGAAGGCAAACCGCTGGTCGGGTGGGATACGCTGAACGTCGACCGCTTCGAAGCGGATTCTGCCGTGCCTTCCCTGGCGCTGTCGAAGGTTGAATTCCAGCAACCGTTCGCCCGCGTGGTCATCAACAAGGATCTGAGCACCAACCTGGACGGACTCATGGTGACTGCCGAGGGCGCCACCGACGAACCGATGGAGACCGCCGGCGAGGAACCCGGCCTGGCCCTCGTTGTCGGTGGCATCCTGTTGGAGGACGGTACGCTGGACTTTTCGGACCTGTCTCTGCCGCTGCCCTTCGCCACGCGCGTACAGAAACTCGGCGGCCTGATCTCCACCATCGACACCGCCAGCGTCGAACCGGCCACGTTGCGCCTGGAGGGACAGGTGGACGACTACGGCCTGGCGCGCATCGAGGGCACGATGAATCCGCTCGACCCCATCAGCCACACCGACATCTCGCTCGAATTCCGCAACCTGCTCATGTCCAATCTCTCACCGTACACGGTGCAATTCGCCGGGCGTGAGATCGCAAGCGGCAAGCTGGACCTCGACTTGCTGTACCGGATCGAGGCGGGTCAGTTGCAGGGCGCGAACGACATCGTCATGAGCGACCTGGTGCTCGGTGACAAGGTGGATCATCCCGACGCCGCCAGCCTGCCGCTGGGGCTGGCCGTCGCGCTGCTGAAAGACGCCAACGGCGTGATCGACATCGATCTGCCGGTCGAAGGCGACGTCAACAGCCCGGAGTTCCAGATCGGCGGCGTCATCTGGAAAGCGTTCACCGGCCTGATCACCAAGATCGTATCGGCGCCGTTCCGCCTGCTGGGCAACCTGATCGGGGTCGAGGCGGAGGACCTGGGCCAGTTCGAATTCCTGGCGGGCCGCCATGATCTCACCCCGCCCGAAATGGAGAAGATCGCGCAACTGCAGCAGGCCCTGGAGCAACGTCCGGAGCTGAGCATCGCGATTGCAGGCGTCTTCGACCCAGCCATCGACATCCCCGCACTCAGGTACCAGCGGCTGTTGGCCGCGGTGAGAGAGCGCCTCGGTGCGGATTATGCCCCGCAGGAAGGCGAGTTCCGCATGCTGGACGAGGAGATTCGGGCAGTCCTGGAAGCCATTTACGTGGAGCGCTTCCCGGACGCGACCCTGGAGGCATTGAAATCCGACCACATGGTCCCGCCCCCCGACGACCCGGAAGGTGAACCCGTAGTGGACGGATTAGCCTACGCTGCGGACCTGCGCGACCGCCTGCTGGCCGCGGAAGAAATTACCCGGCAGGATCTCGATGCCCTGGCCAACGCAAGGGCCGAGGCGATCCGGGGCGCGTTTCTTGCCACTGAGAGACTCGACGCGGGGCGCGTCGTTCTCGAGGAGCCGGCCGAGACGGAATCGGAGGACGGTGAATGGGTGGTCATCGAGTTGGCGGTCGCCGTCGAGTGACGGAGCAGGGTATCGGTCACTCGCCGTAGGGGATCCAGATGTTCTTGATCTCGGTCGCCCGGCGCAGAAATGATTCGCCCTGCCCCTGCTCGTCATCCATCCAGTCGTGGAACAGCCCGTGGTTGACCCAGGTGCGCTTCATCGTTGCCGCCGCTTCCTCCTCGACCATCCGGCTGCCCCGCCGGCTGCCCCAGTACCACATGCCTTCCAGGTCATAGTGCTTGGCCAGTACCTCGCTCAGGACGTCCTGGTCGCCGGTAACGATGTTGATGACGCCGCCGGGCAGGTCCGAGGTTTCCAGAACCTGGTAGAAATCGGTGGCCAGCAGCGCGTAGTGCTGCGAGGGGACCACGACCACGCGGTTGCCCATCGCAATGGCCGGCATCACCGTCGACACGAATCCCAGCAGCCCGGCCTCCTCGGGCGCCACGATGGCGATGACGCCCAGCGGTTCCCGCATGGCCAGCGTGACGTTGCGGAACGGCGTTGCGTGAACGCGGCCGTCGTATTTGTCCGTCATCGCCGCGTTGCTGTAGATGCGCCGCACGCACAGATCCAGTTCGGCCTGCGCGGCGATCGGGCCGCGGCCGCTGAGCTGGTCGATCCGCCGCACGAATTCGTCCGCCCGCGCCTCCAGGTTTTCGGCGATGAAATACATCACCTGCGCCCGGTTGTAGGCCGTGGCCGACGACCAGGCGGCGGCTGCCCGGGCGGCTTCCACCGCGTTGCGGATGTCCTTGCGGTTGCCCGCCGGGACTTCCCCGATGACCCGGCCGGCTGCATCGCAGGCGGCATTGCTGTAGCCGCTATCGGGTCGGACCTGCCGGCCGCCGATGTACAGCTTGGCCGTGCGGTCGATACGGGGCGCGTCCTCGATCGGCGCGTCAAGCGGAGCGAAGCGCGGAAGCCGCTGCACCGGTTCCCTGCTGAGGCGCGACTCCCAGAACGGCTTGACGTATTCGTAGAGGCCTTCCTTGCCGCCTTCCCGGCCAAAACCGGATTCGCGGTAGCCGCCAAAGCCGGATGCCGCATCGAACTGGTTGGTGCAATTCACCCAGACCGTCCCGGCCTTCAGTCGTGGCGCCACGTCCAGGGCGAGGTTGATGTTTTCGGTCCAGACGCTGGCCGCGAGGCCATAGCGGCTGTTGTTGGCGAGTTCCACGGCCTCGGCCGGCGTGCGGAAGCTCATTGAAACGAGCACCGGGCCGAAAATCTCCTCCTGGGCCAGCGTCGCCGATGGCTGCACCTCGGTCAGCAGGGTGGGTGGATAAAAGCAGCCGGTTTCCGGCACCTCGCACGGCGGCTGCCATAACTTTCCGCCCTCTTCCACGCCCCGTTGGACCAGTCTGCTGACCGTCTCCAACTGCACCGGATCGACCAGCGCCCCGATGTCCACGCCCTTGTCGAGCGAGTCGCCAATCACCAGGTGGCCCATGCGCTCCCGGATTCGGGAATGGAGGTCCTCGGCCACGGATTCCTGCACCAGCAGGCGTGAACCGGCACAGCAGACCTGTCCCTGGTTGAACCAGATCGCGTCGACCAAACCCTCGACGGCGCTGTCCAGGTCCGCATCCTCGAAAACGATGAACGGCGACTTGCCGCCGAGTTCCAGCGTCAGCTTCTTGCCCGTTCCGGCCGTCGCCCGGCGCAGGATGCGGCCGACCTCGGTGGAGCCCGTGAATGCCAGCTTCCCCACCTCCAGGTGGTTGGTCAGCGCCGCCCCGGCCTTGTGGTCGCCCAGCACCAGGTTGAACACGCCGCCCGGCAGCCCGATGTCCTTGCACATCTGCGCGAACAGAACGGCCGTGGCCGAGGTATATTCCGCGGGCTTCAACACGACGGTATTACCCATGGCCAACGCCGGCGCCACCTTCCAGGCCAGCATCAGCAGGGGGAAATTCCACGGGATGATCTGGCCGACGACGCCGATCGGCCGGTAGCCGGGCAATTCCTGCTGCATGACCTGGGCCCAGCCGGCATGGTGGTAGAAGTGCCGCACCACCAGCGGAATGTCGACGTCGCGCGATTCGCGGATCGGCTTGCCGTTGTCGAGGCTCTCCAGCACCGCGAACAGGCGGCTGTTCTTCTGGATGTGGCGAGCCATCGCGTACAGGTAACGGGCCCGCCCATGCCCGCCGATGGCGACCCATTTTTCAAGCGCGTCGGCGGCGGCGGCGACCGCGCGGTTGACATCGGCCTCGTTGCCGTCGGCGACGCGCGCCAACCGCTCGCCGTTGGCCGGGTTGCAGGTTTCGAAGTACTCTCCCGATTCCGGCTCGCGCCACTCGCCGCCGATAAAATGGTGGAGCGTTTCACCGCGCTCGCTCAGCCACTGGCGGGCCCGGTCGGCGCTCTCCGGCGCCGGCCCGTAGTCCATCGATTCGAAGATATCCCTGACTTCCATGCTGGCTCCTTCTCCGGTCCTAGCTGGCCGGGTGCCGGAATTGCGCTGAGTAACTGCCCGTCACGTAGTGTTCCAACTGTCGCTCGATATCGCCGAGCAGGCTGCTCGCGCCGAATCTGAACAGCTCCGGCTCCAGCCAGGGCCGCCCCAGTTCCTCCTTCATCAGAACCAGGTAGTTCAGCGCGTCCCGGGCCTTGCTGATCCCGCCAGCCGGCTTGTAGCCGACCCGGCTGCCGGTCAACCGGAAATAGTCCCGGATGGCGCGGACCATGACCAGGCTGAACGGCAGCGTGGCGTTGAGCGATTCCTTGCCGGTGCTGGTCTTGATGAAATCCGCCCCCCCCATCATGCACACCCAACTCGCCTTGGCGACGTTGGACAAGGTCGCCAATTCGCCGGTCGCGAGAATGGTTTTGAGATGGGCGTCGCCGCACGCTGCGCGGAAGGCCCTGACTTCGTCGTAGAGACCGCGCCAGTCGCCGGTCAAGACCTTGGCCCGGCTGATGACGATGTCGATCTCCGCCGCTCCGGCCGCCACCGAGGAGCGGATTTGTTCGATCTTCAGCGGCATGGGAATCTGTCCGGCCGGGAAGCCGGTCGAAACAGCGGCCACCGGGATGCCGCTGCCCGCCAGTTCGGAAACCGCGACTTCGACGAAGTTGTCGTAAACGCACACCGCCCCCGTCGTGATCCCGAGGTCCCCGACGCCCAGGGCTTGAAGAAGGTCCTGACGCACCGGCCGCCGCGCCTTCTGGCACAGCCGGCGCACTTTGCCGGGCGTATCGTCTCCGGCCAGCGTGGTGAGGTCGATACAGGTCACCGCCTTCAGCAGCCAGGCGGCCTGGTGCGCCTTCTTGAGGGAGCGGCGCGTGCCGATGGTCGCCGCCCGGCGCTCCACGGCACTCCGGTTGACGCGGATGTGCCCGAAGC
>Ga0209536_100010107_pt1 | contig 13953 bp, 12 predicted proteins | sample DeeMarSeWOR28_12_FD_187461 | JGI IMG/M metagenome (GOLD analysis project Ga0209536, IMG submission 187461) | Marine sediment microbial communities from White Oak River estuary, North Carolina - WOR-2-8_12 (SPAdes) (version 2) | ecosystem: Environmental > Aquatic > Marine > Intertidal zone >...
AAAAAGAAAGGCATGCTGGCTCCAACAGCCTGGAAGATTGCACCGCCGATCACAGGCGCCAGCGCATTGGAGGCGCTCAGAAAAGCCGCGGAGATCCCCAACATGCCACCTACTTCATCGGGCTCCACCCGCTTGGTGATCAGGCTATTAATACCAGGTTGTAGTACAGCCCCTCCAACCCCGATCGGCACCATGGCTGCTAACACCCACAGCAAACCCAACCAACCAGTGTTCTCGTCCTTCGGCAGGTCAATCGAGATTTCCTGAGTGGTAGGATTTTCGTGGGTGCGGAAATCACCGCTGGCGCTCAACTCTTCCGCCAGCGCAGCTTCAGAATACCAGGGCACCGGTTGTGCCAGAGTAAATGCGAAAAACACCAATCCGATCGCCAGCAGCGCTAACCCCATTCTGATCAACCGACGATCACCCAATTTGCGGCTCCAAGGTCCGATAAATCCACCCTGCACCGCTACAACAATTACACCAACAAATACAAAAATCACAGCATTCCCGGAGGCGTTCAGACCCAGGCGTGATAATGTAAACAATGACAGCAGCTGCTCAAAACCTCCAAAAGCCAGCTGCTGCCCAAACATCAAGATCAACAAAAAACCTACTGATGGATGTGTGAGCGCTTTGAACATCGCTTTCAGAGACAGCGATGTTCTGCCATCCTCCTGGCTGTGTTCATCCACTGGATGTGATTCCTCTAACCAGATCAATGTCAGCAGGATCGATGCTAGCGAAAAGGCTGCTGCGACGAAAGCAGGAACTCGATAATCATTACCAGTCAATGCCAAAGAAATGAATGCAATTACCGGTCCGATAACAAAACCGATACCAAAAGCAGCGCCCATCAATCCAAGACCTTGAGTGCGTGTCTTCTCAGTGGTGTTGTCCGTGATCACCGCCTGTGCGGTTGCGATGTTGGCACCCGAGATCCCGTCAATGATGCGCGCCAAGAACAACATGCCCAACGTGTTTGCTAAACCTAGGATGATGAACCCAACCAGTGTTCCCAGCTGGCTGACCACTAATACTGGTTTTCGCCCGTAGCGATCCGACAGCCGCCCCAATAAAGGCGCACCGATGAACTGCATGATTGGGTAGGCAGCCCCCAATAGGCCGATGACAAATGCCCCTGCACCAAAACTGGTGGCATATAGAGGCATCAAAGGAATAATGATCGTCAATCCTAAAAGGTCAACCAATACGATAGTAAACACCGGGAAGACTTTTTTAAAATCCAGTTTTTCTTCATTAGAATTCGAAGCGGATTTCTGTTCGATTGTGGACATAATGATTGAAATCACTCCAATTTGTTAAATCCGGATTTGTAAATATTGACTGACTCTATCATATCTGGTCATCTCGTTAAGGAGATGGGCCTGCCCATCTAATAACCAACTTCACTCTCAATGCTATAATATCGCATGGCAAGATCATCAATCTGAGGTATATAGATGACCCTCAACTGGATAAACACATCCGATCTCTCATTCAACACTTTATTGCTCCTCGAACGGGTGACGACATCTGGGGGCATGGTGATCCTTTGTCCCGGCAACAATGACGTTTATAACCAGGCGCATTCGCTCCTCATCGACCATAGCTATTCCTGGTCGCGTTTCGAAGAACCCCAGGATGGCTGGAAAAGAAAATACTGGAAAACAATATGAAAAGGATTTGTGTTTACTGCGGATCATCAGACAAAATGCCCGAGGGATATCTCGCAGCTGCTTACCAGATGGGCAGCCTATTAGCAGCTCGCAACATAGAGATCGTTTACGGCGCCGGGAGTACCGGTTCAATGGGTGCTTTAGCAGATGGTGCTCTGCAGGCAGGTGGTAAGGTCATCGGCGTTATACCCAGCTATTTTAATACACCAGCACTGGCCCATCAAACTCTAACCAGTCTAGAAGTTGTCGACAGTATCCACGAGCGGAAAGCCCGCATGATCGAGCTGGCTGACGCTTTCATCGCCTTACCAGGGGGATTCGGCACGTTTGAGGAGCTGTTCGAAGCCCTCACCTGGGCTCAGATTGGACTGCACAGCAATCCGATTGGCTTGCTTAACACCAAGCGATATTTTGATCCATTGCTCGTTATGGTGAAACATGCTCACGCAGAAGGCTTCATATACGACGAGCACAGAACACTGTTATCCTGCGAAGAGAAACCGGATGTTCTATTGAAAGCCCTGGAAAAATACACACACCCTCAGGGGCTTGAGCGCTGGTTGACCCGCGAGTCTTGAAGTACCCCTAATAAATGACTGCATTCATCCATCCATCAAGGTCACCTGGATTGTCTGAGATACCATAATACACCTGCCACCACTGCAATTCCAGCGAATAGAGCCATACAAAAAGCCAGACAAAGAACAACAAATAAACTGTTAAACGGTTTGGGGCTTGGTTCTGGAATCCTTGTAGCGGTAGCCGTCGGTGAATTCGTGACCGTTGGTGTGTTGGAGGGATAAGGAGTTTCTGTCGTGATCACCACACTGGGCAAAGGTGTCGGACTGTGAATAAATGTGGGTAGAATGCTTGGTATCGGTATGGGTGAAACTGTAGCGGTTTCACCTGGCTGAGGCGTTGGTGAAACGGTAGCGGTCACCCCCTGCTGAGGTGTTGGTGAAAGACTCGGTCCTGCAGTCCCCGATGGTGTGGCAGTGAATGTACCTGCCGGTGTCTGGGTGACTCCCGGGGTTGATTGCGTTCGTGTTGGTGTTTGCGTCTTTGTTGGTGTCCGTGTAAACTCACCATCAGTACTGATGGTCAGCGAGCAGTTCTCTTGACGATGCGTAATCGCCTCACCATCAGATGTCAGTAGAATTACTTCTTCAAAGACAAATTCAACCACTCCTTCTCGATTACTGAATACGTAGCCAGATGCCAGCTCTCCTGAACCGCTTTTTGGTGGTTCTGGGTCGTTCTGGGAGACTGCCATCAATATATCACCAACCTCACTGTCGATGATATTGTACTCTTCATAGTCAGCAGAGATAAAATCCCCAACTATCATTTTATCTTCCTCCGGATACTCCCCATAAACCTCAACCTGTTCTATATCGAAGGTTAGTTCCAGCTGAAACGCAAATAGATCCACTACATCAACCACTTCCAGATATAAGGTAGTCTCTGTCGCCAGGTTGATATTCGCGGTCTCAAAACGGCAGCGCACCACAGGTTCCTGCTGGGCGCGGGCAAAAGAGTTATTGAACAGTGCCAAAGTAATCCCGAACAGAACAATCAATCTGACCAATTGACGAATTTTTTTTCTCATTTTGTTTGAATGAAGATCGAATCCTATACCGTCTTAGAAACGACCATTGCTACCCAATCATCTTGCAGGATTCGGCTTTGGGACTTTAATCCATACCTTTGGACCGCAGCCAACACCTCGGTCTCTTGTTCCAATAAGATCCCCGATAAAATGAGCTTTCCTTGTGGGGTGAGCAAATCACCTAAACCTTCTCCTAACAGACGCACCAGCACTGGCGCTAAGATGTTCGCTACCACCAGAGCAGCACGACGAATGGCATAATTTCCAGCGCGCACATCGATTACCGTTCCCTCCGCTAATTCTAATCGATCTGAAAGGTTGTTTAGCTCAGCATTCTCGCGTGCAGCTTTGACCGCATCGGAGTCGACATCGATCCCTAATGCCCGCTGAACCCCCAATTTTATACCTGCAATCGACAAGATCCCTGATCCACAACCAACATCCACCATCTCAAGAATTGGGTTTTCAGAATTGATCAATCGATCCTTCTGCTCTAAAATGTTTTCTAGAATCTCCAGACAAAGTCGGGTTGTTGGATGTGTCCCGGTGCCAAATGCCATCCCTGGGTCAATACGAACTTCTATACGTTGAGATGCTTCCAGCTGCACCCATGCTGGTACAATCAGCAACCGCTCCCCAACCTTGACGGGTTGGTAATGATCTTTCCATGCCTCCACCCAATTGGTTTCCGTAATTGGCTTGAAGACCGGATCAGGTAGAGGGCGTATCCGACCAAGATACCATAATGCTTCTTCAAGACGCTGCTGGTTATTCTCCAAATCTTGATCTACAGGTAGATAACCACACACTCGCAATTTACCAACCGGGTACCCTGTCCCCTCCATTTCATCAGCAATCTGCGTCGATTCAATTACGACACCTCTTGATACGTAACGCCCTAACACTTCTGCAGCTGCCTCTGCCATCTCACCATCGACGAGCAGTGAAACCTCTAACCAGGTTGTTTTAGAATTCATGGGTATATAAAATAACCCGGGTACAATGCCCCGGGTTTCCATCCCTTCTTAGTGCTGCTAACCGCCTAATGCGTCTTTCAACCAATCCAAGAAGCTGCGTTCCTGTGGCCTGACCTCACTGCCCAGGCTCTCAGCCAACTGCTCGAACAATACCCGTTGATCTGACGAGAGACGTTTAGGGATATCTACATTGATCACCACTAACTGGTCACCGCGGCCATTACCACGTAATCGGGGTACACCTTTGCCACGAATACGAAGAACTTTGCCAGGTTGGGTACCTGTAGGGATTTTCAACATCCCCTCACCATCCACAGTGGGTACTTCTACATCTGCACCAAGCGCTGCCTGGGCTACATTGATATCCAGATCTAACAATATATCTTCTTCGCGGCGTCGAAAATATTTATGCGGCTTCACGTTAATGCTCAAATACAGGTTTCCATTGGGACCGTTATTCATCCCCGGCTGTCCTTCACCGGCTAATCTAATCTGATTACCATTGTCCACACCTGCCGGGACGGTTACAACTTTCTTTCTGGTTTTCCGCTCTAGTCCGCGCCCCCCACATGTACGGCAAGCCGATTCGATCACCTCACCTTGTCCATTACATGCCGGGCAGGTAGTGACCTGGACCATAGATCCTAAAAGGGTCTGGCGTGCCTGCCGCACCTCACCTCTGCCACCGCAAGTGGAACAGCGTACAGGTGAGGTGCCTGGTTCTGCTCCACTACCGTTGCAGGTTTCACACACTTCATCACGTGTAATCTCGATCTCTTTTTCTGTACCAAAGACGGCTTCCTCAAATGTCAGATCGAGCCTTTGTTTCAAATCTGCGCCTCGGCGAGGTACATTTCGGGAACGACGGGAGGACCGACCGATCCCCCCAAAACCAAAAAAGTCACCAAAAATGTCGGCAAAATCGGAAAAATCCACCGTGAAATCGGGCATTCCACCAGCACCACGCACGCCGGCATGACCGAATCGATCATAGGCAGCGCGTTTCTCATCATCAGAGAGAACCGCATAAGCTTCATTTAACTCCTTGAAGCGTTCTTCCGCATCCGGCGAATTGTTAACATCTGGATGATATTGGCGCGCCAGACGTCGGAAGGATTGCTTCAGCTCATCTTTTGATGCGGTGCGGGATACACCCAATATTTCGTAATAATCTCGGTCAGTCATCATATCTTACAATAGTAAGTAAGCTTAGAAAGTTGATGTGTTCTAACTTGCTAGGCCAAAACATTACAACGATTAAACGTTACGGAACTCTCCATCCACTACGTCTTCGTCACCCTCTCCCTCTTCGGTCTCGGGTTGTGGTTCTTCACCCGGCTCACCTGCTCCTGCCTGAGGTTCGCTCTGCTGGTAGGCAGCTGCGCCGATTTGCTGAACGGATTGCATTAGATCGTCCGTGGCTTTGCTCAAGGCATCTACATCCTCGCTCTCCATCAATCCGCGTAAGGTTTCAGCTTTTCCTTCGACCTCGCTCTTTAGTTCTTCTGGGATCTTATCCCCAAAATCACGGAGCGTCTTTTCCGCAGTATAGACAGCGTTATCTGCATTGTTGCGGGCTTCGATCAATGCCTTCCGTTTTTGGTCTTCCTCAGCGTGAGTCTCAGCTTCCTTACGCATCTGTTCGACTTCATCATCACTCAAACCAGAGGAGGCCGTAATCGTGATATCCTGGCTTCTCCCAGTCGCCTTGTCTTGAGCAGTGACCTTTAATATACCATTGGCGTCAATATCAAAGGTGACTTCAATCTGAGGAACGCCGCGTGGGGCTGGCGGGATGCCATCCAGAATGAACTTCCCCAGACTCTTATTATCAGACGCCATCGGGCGCTCCCCCTGTAAGACGTGGATCTCCACCTGAGGTTGGTTGTCACTGGCTGTGGAATACACCTGGCTCTTACGAGTCGGTATTGTAGTATTCCTATCAATCATTGGACTGGCAACCCTGCCCAAAGTTTCAACAGACAGAGTTAGCGGAGTAACATCCAACAGTAAGATGTCTTTGACATCGCCCCCTAAAACACCAGCCTGGATTGCTGCGCCAACTCCAACAACTTCATCCGGGTTGACGCCTTTGTGTGGATCTTTATCAAACAACTTACGTACCGCGTTCTGCACAGCCGGCATCCGGGTCATACCACCAACCAATACCACCTCGTCAATATCAGATGGATCCAACTCAGCATCCTTCATTGCCTGGCGTACCGGTCCCAATGAACGGTCAATCAGGTCTTCGGTGAGTTGTTCAAACCTGGACCTTGTAATTGTCATCACCAGGTGTTTCGGACCGCTAGCATCTGCTGTAATATAGGGCAGATTGATCTCTGTTTGCTGGACACTGGATAACTCGATCTTAGCCTTCTCGGAGGCCTCTTTTAAGCGCTGCAGTGCCTGACGATCATTTCTTAAGTCGATGCCGTTCTCTCTCTTGAACTCGTCAGCGATATAATCAATCAAGCGTTGGTCGAAATCGTCACCACCAAGGAAGGTATCACCACTTGTTGATCTGACCTGGAAAACACCCTCACCAACATCCAGGATCGAGATATCAAAAGTGCCACCGCCTAAGTCATATACTGCAATCACTTCGTCCTTTTTCTTTTCGAGACCATAGGCGAGTGAAGATGCAGTTGGTTCATTGATGATTCTCAATACTTCCAGACCCGCGATTTTGCCTGCATCCTTCGTGGCATTCCTTTGTGCATCATTAAAATACGCCGGGACGGTGATCACTGCCTGGCTGATTGACTCCCCTAAATACTCCTCTGCATCGGATTTAAGTTTGCCAAGGATCATCGCGGAAATCTCGGGAGGCGAATATTCTTTGCCATCTAATACAACTCGTACGTCGCCGTTGGGAGCTTCTGTAACCTGATAAGGCAGGCGCGTAATCGCTTTTTTAACCTCTGGATCGTTATATTTACGCCCCATAAACCGTTTTATGGAAAAGATCGTGTTCTCGGGATTGATAACAGATTGGTTGCGTGCGACTCTCCCGATCAGACGTTCGTGATTTTTGTTCACGGCTACAACAGAAGGGAATAATCTTTCACCCTCAGCTGAGCTGATTACTGTAGGCTCACCACCCTCCATAACAGCAACTACTGAGTTGGTGGTTCCTAGATCAATACCAATGATTTTTGCCATGAATAATTTCTCCTATCTTGTTACGGATGTTTAATAAATCTCTTCTCACTCACCTGCTTACTTTGCAACTCGGACTCTTGCTGGTCGCAAGACTCGATCGCCAATCAAATATCCAGTCTGGACGACCTCGATAATCTCACCGCTCTCGTGATCTTCACTCTCTTCGTGAGAGACCGCTTCATGCAGCATAGGATCAAAGAGCTGAAGATCCACATCCATCGGATTTATATTGTCCGCTTCAAGCGCTTTGAGCCATTTTCGGTATACCAGATCAATGCCATCCGCCCAGTCAGATCCCTCGCCATTTTGAGGCTGATTTGAAAGTGCACGTTCCAGGTCATCAAGGATCTCCAGGTATCTCAGAACAACCATTCCAACCGCATTCTGCTGCACCAACTGGCGGTCACGATCAACCCTCTTTTTGTAGTTAGCGAAATCTGCTTGTGTTCTCTGCCAGCCATCCAGGTACTCATCTCTCTTACTGAGCGCCTCCAACAATTTATTTTCAAGCTCAGCGACTTGGTCCAGCTCTTCTTCATCATCTGGCTCAATGACTTCAAACTCAGGGATCTCTTCGAGATCCTGCTCTGCTTTCTGGGATTCGATTTGATCGGATTCTTCTATCAGCTCTTCTACTTCAGGTGTCTCTTCCTTATATTCCTCGGTCATCTTTCCTTATTGTTCTCCTGTTATGTCGGGAAACTTAAAACTTCAGCATCGGGCAGCAAACGGGCAAACCGGGAGGCACCGCTGCGCTTATCGAACTGATCAATTTTTTCCCAAATTTCTCATTCTACGTGCATTTCCACAACTAAATCGCTCATCAGATTAGCAACAAAACGAACAGTTGATATGGTGCGTCCGTATGCCATTCGAATTGGACCCAAAACACCTAAGGTACCGGTTGCTATATCTGGAACACCGTAACGTGATAAAACCATTGAGCACTGTCGCAGTTCTTCCCAGGTACCTTCACCACCAATTAAGACATGCACACCACCAACACTGGTTGTTAATACGGTGCTGGATAGTAAATCTTCCAACAATGATCGCTCTTCCAATACACGTAGGGCGCTGAGTGCCACGTCAACCTCCGCGAACTCTGGTTCTGCCAGAACATTTACCAATCCATCGCGATATACCTCTCCACCAAGGATTGCTGAAGATCGCTCCATTTCATCGACAACCAGCTTGATCACATCTTGTTCAAGTTTATCCATTTGAGTGGTTAGCGATGAAATTGTCTCACCATCCAGTCCCTGACAGCGTTTATTGATGAGTTCTGCTACATTGCTCAGTTTTTCCTGTGATACAGGTTCAGCCAGCATCAACATTTGTTGGCTGACTTCACCACCAGTCATTACCAGCACCATCAAAACTTGCCTGCCAACGGTTGAAATCAACTCCAGGTGTTTAAATCGCGGTGTCTCTGGATGTGGTGCTGTGACAAGTGCAGCTGCTTGAGATTGATTTGCTAGCACTGAGGCTGCTAATCGCATCCAATCGGTCATATCCTGGCGTGCCTGGTAAAACTGATGCGTAATTGTACGCTTGGTCCTATCAGGCAGTTCGGTATGACCCATCAGCTGACGTACAAAATAACGATAACCTTCTTCTGTCGGCTCCCGGCCTGCCGAAGTATGGGGTTGATTCAAGTAGCCAGCCTCTGTCAGTGCAGCCATCTCATTGCGGACTGTCGCTGAGCTATAGCCTAAACCATAATCCTCGACCAGCCGTTTTGACCCAACAGGTTGAGCATTCTCAATGTGATCGCGTATCACCAATGCCAAGATCAGTTTCTGTCGCTCGGTTAGAGATGTCATTTAACTTTCATTTTAGCACTCGCGACACGCGAGTGCTAAAATCCTCGTATACGATGATACCATGCCGCGAAATACTCGTCAAGAAATCCATCTTCCAATGTTCAATTTTTTATATGATGTTAACATTAAGGCGATTAACTGGAAGTATCTTTAGGGACAACCTGATCCTGCTGCGGGAGATCGACCCAAGAAGGGTTTATTAACTAAAGTTGTTTTCAAAAAATTTCATCCATTTACCGAACAATCGGCCCAACAAACCCAGTTTTTCCAACCGAATTTTTTGACCTATCCCCTACTCGGTTTGCTATAACGACGCAGCTGCCGAATTGTGACCGCTATATCCTTAGCATACGGTGCTTCAAAACACATTTCTTTTCTGCTGATTGGATGTTCAATCATCAATGAACGGGCATGCAAACCAAGCCTATCCAGCAGCGGTCGTTCTGTTCTATGTTTACTCATTCGATAACCAACCTTTATTGCAGAAAGTAATAAAGGGTCTGCCTCACCATAAAGTCCATCTGCAACCACAGGGATCCCGACCGCCTTTAGATGAACCCTGATCTGGTGAGTACGACCAGTTCCAGGCTTCGCTGCAATGAGCGTGATGCGGCCGAATCGTTCCAAGACAGAAAATTGTGTGTTTGCATATTTTCCCCTTTGATAGTCAATCACAGTACGGTGTTGACGGTCTCCGTTGGTTCTCAGGGGATGTTCCGCCGTTCGTTTATCCCAATCCGGACTTCCAACTACAAGCGCATGGTAGATTTTAGTTACCTGTTGCTGCTCAAACTTTAGACAGATTTCCCGATGAGCCTGCTCATTCCGAGCTAACAAAATAACCCCACTTGTATCTCGATCTAGCCGATGTACCATCCATAACCTGCCAAATATCGGCTCAAAGGTCGCCCGCAAATGAGGTAGGTCAGGATCATATCCATCTGGAATAGACAGCAACCCCGCTGGTTTGTTCACAACTAAGATATGATCATCCTGCCACAACAGAGTCTCATCCAGCTCTGATTTCTTCATCGGATTGTTCAATTATCGGAAGTGACACTCGTATCCTTCACGCGCCACATAAACCCACCTGCCAGGACCATAAACACAGCTGCGAACAGGAACATGATCCGGTAGTTTTCTTGAGTCAAGTCAATCAACACACCCACCGCTTGGGGGCCTCCAACAGCTGCCAGGTTCGCCGCCAAATAGTACAGCCCGGTGAATGCACCAATACGAGCATCTCCCCCAACATCGTACACCATTGGCAATGAATTTACGTTGATTAAAGCCCAAAATATACCTGCGGGAATCAGGAGCGACAGGAGCATAAAAAGATTACTGATCAACAGTCCGTAAAGCGTAAGCACCACCATGCCAGCGATACCAATCATGATGACACGCTTACGTCCAAAACGCGTTGCTAATAACCCAGATGGTACAGCAAAGATCACAAAAGTGAGCGCCATGCTGGAAGTCAGGATCGACATCTGTCCTTCTTCAATGCCCAGCCCGAACTTCCCAAAAGAAGATATCCAGGTTTCCAGAGCGTTATAACCTAAAAACCAGCAAAGGATCGCCAGCAAGATAAACAACCCCGACCGATCAGAAGCTTTTAAGACCTCCCCAAGGTTTGCGAGAAAACCGTCCCTGGTGTCCTTTTCTCGCTTCTCCAATGGCAGTTCCGGTTCCTTGATGAAGAGCAATACCACACCAATTGCCGCTAACATCACAACACTACCGAACACAAATGGGGTTATCCGTCCAAGGCTGTAGAGCACGCCACCCATAAGGAACGCGATGATCGTTCCAATACCTCCCATTAAATTGATGATCCCATTGGCGGTACTACGTTGCCGTGATGGGAATAGATCACCCAACAGTGCAATAGTTGGCGACCTGAACAACGCCATGGCAACATTCGTGAAAAGGATTGCAAACATGATCACAACCACGGTATTTGCTAATGGAACACCGATAAAAAATATCGCTGCCAGCGGTGCTCCTACTAACATCCAAGGTTTTCTACGCCCAATTCGAGTGCGGGTGTGGTCAGAGCGCTCACCAACGATGGGTTGGATGAACATATTCAGGTAATTGTCCCATGTCATCACGAAGCCAATTACCGTGGCGGATAATGCGAAATCTTCCTTGAGGAAGATCGGTACAAAGTTGTTGAAGATTGGCCAAATCAGACTAATCCCTAGAAAACCGAATCCAAGCAGAAAAGTCTTACCGTAAGGAAAACGTTTGGGCATGGCATTCTCCTACCTCAATATGGTGGCATTGTTTATAGATTAGCGGAAATTGTCACATCCTATCTAGTCGATCTCTCACGATTAATGTTTCACCAGCAACAGGTATCGCTTGTTAAACAGATTTTATACCTCAGCCTGCAACCTTCTCAAGAACATCCTGTCTTCCTCGGAGAGCTCCGCTGAATCTAACAAATCAGGACGCCGTTCCCAGGTTCGCCTGAGTGCCTGCTCTCTCCTCCAGCGGTCTATCCGGGCATGATCACCTGAAAGGAGTACTTCTGGGACCCGCCAGCCACGAAATGTTGCCGGACGAGTATAGTGGGGATGCTCGAGTAATCCAGACGTATATGAATCCTTCCAGGGACCATCAGGATCTCCCAAGACATTCGGGATGAGACGCGTGATTGCATCAATTACCACCAGCGCTGGGAGCTCACCGCCAGTGAGAACATAATCACCTATCGAGATCTCATCCGTCACCAAAAACTGCCGAACCCGCTCATCCACTCCCTCATAGCGCCCACAGAGTAAAGCTAATTGCGCTATACCCGTCTCATCATTCGAACTTTGTTCAACCAGTTTTTGGGCAAGCGACATCGTAAAGCGGCGTCCCTGCGGGGTGAGCAAGATAACCGGACAGACTGGCGGAGAGCCCAAGACCCCTTCCACCGCTGCAAAAATCGGCTCTACCTTCATAATCATCCCACCCCCACCACCGTATGGCTCATCATCTGTGATATGGTGTCGGTCTGTGGTCCAATCACGGATGTTGTGCAAATGCACCTCCACCAGGCCACGACTACGGGCACGCTGCAAGATGCTGGTCTGTAAATACGGCTCAAATACCTCCGGAAACAGTGTAAATACATCGAATCGCATAGAACCATTCTAGCCTCAAGGGATAGGATTGGCAAGTAAACCAGCAGATTAATCCGTCTTGATTTAATTGCATTCCTGCGGTCAATTGAAAAATTTTTTTAATAAATTATCTTACCCGACAAGAAAAATAACTGCACATTTTCATTAATATAACAATAAAAATTACATTCAACCTCCAAATACAGCTTTATTAATCAAGCTTTAGAATATGCCTCCCTACCATGATCTTTTACTTGACAGCCTCTACGAAGATGGTAATATGAAAGTATGTACCTCAAAGGCAGTAAGTGGAATATGAGGAAACGTAATCGCGGTCGCCGCGCTAATCCTCTGCGGATCATATTCATATTAATCTTGATCGGGGGGGCGGTATATATCAATCAGGTAGTGGTCCCAGCAACGCCACCTCTATTCATTCCTACTGCAACACCAACTCGTAGTCCAGAATCATTCGTCAGCCAGGCTGAAGAGCTGTATACATCCGGTAAGCTTACTCAAGCCATCAGCGCATACCAGGAAGCTGTTCTCTCAGATCCAGATAACCCCTCAATTTACATCGCTATGGCAAGAATCCAGGTCTTCAACGGTCAGTATGAAGATGCTTTGGAAAGTGCTGAAAGAGCTTTACTGCTGAACAATACCAATCCGATGGGTCATGCCGTTAAAGGATGGGCTCTAGATTTCCTGGGAGACTACACTCAAGCCGAGGCCGCGGTTAAACGCGCCCTGGAGTTAGACCCTAATAACGCCACAGCCCACGCCTATTACGCAGAAATCCTTATGGATAAAGCGCTTGTAGGGCAGGGCGACCTTGGCACAATAGATAGAGCGATTGAGGAGTCCCGCACTGCTATCTCACTTGCTCCAAACCAGTTGGAAACATTGCGTGCACGAGGTTATGTGCTTTGGAACACAGGCAACTACGAAGAAGCTATCCAGCAATACAGACAAGCTATCAGCATAAACGACAAAATCGCTGATCTACATATGGCACTCGGATATAACTATCATTTCCTGGGAGAATATGATCAGGCAGTGAGTGAATTTCTCCAGGCTGTTGCTCTGAACCCTACGGATCCAATGGCACCATATGAAATCTCACGCACATATTCGACAGTAGGTGATTTCAGCCAGGCAGTACAGTATGCGGATCAAGCCATCAGAGCTGAGCCGGAAAACCCAAGACTGCACGGCAATTTGGGTGTGATGTATTATAAAAATAACCAGCTTGAAGAAGCAACCGATCAGCTGGCGATAGCTATACATGGAGGCACCCTCGAGGATGGAACTATCATCGAGGGGCTACCGTTGGATTACGGCAGGGTAGCAGAATACTATGCCATCTATGGACTGGCTCTGGCTAAGGCAAACCGTTGTTCAGAAGCAGTGCCAATATTCCAGGCTATTCTCAGTGGTATCCCTGACGACGAAATCAACACATACAACGCTGAGCAAGGTTTAATCGTCTGCCAGGAAAACCTTGGCACACCCGCACCCGAGGAAGAACCAACTCCTCAACCGGAAGGCGAGAACACAACCTGAAGATGAATCGTGAATTAACTG
>Ga0209536_100010108_pt1 | contig 13952 bp, 10 predicted proteins | sample DeeMarSeWOR28_12_FD_187461 | JGI IMG/M metagenome (GOLD analysis project Ga0209536, IMG submission 187461) | Marine sediment microbial communities from White Oak River estuary, North Carolina - WOR-2-8_12 (SPAdes) (version 2) | ecosystem: Environmental > Aquatic > Marine > Intertidal zone >...
GGTGATCCATGGATCGGAAGGAAGTGCTTGACTCGGTCAAGGAAAACGTGGAGAGCGGCAACCTGATCAAGCACATGCTGGCCACCGAGGTGGTCATGCGAGCGCTCGCCCGTCGTCTTGGCGAGGATGAGACGGAGTGGGGACTGACCGGCCTGCTTCACGACATCGATGTCGAACTCACCGCCGGCGACCCTCATGCCCACAGTAAGCTCGGTGCCGACCTGGCTCGGGAGCTGGGCGCAAGTGAAGCGATGGCCCACGCCATTCTCTGCCATAACCAGACACATGGCATCTCCTGCGAGTCCAGCCTGGACCGGGCGCTACGCTGCGCCAACGCGCTAACCGGCCTGGTTACCGCCGCCGCTCTACTCAGACCGGATAAAAAACTGGCCGGACTGGAGACTGGTTCCGTCCTGAAGCAGTTTAGGGAACAGGGCTTTGCCGCCGGGGTAGACCGCGAGGAGATTTCGTCCTGTCAAGAGCTCGGGCTTGAGCCTAGCGAGTTTATTGAGCTCGGGCTCAAGGCGATGCAGGGTATTGCCGCTGACCTCGACCTTTAGTCTTTTGTGCTCACCCAAATCACCTCACCCGGTTCCCTTAGTTTACCTCGAGAGTAGAGCCGCCGGCCGTTTTGATGACATTGATCCGAGTCGGAAACGCATCCCGTAGCTCCTCGATATGGGTAATCACCAGTATCTTCTCAAAGTCGTTTTGAATCGAGTTGATGGTTTCTTTGATCTTTTCTATCCCAGTCGTATCCTGCGTGCCGAAGCCTTCGTCAATGACCAGCGTGGGTAGCGGCGCTCCGGCCCGTCGCGCCAGCAGTTTGGACAGGGCGATACGCAGGGCAAAGTTAATCCGGAAGGCCTCACCGCCGCTAAACATTTCGTAGTTTCTCGTCCCCAGTTCGTCGGCAATCCGGATCTCCAGGGTTTCCACCACGCTGCCCGATTTCGTCTCCCGCTGCGTCTCAATCTTTAAGTGCATCCGATTGTCCGTCATGCGAGCCAGTAGTTCATTGGCCTCAGTCTCAATCTCGGGCAGGACAGTCTCGATCAGCAGGGCCTGGATACCCCGTTTGCCGAAGGCCTGGGCGAGGTCCTGGTATATTTTCTCCTCTCTCACTGCCTGCTGGGCCCGCCTTTCCGTTTCCTTTCTCTTTAGCTCCAGTTCGGTAACTCGCTCCAGCCTTGCCTTCAGGCTCCACACCACCTCCCGGGCCTGTCGGCGCTTATCCTCCGAGCTCTGGTACTCTGCTTCCGCCCGGCCCAAATCTTGAGTCAGCCGGGGCAGTTTTTCCAGCTCGGTAAGCAGTCCCGGTCGCTGCTGATCGGCTACCTCAAGGCCGTGGCTTATTTCCTTAAGAGCCTCAGCAGCCCTTAGCACCGCCTCTTTTTCCCGGCCGACCGACCCTTCCGCTTCGGTTAGTCTCCGGTTCAGTTCGTCATACTGCTCCAGCTGGCCCAGGCGCTGGCGGACCTCTTCATGCTGCCCGCCGTCGTAGTCCAGCCCCGCCAGCTCGACCTCCAGTTGTCTTAAACTTTCTTGCTCATCGGGGGCAAAATCCCTCCGGGCCAGCCGTTCTTCAATCTCGGTAAGCCCCTGGCTGACCTCCGCTAACCTGCTCCTGGCTTCGTCCGACCGGGTAACTTCCTGGCTCAGAATACTGGCCTGGGTCTGGAGCGAGGCCCGGTCTTGACTCAGCTTTATTTCCCGCTGGGTCAAATCTCGTTCCTGCGGGACAAGCGCCGCCCTTTTCTGAATTAGCTCATCCTGAGCTAGATCGAGGGACTTTCTTTTGTCCTCTATTTCCCTGGTATATTTGGACTCAATATTCTTGATTCCTTCCGCCGCTAACTCCGTCTCGCAAAGGGGACACTTGGTACCGCTCTCGGTGAGTAGTAGCTCCAGCTTTCCCTCTAGTTCCTCGATTTCCCGCGTCAGTTGGGCCTTACCGGACTCAAGGTAATTCACTTTGGTCTGTAGTTCCTGAAAGCCCTTTTTGGCCCGGCGCAACTCCTCTTCCGGTCCGCTAAGCTGGCTGATTTGCACCTGGATTTGCTGCCACTCCTTCTTCAGCGCGGGTAGTTTCTGGACGCTGGTCTCCAGTTCACTGGCCTGGTTTTGTTTGACCGCGTGGTCTTTCAGCAGGGCCTGACTCGCCTCCGTAACCGCCAGCTCCAGATGGTGCTTACGCTCGCTCAAGGTAGTGACCAGCCGGAGCTTCCGGTCGAGTTCGTTACTCAACTTCTTGGCTTCGCTAAACTGAGCGTAGCCGGCCGCTATCTCCGCTCGCTGGGCAATTAGCGCTTCGTATTCCTGGAGCCGGGCCCGGTGTTGGGCCGCCTGCTCCTCCCAGCGCTTCCGGTCACTCTCGAGCTGGGCGACCCGCTCCTCAAGCTGCGCTAGCTGCGTCTGCTTAATCTCCAGGGCCTCCTTTTCCTGCCGCAGACCACTCAGCCGGGTCTCCTGCTCTTTGGTGGCCTGCTCGACCGCAGCAAGCTCCTGTTGCCGGGCCTCAAGCTCGGCTTCCCAGTCCGGTTTCCGCGCTAGCTCCTGGTCAATATCCTGAACCGCACTCTCAAAATGTCCCCGCTCCATCTCCCGCTCTTTAGCCCGGTCTCTGGCCCGTTCGGCCAGCTCATCGTAGAAAGAAAGCCCGAGAATATCGGCCAGCACCTGTTTCCGTTCCACGGGGCGCTTGATGGTAAACTCATCGGCACGTCCCTGCAGAAGAAGCGCACTGTTGGTAAACGTCGGGTAGTCCATGTGCAAAATGTCGCTGATCTTCTGTTGCGTCTGGGTGATGCTGGCACCGGTCAGCGGACGAAAACCACCATCGGTGGCGATCTGAAGCTCCAGGATGGTCTTGCCCGTGCCGGCACGGCGCTTCGGTCTGGCATGCTTACGGAGAATGCGATACGGCTGCTCGCCCACGGCAAAATCAAACTCTACCTCCATCTCCGTCTCCCCCAGGGTAACCAGGTCGTCGTCGCTTTTCGCGCGGGCTTTACCCCAGAGCGCCCAGGTCATGGAATCGATCAACGTCGATTTGCCGTTACCGTTATCGCCCGAGATACAGGCGGTATGAATGCCCTCAAAAGATAGTGGCGGCACATCGCCCCGGTAGCACATAAAGTTACGTAAGGCCAGTTTAATCGGAATCATCCCGCATGTCCTTCGCTTACTTAAGCTATTTTAGCATAATCCGACCGGTTGCTTATCTGCCTTTTTGTTCACCTTTCCATGATTAGGTGGGGGAAAACGTAAATCGTTATATTGACAAGATATAGTGAGTGGGGTTAGACTTAACCCTGCTACGCCAGAGAAATTCCAAAATATAAAGGTTAACATGGGAAACTACTTACCCACATGTTCTTCAGGGTAGTGGCCTTGTCCCCGCTGAGAATATCAGTTGGCATGTTGTGGAAACAGTAGTATAATGACATACTGTATCGTGGAAGGGGGAGACGATGAAAAAAGGTATCATTGTGATCACGGTAGCGGCGCTTCTCGCCGCCGGGGTACTTACCGGCTGCCAGGAACGGGTGGTGAGGGGCTCCGGGGTCCCGGCGACGAATGAATACAACTTCAGCGACTTCACTGAGGTTGAGATTACCAGCGCGATCAAGTTTGACATCGTCCAGTCCGGTTCGTACAACGTGAGCATCACCGCCGACGACAACCTGTTCGACTATATCCTGGTCTCCAAACAGGGCACGACGCTGAGAATACAAATGAAACGGGCGCTCTACGCCAACATCTCCCTGAAAACCGAGATCGCGATGCCCAATCTTACGGCTCTGCGTGTTTCCAGCGCCTCCCGAGGCACTGTCGCCGACTTCAATACCACGGAAGACCTCGACATCGAGCTATCGGGTGCCAGCTCCTTGGAGTTAATCGACATGGCGGCGGGTAACGTTAACCTTGACGCCTCCGGCGCCAGCCAGATCACCGGCGAGCTCTCCGCGGCTGACGTCAGCATTGACCTGTCCGGGGCCAGCTCCGTCCAGCTAGAAGGCTCGGGCGATGATACCGTAATCACAGCCAGCGGTGCCAGCAGCGCAAAACTGGCCGGTTTCGAGGTGAATAACGTCGATGTCAACCTCTCCGGGGCCAGCTCGGGCACGATCAACATGGACGGACGGCTGGATGCCAATCTCAGCGGCGCCTCGAACCTGAGCTACATCGGTGAGCCCACCATGGGTGAGATCAGTACCTCGGGGAACTCCACGATCAGTAAAAGATAGCCCTCACCGGGGCCGGTTAGCGACAAATTAGATCGCGCTAGCCCGCCGACTCAAGCAGTCCCTCGATGGTGTTGATCAGGAAGAGGTGCTCCTGGCGATACTCGTCCCGATTCAAGCGATCGAGGTAATCCAGATTGCGGTCCCGATTTCTCAGTACGGCGAGGATTTCCTCCGGTTTCCGCCCTGCTCTGGCCAGCGAGTTGATGGTCTCGTGCCAGAAGAGAAGCTGCTCCCGGAAATGCTCTAACCGGGCCACCGCGTTATCGTAGCCACCGAAGTGTCCGTAGCAGATGACCCGGGGCTTAAGTTCGATCAACCTCTCTATCGAGGCGAGTGCTTGCTTAAAGTCAAAGGGGGGCGGCGCCCCCGGCCGGAGCCCGCCGTTAACGCAGACCCCGGCGGCTTCGCCTGCGATCAGCACGCCGCTAGCCCTTTCGAAAAGGCTCAGATGGTGAGAGGCATGCCCCGGCGTCAGGTATATCTCCAGCTCCAGGCCCGGCCCCAGGTCGAGCTTCATCCGGTCGCGGGCCACTATAATCCGGTCCTCGGGCACCGGCTCAATATCACCGTACTTCAGGGCCAGTTCCTCCAGAGTCTGCAGGCTGGCCTGCCAGAGCCTGGTGGGGTCAATCAGATGGGGGCGAGCGCGACTGTGGGCGACCACCTTAGCGCGGCTCATCTCCTTGAGTGCCGTGCCCACCCCGCCGCCGTGATCGACGTGGATGTGAGTCAGTATCAGGTAGTCGATTTCCTCCGCGCTCAAGCCCAGTCCGGCCAGCGTCGCGAGCAGGCCGGGGACGGCGCTTTTCGGCCCGAGGTCGATGATTGCCTTCCGCTCCCCCGAAAAAAGGTAAGCGCAAAAGAAATCCGCGACGCCGGTAAGCGGCGTCTTCAGCCGGATAAAGCTAAGATTTGGCGTGACCGCGCGTGTTTCCATGCTTTCGCCCAAGTTTTGCCCAAGTTTTTGCCCAAGCTAAAAAACGTTGGTGCTCCAGTGATACCATCCGTCATTACGGTGGTTCCGGTAGTCTACTCTATTTCTCGGTGAACGCCTGACGGACGCGCCGCGGGCCGCCTCATTCCAGGTAGTCCTTGAGGCGCCGGCTGCGGCTGGGGTGGCGTAGCTTACGCAGCGCCTTCGCCTCAATCTGGCGGATCCGCTCTCGGGTGACGTTAAACTCCTTACCCACCTCCTCCAGGGTACGGCTGCGCCCGTCTTCAAGACCGAAACGGAGCTGCAGCACCCGCTGCTCACGGTCGGTCAGGGTGTCGAGCACCTCGTCGATCTGCTCCTTGAGTAGCTGACGGGAGGCGGACTCTGGGGGCGGTAACGCATTGCGGTCCTCAATAAAGTCACCCAGGTGGCTATCCTCTTCCTCACCGATGGGAGACTCCAGGGAGATGGGTAGCTGGGCGACCTTGATTATTTCCCGGACCTTTTCCGGGGACATGCCCAGCTCCTCCCCGATTTCCTTCGGGTTCGGCTCCCGACCGTACTCCTGGGCCAAACGTCGGGTGACCCGCAGGAGCCGGTTAATCGTCTCGATCATATGGACCGGAACGCGAATGGTACGGGCCTGGTCGGCGATGGCCCGGGTGATCGCCTGCCGAATCCACCAGGTAGCGTAGGTGCTGAACTTATAGCCGCGGCGATAATCGAATTTCTCCACCGCCTTGATTAGCCCGATGTTCCCTTCCTGAATCAGGTCGAGGAGTGACATCCCCCGCCCCACATGCTTCTTGGCCACGCTGACCACCAGACGCAGGTTAGCCTTAATCAGGTGCCTTTCCGCCTGTTCTGCCTCCCGCTCGACGTTATCCAGGTAGTTGCGGAGCGGTCTTTCGTAAGACTGGATCGCGCCCATGAACTCGGCACTAACGACCAGGTTCACCAGGTCAGCCGGAGCCGTCCCGCCCCCAATCTCGTTGATCACTTCCTCCGGGAGCAGATTACTGTTCAGTGACATGTTAATCAGGATATGCTCCGCCTCTGGTATCGACAGGCCCGTTTGCTGGGTAATCGCCTGGACTAGCTGCTGGTCGATCTCACCGTCGATGTTACTGCGCAGTTCGGGATGGGCAATAATCCCTTTAAAGTCACCGTCCGCAGGCAGGCCCAGTTTCTCCACGAGCAGCTGGATAATCGGCGCTTCCTGACCCAGCTCTTCGAGCATGGTGAGGATCACTTCGGTGGCCGAGGGGTATCTGCCATTGCGATGCAGGTAGTCCTGCTTAATTTCAGCAACCCGCTTCCCCTCGGCTATCTTCCGCGACAAGACCTGCTCATTTTCCGCAGTGAGCAGGGACACCCGCCCAATTTCATGGAGGTAGATACGGACCGGATCGTCGGCGATCTCCTCATCCTCCAGGTGTTCCATCGGCACTTCGATCTCGGAGGCTATCGAAGCATGAAAGCTCTCATCCAGCCCTTCACGCGAGGGCAGGGTCTCGTCATGTTCGTTTTCCGCTGGTAATTCTACCGATCCCTCATTGTCCTGGGGAACCACCATTCACCTCCTTAGTCTTCTGCCGCTTCTGGGCAAAAACTTCGCTGAGCTGGCTGCTGATCTCCCTTCCCTGCTCCAGCCTGGCCAGCGCCGCGGCGCTGCCGCCCAGTTCTGCTTCGAGCGCCAGTGCCGCCCCCCGCCTCTTCTCCAGATTACGGAGATACTCTTCACGCAGCCGGAGCCGGTAGCTGGAATACCGTCGCTCGATCTGACTGGCCGGAATCTCCCTTTTCTCCGCCAGCTCAAGCAGGTGATCGAGGTGGTCCCGGACGGCCGGGTCCAGCTTCTCTCTCAGTGACTCCAGGTCGCTTACCTTCCGCCAGACGGTAAAGACCTCGCGGTTTTCGCTGTTTTCGAAGTATTCCGGCAGCAGCTCTTGAGACTGATCCTTGAGCTCAAAGTGCCCCAGCAAGAGCGCCAGGTAGTGTTCCTCAAATGGAGGCGAGAAATAAGCGCCCTGCGTCCGGGCCGTTTCCCGCTTTGTCCCTTTAACCTGCCGATAACCCGGGGCTACCCTGGTACTTCTTAACGCTGCTTCCAGATTACGCTCGGTTACGTTTACCAGACGCGCCAGCTTCTGCAGGTAGTGTGCCTGGCGCACCGGGTCTTTAATCTCCCCGATTACCGGTAGCAACCGGTCGGCGGCCAGGGACTTGCCCTTAGCGCTGGTCAGGTCAAGACCGGCGGCCACCATGTTGAAGGTATAATCGACAATCGGCACGGCCTGGTCGAGCAGGTCCCGCCAGGTCTCCGTATTCTCCCGGATGACATCATCGGGGTCTTTACCTTGGGGAAGGGTAATCACCCTGACCTCGGCACTAAGGACGTTCTCCAGGCCGATCCCCCGCAGCATCGCTTCCTCGCCCGCTTCATCGGCATCGAGGGCGAGGACGATATTCCGAGTTAGCCTTTTTAACGTGCTCACCTGTAGCTCGGTGATGGCAGTCCCCATTGCAGCGACCACGTTACTAAAGCCGTTCTGGTGTGCCGTGATCACGTCCATGTAGCCCTCGACAATCACCGCCTGATCCTGCTCCCTGATCGCCGCCGCGGCCAGATTTATCCCGTAGATGATACTGCTTTTGTCAAAGACCGCCGTCTGCGGCGAATTAAGGTACTTGGGCATCGAGTCATCCAGGGCACGCGCGCCAAAACCGAGCACGTGGCCCTTCAGGTCACAGATCGGGAACATCAAGCGACCACGAAAACGGTCGCGTACCTTACCCTCTTCCCCCGCGATGATGAGACCGGCGGCCAAGAGGTCGTCCTGGGTATAGCCGAGACCGGTCAGATTTTGCTTCAGCGCCTCCCAGCTACTTAAGCTGAAACCCAGTTGAAAGCCGGCCACGGTCGCTTCCGCGAGGTCCCGCTGGGCGACGTAGCGCCGCGCTGCCTCGGCCGCCGCCGAGCTACGCAGCAGGTCGTGAAAGTACTGCGCGGCGGTCTCGTTAATCTGGTATAGCCGCTCCCGCTCGTCTTTTCTGGTGCCGGGTTCCGATTTCGAGGGTAGACTGACTCCGGACCGCTCCGCCAGCAGCCTGAGCGCTTCGCCAAAGTCGATACCCTCTTTTTTCATCAGGAAAGAAAAAACGTCACCACCGGTACTGCAGGCACCAAAGCAGTGCCAGCTCTGCTGTTCGGGATAGACAAAGAACGAGGCGTGCTTCTCACTGTGGAACGGGCATAACCCCTTGAAGGTCCGCCCCGATTTAGTTAACGGCGTATACTGACCGATCACCTCCACGATATCGGTCCGCTGCTTTACCTCGTCGATAACACTCATCTCTCGGTCCGCTAATTCCCCTCGCGATGTTTCTTTTACTCGCCGACGTCGATCACGGAGGTCGCCTTGTAGGGCTTGTGAATCACGTAGCCGATCTTATCCGGCTCCATGGCCATGGTCGGGTCGGCGACAATCCAGATACCGTTGTTATACTTCTGAGGCAGTATCTTAGAGCCGACCGGGTCGAAGTAGATCACCCGCACCTGCGGGGGCAGTCCAACGTGCTCCAGGATCGCCGTTTCCTCCTCGATAAAGGCCTCCCCATCGCCCTGATAGTAGACCAGGCAGGTCATGTGGTCCAAGCTCAAATCATTATCGGTGTCGATGCTGGCAATGGCGGCGTCCAGGCCGACCGCCTCGTACATGCTGGCCAGCAGAATAGCATAGTCGTCACAGTCACCACCCGCCACCTCCAGGGTCTCATGGGCAAAAGCGTAATAGTTATGTCCCCTGGGATCGCTGACATAGCTGATATTATTGGCTACCCAGTGGTTAATCTTCCATATCTTCCAGGTAGCCGCGTTAGCCTCGACCTCCGCCGGTGCCGCCTGAACGGCAAACACCGCGGCATTCCTGACCCGGGGGTGTGCGGGCTCGAAGTAGTCACTAACGTTATCGCTTCGCTCCGGCTCCGTGGCTTGAGGCTGGCTGCTGTCCGCCGGGGTATCCGGGTCGGCAGGTAATTGGTCGGCCTGCTTGGTCGCCGGAGTCGGGGATTCCGCAGCCGGACCCGCGCTATCGGGTAAGCAGGCCAGCCCTCCGAAAGTCAGCAGTCCCACCAGGATTCCGATCGCGATGGGCAACACCTGTCCCTCCCGAAGTCGCCATAAGCCCTGACGGGCTTCCGCGCGGCACCGATCGCTCCGTCCCCACCACGGATAGTTCGCCATGCCTGATTTCTCCCATGCGCTAATCTCGACAATATAATTATATCGCTTAATCGGTTTCCTTGCTAAGCCCCTCTTCGGTGAGCTACGCCACCCGGCGGTAAAAAATCTCGGCCCGGCAGCACTCTTTGATCAAGGACCGCTCCTCGGCCATCCTCAGGGCATAATGGTCGGTCATGCCGGCGATGTAGTCCACCACCCGGCGTTCGACCTCCTCGCTGTAGCGAGAGTACTCCTCGGGTAGTTCTTGCGCCTGCTTGATGAAGTAGCCATAGAGCAGCCGCACTACCTCCCGGGCTATCTCCGATTCCTTCTGGGTCGAGCGCTGGTCGTAGACCCGCTCGAAAAGAAACCTGCGTAGCCGGTTGGTGGCTTCCAGCACCTCGGGGCTCATCTCGATCGCGGGGCCCTCTTGAGGCTGGGGGCAGTTAGCGCCGTCCCAGGAATGGGCGATAATATCGCCGACCATGGTGTTGATGCGCTGGGAATGGGTTAGCCCCAGCACCTGGACCGCGGCCAGGGGTAGCTCTCCGTCACTGATGATGCCGGCTCTTACGGCATCGCCGATATCGTGGTTGATATAGGCGATAATATCCGCAATCCGGCATACCTCGCCCTCCAGGGTGGCTGCCTTACCCTGATCCAGGGTCACCGTCTCGATCCCGGTCTTGGAGTGCTGTAAAATGCCGTCCCTTACTTCCTCGGTAAGGTTGAGCCCGAGGCCGTTATTCTCCAGCAGTTCGACGACGCGGAGGCTCTGTTCGTTATGTCGGAACCCCCGATGGTAAAGATCGTTGAGGACATCCTCACCGACATGCCCAAAGGGGGTGTGTCCCAGGTCGTGTCCCAGCGCGATCGCCTCCGCCAAATCCTCGTTCAGGTTCAGGGCACGAGCGATGGTCCGCGCAATTTGGGCAACCTCGATGGTGTGCGTGAGTCGGGTCACGTAGTGGTCGTCAATCGGAGCGATGAAGACCTGCGTCTTATGCTTGAGACGGCGAAAGGCCTTACTGTGGATGATACGGTCACGGTCGCGCTGGAAGGCGGTGCGAATGGCACAGGGTTCTTCCGGACGCAGTCTTCCCCGTGACCACCGGCTTTTCGCGGCCCGCGGTGAAAGACCCTCTTCCTTTTCTTCAGCAAGCTGGCGAATGTTCAACCGGCTAACCATTAACGCTTAAGTTTCGCCTCTGCCTTAGCGATTATCTCTCTGGTGACGCCAATCATATCCGGACTTACCGAGACTGAGGTAATACCCCAGGCCACCAGCTTTTCCGTAAGCTCGGGATATACCGAAGGTGCCTGGCCGCAGATTGAGGAAGTAACCCCCATTTTATTGGCGACCGTAATCACCTTCTCTAGGGCCACCATTACCGCTTCATCTCGCTCGTCAAAGGACTGGGCCAGGATTGCGTTATCCCGGTCGATGCCAAGGATAAGCTGAGTCAGATCGTTGGAGCCAATCGATATCCCGTCAATGCCGACCGCCAGGAACTTCTCAATCAGAATAAAATTGGAGGGCACCTCAACCATCATCCAGATCTTGAAGTCCTCGGACCGCTCGAGCCCTTCCGCTTCCATGATCTTAACCGTGCGCTCCAGCTCACTAACGGTGCGGACGAAGGGGATCATCACCCAGAGATTATTATATTCCTGCCTTACTCGCTTGATCGCCTCCAGTTCCAGCTTGAAGATTTCGATGTCTTTAATGTAGCGCGAGGCCCCGCGGTAACCGAGCATCGGGTTTTCCTCAACCTCTTCATACTGCTCGCCTCCGGTTAATGCCCGGTACTCGTTAGTCTTAAAGTCGTTAGTGCGGTAGACTACCGGGCGGGGATGGAAGGCTTTGGCGAAGGTGGCAATACCTTTGGCGAGCTTTTTAGTAAACTCGTCACCCCGCTTCTCGCTGACCATGTAGTTGGGGTGCTCGCCGATCTGGGCAACCATGAATTCGGCACGTAGTAACCCCACGCCATCGACCTTATGCCGGGCAACCGCGTCAACCAGCTCCGGTTGGGCCAGATTGACATAGACATTCGTCTTGGTCGGGATTGACTCCTTGAGGACACCGGCAACAGACGCGGTGGTAATCCGCCGGGCCACCTTGCCCTGATAGACCTTGCCGTGTGAGCCATCAACGGTAATCACCTGCCCTTCTCTGAGGGTCGTGGTCGCCTGTTCGGCCCCGACCACGCAGGGGATGCCCAGTTCCCGGCTGACGATGGCCGCATGGGCAGTGCGGCCGCCGCGGTTGGTTAAAATAGCCGCCGCCCGTTTCATGGCCGGCACAAAGTCAGGCGTCGTCATCTCCGCCACCAGAATATCACCATCATGCACCCGGTCGATCTGGGAGACTTCGGTGACGATCTTGACCGGTCCCGAGGCCAGGCCCGGACTGGCGGCGACCCCGGAGAGCAACACCGGGGCTTTGATCTCAGGTTCGACCTCAGTGGTTTCCTTGATCGTGGTTACGGGACGGGTCTGCACGATAAAGATCTTCCCGTTTTCCTCAGCCCACTCAATATCCTGGGGGAACTGGTACAGGTCTTCCATGTGCTTTCCCATCCAGGCCAGTTTGGCGATCTGGGTATCGCTTACCTTCTGCTGGTTTTGCTCCGATTCCGGAACCGGTACCCAGATGTTGGTATCTTGCTCACCGGTCTTGGGATTTCGGATCAGCTTACGGTCCTGCCAGCTCGATCTTTTGGAGATAACCCTGAGCCTTTCCTTGTCGATGGTGTAGAGGTCCGGGTTTACCTCTCCCGAGACGATGGCTTCACCCAGTCCATATACCGCTTCAATCACGATTTTGCCGCTATCACTGGTCACCGGTTCCACGGTGAACATGACCCCGGAGGCCTCGGACTGTACCATTCTCTGCACCGGGACCGCAATCCCGACCTTAAAGTGGTCGAAGTCCAGTTCCTCTCGATAGAAGATGGCCCGGGCTTCGAAAAGTGACGCCCAGCACCCCTGAACCGCCTCGACCACCTCTTTTTCACCTTCTATGTTGAGAAAAGTACGCTGCTGGCCGGCAAAAGAGGCTTCCGGCAGGTCTTCCGCCGTGGCTGAGGAGCGCACGGCAACCAGACCTCGCCCCAATTTGATATAGGCTTGTTCGATTTCCTGGGCCAGTTTCGGCGGCATCGCCGCCTTGAGGATAAGCTGCTGCACCTCTTCCGCAGTCTGCTGAAGCTTCCTGCTGTCATTAACGTCCACAGGTTCCAGCAAACGACGAATTTTATCGATGAGTCCGGTCTGCTTTAAGAAATCAAAATAGGCGCTGGCCGTGACCACGAAACCAGGGGGGACCGGAATACCAAACCTCGTCATTTCCCCGAGATTTGCCCCCTTGCCGCCAACAATGGGAATATCATTTTTCGTAATCTCGTTAAACCAGACAATCGTCTTTCCAGTCTCGGGCATCATTACAGATCCTCCTTTTCGGTCAAGTTTGCGATCGACAACGCCCGTTATGCACCGCAAATAAACATTATAACACAATTACTCGATTTCGCCGAGCTTATTTTCGGGGCGATTTTATTACAGCCAGGGTACCCACTATCCGTCAAATCCAGCTTTTCACCTTCTGGTTGACAGTGGTCTTTGGTGGTGAGTAGAATGAGGGTAGCTGAGAAAGAGGGGGGAGATAGGCCATGGTAGAGATGACTATTGACAGCATCCGAGTAAGCCTGATGAACTATCAGCGGGTGGTGATTCTAAAAGAGAAGGATACGGAGCGCTATCTACCGATCTGGATCGGCGCTGCCGAAGCCGATGCCATCGCCGTGAAACTACAGAGTGTGTCGATACCGAGACCGCTCACTCACGACCTGCTACAATCGGTGATCGACGTGCTGGGGGCCAGTGTCAGCTCGATCGTGATTAGCGATTTGAAAAACGACACCTTCTATGCCCGGATTATGCTCAACGTGGAGGGGGGGGTGGTCGAGGTCGACTCGCGTCCCAGCGACGCCCTGGCCCTAGCGGTTAGGGTGGAGGTACCGATCTATGCCGAAGAGGCAGTCCTGGATAAAGCCGGGATCTTCCTGGACAAAGAGACCGGTAAGCCGATTGCCGGCGAGAGAAGCAAGGATATGCTCGGCGGCGGCGACGAGGAGGTCAGTGAGGAAGAAATGAAGAAGCTGTCCGCCTTTTATGATTTCATTAACACCCTCGACCTGGACGATTTCGATAAGCGCAAATCCTAAGGCTTAAGTTCAATTTTTGACACGAAACCAAAAGCAGCGTTGCTACTTTGGGTCAGGATAAACGGAGAGAGCCCGGTGATCTCAGGTCGCCGGGCTCTTTAGTTACCGGAGGAAGCCGAGCTAGCCACTGCTTTTTGGCCCAGTTTTAGCGATATGACGACGACCCGACTTCTTCGCATTCAAGTCCAGCAGCCCCGCGATCGGCTCGATCGTCATCTCCCCTCGCCCCAGATCGATAGACTCGACGACGTCCTCAATCGCCGGGATGAGAATCTCTCCCCGGTCTCCGTTAACCACATAGGTATCGTTACTGG